>VFSW01000526.1_pt1 | contig 56530 bp, 53 predicted proteins | sample 5358111 | NCBI WGS metagenome assembly VFSW01 (sample SAMN11554181, study PRJNA540505) | mine drainage metagenome | isolation source: sediment from site ElyBrook_90M | place: USA: Ely Copper Mine, Vershire, VT | collected 2017
TCGGATGCGAGCTGGCCCAGACCTTTGCGCGGCTGGGGAGCAAGGTCACGCTGCTCCATCGCGGAGGACAGGTCCTCCCCCGGGAAGATGCTGAAGCTGCTGAGATCGTCCAGCGGGCCCTTGTCCGGGACGGGGTTGACCTTCGCTTGCGGGTGAAGCTTGCCAGGGCCTCGAAGAAGGGGAAAGAAAAACTCCTCGTCGCAGAAGAAGACGGCAAGACCACGGAACTGTTCTTTGATGAAATTTTAGCCGGAGTCGGCAGGACCCCCAATGTGGAAGGGCTCGATCTCGAAAAGGCCGGCATAACGTTCGATCAGCAGGAAGGCGTGATGGTGAACGAGCGTCTCCAGACCTCGAATTCCCGCGTGTACGCGGCGGGCGATATCTGCTCCGCCTACAAATTTACTCATGCGGCCGATGCCATGGCCCGCATCGTTATCGCGAACGCCTTGTTCAGGGGGAGACAAACGACCTTATCGCTCGTCATTCCCTGGTGCACCTATACGGACCCCGAAGTGGCCCACGTCGGCATGTCCGAACAAGAAGCCCGGGGAAAAGGCATTGCAATCCATACGCTGACCGTTCCTCTTGCGGATGTGGACCGGGCCGTGTTGGACAACGAGACGGAGGGGTTTGCACGGGTGCATCTTAAGAAGGGGAGCGGTAAAATTCTCGGAGCAACGATCGTGGCCCGCCATGCGGGAGAGATGATCAGCGAGCTGTCCCTTGCCATGACCGCGGGATTAGGCCTGTCGTCGATCGCTAAAACCATTCATCCGTATCCCACCCAGGCCGAAGCCATCAAGAAGCTGGCCGATGCTTATAACCGGACGCGCCTTACGCCGTTTGTCAAAAAACTGCTCTCTGCATGGCTCGCGTGGCAACGATCGTGAGCCAAGCTGGAGCCGCTGTCCGGGAGTTTTCTGCTATAATGAACAAGGTGTAAATTTCAGGGAAAGACCCTCCGCGGTATGGGAGCCATGTTGATCGAGAAGAGAGGGACGAGATTGCATGTCAATGTTTTACCGGGCGAATATTACGCCTCGGACCAACCGGTTACGATACGCACGCTGCTCGGCTCCTGCGTTGCCGCCTGTCTTTACGACCCCGTCACCAAGGTCATCGGGATGAACCACTTTTTATTGAGCAACAGAAGGTACGCGCAGAACATCCCGGTCGTCCTGAGCGAAGCAGGACGGTACGGCATCCACGCCATGGAGCTGTTGATCAATGATATGCTGAAACTGGGTGCGACAAGGAAGAACTTGCGGGCGAAAGCCTTTGGAGGAGGGACAATTTATCTTGGCCCGGCAACAAAGGACAATTTTTTCTGCGTCGGTGAAGTTAATACCCGCTTTATCCGCGAGTTCCTGAAAAATGACGGGATCCCCCTGGTGGCTGAAGACCTGGGGGGAGAGCGGGCGCGCGTTATCCACTTCGTTTTTGAGGATTATGCGGTCCACGTCAAGAAAATCGCGAAAACCTCGGCTTCGAGCCTGGTCCGGGAGGAACGGCAGTTCTGGCTCAAAACCATAGAGAAACAGGAAAAGTCAAAGTTGCAGACAGACGTGTGGAAATAGCATCAGCGTCCGGCTGCCCCTGTTCCTTTTCCCGCGCTCAGGAACGTGTAGATAGCTGAAAAGTCCATTTCCCCCAATCCATTCTTTACCGCAAGAGCATACAACTCCTTTGTTGCATTGGCCAGCGGAAGCGGGACGCCGGTCTCGTAGGCCGTTTCCGCGGCAAGCTGCAGGTCTTTGTGCATCCACTGGAGCGGAAACTCCGGGTCAAACTTTCCTGCTTCAATCATGGGCCGCTTGAACGCCAGGAAGGGAGCAACGACAGGGGAGGCGAGCAGCGTTGTAAACAGCTGGTCCTTTGAGATCCCGAGCGATTCCCCGAGCACGATTGCCTCTGAAAACGCGACCATGGCCTGGGCAAGAATGATGTTGTTCACCATTTTCATCGACGTGCCCATGCCGTGCCCGCCCACGTGAAACACGGCCTTGCCCATTGCCTCAAAGAGCGGCCGCGCTTCCTCGACGTCCGCCTTCTCGCCGCCAACGAAGAACAGCAGTTGCCCCTGCTCGGCCGGTCCTTTGGAGCCGGCGACCGGGGCGTCGATGAACCTGACCTTGCGCTGCTTTGCCTCCATCGCCATGAGCTTCGAAAATGAAGGATTCACCGTGCTGCAATCTATCCAGAGAGACTGCGGAGCGAGACTTTCCAGGAAACCGTTCTTATCCAAAAGCGCGGTTTCGGCCACTGCGTCGGGTTTTGAAAGCATGGTGATGACGATCTTGACCTGTCCTGCCAGATCAGCCGGCGTCTGCGCCCGGAGCGCTCCCCGTGCGATCAGTGGTTCCGTTTTTTCTCTGCTTCTGTTGTAAACAACAAGCTCATATCCTTTTTTTTGCAGGTTCGTTGCCATGCGGCTTCCCATGATGCCCAGCCCGATAAACCCGATCTTCATAGAATCCTCCTGAGTCCGTAGTGCGCAGTCTTTCCGGCTGCTTTTGCCGGGGTTCAGCGGCCCTGTTGACGTTCCTGACGTCCTTCCCGCCCATCGCCTTTAACCGCCTTCTGCGGCTGCTGCCCCGGTTTTCTAATGATGATCCGGGGTTCACGCATTTTCCTGATCGGAAGATTTTCCGGCGGTTTCGATCTGAACACCGACGCTCCCCGTTGCCGTATCAAGGGACGTTCGTTCTTCATTTCTTCCGGCCGGATCCTGCGGAACCGCGCCGGCGGAAGCGCTTGCGGAGAAGAGGGCCGGTTCACGATCGTCGGCTGCGCGGCAACGGGCCGCTCCGGCCGCACCTGCGGCCTGTTTTCCCTGTTTGCCGGGCGCACCCGTTCTTGCTCGGGAATCTGATGGTGCCCCTGATTGCTCCTTTCGGGCACAAGGAAGATCGGCATCCTTGGTTTTTCCCGGGGCGGGACGATGTCGATGGTTGCCCCGGGACGATGTCTTGTTTCCGTAAAGGGGTTCTCATTGATCCTGACCGGCGCCCGTCTTCCCGTGCCAAAGGTGTCTCTTCGCGTAACGACGACTGCGTTGGGCGCCCCGGCGTTGACGTAGGTCCGGTTCGCCACGATTGTGTTGATATTGACGGTAGTGATATTCCTGCTCCAAGGGCCGTAATAACCGTAGCCATAATAAATCTCACCCGGAGCGAGCGGCACCCACGCCACATAGGTCGGTGTTACGACCCAGCCAACATACCCGGGACTCCAGTATGCGGAGCCGGCTGCCGGCGGGACCCAGCACCAGCCGCGGGACGCAATGAAGACCCAGCGCCCATAATGGCAAGGCGCCCAGCACCAGGGATCCCCTGCGATCCAGACGTAATTGCCGTGAATCCAGACCCAATTGCCGATGGTATAGGGCGCCCACGTCGGCGCAACGACCGTGGGAGCCCAGACATAGCCGTAATCGCTTACATAGTCCCATTGTCCGTTGCTGTCGAAATCGGAGGAATATTCATGAAGTTCGCCAGGCAAATACCGGGAGCTGTCGCCCCAGGCAGTCAGACGCCGGTCGCGGTCAATGTTCCACTGTTCCCAATCGTCGGGAGGACTGATGGGGGCAAGATCGGCGGTATCTTCACCCCGGATCGTCAAGGTGTTCCCTGCGCTTACCTGAGTCGCGCCGGTCCTGCTCTCGGCAACGGCGTCCCCTTTGAGCATCGAGACATCGATCACATTGTCTTCAAACACATCGATCAGCATGATGGAATTATCGTAACTGCGGAGCGACGATTGCGGCGTGTCGACCTGAACGGTCTGTATCCCGCCCCTGCGGTCGTTGATGTAGACATGGCCCTGATCGAGATAGAACTGGGCCGAGTCAGGGGAGATAGTCAGGAGGTCGAGGGCCGTGTTCCCGTCCATGCGCACATAGACGCCGCCGCGGATCTGAAGTTCTGCCCTACTGTTGTCGGCGACCCAGATCCGGTCCCCCTCGTTCAGCGGCAGATTGACCTCGGCTGCTGTCCAGTCCGTGGAGTCTTTGATCAAGACCTGCACATCGCCCTCGATCAGGCTCAGGCGGACCAGCCCGAGGTCCTCGGAAAAGGCAAATAGGGGATACAACACCAGGAAAACGAGCAGCACGACTTGGCCAAAGATTCTCACAATAGGTCTCCTTATCTCATTCCCTCTTTTCATATATTCTACCTTATTTGACAACGAATTGTCCACGCGGTTGAATAGAGGGCCGCAGAATTCCGCTGATTTTTTCACTTTCCTTGACATTGTGCCTGCAAGTTGTCAAAATTACCCTATGAAAGCAAAATTTGTCATAGCCCTGTCTGTCATCGTGTTGAGCGTCGCAGTCGGCGTGGGCATGGACCGTTCGAGCGAAGTCTTGCGCGTAAAAGACGGGAAGACGATCTCCTTCGACCGGATGATTCAGGACGTCAAAAAGGCAGATATCATTCTTGTCGGCGAGGTCCATGACATGCCGGAGCACCATCAGCTGGAGCTTCAGGTCATCCGGGCGTTCCATAAAGCCGATGCGCCGCTCGTTGTCGGTCTTGAAATGTTCAGGGCCGACAGCCAGCACTCGCTCGACGAGTGGGTGAAGGGGGCGATGCCGGTGGACAAGTTCCTGCCCGTGTATTACGACAACTGGCGAGAGGCCTGGCCCCTGTATAAGAACATCTTTTCCTATGCCCGTGAGAACACGATTCCCCTGATCGGGTTGAACATTCCGGACAAAATCGCAGAAACGGTTGCACAGCGGGGATTCACATCACTCACGACAACGGAAAAAAAACAGCTCCCGCCGGAGATCAGCTGCGATGTCGACCCGACCTATATGGAATTTATTAAAAAAGCTTATGCCGGCCACGCGCGAAGGGACGAGGGAAAGTTCCTCAATTTTTGTGAAGCGCAGATGGTGTGGGACAAGACCATGGCCTGGCGTCTTGTTACGTACCTGAATAATCATCCCGGCAGGAAAGTGGTTGTTCTTGCGGGAGTGGGGCATGCGTGGAAACGCGGGATTCCCGAACAGGTTGCGAAACTTTCGAAATATAAAACTGCCGTTATTGTGCCTGTCATCCCCGGCCAGGTGGAACCGGACAGCGTTACGACCCACGATGCGGATTATGTCGTGCTGCGTTGATTTGCAAAGGCCACCAGAAAAGGAAATAAGTATTCCCTGTTGGTTGTCTTACTTTAACTTGCAATTCCCTCTAGATTGCTACGGTGTCTGTCGCCTCCTGCAACTTCATCCAGGAAACATATGACCGGCTGGAATAATTTGACCAGTGGGGCAGGTCATGGCTTTCTCGGCATCAGGACTACTCCACGTTGATGAGACAGGCGTTAATATCCCGAAGCGACAATCATGAGAAAAAAATTTCTGAAAGAGATAGGGTAACGAAACAGCCCGGTTCCGATTGACAAGAAGCCGGCATTGGCTTAATATACGAACGCTGGTATATAGAAATAATCTTCTAAGGATAAAAATCATAACAAAAAAAATCAGTGTTCTTAGCCACCTTACCGCCGCCGGAAAACAGCCGGAAATGGCGCTTAACTCCATCGCAGAGCAGCCGGGATCAGCCTGCCGGGGAAGCGAAGTAAAAAGCTGACGCTTTTATGGAACAGGGAACGCCTGCGGGAAATGAACGGTGCTTCCTCTATTTTATTGTGTAAGGGGTGGATCATGAAAAAACTGAAGGACTTTCTCTTTATTGCCGCGATGGTTACCGTGCTGCTGACCGGCTGCGGAAAAAGCGGGACAACGTCGTCTTCCGGCCTGACTATTACGGGGTGGGTCTACGACATATCCAAGTCGCCCGCGATTGTATTGCCCGGTGTTTTGGTAACGTTACGCAGTGCCGCTGACAACAGTGTGCTGTCAACTTCGATGACGGGAGGCGACGGGTCGTTCACCCTTACCAATGCTCCGCCCTCGACGGACATGTATATTAATGTTTCTGCTCCGGGCTATGTTGGATTCAATGCCGCAATAATGAATACAGCAACAGATATTGCAGGAATGAGCCTCACTATTGCACCAACGAAGAATGTGCTATATATGGTCAATCTGATTACCGGCAACTCGGGCACCACTGCCACCTGGAGCGATTCTTTCTATACGTCCAGAAGCTGGTTTTCGATGGACATCTATAACGCCAACGCCGTACCGAGTGAAGTGTCGGGGGTAACTGTCACGGCTTTTCCCGCTTCCTGCAATATTTTTTATAATAACGGCAGTAATGCTTTTTTCCCCACGGGGCCGACGGTGGCCCCCACGGCAACGACGCCCGCGGTCATGGTTGGGGGGTATAGCACTTCTTCGGGAATATATGACTTCACCTTAACTGATACCACCCCCAAGACGAGGTATCTGAAACTGCCTTTGATCCCGGGCGAAATGACATATGTCAGCGTTTATCCGTGGTAACTGAACTCGAAAATCTCTCTATTGCAAGGACGCTATGGACTTTATGGTGCGAATGTGAACTACGTAATAGCGGCGATAGTCATAGATAAGGTCCTGAAGGAGCGATATAGCGGCAATCGCGCTTAACCCCAGTATCGCGTGGACGCGGATGCGGGCAAAGAACTCGGGTCCACGCGGGTAATGGTTATCGCAGCGCCCTTCCGCGATTGTCCTTGCCTTTCCGGTGAAGTTATGATATATAAAGAAACAGATGTAAATGTTCGTTGGGTGAATCGTCAAAATACGGTGGGATCCAATGAAGCTCGTTGCAGGCAAAACAGGAAAGCAGCGCCAAACGACCAGTTCAAAAAACAAGACCGTGTGCGGTACCATCTCTTATATCGCTGAATGCCGGGGAGCGGTACGGAAGAAAGACGTCTCGCGATGGGCAGCTCCTCCCGATGGCATGAGCACGATTGTACGCAAGTATCCCGCTGTATGACAAGACGGCGGGTTTTTTTATTTCAGAGTCGCAGCTAGGGAAAGGGACGGGAGTAAGACGTGTGTGATTTAAAGGCTTATCTGAAAAAGAACGATAAAGAAGAGCTGCTGCTCGAATCGGTCAATCTCATTCGAGCGGACCATGGCGAGGTGACTCTCCGAAACCTCTTCGGAGAAGAAAAGAAAGTGCGGGGAGAAATACGCGAGGTGTCTCTTGCTAAGAACCGGCTTGTCGTGGAACAGGCCTGACCGGATTGCCGGAATGATCGGCGGCATCCTGCCGGGGCAGCCCGTTATAGCGGCAGGGGGCATTTCATCAGGTTGCTAAGAGCTTCGGTCCTTTTTTCCTTCCGACGTTCGGATCTTCCACAATACTGATTTTCTCCAGGCTGAATTCCCTTCGCAGTTTTTCCCTGTTTTTACCCTGCTGGCCTATGGCGGCAGACACGTCCCGCGGATTGACCGCAAACACCGCGGTATCATTTCGGCAAGGTTTTTCTTTCAGTACAGCCCTCATTTTATCCAGAAAAATTAAAGAATCAACGAGCTGCCTGAATGCCGGGTGATAGGGGCCTGCGAGGATGGTTCCCGGCTTCTCCAGCGCTTCCGTCGACTGGAGGCCTATTCTAATCACGTCGATTCCCGCCAGTTCGAATTTCACGACAGCGTCGCGGCATAAAGCCACGGCCTCATCAATCGCGAGCGGGGTATACTGTCCGCTGGTATAAAGGTGTTCGAGCGGCGTGCCTTTGATCACGAGTGCGGGATACATGCGAACGAAGTGCGGCCTGAGAGCGATAACTCGGTCGACGGTCTGTTGGAAGAGCTCAGCGGAATCTCCGGGCAATCCAGGCATGATCTGAAGCCCGATTGCAAACTCCTGCTCCCTGAGCAGTTGGACGGCTCTTTTGGTGTCGTCGGCCGTATGCCCGCGGCCGGACCGGGCCAGTACCTTGTCCTCCATGGATTGAGCGCCGAGTTCGACAACGGACACGTGGTGCTCTTTTAAAAAAGCAAGGATCTCAGTGCTGATGCAGTCAGGCCGCGTGGAAAGCCTGATGTTCCGAATGTGTCCCGACTGGATAAAGGGCCGGACAGCTTCGAAACAGGTTTTCTGTTTTTCCAGCGGCAGAGCTGTGAAACTTCCTCCGTAGAACGCAATTTGGACCGGCTCGAATGAATTATTGCAGTTTAAGTAGCGGTTAATCTTGACCGGCATGGAGGCGACATCTTCGGGGAGATTTTGGCCGGTAATATTCTTCTGGTTGCAAAATACGCACTGATGCGGACAGCCGGAATGGGGGATGAAGAATGGAATGATCATGGGATTGATGCAGGCAGGAAAACTGAGGCAAGACAGGAGAACAACGGAGAGGGGTAGGGATTATTTCCGGCTTTCGGTTCCCGGCTCCTGATCTCCTGTGGTAAATTTGCCCAGCGCTTCTTTCGCTGCTTTCTGCTCGGCTTCCTTTTTGTTTTTGCCGATGCCGCGACCGTAGACATCTCCTTTGATGAAAAGCTCGATTTCAAACTGCTTCTGATGGTCGGGGCCGGTCTCTGACGCGATACGGTATTCGGGAAGCTGTTTCAGCCGCTCCTGGCACAGTTCCTGGAGTTCGGTTTTATAATCGAGTGTGCTGCGGGAGGCGCAGGTCTTTTTGATGGCTTCTTCGAACAACCCGAGGACGAACGTTTCGACGGCGGCAGTCCCCGCATCGAGATAGATGGAAGCGATCAGTGCTTCAAGCGTGTTTGCGAGCAGCGAGTCCTTGTCCCTGCCCCCGGTCTGTTCTTCTCCCTTGCCGAGGAGCAGGTAGCCGCCGAGCCCGATTTCGCGGGCGAGGGACGCAAGGGCCGGCTCGCTCACCACTGCGGCCCGGAGTCGCGAGAGGTCTCCCTCCGTTGAATCCGGGCAGGTTCTCATGAGGTATTCGCTGATGACGAGACCGAGAACGGCGTCCCCCAGAAATTCAAGCCGTTCGTTGTGCGCAGGAACGCGGTTTTCATTCGCGTAGGACTTGTGCGTAAGCGCCCGTTCGAGGAGTTCCTGATTCCGGAACCGGTGGCCGATGCGCTGCTGGATGTCCGAAAGAGAAGGCATCTTATTTCCGGAATCGTTTAAAGATCAGGCAGGCATTCGTGCCGCCGAAGCCGAAGGAATTCGACATGACCACGTCCACCCGCGCTTGCCGCGCTTTGTTCGGGACATAATCGAGGTCGCACTCCGGATCCGGGTTGTCGAGGTTGATCGTCGGCGGCAGAATCCCCCGGTCCAGGACGAGAACGGAAATGACACCTTCCACCCCGCCCGCAGCGCCAAGCAGATGACCGGTCATGGACTTGGTGGAGCTGACCGGTATTTTATAGGCATAGTCGCCGAAAACGGTTTTTATGGCGATGCTTTCAAGCTCGTCGCCGAACTTGGTGGAGGTGCCGTGGGCATTGATGTAACCCATCTCGGTCGGAGCAATGCCCGCATCCTTGATCGCCAGCTTCATGCATCGTGCGGCCCCGTCTCCGTTCGGCGCCGGGGTGGTGATGTGATAGGCGTCGCCCGAGGCGCCGTAGCCGACCACCTCGGCAAAGATACGCGCACCGCGTTTTAGGGCGAACTCCATCTCTTCGAGGACCATGACCCCGGAACCCTCACCCATGATGAACCCGTCCCGGTCGCTGTCGAAGGGACGGCTCGCCCGCTGGGGTTCGTCGTTTCGCGTGGACAACGCTTTCATGGCATTGAACCCGCCAACACCGAGCGGGCAGATGCAGGATTCCGTGCCGCCGGCAATCATCGCATCGGCATCTCCCCGCTCAATAGTCCTGAAGGCCTCGCCGATGGAATGGGTCCCCGTTGCGCATGCCGTGACCACGCAGATGTTGGGGCCTTTGGCGCCGTACCGGATCGAGAGGATGCCGGCCACTTCATTAATAATCAGCATGGGGATGAAAAAGGGAGTTATTTTGCGGAACCCCCGCTCGAGATAGACCTTGTGGTACCTCTCGATAGCCGGAAGTCCGCCCATGCCGGCGCTGACCATGATGCCGATGCGCTCGGCGTTCTCCGGCGTGATCTTGAGCCCTGCTGAATCCATGGCCATCTGGCTTGCGGCGATCCCCAAATGGATGAAGCGGTCCATTTTTTTGATCTCTTTGAGTTCGATGTATTTCTCGGGCTCAAAGCCGTGGATCTCGCCGGCGATCTGCGTCGGGATGCCTTTGTCATCGAACTGCGTGATGGGGCCGATGCCGGACTTGCCGTTGATCAGACCTTCCCAGCTTGTTTCCGTATCAAGTCCGACGGGGGTGATCATCCCGATGCCGGTCACGACGATTCTTCTCTTCAAGAGAGGATACCTCCTGGATAAACTCCGTTAGAGACTGATGCTCTATCGGACCATAAATTGCGACGGATGATCTCAAATGGAAAAGACCGAGTTCAGCTTCCGTCCGGTGTTTAGGGACTGTTTCTCCTGTGCAAAAAATCCGAAAAGCCAAAAAACCCGTCCCGCGGTCGCGAAAAAGGTCTCCTGGCTTTTTGAATTATCGTACGTATAGGACTTTCTAAGACTTGCTCATCGAACGCCGTTATTTCGCTTTTGCTTTGATATAGTCGATGGCGCTCTGGACGGTCCCGATCTTTTCGGCATCCTCATCGGGGATCTCGACTCCAAACTCCTCTTCGAGCGCCATCACCAATTCCACGGTGTCCAGTGAGTCCGCGCCGAGATCGTTCACGAATGAGGCTTCGGGCTTTACGTCCGCTTCGGGAACGCCGAGCTGCTCAGATATGATCTTTTTTACTTTTACCTCTACATCAGCCATTGTTATCCTCCTCTGGTTATGTTCTTTCCCTTTTTTATTGACTGTTCTGTACCTGGTACGCTGAACTCCGTTAAAACTACATGTACATCCCGCCGTTCACGTGAATCACCTGTCCGGTGATGTAAGACGCCCACGGGGAGGCGAGGAACCGGACCGCATTCGCAACGTCCTCAGGCGTGCCGAGCTTGCCCATGGGGATTTGCTTTGCCAGCTCCTGCCGAACGTTCTCGGACAGGGCCTGTGTCATCGCCGTATCGATAAAACCCGGCGCAACGGCATTTGCCGTGATGCCGCGGTTCGCGTATTCGCGGGCAATGGTCTTGGTCAGGCCGATAAGGCCGGCCTTGGAGGCGACATAATTGGCCTGGCCCGCGTTGCCCATGGCCCCGACGATTGAAGCGATGTTGATGATGGTCCCGCCCCGCTGCTTGGACATATACTTGAGCGCTGCCTTGGTGCAAAGGAACGAGCCTTTCAGGTTGATGCTCAAGACCAGGTCCCAGTCCTCGTCCTTCATGCGGAGGATGAGGCCGTCCCGCGTGATACCGGCGTTGTTCACCAGAATATCGATCCTGCCGAATTTCTCGACCACCTGGTCGATCATGGCGATGACGTCTGCGGAAGCGGCCACGTTGGCCTTGAGGGCCAGCGATTTTCTGCCCTTGGCCTCAATGTCTCCCGCGGTTTTGTGTGCGGCGTCGAGGTTCACGTCGCAGATGGCGACGTCGGCTCCGTCAGTCGCGAGTGCAAGCGCGATATCCCTTCCGATGCCCTGGGCTGCGCCGGTGACGAGAGCTATTTTCCCGCTGAGACTCATTGATTACTCCTTGACTTCAAAGGGTCATGGGTCAAGGGCCATGGGTTTCCGGCAATTTCCCCTTGCTGCGTGACCATCGCCCCTGTCTTTTTATATTCCCAACGCATGCAGCGTTTCGTTCATGCTCTTCTGGTCTTCAACGTTCAGAACCTTTGCGTCCTTGGCGATCCGTTTGACCAGACCCGAAAGCACTTTGCCGGGTCCGATCTCGACGAACGTGTCGTATCCGTCGGCCGTCATCGTTGTGATCGAGTCCTCCCAGAACAGGGGAGCGCTGATCTGTTTTATAAGCGACGGCCGTAACTCCGACGCCGTTCGGAGGAACTTCGCATCGGCATTGTTCACGATCGGGAATCGCAGATCGTTGATCGTTATCTTCTCAAGCTCCTGCGAGAGCCGTTCGCCGGCAGCTTTCATCATGGCACAGTGCGAGGGAACGCTTACCGATAGGGGAATAACTTTTTTTGCCCCTGCGGACCTTGCGAGTTCCATGGCCTTTTCCACTGCGCCCTTCTCCCCGGCAATCACGATCTGGCCCGGGGAGTTGTAATTTGCAGGGGCAACTATACCATTTTTAGCGGCTTCAAGGCAAGTTTTTTCTACGTCCTGCCTGGCCATGCCGAGGATCGCGGCCATAAGCCCCGCGCCCGCGGGCACGGCCTCCTGCATGTATTGTCCCCGCTTCCGGACCAGGGTTACGGCATCCTTGAGCTCGAATCCGTCAGCAGCGGTGATCGCCGTATATTCGCCAAGACTGTGGCCCGCGGCTGCTGTTGCGGCTAACCCTCTGCGCTCCAGAGGCCTTAGGACTGCGATGCTCGCGGTCAGGATCGCAGGCTGGGTGTTCTCCGTCATGTTGAGTTTCTCGACAGGGCCGCTCCTGCATAGTTCAGCAAGATCAAGCCCAAGCGCAGAACCGGCGACGTCGAACACTTCTTTTGATTCCGGAAAATTCTCGATGAATTCCTTGGCCATGCCGACATACTGGGAGCCTTGGCCCGGAAAAAGAAAAGCGATTTTCATGTTATCCCCGCATCTCCCGTATTTTCTTGATCATGATCGGGACGACTTCGTGCACGTCGCCGACAATGCCGTAGGTGGCGACGTTAAAGATGGGGGCATCGGGGTCCCTGTTGATTGCCACGATCACTTCCGACGACTGCATGCCGGCGACATGCTGGATCGCGCCGGAGATGCCGCAGGCGATGTAGAGTTTGGGGCAGACGGTCTTGCCGGTCTGGCCTACCTGGTGGGGGTAGGGGATCCATCCTTCATCGACGGCTCCCCGGGTCGCTGCCACAGCGCCGCCCAGCACCTTGGCAAGTTCTTCGATCAGGTGGAAGTTTTTTGCGCTGCCGAGGCCGCGGCCGCCGGCCACGATGATATCGGCTTCGCAGATGTTTACGGTTTCGCCCAATTCCTCGATGGTCTTGATGACCCGCGTGCGAAGGTCTCCTGCTTGCGTGTACGGTATTTCGATGATATCGCCGATACGTGAATCATTGCGCGGAGCCGGCTTCATGACCTTGTGCCGTACGGTGGCCATCTGGGGACGGTGATTCGGCGTCACGATGGTAGCAAGGATGTTGCCGCCGAAGGCAGGACGCGTCTGGTGCAAATGGCCTGTCTCGGCATCGATGTCGAGGACCGTGCAATCAGCTGTCAAACCGGTATAGAGGGAAGAGGCAACCTTGGGAAAGAAGGAGCGGCCGATGGCCGTCGCGCCCGCCAGGATGATTTCGGGCTTGTGTTTCCTTGCGAGCGTAGTCAGGATCGCGGCATAGGAGTCGTCATTGAAATCCCTGAGCGCCGGATCATCGGCGAGGTAGACCAGGTCGGCGCCATGGGCGATCAGGTCTTTCGTCTTGCTTTTGATGTTGTGGCCGATGAATACCGCGGAAAGCTTTGTCTTCCTTTTGTCGGCTAGTTTCCGGCCTTCGCCGAGGAGTTCGAGGGCGACGCTGGCCACATCCCCCTTATGCTGTTCAGCAAAGACCCACACGCCCTTGTACGCAGAGAGGTCCACCGCAGGCGTTGTCGCCTCTTCCATTCTCTCAATGGCTTTGAACTCGCAGACTTCCACGCAGGAACCGCACATGGTGCAGACTTCGGTGATGAAAGCCTTGCCGTCGCGCATTTCGATGGCGCCGAAGGGACATGCGGTTATGCAGGTTTCGCAGGCAGTGCACTTATCGGATATGATTCGAACACTCACGTGATTGCTCCTTAAAAAAAATCAATTAATCGCAGAAGGCGCAGGGGGAAGGGCGGGGGCGAGGAGACTGCAAATGGCTTCGTTCCGTCATTCCGACTGTCCCGGCGTTTTCGCAAAAGCCGGGGCAGGAGCGTTCCGCATTAGATGATGAATGATTGCTCCTTCAATTTTTTTACACACGTCGTGATCTGGTCTTCCATGCTCCCGGTCAGGATCTCCCGCTGGCCGCGGGGCGCGGGCGGAAATATCCTCACGACCTTCGTCGGAGAGCCTTTGAGTCCGCATTTATTATCGTCGGCGCCGATATCCTTCGCATTCCAGGCGGTGACCTTCAGGTTCTTGGCCTTCATCTTGCCCTTGAAGGAAGGGACCCGGGGCTGGTTGATTTCTTTCACGACCGTGATGAGCGCGGGCAGGGATGTTTCTACGACATCATACCCCTCATCCATGAGCCGCTCCGCTATCATCTTGTTCCCCTCAACTTGTTCGATCTTCCTTATATACGCGACAAAGGGGATGCCGAGCATGTCGGCGGTCTCCGGACCCACCTGGGCCGTGTCGCCGTCGATCGCCTGTTTGCCGGCGATGACGAGGTCGTACTCGGCGATTTTCTTTATACCCTGGGAAAGAGCATAGGAAGTCGCCCAGGTGTCCGCACCGGCAAAAGCCCGGTCAGAAAGGAGCACCGCGTCGTCAACGCCGAGGGAAACGGCTTCTTTCAGCGCTTCAGCAGCCTGGGGAGGACCCATGGTGATTGCAGTGACCTTGCCGCCGTGTTTCTCCCGGAGCCGAAGGGCTTCTTCGACGGCATACATGTCAAAAGGATTGATGATGCTCGGCACACCATCGCGGATCAGCGTGTTGGTCTCGCGGTTGATCTTGACTTCCGATGTGTCCGGCACCTGTTTAACGAGAACGATGATGTTCATTCTTGCTTTCTCCAAAAAAACATATTGAACCACAGAGATGCGCCGCAAAGATGTTCAATCAGAAATGTCTTCCTGTATTCATCTGTGGTTTAATTATTATTTTTGTCTCGTCGCTTCCTTGATCATGTCCAGGGCCACGACGTTGCGCTGTATCTGGTTGGTACCCTCGTAGATCTGGAGGATCTTGGCGTCGCGCATCATTTTCTCGACGGGATATTCTTTCATGTAGCCCGATCCGCCCATGACCTGCACCGCGTCGGTGGTCACTTTCATGGCAACGTCGGTGGCGAAAAGCTTGGCCATGGCCGAAGCGCGGGATACGTCCTTTGCGCCGCTGTCGATAAACCGCGCCACGGAATACACAAGCGCACGCGCGGCTTCGGTCTGGGTCTGCATATCGGCGAGCATGTGCTGGACGGCCTGAAACGAAGTGACGGGCTGTCCAAACTGCACCCGCTGTTTGGCGAACTTGATGGCCTCATCAATGGCCCCCTGGGCCACGCCGACGCCCTGGGCGCCCACGCCGGTGCGGGAGCTGTCGAGGGTTTTCATGGCAACGATGAACCCCATGCCTTCCTTGGCGATGAGGTTTTCCTTGGGGATGCGGCAGTTGTTGAAGATGAGCTCCGTCGTGGACGATGCGCGGATGCCCATCTTATTTTCTTTTTTACCGAAGGTGAAGCCGGAAGTGCCTTTCTCCACGATGAAGGCCGATGCTCCGCGCGGCCCCTTGGACCTGTCGGTGATCGCGATAATGGTATAGATATCGGCTTCGCCGCCGTTCGTGATCCACTGCTTGGTGCCGTTCAGCACATATTCGTTTCCGTCGAGCTTGGCCGTGGTCTGGACTCCGCTTGCATCGCTGCCGGCGTTGGCCTCGGTCAGCCCGAAGGCCACGAGCTTTTTGCCCGCTGCGATGTTGGGAAGGTATTTCTTCTTCTGTTGATCGGACCCATGAAGCAGGATAGGGTAGGTGCCGAGTGCATTGGCCGCGTAGCTCGTCGAAACTCCGACGCAGGCCTTGGAGAGCTCTTCGACGGCAATACACAGCTCCAGGGACTTCTTGCCGAGACCGCCATATTCCTCGGGGATGTAAATGCCCAGGAGATCGGCCTGCGCAAGCGCTTTCATGATATCCGAGGGGAACTTATTTTGCTCATCGAGTTCTGCGCGAACGGGAACGATCTTTTCCACGGCAATCTGCCGCGCAAGGTCCCGTATCATGATCTGCTCTTCCGTCAGTAAATAATCCATCGAATCCTCCGCACTATATCTATATCAAGAATTTACTTTTGCTCAATTAATTTCACATTACCATCGCACAAGGGCCGAGGCCCAGGTGAGTCCTCCGCCAAAGGCTTCAAAGAGAAGAAGATGATTTTCTTTCACCCTGCCGTCGCGGACCGCTTCGTCGAGGGCCATGGGGATCGAGGCCGCCGACGTGTTGCCGTATTTCGGAAGCGTCAGCACGACTTTTTCCATGGGCATGTTCAGGCGCTGCGCCATTGCCTGGATGATGCGCAGATTGGCCTGATGCGGAACGAGCAGATCGATCTCTTCCGGTTTCACTTTGTTGTGCTCCAGCGCTTCCTGTACCACGCCTTCGAGTGCTCGCACCGCTGCTTTGAAGGTCTCGTTGCCCTTCATTTTTATGAAATGCATCCGTTTGCGGATCGTATCGTGGGACGCCGGGTGTTGGGCGCCGCCCGCCGGAACATGGAGCAGATCACCGAGAGAACCATCGGAGTGAAGGTGTGTCGAGAGGATCCCGTGCTTCCCCGCATGCCGCTGGATGACGACCGCGCCGGCGCCGTCTCCAAAGAGGACACAGGTTGCGCGGTCCTCCCAGTCGGTGAACCGCGACAGGACCTCGGCCCCTACAAGAAGGATGTTTTTATAGGCGCCAGCCTTAATAAAGGCATCGGCAATGGATAGTCCGTAGATGAACCCGGAACAGGCGGCGGCAATATCGAAGGCTGCCGCGTTTTTTGCCCCGAGCTTATCCTGCAGCACACATCCCATGCTCGGGAGGATCGTGTCCGGCGTCATGGTCGCCACCAGAATGAGGTCCAGTTCCTGAGCGGTGAGCCCTGCCGCTTTCAGCGCTTTCTTCCCGGCTTCATACGCGAGGTCGGAGGTGTTCTGGCCCTTTTCTGCTATCCTGCGTTCCTTGATGCCCGTTCGCTCAGTGATCCACTCATCGGTGGTATCGACGAGTTTTTCCAGATCCTGGTTGGTGATGATTTTCTTGGGCGCGAACGAGCCGGTCCCTGTTATCCGTGCGTGAATCATCTGGCCCTGGTCAGTTCCATATTTTTTTCGATATCCTCGTGGAGGTGTTTGTTGACTTCGCTTTTCGCAAGCTCGGCGGCGACGCGGATGGCATTTTTTATGGCACGAGCGGAAGAACGGCCGTGGCCGATGATGCTGATCCCGTTGATGCCGACCAGGGGCGCTCCGCCGTATTCGGCGTAGTCGACGCGGCGTTTGAATGAATCGAACGCGGGCCGCATCAGCAGGTAGCCCAGCTTCCGTAACAGACTCTTGCCGATTCCTTCCCGGATGTAGAGGCCGATGGCCTCGACAACGGATTCGGAAACTTTGAGCACGACGTTGCCGACAAAACCGTCACAGACGATCACATCCGCATTGCCGGACATAACATCACGCCCCTCGACGTTCCCGATGAAATTGAGCGAGGTCTCGGTCAGGAGTTTGAAAGCTTCCTTCGTCAGTTCGTTCCCCTTGGTTTCCTCCTCCCCGATGGAAAGGAGCCCTACGCGGGGGTTGGGGATCTTCAGCAGATACTTCGCGTAGACGTCGCCCATGACGGCGAATTGCAGGAGGTGGTTCGGCTTGCAATCCACGTTTGCGCCCATATCGAGGATGATGGACGTCCCTTTGATGGACGGCATAAAGGTGGCAATAGCCGGCCGTTCGACGCCCTCGATCGGTCCCAGAACGAACAGCGATGTTGTCATGGCTGCTCCGGAATGCCCGGCACTGACTACGGCAACCGCCTCGCCGCTCTTGACCAGGTCATTGGCCACGCGAATGGACGAATTTTTTTTCCTGCGAAAAACCGTGGCAGGGGAATCGAGCATGTCCACGACTTCGGTGGCATTTCGAATCTCCAGGGGGAGCGTTTGGGCCTGGGGGTACTTGTCCAGCTCTTTCTGGACGGTCTGCTCGATGCCGACAAGGATGATGCTGACGCCGTACTCCGCTGCCGCCTCAATAGCCCCGGCGACGACGGCATGCGGCGCATTGTCCCCCCCCATGGCATCAACGGCAATCTTCATACAGACTCCCTACAATATAAAAGGCAAAGGGTCATACGGAAAAACAGTATCATCCCTTTGCCTTTGAGCACGCTTCGTATTATATCTGCTGAACAGTTACGATCTCGCGGCCGTTGTAGGTGCCGCAGGACATGCAAGCGTGATGAGGCTGCTTGACCTCCTGACACTGCGGGCAGGCTGTCAGGTTCGGGGCCGTGAGTTTTTGTTTTTGTGTGCGTCTCTTGTCTCTGCGGGATTTGGAATGTCTGTGTTTTGGGTTTGCCATTTCGTGTAATGCTCCTTAAGCTATTTTTGTTGAGAGACCCTTCGCTTCGCTCAGGGCGACATTTCTCCGGAGAGAAACCGTCATTTTTTAAGTAAATCCTTCAAAGCGGAAAAGGCGCCGAATTCTCCCGGCCCGTTCCGCTGATGACCGCATTCCGTCTTATTCAAGTCCGTTCCGCAGACGCTGCAAAGGCCCTTGCAGTCAGGGCTGTGAAGCGGGACCATGGGCAGGGAAACGAGCAACTGCTCCTTAATCAACTCGACCGGCTCAATCTGGTCTCCCCGGTAAAACTCTACATCAAGCTCTCCCGCAACGAGCTCATGTTCGGGACCATTGCCCAGGGAGCTTACCGGGGTCAGGTCAATGTTCAACTCAGTATCGATCCGGTAGGGAAAGCTGGCCAAGCAGCGGCTGCATTCTAGTATCGCCGATGATTGGACCCGCCCGGCAATGTTAAAGATACCTTTTCCTTCCGGGGTTATCCGGAGCTTAGCCGTAAACTCCGTGGAGTCGGCGCCTTTATCGAACAAATCCAGTTTCTGCGCAAGCTCCAGGGTGAGCCCCTCCGGAGGTATGTCGTTGATTTTGATGACCATTTCTTTTAATCCCGGGGCTGTAAGATTGGAATTATATAGAGATAGCCGCGTTTTGTCAAGAAAAAACACCGGATCAGGGCAGGCTGGCAATCCGGCCTTCCTCTGGAATCGCGTCCCTGTTTACGCAAGTTATTGCAGGCCTTTCGCCTAAACAGAATCTCGTGCATGCTCTCCCTTCGTGCAGAGCTAAAGGCGCATACCCCAAAAATACCCTTAATGATTTGTTGACTTTAAGAAACGATCTAACTAGAATTTGCCTTGCCATAAACGCCAGGAGGCTTTCGATGAGAATAACTTTCCCGTTTATACTTTGCCTCTGTTGCGTCCTCATTTTTCTGCTTGCCCAATCCGGTTATGCCGCGATCTATAAATACCTGGACAGAGACGGGTTGATCTGTTTTGCCGATGATCTCCAGTCCATTCCTGAACAATATCGGGCAACAGCTAAAATTGTGAGCGGCGAAGCGGATCAGGAGAATCGCACGCCGCCTCAAAACCGGCAAACATCTGAACAACCGGCCGAAAATGGGGGGCAGGCGTCGAGCACGGCGCTTGAAAGACCGGGTGTTCAGCAGGATGAAACAGGTTTTTTCAGCAAAGGGGTGCTTCTTTCCTCAATTATCGTGGTAAGCGCAGTATTCGCATTTATGATTTTGGGAATACTGGAGGCTGATCACAAAAAAGCGGTTATTATTGCGCGAATTACGCTCCTGTGGGCAGTGACCGTCTATCTGATCTTTATGCATGCCGGAGATGTGGTTCGATTGGTCCGAACGACCGGCGGCGTAATCGAAGATGCAAAGCATCAGTCCGAGGAGAAGGGAAAGAAAGCGGCCAAAGCGATAAAGGCATTGAATGAATTGGTGCGGGAAACGGGCCAGGCGTCTTCTCCCGAGTCAGCGGAAGGGGAACGGAACAAATGAGCGTGGGGCCGGAACTCTCACCTGTTCTTCGTGATTTCACTAATGGAGGCGTGCAGGATCTGCAATGAGCGTTGCAGTTCCTTAAGAGATATTGAAAGCGGCGGCATGAACACGATCACATTGCCCAGCGGTCGTATAATGAGGCCTTGTTTGCGGCATTCCAGGGTGACCCGAGAGCCGATTTTGGCATTCACAGGATAAGGCTCTTTTGTCAGCCTGTTGTTCACCAGTTCGATGCCGGCCATGAACCCCTTCTGTCTGACCTCGCCTACATGTTCCAGCGCCCTGAGCTGTTTTAATCCTTTTGCGAGGTAGGCAATCTTCGGCTGAAGCTTCGAGAGGATCTTTTCACTTCGAAAAAGGTCGATGCTGGCGATTGCAGAGGCGCAGGCGAGGGGGTTGCCGGTATACGTATGGCCGTGAAAAAAGGTTTTAAACTCACGGTAATCCCCAAGAAATCCCCTGTAGATCTCGTCGGTGGTGAGTGTTGCCGCAAGCGGGAGGTAGCCTCCGGTAATGCCTTTGGCAATGCACAAGATGTCCGGCGCGACCTGCTCGTGTTCGCAGGCGAACATCTTTCCGGTCCTTCCGAAGCCTGTCGCAACTTCATCGGCGATCAAAAGTACATTATTTTTTGTGCATAGTTCACGGATCTTCTTCAAATAGCCCGGCGGCTGCATAAGCATGCCGGCAGCACCCTGCACGAGCGGCTCGATGATCAGCGCTGCGGTCACGGAAGCATATTTCTGGATTGTTCTCTCGGCGTGGACCAGGCAGGTTTTCTGGCATTCCGGATAGCTCAACCCATACTTGCAGCGGTAACAGTGCGGCGATTCAATCTTGTAGGCCGGAAACAAGAGCGGTTTGTAGGTCGCGTGGAAGAGTTCGATGCCTCCCACGCTTACGGACCCTATGGTGTCGCCGTGATATGCTTCCGTGAGAGAGAGAAACCCGGTCTTTTTTTGAAACTGGGGGCCTTTCTGCTGCCAGTATTGAAAGGCGATCTTGAGCGCGATCTCCACGGACGTGGACCCGCTGTCGGAGTAAAAGACCTTCGAAAGGCCTTTTGGCGCGATGTTTACCAGTTTTTCCGCGAGGAGAATGGCCGGAACGTTTGAAAGGCCGAGGAGGGTGGTATGGCCCACTTTCCCGAGCTGTTTTGTTATGGCTGCGTTGATTTCTTTTTTCCGGTGGCCGTGAACCGTGACCCAAAGCGAGGACACACCGTCGATGTAGCGTTTACCATGGACGTCGGTGAGCGTGCATCCCTTGCCGCTCTCGATGATGAGTTGAGGTTCTTTTTCCCATTCCTGCATTTGGGTAAAGGGATGCCAGATATATTTTTTGTCCAGTTTTTCCAGGCGGTGAAGGGTTGCTTGTTTGCCGGGGTGCGTTGACATCAATATAGGCTCTCCCTTGCTCTACGGCGAATTTAGACAGTATTATAGTGCACGAGCTGTTTTTGTCAATAATAAAAAGGGCTTGAAAACTCTCGCTTCTTTCTGGTAGAATAATAAAAAACAAAAAGAACGTGTTGTCGGTGGATACTTTGGGTTTTGAACAACCCTGCCTGCTGGAGGTTTTTCTTAATAATGATGAACAAGAAGAGATTCTATTTCGGGGCGGCGTTCATTCTCGTTCTCGGCGTGATTGTCGGGCTTGTGTTGTCGTCGCGTCTCAACATCACCTCGCCCCTTCCTGCCAAGAGCCAGATATCGTCCAAGTCGATAGATATCCTGACGCAGCTCTCCGAAGCCCAGTCAGAGGTCGCAGCGGTTGCAACGCCGTCGGTCGTGAATATTTCCACGACGAGGGTTATCAAGTCGCGGGATGAGGCGCCGTATGACCTCTTCGACGACCCTTTTTTCAGGAGGTTTTTCGGCGACCAGTTTCCCCATCCGAACGCTCCGAAGGAGCATAAGGAGCAAAGTCTGGGGTCCGGAGTCATCGTGTCCGGGGACGGCTACATCGTTACGAACAATCACGTCATAGAAAAAGCGCAGGAGATCAAAGTCCTGCTCTTTAACAAGAAGGACTATAAAGCCAAGGTGGTCGGAGCGGACCCGAAAACCGATATTGCCGTTATAAAGATCGATGCAAAAGATTTGCCTGCGCTGCCTTGGGGGGATTCCGATAAATTGAAAGTAGGGGAGACCGTGTTCGCGATCGGGAACCCCTTTGGGTTGAACCAGACCGTTACCATGGGCGTGATCAGCGCTGTCGGCCGCGCCAATGTGGGCATAGCGGATTACGAAGACTTCATTCAGACCGATGCGGCCATCAATCCGGGCAATTCAGGGGGCGCACTCGTCAACGCCCGGGGTGAACTGATCGGGATTAATACCGCCATCCTGTCCCGGACCGGCGGGTACCAGGGCATCGGGTTTGCGGTGCCGAGCAGCATGGCGCGTCAGGTTATGGACAGCCTGGTAAAATACAAAAAGGTCGTGCGCGGCTGGCTCGGCGTCAGTATCCAGGAAATCACGTCTGGTCTTGCGGAAGAGTTCGGCGTCAAGGACCTGAAGGGCGCGCTTGTCTCGGACGTGATGAAGGGGAGCCCGGCGGAGAAGGCGGGAATCAAACAGGGAGACGTGATACTTCAGTATGACGGCAAGGTAGTTGAGGATACGGGGCATTTGCGTAACATGGTGTCGCAGACGCCGATCGGCTCCAAGATTAAGGTCAAGGTGTTTCGCCGGAAAAAGGAAATAGAGCTGGACGTTGTCATCGCGGAATTGCCGAAAAAGATTGCCGAGGCCTCAACCGGCGAACCGGATTCCGGCTCTGCTCCGAATGAAGAAGAAAGTACGGCCCTGGCCGGCCTGGTTGTCCGCCAGCTGACCCCGGACCTTGCGCAGCGCTATGGTTATGATAAGACCGAGCGGGGTGTGCTGGTCATCAAGGTGGAAGCGGGCAGCATGGCCGCTGATTCCGGGGTAAAACCCGGCGATATTATTCTGCAGATCAATCAGCAAAACGTGGCCACGATGGAAGAATATAAGAAAATGGCGTCAAAGATAAAGGGCGAAGAGAGAATACTGCTCCTTCTGCGCAGGAAAGGTCAGGACCTGTTCGTAACCGTCAGGCCTGAATAAACCTGAATAACTCGATTCCCTCACAATGGAGTTGTTCCCCCGGCTACCAGGTATTTATCCATATTAATTATTACTACGTCAGGTGAAAAAGGAGGTGAGAAAGATGGGACTTAATCTTATTCGCATGTTATTTGTCTTTTTAAGTACTCTGCTCGGGTACTATGTATCTACGCAGCTTTATGATCAGGTTGGCAAGTTTGAAGGCATGACAGTCGGCTTCAGTGTGGCAATTCTGATTATCCTTACCGAATTTTTGTTCCGACGGGTCTCATTAAAGGTCATTATCGGCGGTATTCTCGGTTTCATCATCGGGCTGACGTCCGCGAATATCATTGCGGCTCCCCTGAAACTGGTGCCGCTCGAACGGAGCATCGTCAACTTCATTCTGCTCCTCATGAACGGTTTTTTCGGGTACGTCGGCATCATGATCGGGATTCGGGAAGGCGAACGGTTCAATCCCGCCAATATCAAGAAGCTGTTCAAGAGCGGGACTGAGGAAAATATCAAGATCATGGATACGAGCGTGATCATCGACGGCAGGATCGCCGACATCTGTGAGACGGAGTTTTTGGACGGCACGATCATCATCCCCCAGTTCATCCTGCACGAGCTGCAGCACATCGCCGATTCCTCGGACTCGTTGAAGCGGGCGCGCGGCAGAAGAGGGCTCGACATCCTGCACCGGATACAGAAAATGAGCCATATGGAGGTCCGGATCATCGAAGAGGACTTCCCGAAGATCCGGGAAGTCGATAGTAAGCTGATTGCGCTGGCCAAGAAACTTGGTGCAAAGGTTATTACGAACGACTTCAACCTGAACAAGGTGGCCGAACTGCAGGGTGTGAAGGTGCTGAATATCAACGATCTCTCGAATGCGGTAAAGCCGGTCGCCCTTCCGGGGGAGAGTATGCGGGTCTTCGTGCTCAAGGAAGGCAAGGAATTGGGGCAGGGCGTTGCCTATCTCGATGACGGCACGATGATCGTGGTTGAGAATGGGCGCAAGTATATCAATAAAAATGTAGACGTGGCGGTTACGAGCGTTCTCCAGACCGCGGCAGGCAGGATGATTTTTACGAAGCTCAAAGAAGACATGGAGCACGACCTGCAGACCGCAGAAAGATAAATAATACCAAGTACGAAATAGCAAACACCAAATAACAAATAAATTCCAAGCACGAAGGTCCAAATTTAAAACATTTCGGATATTGGGATTTGCAGTTTAGATATTATTTGGGATCTGTTATTTGGTTGTTGGAATTTGATTTTCACAGGAGGTTTCATGTCGGGTCATTCTAAATGGGCAACAACGAAACATAAAAAAGCCGCTACCGATGCAAAGCGCGGGAAAATCTTCACCAAACTCGCCAAGGAGATCACCGTCGCGGCCAAACTGGGCGGCGGCGATCCAGGCGGGAACCCCCGCCTCAGGACCGCAATCGCCAAGGCAAAGGGGGTGAGTCTGCCGGCTGAAAATATCAAGCGCGCGATCCAGAAAGGGACGGGTGAACTGCCGGGAGTCTCCTACGAAGAAATCATGTATGAAGGGTATGGCCCGGGCGGCGTGGCGGTCATTGCCGAGGTCATGACTGACAACCGGAACAGGACGGTTTCGGAGGTTCGCAACATTTTCAGCAAGGCCGGGGGGAACATGGGAGAGGCGGGCTGCGTCTCCTGGATGTTCCACAAGAAAGGCTATCTGGTGGTCAATCATTCAAAAGTAGATGAGGACAAGCTTATGTCGCTTGCCCTCGATGCGGGGGCCGAGGACATGCAGACCGAGGATGAGAATTACGTCATTACGACGCCTCCGAACGATTTTGAAAAAGTCAAAAAGGCGCTTGAAGACGGTGGAGTGGTCCCCGAGGTAGCCGAGATCACCATGGTCCCGCAGACCTATGTAAAGCTCGACGGCAAGGAAGCCCAGCAGATGCTGCGTCTCGTGGAAACGCTGGAAGACAACGACGACGTGCAGAACGTATACGCCAACTTCGATATTCCCGAAGAGATCATGAACGCGGAGTAGCATAGACAGAAGCAGCTGACAGAAGGACCTGATTCAGTCCGACTTCTGACAGTCTGTCTTCTGACTTCTGGATGTGACAGGGGGATTTATGAGGGTGCTGGGGATTGATCCAGGGACGTTGACGACAGGGTACGGAATCGTTGAAGAAGAAGACCATAAGCTTTTCCATGTTGTTTCAGGAGGCATCAGCCCGTCTGCCAAGCAGCCTTTCCCGCAGCGGCTCAAAAAGATCTACGAGGAGCTGGAAAAGATCATTGTTAAGCATCGGCCTCGGATCGTGGTGGTTGAAGATCTCTTCGTCTCCAAAAATATTCAATCAGCGCTCAAACTCGGCCACGCCCGGGGCGTTGCTATTCTTGCCGCCATGAACGCAGGTCTGCCTGTTTTTGAATACGCTCCGCTGGAGGTAAAGCAGGCGGTCGTCGGCCACGGAAAAGCGGAAAAAAAGCAGGTGCAGCTCATGGTCAAGGCCTTGCTCGACCTCCCGAAGGTCCCTCATCCGGCAGACGCCGCCGACGCGCTTGCTGCGGCCATCTGCCATATTCATTCATCGAGACTGAGAGAAATCCTGAAAAACCCGTCCGCCCTCCGGCTGCCGGGCAGGGGGCTCGGCGCCATGCGGGGAACGATCGGCCGCAGACCGGCAGTCTGAGATGATCGCATCTCTTACAGGCAAGTTGAGACGGAAAGCGAACAATTATCTTATTGTCGATGTTTCCGGCGTCGGATACCAGGTGCAGGTCCCGCTTTCGACCTACTATGTTCTTCCCGAAGTCGGCGAGGAAATCTGTCTTTCCATTCATACGCATGTACGCGAGGACACTCTTGCGCTCTTCGGTTTTCTGACGGAGGCGGAAAAAGAGTTGTTCCTTCTCGCCTTAGGCGTGTCCGGCATCGGTCCCAAACTTGCCCTTTCAATTCTTTCGAGTCTGTCCGTTGACGAGATCACGTCAGCCATTTTTGCCGCCGATGATTCGAAGCTTTGTACCATCCCCGGGATCGGGAAAAAAACCGCTGCGCGGATGGTTCTCGAACTAAAGGACAAAATCAAGTTTCTGCCGAAGGCTCAAACAATGCTGGGGCAGCCGGAGGCAGCGACAGATGTTGTCGAGGACGCTGTTTCCGCTCTCGTGAACCTGGGATATAAAAAACCGCTTGCGGAAGAGGTCCTTAAAAAGGCGAGGCAGAGCAAGCCGGAGTCCCCGGTCGAAGACCTTATTCGGGAAGCGTTGAGCTTGTTGAGAAAAAATTGAACAGGCCTGCTTCAGCAGCGGCCGTTCGATTCTTGTTTTCGAGGTTTTTCCAGAAAGACCACGAGGTAATCAGTGTCTGAGAGAGTCATAGAGCCGGAACAGAATGACGATGATGTGCAACTTGACAGAAGTCTGCGGCCCCTCGGGTTCGACGATTTCGTCGGCCAGGACCGCATCAAGGACAATCTCCGGGTTTTTATCGAGGCGGCAAAAAGGAGGCGGGAGGCCCTCGACCATGTCCTCTTTTGCGGTCCTCCGGGGCTGGGTAAAACCACGCTGGCGAACATCATCGCCCATGAGCTGGGCGTATGCATTAAAACGACCTCCGGCCCCGTGCTGGAGCGCGCCGGCGACCTTGCCGCGATTCTCACGAGTCTCCAGGAAAACGACGTGCTGTTCATCGACGAGATCCACCGGTTGAACCGCGTTGTGGAGGAGATCCTTTATCCGGCCATGGAGGATTTCCAGCTCGACATCATCATCGGTCAGGGGCCTGGTGCGCGGTCGATCAAACTTGATTTGCCGCGTTTTACCCTGGTAGGCGCCACGACGCGGACCGGCCTTCTGACGTCTCCGCTCCGGGACCGTTTCGGCGTGATTGACCGGCTCGTCTTTTATGATCCCGATGAGCTCAGAAAAATCGTCCAACGTTCGGCTGGACTGCTTCAAACGACGATAGCCGCAGCGGCGGCCGTAGAAATCGCGCGACGCTCCCGGGGGACGCCCCGCATCGCAAACCGGCTCCTCCGCAGGGTGCGCGATTTTGCCCAGGTGCAGGGCGACGGCTCGATCACCCAGGACCTGGTCGTGAACGCCATGAAGCGGCTTGAGGTGGACGAGAAGGGGTTCGATCATATGGATCGGAGGCTGCTGCTTACGATCATTGACAAATTTGAAGGCGGTCCCGTGGGGCTCGATACCCTTGCAGCCGCGCTCAACGAGGAAAAGGACACGCTTGAGGATGTGTATGAACCGTTCCTGATCCAGGAAGGTTTTCTTGACAGGACTCCGCGAGGCAGGCAGGCCACTCGCCTGTGCTATGAATATTTCGGCAGGAAAAGGCCTTTGTCGGTGCAGGAAAGGCTCCTCTAAAAACGATTGGTCTGCATTTTTCAGAGATTCAGCGATAAAACGGTAATTCGCTTCGAGGAGTAACGCTGTGGAGATTTTTTTTCATATTTGCTGCGCCCCCTGTGCTCTCTATCCTTACTACCGGCTCAAGGAAGAAGGATTCGAACCAACGGGGTATTTTTATAATCCCAACATCCACCCCTACCAGGAGTACCGGAAAAGACTTGATACGGTCAAGGAGTTTGCCGGCCGCGTCGGACTTGAGATCGTGTACCGCGACGGATACGATCTCGATCAATATCTCCTTCAGGTTGCGGGTAAGGGAGCTGCGCGGTGCGAGCACTGTTACCGGATGAGGCTCGATGCCGCGGCAGCGGCGGCAAAGGAACGGGGTTTTCGCTCTTTTACCACGTCTCTTTTGTACAGTAAATTCCAAAAGCACGATGCGATCGTCGGCGTTGGACGGGAAACGGCCGAAATGCACGGGATCGAGTTCTATTACGAGGATTTCCGCCGTGGTTGGCGCGAGGGAATCGTGGAATCCAAAGCCATGGGACTGTACCGGCAGCAGTACTGCGGCTGCATCTACAGCGAGCGGGACCGGTATCGCAAAACAACGGACCCGGTCTGATGCCGCTCAGGAAGCAACTTACGGGTATGCCTGCAAAAACCTTTTTCCTTCTCATCGGACTGCTCTTCCTGCCTGCTATTGCCCGGGGATCTGAAAACATCCGGGTGGCCATATTTGATAATCAGAAAACCGTGACGCTCAGGTCCTCCTCCGGTTTGATCAAGGCAGGTCAATCCGTTGGTTGCAAAGAAAAACAGCTGATCTTCAGCGCCGCCTCGGTCGGCAGCCAACCGGTTCGCTTCAAGTCCGCTGTTGGATTCATTCGGGTGAACGGCAAAGGGTATCGCGGCTGGGTGGAAATCAGAAAAAAGAGCAATGGGCGGCTGCTGGTCATCAATGATCTCGATATCGAGGATTATCTGCAGGGAGTAATCGGCGCTGAAATACCCCCTGAATGGAAATTTGAAGCGCTGAAAGCCCAGGCAGTAGCATCGCGGACCTATGCTTTGTACCAGAAAAGGACAGCCGGAAACAGGCCGTATCATATCCTTGCCACCGTAGACAGCCAGGTCTATGCCGGGAGCAGGGGCGAACACCCGAAGACCGTGCGCGCTGTACGGGAAACGAGAGGGGTTGTCATTGTGTATCATGGCGAGGTGATCCCGGCGTTTTATCATTCGAGCTGCGGAGGGCATACTGAAAATGCGGCCGAGCTCTGGGGCATTGACGAACCGTACCTCAAGGGAGTGGATTGCGATTGCCAGAAAATTTCCAAGTATGGAGTCTGGGAAAAACGGGTGCCGCTTCCAGTCCTGATCAGCGCACTCCGGAAACTGGGATACCGCCTGCATGATGTTCTCGAAATCGGCCTGGGGAACATCACTCCGTCGGGCCATGTCAAGGACATCATCCTGAGGCACTCGGGGGGGGAAATAACGGTCCCCGCTGAAAACCTGAGGGCCGCTCTTGGCAATACCGAGATACCGAGCGTATTTTTCGAACTTGAACTTTCCGGGGGAGAAGCCGTCTTCTCGGGACGGGGGCGCGGGCACGGTGTGGGGTTGTGTCAATGGGGCGCCCAGGAGATGGCGCTTCGGGGTTTTTCTTATCAAGCCATACTTTCCCACTACTATCCCGGAACCAGCCTGGCAAGAATAAAATAAAGCATCTATCGAGAAGACCGCCCTATCATTTTTCTTGACAGAGAAACAGGATCGACTATACAATACAGAACGTATGAAAAAATCAATCAAACAAAACAAGACGGTTAACGCCGGGAAAACGAGCGTGACGGCCGTCCCGAATTATGGATCTTTTGTTCCTCTTTCCCTGGCATTGTCTCTTCTTCTCATCGGAGCTCTCGCAGCGGCAACGTATGCGAGAAACAGCATTTACCACACCCATGTCACGCTGTGGGCAGAGGTGGTGAAGATGGCGCCGCACAAGCGGAGGGCGCATGAAAATTACGGCCAGGCGCTTTCTTCCGCCGGGTTATATAATGAGGCAGCCAAAGAGTTTAAGACCGTCATGGCGCTGCCGGACGACGGAAGCGTTCCGCTCCGCGATCTGTACCGGGAGATCGGAGTGGTCGATTTCAGGATGGGGAAATTTGACGATGCCATCGTCGCCTGGCAAACTGGCTTGCGCTATGCGCCGAACGATCCCAGCCTTTTGAATAACTTGTCCATCGTTTATCTCCAAGTAGGACGATTAGACGAGGCAGCCGCCGCAGCGCAAACGGCCCTTGTTGGCGACCCGACCATGCCGCAGGCATTGAATACCATGGGTCAGGTCTACCTGATGAAAAAGAACTATAATCAGGCTGTTAAGTATTTTCTGAAGGCAGCGGACCGCGAACCCGATGTCCCGGCGCGTTATTGGAACGCTGCTCTGGCTCTTGAACAAGCAAAACGGCCTGACAAGGCCTATGAATATGCGTCCAAGTACGTTGCCATGGAAACCGATCCTGCTGCCCGGCAGAGGGGCTATGCATACCTGGAGCATCTTAAGCAAGTTTTGCATCGTTGATGCTCGCAGGGTCTTCGATTTCCTCCCTCATTCGACGGGTTCGTCCTGCCCGACGGCAGGCTCTAAGGAGCGTCGTTCAAAATATTTTTCTTGAGCATAAAAGTCCGCTAATGTGCCGCCCATTATTCGGGAGCCACATCCCTCGTCGCTATTCGTCTTGCCTTTCTTGCGATTTCCTTGCAATTTTCACTGTTCTAACATAGAATCAAAGAAGCGAGGCATTCGCTCGCAATTGGCCTATGGATGACGATCTTCTCGCAAGATATCTCAATTTTTTGGCCGTGGAAAAAGGGCTTGCCCGCAATACTCTTGTCTCCTATGAACGGGACCTGCGCAAGTATTTCATTTTCCTGAAGGTAAAAAATTCTGATGACGTTACCCCCTCGGACGTCTCCTCGTTCCTTGCGAACTTATCGTCATCAGGGATTGCAGCGCCGTCCATTGCGCGGTGTCTCTCCGCAGTTCGGGGCTTTCATAAATATCTGCTCATTGACGGATTGGCGCAGAGGGACCCGACCACAAACCTGGAAACGCCGCGCGGCTGGAAACGTCTTCCCAAAACGCTTTCCAGCATCGACGTTGAGGCGCTGCTGAACCAGCCCGAGTCTTCGACGCCGATCGGAATTCGCGATAAAGCAATGCTGGAACTGCTCTATGCCACGGGGCTCCGGGTCAGCGAGCTGGTCGGTCTCAAACTGAATGATATTAATTTTGAGCGTGGCTATCTTATCGTGGTCGGCAAGGGATCGAAAGAGCGCGTAGTGCCCTTGGGAGAGACCGCCAGCGCCATCGTGCAGGAATATCGGGAGCAGGCGCGGCGGTCATTGCTCAAGGGCCGGGATTCGGACCATCTGTTTATCAGTTCACAGCGCCGCGGGATCACCCGCCAGATGTTTTGGGAACGGATCAAATATTATGCCCGGAAGGCAGGTATCGGACGGAATGTTTCGCCGCACACGCTGCGGCACTCTTTCGCCACGCATCTTCTCGACAACGGCGCGGACCTCCGCGCAGTACAGGCCATGCTCGGCCATGCGGATATCTCCACCACGCAGATCTATACCCACGTGTCCCGGGAACGGTTGAAAAAAATACACGAGAAGTACCACCCGAGGGGGTAAGGGCAGAGGGCAGGGAGCAGGGAGCCCTTTGCTCCATGCGCCATGCCTCTGCAGGTACGTTTATGGAAGTCATCACCAGTCATACGAACGCGGACTTCGACGCCCTGGCTTCCATGGTTGCGGCGAAGAAACTCTATCCTGAAGCGAAACTGGTTTTCCCCGGTTCCCAGGAAAAGAGCATGAGGGATTTTTTTCTTGAGTCCGCGTTTTACGCCCTGGAAATCGAGCGTTTGAAGAATGTGGACGTGGAAAGCATTACCCGGCTTATTATTGTCGATAACCGCACTCCGGGCCGGCTCGGCAAACTCGCCCGTGCATTGCAGCGGCCCGGCGTTTCAGTCCATATCTACGACCATCATCCGCAGGCGGACGGGGATATCAAGGGAGAGAAGGAAATCATCGAGCAGGTAGGGGCCACGACAACGATCATGGTCGAGCTCTTGAGGCAAAAGGGGCTTCCGGTCAGCGCCCTTGATGCGACGATTTTCGCGCTCGGGATCTACGAGGAAACCGGCTCGCTCACCTTCGTGTCCACGACGGAGCGCGACGTGCAGGCCGTGGCGTTTCTTCTTTCAAAGGGCGCCCAACTGAATATTGTCGCGGACTTCATCTCCCGGGAGCTTACCGCTGAACAGATATCCATCCTGAACAATCTCATCGAATCCGCAAAAAGCTACGATATTAACGGCGTACGCGTTGTCATCTCGGTCTTGTCGGTCCCGCAGTTTATTCCGGACCTTGCCAATCTTGCGCACAAGATCAGGGACATGGAGAGCCTCGATGTGCTGTTCCTGGTCGTCCAGATGGGGGACAAGACCCATGTCATCGGCCGTTGCAGGATCCCCCAGGTGAACGTCGGCATTGTTCTTGAGGAACTGGGCGGAGGCGGGCACGCAACGGCGGCATCGGCCGTGGTCAAGGACATGACCTACCTCCAGACCCGGGAACGCCTTATCGACTTGTTGCGGCGCCACGTCAAGCCTGGTCCTGTTACCGGCGACATCATGACCGCGCCGGTAAAAACCATCCCTTACGGCAGTACCATCGCCGAAGCCGGAGAGCTCATGACGCGGTTCAGCGTGAACGTGCTGCCGGTCCTTCGCAATGGCTCATTTCAGGGCATCATTTCCCGCGAGATCGTGCAGAAAGCCCTGTTTCACGGTCTGGGGATGCAGAAGGCCGAGGAGTTCATGACCATTGGCGGTCCGGTCGCGTCGCCGGATATGCCGATGAGCCGGGTGGAGCGGATCATGATCGATGAACACCAGCGTTTTCTCCCGGTCCTTGATGGGAGCGGCGCGCTCGTCGGGGCCATCACCCGCACGGACCTTCTCCGTTCCCTGCACGAGGAGCGGCTTGCGGACGTCCCCGAAACGGAAGAGACTTCGCTTCGTTCCAGCAGGACCGTCAAGGGGTTGATCGAAGAACGGGTGCCGCCCGAGGTCCGTGAGGCCCTCCGGCAGATCGGCGAGGTGGCCGACGGCAGCGGCTTTCCCGTCTACCTCGTCGGCGGAATCGTACGGGACCTCTTTCTGCGCGTGCCGAACCTCGATGTCGATATCGTTGTCGAAGGAGACGGCATTACCTTTGCGGGCATGCTGGTGAAACGAATCGGCGGACGCATGAAAACCCATCAGAAATTCGGGACCGCGGTCGCGGTCCTCCCCAGCGGACTGAAGATCGACATCGCCACGGCCAGGCTTGAATATTACGAGTCCCCAGCCGCCCTGCCCACGGTGGAGCTCTCGTCCATAAAAAAAGATCTCTACCGCCGGGATTTCACGATCAACACGCTCGCCGTCCGGCTGAACCGCACGCGCTACGGGGAACTGATCGATTTTTTCGGCGGGTTCCGCGACATCAAAGACAAAACCATCCGCGTGCTGCACAGCCTCTCCTTTGTCGAGGACCCCACCCGCGTGCTCCGGGCCATCCGGTTCGAGCAGCGCTTTGATTTCCATCTGAGCAAGCACACGCAGAACCTGATCAAATCCGCCGTGGCCATGGAGCTGTTCAACCGGCTGACGGGCGAGCGGATCTATACGGAGCTTGTGCTCATGTTTTCCGAAGCTGAACCGGTAAAGGCCCTGCGGCGGATGAAGGAGCTCGATCTGTTGCAGTTCATTCACCACGGCCTGAAAGGATCGGCTGAACTCGAAGGGCTCTTTGTGAGCATCGGAGAGACGCTTTCCTGGTTCAGGCTGCTCTATCTGGATATCCCGGTTGAAAAATGGTTCATTTATTTTATGGGTCTTTTCGACCGGCTGAAGGACACGGCAGCGGAGGAGGCTTTGGAGCGGCTTGCAGTCCCCGCCAGGATCCGGTTACGCATCAAGCAGGCGCGCGTGCGCACCCGTGAAGTACTTTACCTTTTTTACAAAGAGCAGCAACTTCCCTCTAGCCGCGTCTATGACCTCCTCGCGCCGCTGGACGTCGAGGCCCTGCTGCTCATGATGGCAAAGGCTAAGCAGGAGACGGCAAAGAAGTATATTTCCCTTTACCTGACCCACCTCCGGAACGTCAAGATCATGCTGAGCGGGGACGACCTCAAGAACCTCGGCCTCCCGGCCGGGCCGCGCTACCGCAAGCTTCTTGCCGAACTTCTCGATGCCAAGCTCGACGGACTTGTTCGGAACCGCGAGGAGGAGCTTGCATACGTGAAAAAGAGAATGGTTTAATTAATATGAAGATTACCTTGACGATCCGCTCAAAATTAGGCATAGTATTTTTATGATGATCATCAACCTTTTCGGCGGCATTCTCCTCCTCCTCTACGGCATCAAGCTGCTGAACGACGGACTTCAGAATGTTGCAGGGTCAAAGATCCGCTCACTCCTCCGCTCTCTCACCAGCAACCGGCTGACCGCTGTCGGCGGCGGGGCCTTTATTACCGGTTTGATCCAGTCCTCGAGCGCCACGTCGGTCATGCTCGTGGGGTTTGTGAGCGCCGGCCTCATGAGCTTTCGCCAGACCCTGGCCGTGATCCTCGGGGCCGACATCGGAGCCACGCTCACGGTCCAGCTTATCGCGTTTCATGTCTATGATTATGCCGTACTCCTGATCGGCATCGGGCTGCTCTTCATTCTCTTCGCAAAGAAAATGCTCTACCGGAACGCGGGGCAGGGCGTGCTGGGCTTCGGCTTCGTGTTCCTTTCCCTCAAGCTCATGATTGATGCCATGGCGCCGTTGCAGGGCAATGAGCTCTTCAAACAGGTATTTATCGCTCTCACGGACATGCCTATCATGGTGATCGTCCTTTCCGCGGGGCTGACGGCCCTGATCCACAGCAGCGCAGCGATGATCGGGATAGCCCTCGTGCTTGCCAAGAGCGGCGTGATCCCGTTGGATACCGCCGTCTACATCATGTTAGGAGCCAATATCGGCACCTGTTCCACGGCATTGATTGCCAGTATGGGGGCGCCTGTCGAAGCGCGCCGCGTGGCCTGGGCCCATGTATATTTTAAAATTTTCGGCGTGTTGCTTGTCCTGCCCTTTCTCGGCCCTTTCCAGAAACTGGTGATCGCCACGACGCCCGATTTGGCCCGGCAGATCGCGAATGCAAATACGCTGTTTAATATCATTATGGCGGTCTGCTTCCTTCCCCTCACCGGCCTTTTTGCAAAGCTGATCGTCAACATGGTTCCGGAAAAGGAAGAGGAAAAGAAATTCGGGCCGTTGTATCTCGACGACCATGTGCTCGGCACACCGTCTCTTGCTCTGGGACAGGCGACGCGCGAGGTGCTTCGGGCGTCCGACATCGTACGGGACATGCTCGTGAATGTAATAAAGGTCTTTCAGAGTGACGATCCCGAGCTGATTGCCGCCATCAAGAGCAAAGACAATCTGATCGACCTTCTGGACCGTCAGGTCAGGCTCTATCTGACCAGGCTGTCGTCCTCTCATCTCACCGAATCCCAGTCCCGGCGCGACGTGGCCGTGCTCGAAACTTCCCGCAACCTCGAGAATATCGGCGATATCATCGACCGGAACCTCATGCCCCTGGCCACGAAGCGGATCAGCAAGGGGATCACCTTTTCCCGTGAAGGGCTGGAGGAAATCAGCCTGTTTCACAAAAGGGTCCTCGAAAACTTTGACGCGGCCATCTCGGCCTTCGCGACCAGCGACCATGACCTTGCCGACCGCGTGCTCCGGAACAAAGAAGAGCTCGGCATCATGGAACGGGAATTGGTGCAGGCCCACCTGGACCGGCTGAGGAAGGGCTTGCGGGAATCCATGGAAACGAGCCACCTGCACCTGGACCTGATCGGCAACCTTGCACGCATCAATTCGCTCATTACGCACATTATTTATCCGATCACTGAAGAAAAACGCGACAAGGGACAAGAAGACGTGGGGATTGATGGATGAATCATAGGGCCGTGGGTCCGGGGTCTTGGAAGTATCCGGCCCCTGGCCCCATCTTTTGGAGGGTTTCATGATCAAACAACTCAGGGTGAAAACAAATTCGAGGACCGAGCTTGTGGACATCACGCAGGGCGTGCAGCGGCTCGTTGCAGAGAGCGGGGTCCGCTCGGGTGTCTGCTACATCTACGTACCGCATACGACTTCGGGAATCACGATCAACGAAAATTCCGATCCGAACGTGGGTCGTGACATTCTGAAAGAGCTGAATAAAGTAATTCCCTTTGACGATAATTACGGCCACAACGAGGGCAATTCGGCGGCCCATGTCAAGTCAAGCCTGATCGGCGTGTCCAAGGCCGTGCTGGTGGAGGAGGGGCGGCTCGCACTCGGCACCTGGCAGGCGTTGTTCTTCTGTGAATTCGACGGTCCGCGTGATCGGAGAGTAATGGTGAAGGTGATGAAGGATTGAACGAATTTCGGAATGCCGAGTGAGACGCACTCGCCTCTTTTGCCGGGGACGGTCGTGGGACGCGGCTTTCGCCTTCTTTCCGCGAGAAAAATGTCTTTTCTCTTTATCAGAGCGTCCCGATATGGTAATATCCTGCCATGCACTCGTCCGTTGTCGATCAACTCAGACTGTCCGATTTCGATTACGGCCTTCCTGAAGCGCTCATTGCCCAGGAGCCATGCCCGATTCGAGACCAATCACGCCTCATGGTTATGGACCGCGCAACAGGCGCCATCGAACACCGCCTCTTTTCCGGCATAACGGACTATCTCATCCCCGGCGACCTGCTTGTTCTGAATAATACGAAAGTGTTTCCCTGCAGGCTCCTGGCAAAGAAGGCCGGAGGCGGCAAAGCGGAAATATTTCTTCTCTCCGAGAGGGGCCCAAATCTCTGGGAAGCGCTTGTCAAGGGCGGTCTCGGCAAGGGAAAGAAGCTTGTCGTCGAACCGGGTATTGACGCCGAGATCACCGACGAAGGCAGGGACAGCGTCAGGACGATCCGTTTTCACGGCATCGACAACATCAGAACAATGCTCCCGGAGATCGGCAAGACGCCGCTCCCTCCGTACATAAAGCGCGAAGCCGCGGAAACTGATTGCGAACGGTATCAAACCGTGTATGCGTCCCAGGAGGGCGCCGTGGCAGCGCCGACTGCGGGGCTGCATTTCACCGACGAACTCCTTCAAACGCTTTCCGCGAAAGGCATTCAGCTGACGCAGGTAACGCTCCATGTGGGGCCGGGCACGTTTCAACCCGTCAAAGCCGAACATATTCGCGACCACCGGATGCGGCCGGAACGCTATGTCCTCTCCGTTCAGGCGGCATCGGATGTAAACCGCGCACGCGCTGAAGGCAGGCGGGTGATCGCCGTGGGCACGACCAGTGTGCGCACGATCGAAACAACGGCTTCGGACGATGGCGTCGTCTCTCCCGGGGAGGGGAGTTCCGAGTTGTTCATCTACCCCGGCTACGGATACAAAGTCGTCAACGGGATCATAACGAATTTCCATCTTCCCAAATCGACGCTTCTCATGCTGGTTTCCGCCTTTGCAGGACGCGAACGTATTCTGGACGCTTACCGCTGTGCGGTGGCGGAGCAGTACCGGTTCTATAGCTATGGGGACGCAATGTTCATTGCGTAGCAGTAGTGTGAAAAAATTGTTTTATTGGGCCTTCACGGTGCAGACGAAGGGAGAGATCATGAAAAACAAAGAGCGCGGCGGCATCATATCAAACCTGCTCATTATACCTGTGGGCGTTGCCCTCATGGTAGGCGTTTTCTTTCTGGGATACTATGTGGGGAGGTATCCGGGCAAAGCAGGCGGTCAAGGCGAGAACGCGGGGCCGCTTCCGGAAGTGATCTCGGAGAACCTGCCCAAACCCCAGGATTTTACGTTCTACAAGACGCTTACGGCAAAGGGAGATAAGACTGTTTCCATCGACCTCAGGCCCAAACCGTCATCCGACAAAGCCAAAACGGACGAGAATCAGGCCCCGTCCGAAGCGTCGAAAGAAAGCGGCGACCGGACGGCCCCGAAAGGCAAGATGACCGACAGCACGATCGAAAAGAAACCCTCCGCAGCGGTCTCTTCGGAACGGGCCGCAGCCAGGCCGTCGCGCGGGCGCGATAAAAAAGAAACGGCCCCCGCAAAAACAGCTCACTCGAAATTGCACTATACCGTCCAGGTGGCGTCTTACCCGCAAAAACAGCTGGCTGACGATGAAGCGAAAAAAATGAAGACCCGCGGGTTTGCAGCGTTCATCGTTCCGTCGGCCGTGCCCGGGAAGGGGACCTGGTACCGCGTGCGGCTGGGTAGTTTTACGAGCAGGGCGTCAGCGGAGAGACTGGCAAAAGAGATACACGCGAAGGTGGGGATCTCGCCGATCATCACACTGGAGTAATGAGGGAAGCTTAATGGACCAGCTGATCGTTGATTGTCTGCAGCACCAGCGGGGCCAGGCCGATACGCTCGTTGTCGAGCAGGGTTTCGATCCAGTACGTCCCCGGAACTTTGAAGGTGGTGTTGTAGCGGATCGAGATGTCACGGTGACGCTGGGTTTCGCTGAAAAGGGACAATTTCGTTTCTGATTCAGAAAGGACCTGCCCCTGGTCCGGGGTGAGAAGCCGTATCCTGACCGTAAAATCTCCTTTCCCGCCCGTCCATTCGTTCATGATCGCAAAGCGGTGATGCAAAGCGGGGAACGAATGAGAGGAAATGCTTTCAAAAAGACCCATCAGGCTGAACTTGCCGCCCATCTCCTGACGCACATCGTCACAGAGCAGCGTAAAACTTAACCGCGGTTTGATCTTCGTGCTTGCCATGGGCGCACAGTAACACACAATTCCGACGCCCGTCAATCAATTTTTCTTGACAAAATATTTCAATCAACGTAATCTTATCCGCAACTTATGACCACATCAGAACTCCAAAAATTGCTTGAGAGCTTTCACCCGCTTGAGCATAAGGTGCTCCTCTCCTTTGACCGCGAAGGCGCCTTGTCCGCGTCCGATATCCTGACCCGATCGGGACTCGATGAATCGCGCTTGGACATGGCGTCGGGCTGGCTCCAGTCCAAGGGGCTGCTTGACGTAAAGGATGAATCGGTGACTTCGCTCGTCTCCCTCACGGAAGCGGGCAAGGAGTATCTCCAAAAGGGAACGCCGGAGATGCGGATCATCAATGCTCTCAAAGAGGGGAAGCAGTTCACGGTCAAGGACATCATCCAGTCATGGGGGATGGACCCTTCCGAAGTGAGTTCCGCGGTCGGTGCGCTCAAAGAAGACAATGCGGTGCGGATAGTCCAGGGTGGTGTGCTAGAGGATACAATTGGCTTGGTCTTGGTTTTGCCATCCTATGAGTCTATCGGCAAACTCCTCCGAGCGGTATCTGAAGGAGAACCGGCGGATCTTGCAAGTTTCCCCGCAGACCAGCGGGCTGCGATCCAGGCAAACTTCCACAAACGCGGCAAGTCCAAGGGGATCTTCCGGATCACGGAGAAGAAGAACCGTTCTTACACGCTTACCGATGACGGAAAAGAGTTGCTTCGCCTGATCAAAGAGCGCGGCGTTGTCACCGAAGAGGCGTCGGCGCTCACGCCTGAGATGCTGAAGCAGGGGACGTGGAAAAACAAAAAGTTCCGAGCCTACAATATCGCGCTAAACCCCCCGCGCCAGAGTATCGGCAGGAAGCATCCCTATAAAGAATTCCTCGACTTTGTGAAGTACAAGTTCATCGGCATGGGTTTCGAAGAGATGCGCGGTCCGCTCGTTGAAAGCGAATTCTGGGACATGGACGCGCTCTTCATGCCGCAGTTCCACCCGGCCCGGAATATTCATGACGTCTACTTCGTGAAAAATCCTATAGCCGCGAAAGAGATCGAAGAACCGTTCGGGAAGCGGGTCGCGGCAGCGCATAAAGACGGCGGCAAGACGGGCTCCACAGGGTGGCGCTATGCCTTTGATCTCGACCGCGCCAAGCGCTTGATCCTGCGAAGTCAGGGGACTGCCGTGTCAGCGAGGACCCTTGCATCGGGCCCCAAGATTCCCGGAAAATATTTTTCCATTGCCCGGTGTTTCCGCTACGATGCCGTGGACGCGACCCATGCCCCTGATTTTTACCAGGTGGAAGGGATCGTGCTGGGAGCTGACATCAACTTTAAGACGCTGCTCGGTCTTTTAAAGCTTTTCGGACAGGAGATCGCCAAGGCGGGGGAGTTCCAGTTCCGGCCGGCATACTTTCCTTTCACGGAGCCGTCGGTGGAGCTTCATGTCAAACATCCCGAACTCGGATGGATGGAACTCGGCGGGGCGGGGATCTTCCGGCCGGAAGTGACAAAACCGCTCGGCGTTGACGTGCCCGTGATTGCCTGGGGCCTGGGCCTCGACCGCATGGCCATGGTCGCCCTCGGGATCCAGGATATTCGCGATCTGTTCTCGCGCGATCTGGATTTTGTCCGAACGAAGAAAATACAACTGAATAAATAGGGTCCGGGGTTCAGGGGCCTGGAGCCAGGAAATACAACACCTGAACCCTGACGACTGGACCCTGCACCCTGATTAATTATGCCAACTATCGATATTAAAAAACGCGACCTGGACGGCCTCATCGGCAAGAAACTCTCTCTGAGCGCTCTGGAGAAGCACCTGATGCTCGCGAAAGCGGAGCTCAAAGAGTATATCGAGGAGACCGATGATCTCAAGGTAGAGCTTTCGGACAGCAACCGGCCCGACCTCTGGTCGGCCGAGGGCATTGCGCGCCAGATACGGATCGCTCTGTCCGGTAAGCCCGAGGTCTACGACTTCTTCAAGCACGGCAGGAAGGCGACGCGGGAAATCAGGGTCTCGAAGGCGATGAAGTCCGTGCGTCCCTACATCGCGGCGTGTACGGCGAGCGGCATTCGCATGAACGACGATGTGCTGACGCAGATGATCCAGAGCCAGGACAAGCTCGCTGAGATTTTCGGCAGGAAGCGGACCACGGTCTCGATCGGGATCTATGAACTCGACCGCATCATGTTTCCCGTCGATTACCGGCTGGCCGAGCCTTCTTCCCTGTCCTTTATTCCCCTCGGGATGGAGGAGAAGCTAACGCTTGCCGAGATCCTCGAGCGGCATCCCAAAGGCATCGCCTACGGCGGCATCGTAAAACCCTTTCCGCAGTATCCGGTCCTGATTGACAGCATGGGCCATGTACTGTCATTTCCGCCGATCATCAACAGCAGGGAGATCGGCGAGGTGAAGCCCCAAACCCGGAATGTGCTTATTGAGGTGACGGGGACTGACCTGCGCATGACGATGCTTACCCTGAACATACTGGCCGTGAGTTTTTACGACCGCGGGGCGGAGCTCGAGCCCGTCAAGGTAACCTATCCCTACAGCACCGAGTTCGGAAAAGTCGTCGCCTTTCCCGTTAACACCGCAGGGAAATTCAAAGTTCCTCTTGCAACATTCTCGGCAGGCCTCGGAGAGAATGTCGCGTTGACAGACGTCAAAAAGCGGCTCGAATCATACGGCCATATCGTGTCCGCCGCCCGGGGGCAGGTCGCGGTCACGGTTGCGCCGTACCGGGACGACATCATGCACCCCATGGACCTCGTGGAAGACTACGCGATCAGCCGGGGGTATGATTCCTTCGAGCCGGTCATGCCGCAGCAATCGACGGTCGGGTCCCTATCCCGCCTGGAACTGCTTTCCGATACGATCCGCGGACACCTGGTCGGTTCCGGCTTCCAGGAGATCATGTCCAACATCCTCTGCTCGCGGGAAGAGCTGGAAGACTCTCTCCAGCCGGGCGAGCAGCTTGTGGAAGTCGACAATGTGATGTCGCTGGCCTATTCCGTGCTCCGGCACCGCGTCATCCCGTCGCTCCTGAACGTGGAGGCGGTGAGCTCCAAAGCCTTCTATCCGCACCGCATCTTCGAAGCGGGCGAGGTGGCCGTGTTCGACCAAAGCGCGATCATGGGCTCACGCACGGACCTCAATCTGGCCGCGCTCATCTCGCACCCGGGCGCGAATTTTTCGGAAATGCATTCCTCGCTCGATGTGCTGCTCTACTACCTTGGCCTGGAATATAAACTCGAACCGTCCGGCCACGCTCTCTTCATTCCCGGCCGATGCGGAAAGATCATCGCGGCTGACGCCGAACTCGGCTTTATCGGCGAGGTCCGTCCCGAATTGCTCGAGCGCCGCCAGATCGCCATGCCCTGCGCGGCATTTGAGATCACGCTGAATGGGGCGCTTCGCCTCCTCATAAAGAACTAATGGTGTTTCCCGATGACAAACGCCAGTTACAGAGATAAAAAAACCGCGTCGAAAAACAGATCCTCTTCTTTCCTTCTTTTTTTGCTGTTGCTCTTGTTGCTCTCCACGGGATGCAACGCGCTCTTTTTTTATCCCCAGAAACAGCAGTACGACAATCCTTTTATCAGTGCGTACGCGCCCCAGGATATTTACTTTAAAACGACGGACGGGTTGACGTTGCATGGCTGGTTTTTCAAGGCCCATGATGCGGCGGGGAGCATTTTGGTGCTCCATGGAAACGCCGAAAACATCAGCACGCACGTCAACGGAGTGCTCTGGCTGGTCCAGGCCGGGTTTAACGTGTTCATCATCGATTACCGGGGGTATGGGCAATCCGAAGGAGAACCCACCGTAGCAGGCGTCAACAGTGATGCAGAGGCCGCTCTTGAGGCGCTCATAGCAATGCCTGATGTGGACAAAGATCGCATCATTGTCTTCGGCCAGAGCATCGGAGGCACTGTTGCGATCAATCTTGCCGCGAACTCGCCGTATCGGGCACACCTTCGTGCGGTGATCGTGGACAGCGCTTTTGCCAGCTATAGCGAGATCGCGCGGGAAAAAATGAACTCGCTTTGGCTTACCTGGCCCTTTCAATATCCGCTGTCGTGGATGTTCAGCGACCGCTTCAGCCCGATCAAGTCCATTGCCAGGGTATCGCCGATCCCGGTGCTTATCATCCATGGAATGAACGATCCCGTCGTGCCGGTGCATCATGGTCAGGAGTTGTTTGATGCCGCGCAGGAACCCAAAGCGCTTTGGCTGACCATGAACAATGGACATATCCGGTCGACACACGAAGCGGAAGTGCGGAGACGGCTTAAAGCCTATCTTTTGTCCAAGCTGAAATAGCCGGAAGCTTTTGCGGGTTCCCTGTCCTCTGCGGAACGCGGGAAGCCGTTTATGATAACTTTTGAGTTGACACTGCGGGGAAATTATGATTAAGTAGTACTCATCGTTGTAAATTCTTTTCCTTGAGGAGGAACGGTATGAAAAAGGTTGTCATGGCAGTAATGGTTGTTGCGCTGTCTCTCATGGTTGCTGGTTCCGCGCTGGCTTTTGAAAAGAAACAGTACGGGGATGCAGGATGCGGTTTGGGCGGCATGGTCATCGGCAACGAGCCGGGCTTGATCCAGCTCGTAGCGACTTTCCTGAACGGTATTTGCTCGAACCAGACGTTCGGTATTACATCGGGGACCTTGGGCTGCGCAAAGCCCCGGAATCTCGCGAAGAACGACCGCCTCAATGAGTTTGTGGTTGCCAATATGGACAATCTTGCCAGGGATATCGCCAAGGGTCAGGGCGAGACCCTCGACAGCTTTGCAGAACTGATGCAGATCCCTGCCGCAAAGCGGGCCGCCTTTGATCAGAAGCTCCAGGCCAACTTCGCCGTTATCTTCCCGTCAGAAAACGTTGTCCTCGCCGACGTAGTCGACAATATCGTCACCGTGGCCGCAAACTAAGGAGTTTATGACGCCAGCATGTTTCCGGGTATACAGAGCATATCGTTCTGTATACCTTTTTTTTGTTTTGAGCTCCTTCCTGGTTCTCCTTTCCGCCGGTCCTGCGCATGCACTGGACCGGGAGAGCGAGGCCTATCTACGCACGCTTGTTGTTGCTGCGCAACAGAAGAACCTGTACGCCGACCGCTACTGGAACATCCTTCTTCATTACAAACCATCGGGGTCGGGAATGACGAGTCTTGTCGACGATCCGAAGTTCTTCCTGTCGCCTGAGGGCAAGACCAATCCTCAAGCTGAGCTTAAAGCGACTCTTGCGGCATTCTTTCAGGACCCGGCGTTGGGCGACGACCATCCGCAGTGCCGCTTTGTGGCCAGGTACGCGTGGCTGAAGGAACAACTGCATATCGATGAATCGAAGCTGCCCTCCGTCACCTGTGCAAAGTACCGCGAGGCGCTCGGTAATATCAGGATGCAGTCAGCTGTCCTGGTATTCCCCGCGGCCTATGGCAACGGGCCTGCATCCATGTTTGGGCACACGCTGATACGGATCGACAGCACGCTCAAAAGCGATCTTCTTTCCTACGCGGTGAATTATGCCGCCCATGCCGAGGACAGCAACGGATTTATCTATACTTTTAAAGGCCTCTTCGGGTTCTACAAAGGATATTATTCCATCTTGCCGTACTACGAAAAAGTAAAAGAATATAATAATATTGAACACCGGGACATATGGGAGTATCACCTGAATCTGAGCGAGCCGGAAGTGCGTCGCATGGTTATGCATATCTGGGAGCTCAAGGATACCTACTCTGACTATTACTTTTTTACGGAAAATTGCTCTTATAATCTTTTGTTTCTCCTGGAAGCCGCGCGGCCGACTGTCAACCTTACGGACCCATTCCGCGAAAGGATCCGGTTCTGGGTCATCCCGTCGGATACGATTCGCGCCGTCGTCGCGAGCGGGATGGTCGACGGGGTAAAGTACCGGCCGTCCCTGGCGACGCGGGTCGAGTCGCTGGCAGCGGGAATGAGCGCCGATGACCAGAAGCTGACCGTCAAAATAATGAGGAGGGATATCGCTCCGGTTCAGCTCACGGGCATGAAGATTCCTGCGGAGGAGAAAGCCAAAGTCCTGGACCTTACTGCAGAACTTCTCCAGTACCGTTATTCCAACCGGGAGTTACCGAAGGAGGAATACCTTAAACAATTTATGTCGGTCTTGAACTCGCGAAGCACCATCACGGGCCAGAGCGTTGATGTCGCAGATACTGTCTCCCTCCCGGGACGGCCTGATCTCGGTCACCGGCCGGGCAAGGTCGCTATGAGTGCGGGATGGCATTCATCGCGGAGGAGCGCCTGGTTCTCGGAGCTTGAATGGCGACCGGCCTACCATGACCTTATGGACCCCGGCGAAGGCTATGTGGACGGGGCACAGGTAAACTTCCTTGATATCCGCGGCAGATACTACCCCGATGACGGCACGCTGAAGCTCCAAAGCTGGAGGCTGCTGGATATCATTTCTCTTGCGCCGCGGGACCGGTTTTTTTTGCCCGTTTCCTGGAAAGTGGCCGCCGGCTTCGACCGTCTTGTCATGAAGAACGGCAGCGAACATCTGGCCTTCCGGGTAAACTCCGGCGGAGGAGCAGCATATAAAATGGGCACTTTTGGCATGGCGTACCTCATGCTTGAATCGGACATCCAGCTATCCAATGCATATTACGAGAACTTTTCGTTCGGCCTGGGGCCATCGGCCGGAGTTTATGCCGACTTGACCCGATTGTGGAGAGTCAACCTCTCGGGCCAGGCGATATTTTACCGTCTGGGAGAAAAGCATCAAACACTCAAGGGGACATTACGCCAGAGTTTCATGGTCAATGTGAATAACACTATGGAACTTACGGCGTCGCGCGAAGAGACGTTCCATCACGATCTAACGGACATTATGCTCGGCTGGAATTTTTATTTCTGACCGACGAGTGTGGGCTATCGCACATAAACCAGGAAAAATTTTAACGGCCCTGTTGACACCTGATGCGTTTCTATTTATAATCGCATCACAGAATCAAGTCGCAGAGAGTAAAACATTATCCGTCACCAGGAAAGGAAGATTCTTATGCTCAGGAAACCATTTTTTAAAATGCTTTCTCTTTATCTGGTAGTTGCAACTTTTCTTTTGACCCTTCCTTCGCAGGGCTGGGCCATGTTCGTCCCGTCCGGGGAATCCTCCCCGCTCAGACAGGCTGATCTGCTCACCGTCCAAAAAACACTCGAATCATCGGTGATCAAACAGCGACTCCTGGATTTCGGACTTTCCCCGGAAGAAGCTTCATCGAGGATCAACAGGCTTTCCGATGCGCGTCTTCATCAGTTTGCCGCGAACCTTAACTCGCTGGAGCCGGGCGCAGATGGTGTCGATGCCCTGATATTTCTCATTCTCGTGGCAATCCTGGTGGTCGTGATACTCCAAGCTTCAGGCCACCGGGTCATTATCAGGAGGTAGTAAAAGAGCGTTAAACCACTTCGGGAGGGCCCTCAATGAAGACCATGTTGAATGCTTTTTATACAAAACCGCTTATTATCTATCTTGCCACGGCGCTGCTGGCCCTCTCAACCTTCGCCGGACCCGCCGAGGCAATGTTCGTTCCAACGGCGTCTCCCCAGGATTTCGCAGGAGCGTTCAATGCGTCCGCAAGCCGGACCGCGGACCTGGCCAAGGTCCAGACCGCCCTTGAATCGAAGGTCATCCGTCAAAAGCTCCTGGACTACGGATTGTCTCCCGAGGAGACCATGGCGCGACTCAACACGCTCTCGGACGGTCAGATCCATCAACTCGCGACTCAGACGGATTCACTCCAGGCTGGCGGAGACGTTGTCGGTTTCATGGTAGGGGTCATGGTCCTTGCCATTCTGGTCGTTGTTTTGATTTTACTGGTGCAAGGCCGGATCGAGGTGCGGTGAAGGTGATCAATGACCACTGCCGAACAACGGCCGGGGAGGGGAACAGAAGCGCCTGCGGCCTTGTTATTCTCATCGCGGTCCTTGCACTCGGCGCGGTATTCTTCGGCGGATGTGCAAGCAAAAATTTTTCGGCCATCAGGCCGGGCATAGAATCGCGGGGCCACTATATCGAAGGAGTTCCTTTCTATAAACAGAGCGACTCCACCTGCGGGCCGGCGGCGCTTGCGGCCGTTTTTGCATTTTGGGGCCGGCAGGTGAACCTGGAGGAGATTACCTCAAGAGTATACCTTCCGCAACTCCGCGGCACCCTCCCCATGGATATGGAAAGCTATGCCCGTGAAACGGGATTGCATACGGTGTCCTCCGTTGGCACGCTCGCGGACTTGAAGGCCTCTATTCGAAAAGGGGTGCCGGTCATCTGCATGCTTGACCTCGGGTTCAGTCTTTATCATCAACCGCACTATGTTACTGTCATTGGATTTGACGATGTCAACAGTCTGATCGTCGAGCATGACGGCCTGCACTCGAACAGCCTGGTCACCTATGCCAAATTCGGTTCGGCATGGGCCCGGGCAGGCCGCTGGATGCTCGTGATCACGCCGTGAACGGTTTTGGACAAACCATGAACGATGGGTATGCCCGCATCGGACCTGTAAAATTGTACGCAGCGATTTTTCTCGCAGCGCTGCTTTTTTGCGGATGTTCGCTTCCGAAAATCATTATTCTGCACGATCCGCTCACAGCCCAGGAGCACAACAACCTCGGTAAAATCTACGAATCGCAAGGGAAACTCGACCTTGCCGCGAAGCAGTACCGCGAGGCGCTCGCCAAAGACGATAAGTACGTGCCGTCCCTGCTGTTATTGGGCGATCTTTCCTACCGGACAAAAAATTATTCCGAGGCGGAGTCTGTTTACAAGAAGGCCATTCGTCTCCAGCCGGAGAACGGCGACATCTATAACAACTTGTGCTGGGTTTATCTCGATCAACATGCCGGGATCGAGAAAGCCGAAGACCTTATTCAGACCGCCATCCGGGTGACCCCGGGACATCGGGCTTATTATGCCGATACGCAGGGAGTGATCCTGTTACGGCTGGGCAGGCTTGCAGAGTCAATAGCTGCGCTCAAGGAAGCTGTAGCGCTGTTGCCCAATGACAATACCGCGTATCTTGCCGAGTCGTATCTGCATTTAGCGGAGGCGTATCGGGCTGCCGGCGATGCAGCCCACGCGGCAGAGGCGGAAGCATTCGCTGAGAAATACCGGGCGCAAAAATAATTGGATGATTCCTGCCTCAAAGGTGGTCCTGTCGTCATTTTTTTCTGATTTCAACACCCATAAAAGTTAAAACGCATGCTTTCGTACTGAGGAACGTGCTCGGCCGGTGCGGCAATCCGTCTTATTATCGGAGCCCCGGGCCCGGTTGAGCACAACCTGTATAAACAGCGGTTCTAAGCAGCGGTTCTGATTGACTTATTATGCGTTTTCTAGTATCTTGTGGTCTGACTGAAAAAAACAGGCTTTTCAAAAGGGCACGGTGCAGTTTACGACAGAGGGCTGAATCCCGCGACTTGCAATCCCCCGGCTCCTGCCGGAGGGGGCTCCACTGAAGCGACGCATCAGGGGAGAGGGGGCCACATGAATCATGCCGCCAGAGAGGGTGCTGAACCTTGATTCCCCTGCGAGACATCAATCCGACAGAACGTTTTGCCGTCATTACATTCAGCCTGATCTTATTGAACGTCGCAGTTTTCATTTTCGAATTGACACTCGGCAACCGGGCGAGTGAACTGTTCATGGAATCGTTTGCACTGGTCCCTGCGCGTCTGTTTGCTTCTCCCAGGCCGGCGGGCGCTGTAATCCCCGTCGAGGCGACGCTGGTTACCTCCATGTTCCTTCATGGCGGTTTTTTGCATATCGGCGGGAACATGCTGTACCTGTGGATCTTCGGCAATAACATCGAGGATGCCACCGGGAGGGTACGATTCATCTTTTTTTATCTGATCTGCGGGATCCTTGCCGCTTATGCGCATGCGTACATGAACTTCACCTCCCTCACGCCCATGATCGGGGCCAGCGGCGCAATCTCCGGCGTGCTTGGCGCCTATCTGCTCCTGTATCCCCGGGCGCGGGTCATCACCCTGGTGTTCTTCGGATTTTACGTGAGGACGGTCCAGGTGCCCGCCATGTACGTCCTGGGGTTTTGGTTTGCGCTCCAGTTTCTAAGCGCCATGGTGTCGGGCGGTTCAGCCGGAGGAGTGGCGTGGTACGCCCATGTTGCCGGCTTTATTGCCGGCATGCTCCTGATCGGGCCATTTAAGCGGAAAACGGTTCCATTCGGCGGAGGGAGGGGATTTACGCAGGTATGATCATTTCGTGCGAATGCGGCGCAAAACTGAAGATTGATGACGCAAAGCTGGCGGGCAGACGCATCAAGGTCCGGTGCCCCCGGTGCGGCAATGTGCTCCCGGTCCAGGGTCTCCCTCTGTCTTTGCCCGGAGCGGCCCCTGCCTCCGTAAAGATTGCCCGTACCTCGTCGGTCCCGTCCGGCCCCCTGGTGCTCGTCGCCCATGACAGCGAGGTGCTCAGAAATACGGTCTGCGAAGTCCTGATTGATGCGGGTTTCCGGGTGGATACAGCGGCGAACGGGCCGGAAGCGCTCAAAAAAGCGGCCCGGAACAAGCCGCAGGGGCTGGTACTTGATGTCGGTCTTCCGGGAATTTACGGGTTTGAGCTCTGTGAACGGCTGAAGAGCAGCCCTGAGACGAGGGGGATCAAGGTCGTTCTTCTTTCCTCCGTCTATGACAAGAGTAAATATAAACGGACGCCGGTCAGCCTCTACGGGGCGGACGATTACATCGAAAAGCATCATATTCCCGATGCACTGCCCACGAAGATGCGCAGGCTCATTTTCCCGGAAGAATTCGTACAGAACGAGCCCAAGGCCGCTGAATCAGCCGCGCACCGTCTTCCTGAGATGTCCAGGCCGCCGGCGAGGGAATTCGCGCCATCCCTGCTGGGCCAGGACCCTGTTGCGCCGTCGGACCGTGACATCGGGGGTTCCTCTCCTCCTCAGCCTGCGGCGAAGGCCGGATCAACGGAGGGGCAGGACGGGGGGGCAATATCTCCCGAATCGTTCAGTCTGGACGCTTCCATTTTTCAGAAAGAGGAGTGCGATATCCCCCGGGTCGAGGCATCGGACCCTGAAGCCGTGGAAAAAGCGAGGCGGTTTGCCCGCATTATCGTTTCCGACATTGCGCTCTATAATCAGGACCTGGTGATCGAAGGGATCAGGAACGGCACCTTCTACGATCTGCTGCAGACCGACGTTCAGGAGGGCCGGGAGCTCTACGATAAGCGCGTGCCGGCCGTGATCAGGACAAAAAAAGATTATTATCAAGAAGCCTTCGATAATTTCCTTTCCGCTGCAAAACGTAAGAATGTTCGTTGACATACGAAACGAGTTTTAGTATAGTATACAAATTCGTCGGGGCGTAGCGCAGCCTGGTAGCGCACTTGGTTCGGGACCAAGGGGTCGGAGGTTCGAATCCTCTCGCCCCGACCATTTTTTTTCTTTCCTGATTGCTCACAGACTCGAGAGGGAACGCAGTATTGTTTTCGATGAGCAATTGTTCGACGCGCAGGGAAGGGCAGGTATTTACGGCATTTCGTTTGCTGGGTTATAAGGACAACAAAGACGGGCGGATCATTCCCGGCGATCAGAAAAATCGAAATATCGAAACTGCCTCCATCTTTTCTTGCCCCACGAGGTTTTCATGAGCGAGAGGGAACGGTCGGTTGATGATTTGATGGGTGCCGAGCCCTATGGCGCAGAGAACGGGGAAAAAGAAGAGGAAAGCGGGGGCCGGAACGCCGGCAACGCTGAATCCTCAGAAGGAGCATCAGACAGCGGCCCCCAGAAGGGCCTCGATGCCATCAAGTATTACCTCAAGGAAATCCGCAAGACCGCCCTTCTAACTTTTGAGCAGGAACAGGAACTGGCCAAAAGGATTGCGCAGGGCGATCAGGGGGCCCGCGCCAGGATGATCGAGGCGAACCTCCGTCTCGTTGTCGCCATCGGGAAAAAATACATCAACCGCGGTTTGCAGTTTTCCGATATCATCGAGGAAGGAAACCTCGGGCTGATCAGGGCCGTCGAAAAATTCCAATACCAGCGCGGCTTCAAATTCAGCACCTACGCCTCATGGTGGATCAAGCAGGCCATTGAACGGGCTATTGTCAACCAGACCCGGACCATCCGCCTGCCTGTTCACATCGCCGAGATCGTCAACTCCTACTTGCGCGCCACCCGCCAGCTCACGCAGTCCCTCGGCCGCGATCCGCAAATAGAAGAAATCGCGAAGAAGATGAAGGTCACCGTGGAGAAGGTGAGAAGTATTTCCCAGGTCGTGCGCGAGACCTATTCCTTGGACATGCTTATCGGCGACCAGGAAGAGGATACGCTCAAGGACATTCTCCAGGACAACAACGCCGTGTCTCCGGCGAGCATCTCCGACGAAATCAGGAGGCGCGAACATATCGATGAATGGCTCCTGCAGCTTTCGGTGAGCGAACGGAAAGTCATCGAGATGCGGTTCGGCCTCGTTGACGGCGAGCCAAAGACCCTGGACAGCATCGGCAAGGAATTCGGAATTACCCGGGAGCGCGTCAGGCAGATCGAGACCCAGGCGCTCAATAAGCTCCGGGCCATTACCAAGCGTAAAAAGATCGATCTGGAAGAAATGTTGTGACAAATTCGGAATGCGGAATAAAGACGAAAGCCTTCTGATTCTAAATTGCCATTCTGCATTGCAATTGAAATATTTAAACAGATTCGTTGCTTCGTCTTCCCAAAATCCAAAATCCGCAATCTACAATCCGCAATAAAAATGCCCCTGTAGCTCAGGTGGATAGAGCAGCGGTTTCCTAAACCGCGTGCCGGGTGTTCGAATCACCCCAGGGGCACCAAATAAGCGTCAAAAAGGACCGGCTACTGTGCCGGTTTTTTTGTGGTTTCAGACGGCTCAAGGTCTTTTCGTGAAGAATAATCGTTTTTGTGTAAAAAGAACGCAAAAAGACGGGATGAGAGGTTTTTATCCTTGACAAACTCACTGAAATCTCATAAAATTCGCTCTTGTTACGCAACAGAACATCATAGGCTCGTAGCTCAGGGGGAGAGCGCTACCTTGACACGGTAGAGGTCGGCGGTTCGAAACCGCCCGGGCCTACCATGATTTGATTTAACCACAACTATGTTATCCTTATGAGTGAAATACAGCTCAGGCTGCCTGACGGTCAGGTCCGAAAGTATGCCTCTGGCATCACCGGTCAGGAAGTTGCCGAGAAAATCGGCTCACGCCTCTCCAAAGACGCGCTTGCCATAAAATTAGACGGTCAACTTCAGGATCTGAACATACCTGTGGAACGCAGTGCTGCGATCGAAATCGTTACCTTCAGCGCACCGGAGGGCCGCGAAACGTACTGGCACAGCACTTCGCACCTCATGGCGCATGCGGTTAAACAGCTCTTTCCGCAGGTAAAGCTCGCTATCGGTCCGGCTATCGAAGAAGGGTTCTACTACGACTTCGATCTCGATCGCCCTCTGACGCCCGAGGACCTGCTGAAGATCGAAAAGAAGATGGCAGAGCTTGCCAAGGCGGCTGCGCCGATCAAAAGAAAAAATATTTCCAAGGCGGATGCCTTGGCGTTCTTTCAAAAACTGGGGGAGATCTACAAAGTAGAGCTCATCAACGAATTGCCCGATGAGGCGATATCGATTTACGAGCAGGGCGATTTCGCGGACCTCTGCCGCGGGCCTCATGTGTCGTCCACGGCAAAGATCAAGTCATTCAAGCTCCTTACCATCGCAGGCGCCTACTGGCGCGGCAGCGAGAAGAACAAGATGCTGCAGCGGATCTACGGCATCTCCTTCCCGACAAAGGACGCGCTCGATGCCTATCTCGCTCGTCTCGAAGAGATCAAGCGGCGCGATCACCGGAAACTCGGCAAGGACCTGGATCTGTTCTCCCTGTCCGACGAAGTGGGCGGCGGCCTGGTCCTGTGGCATCCCCGGGGCGCGCTCATTCGGAAGACCATCGAGGACTTCTGGCGCGACGAGCATCAAAAGAATGGTTACGACTTCGTGTTTTCTCCTCATGTCGGCCGCGGGACCTTGTGGGAGACGTCGGGCCATCTCGGTTTTTACCGGGAGAACATGTATTCTTCCATGGAAGTGGAGGGGCAGGAGTTTTATGTAAAACCCATGAACTGCCCTTTTCACATCATGATCTACAAAAACAAGCTCCGCTCCTACCGCGAGTTGCCGATGCGGTTCGCGGAACTGGGCACGGTGTACCGGTTCGAGCGCTCCGGCGTGCTGCACGGCCTTTTGCGCGTCCGCGGATTCACGCAGGACGACGCGCACATCTTCGTGGCGCCGGAGGACATGGAAACAGAGGTCATCCGGGTCATCGGGTTCGTGGTGAAGATGCTCAGGACCTTCGGGTTCGAGGATTTTAAAGCGTATATCGCAACGCGGCCGGAAAAGTCCGTGGGCGACAATACCTTATGGGAACAGGCGACCCAGGCCCTTAAGGTTGCCGCGGATAAAGTTCAACTCGGATACGAGATGGACGAAGGCGGAGGGGCCTTCTACGGACCCAAGATCGATATCAAGATCAAGGACGCCCTGGGACGGCTGTGGCAGTGTTCAACGGTCCAGTTCGACTTCAACATGTCGGAACGGTTCGACATGACCTATATCGGCGTGGACAACCAGCAGCACCGGCCTTATATGATCCACCGGGCGCTCCTGGGATCGATCGAGCGGTTCTTCGGCATGCTCATCGAGCACTACGCGGGAGCATTCCCCGTCTGGCTTGCTCCGGTGCAGGCGAAGGTGATCTCGATCACGGACAAGCAGCTCGACTATGCAAAAGGCGTCCGGGAGCAGCTGCTTGCAGCGGGGATCAGGGCGGAACTCGACACCCGCTCGGAAAAGATCGGGTTCAAGATCCGCGAGGCTGCCATGGAAAAGGTGCCCTACATCCTCGTGGTGGGAGACAAGGAAGTCGAACAGGAGGCGGTCGCGGTTCGTGAACGCGGCGGCAAAGACCTGGGCGTTATGAAGCTTGCGGAATTTATCAGTGCTCTCCAGGGACTTATTCAAAAAAAGAGTATTTCTACAGAATTAATAAGGGGGTGATTGTCTATCAGTAAAATTACAACAAGAATCAACTACATGATCAAGGTGAAGGAGGTCCGCGTCATCGATGCTGAAGGCGGACAGCTCGGCATCCTGGATACACGGGAAGCGATCAAGAAGGCCGAAGAAGCCGGGCTCGACTTGGTCGAAGTGGCGCCGACGGCGAAACCGCCGGTTTGCCGGATCATGGACTTCGGCAAGTACAAGTACGAGATGGCCAAAAAGGCCGCCGAATCGAGAAAACACCAGACCGTCATCGTTGTCAAAGAAATTAAACTCCGACCGAGGACGGACGACCATGACGTCAATTTCAAGTTGAACAACATCAAACGGTTCCTTGAGGAAGGCAACAAGGTCAAAGTCACCGTTATGTTTCGAGGAAGAGAGATGGCCCATATCGACCACGGCAGGGCGGTGCTGAACCGTATCATCACCGAACTGCAGAATGACGCCATTGTGGAGTCGTCGCCCCGCTTGGAAGGACGGAACATGACCTTACTGCTCGGTGCTAAGGCAAAAACGGTATAATCGGACGAAGATACCCATCCCATGGTGATTTCGCGGAGAAAACCGTCTCCGTTGTTGATACAGTTGCTGCAAAAACTTACGATTTTGGAAGGGGAATAGTATGGCAAAGATGAAACTGAAAACGAACCGGAGCGCTGCCAAGAGGCTCAAGGTGTCCGGAACCGGCAAGATCATGAGGCGTAAGGGCTGGAAGGGCCATCTCCTTTCCGGTAAAAACGCCACGCGCAGGAGACGGTTGACCGGAAGCTTCGTAGTGGACAAAGATAACAAGAAGAACATTCAGCGGATGCTTCCGTACGGACTGAACTAATTATTACGTACTCTGTACAGAGTTCACTATTGAAATTGTCGTACAGCGACAGTTGAGAACTCTGAACAATGAACATTGAACTTGACTGAGGAGGTTTACTGCAATGCCGAGAGCTAAAGGCGGCCCTAAAACGAGGGCCAGAAGAAATCGCGTACTCAACCTGGCAGAGGGATACTGGGGCGCAAAATCAAAACTGTTCCGCTCCGCTACCGAAGCGGTTGACCGTGCACTGAAGTATGCATACCGGGATCGCAAGGCCCGCAAGCGGGATTTTCGCAGGCTGTGGATCGCGCGTATTAATGCTGCCGCGCGCTTGAACGGCGTGACATACAGCAGGTTCATGGCCGGCCTCACGAAGAGCGGTGTGGGCATCGACCGGAAGATCCTCGCTGATCTCGCGATAACCGATCCCGCCAGCTTTACGAAGCTTGTCGAGACGGCAAAGGCCGCTTCGTAAGTCGACTAATTAACCACGGGGCCCGACAGTGTGGGGACGCACAGATTCGCACAGTTGAAAATAATAAAAATTTATTTTTCTGAGTTTCTCCGTGCGTCCGTGAAGCGGACCAGTGATATCATTCCTTATTGATCAATATCGGCCCCGGGAGTCCGGGGCCTTTTTTTGTTGACAAGGGTGCACGATTCGGTTAAAAATCAGCAGACAAATTATGTGGATACGCGGCCGTTCATGTATCGCGGCCTTCATGGCTTGCGCCATCATGCTGCTCGTTTCAAAGCCTGCATACCCGTCTTATAACTCTGAAGCCGGGCATAGGTATACTATCGCCCGCCAGCGCCTGGCAAACCTCAGGAAATCCCCGAAAAAAAAGAAATACCGCTCCTACTGGATGGATTGCATCAGATCCTTCGAACTGGTGGAAAAAAAGTATCCCCACAGTCCGAGTGCCGGAGATGCCTGTTTTGACCGGGCGGGGACCTATCAGGACCTCTATCTATTCAATAAGTTTTCCAGGGATCTCAACAACTCACTCCAGATCAACGATAAGTGTCAGGTCGCCTATCCGAAGCATGCCCGGGCGCCTGAGGCGCTTTACCACATCATTGAATTGACCCTCGCGTACAAAAAAAATAAAACAGCGGCGGCTGCAACATTCACGAAGCTGTCGAAGTTATACCCCAACAGCGTCTGGACGAGGAAAGCAAAAGCGCTGTTCCCTTCGCGCGGGAGAATTTCCCGGAAACGACGGCAGCGGGAACCGGAGATCCGCAGGATGCCGGTGCCGGTGATCGCAGCGCCGGGAAATACGGGGCCTGCCGGCGTGCTCCAGAAAATCAGATATTGGTCCGGCGGGGCCTATACCCGTCTCGTGATTGATCAGAGCACTGCTGTCAGGTTCCGGGCCCAGGAGCTCAAGCATCCGGACCGTCTGGTATTCGACGTTTTGAATACGCGGCTCGACCCTTCTGTGGACAAGGATCCGCTGCCGGTGAACGACGGCATCCTGAAGCAGGTCCGTGCCAGTCAATACGCGCCTGACATCGTGCGCGTGGTCCTTGACCTCGCTAGTATCAAGAGCTATGTTGCTTTTCCGCTCCACGATCCGGAGCGTCTTGTCATTGATGTGACCGGAGACGGCGTAAAGGGGGCGGCTACTCCTGTTGTAAGCGCCGATGCGGATACCACGCAAACGATGGAAAGTAATGCCGAGAAAAAACCGATGGTGAAGACGGGACCCCAGACTTCCGTTCCTCTTTTGCCGAAGATCCCCGACGCGAAAAATGGAGAGGATGATAATAAACTTTCCCTATCCCGGCAGCTTGGCCTGAAGATAAAAACCATTTGCATCGACGCGGGTCACGGCGGATATGATCCGGGCGCCATCGGCAAGGGCGGTTTAAAGGAAAAAACGGTCACCCTTGATGTTGCGAAACGGCTGGCTGTTCTTATAAAGGAACGGCTCGGCTGCAAGGTGGTCATGACCCGCGACACGGACGTATTCGTACCGCTTGAGGAAAGACCATTTATCGCCAAATCAAAAGGCGCCGACCTGTTCGTGTCCATCCATGTGAACGCAAACCGGAAACGGAATGCGCGCGGGATTGAAACGTACGTACAGAGCCTGCGGGCCTCCGACCGGGACGCTATGGCAACGGCTGCGCGAGAAAACGCCATGTCCACGAAAAAACTGAGCGAGCTCAAAACCGAGCTGGACCGTATCTTCGCGGACCTTACGCGGGACGACAAAATCGAGGAATCCCTCTACCTGGCCGATTCGGTGCAAGGGTCGCTCGTGAAAAGTCTCAAATCCGTTAACCATCACGCTGATGATCTCAAGGCCAGGATCAAACGGGCGTTTTTCTATGTCCTGATCAATACGGAGATGCCGAGCATTCTGGCGGAGGTCGGGTTTATCAGCAACCCGGCAGAGGAGAAACTGCTCAAACAGGATTCTTACCGCCAGTCCATCGCCGAGGCGCTGTATAAAGGCATCAAGAAGTATGTAGA
>VFSW01000527.1_pt1 | contig 56491 bp, 50 predicted proteins | sample 5358111 | NCBI WGS metagenome assembly VFSW01 (sample SAMN11554181, study PRJNA540505) | mine drainage metagenome | isolation source: sediment from site ElyBrook_90M | place: USA: Ely Copper Mine, Vershire, VT | collected 2017
TCACCAAGATGCTCCGCTTCTCGCAATAACCGATCAGTCTGACGCTGTATTTTTTTGGGGTTTTGCCTTCCCACATTTGTGCTTGCAATAACTCGTCCACTTGCAGATTAAGGGAAGCAAAACTGGGCATCATCATGGACGGTTCGGCCTTCTCGCTAGAACTATTGGATCTTAGGTACATAGTGTGGTGGTTGAGGCGATTCACGGCCTGCTATTCCCTGTTTCGGTCGCCTGCGCTCACCCAATTCATGATCATAACCGATGGGCCGGAAACCCGCATGAATCCTGGATGCGACCTCTTGAACGCTCAAGAGGCAAACAGAGAACAGAGGGCAGAAACCGGGGAAAGTGGTACCGGAAACCGGGTCTGTGGCAGGGTGGCGCTCAAGAGAAAAACTGCCGGAACCCCGCCAACAGTGGCGTTGCGGGCAAAAAAATCCCAACCGATACGGGTTGGGATTTAAGGTAATGGTGGAGGCGGCGGGAATCGAACCCGCGTCCGTCAGTCCTCTACAAGCAGATCTACATACTTAGTCTGGCTCTTTGGTTTTAGTCCGTACGACGTCAACCGACGAACTTCGCTTGGACGATCTCCCTTGAGTTTAGGAACCGATGAAGGAGCCCCATCAGGTCACGAGCCTCTGTAAATGACCCTGCCATTCGGTTTCCCGAACTCCCACCCAGAGACCAGTGGGTGCAGGGCCTAGCCGTCAAGCGGCTAGGGCGTAGTTGTCGTCGTTGGCAACTATATGGTTTCCAGATGGATTTACGAGGTCACTGGTCCTCGGTATGCACTGCATTGCTTTGTAACCGCCGTCGAAGCCAGGTCGCCCCCAGTCTCGAACGTGGTATTATGCCACATCTGCTGTATTCTTGAAATGTGTTGTTGGAGTGATGAAATTAATGACATTTGAATCCTTGGGACTTTCTCCTGAAATACTGCGAGCGATTACGGACGAAGGGTACACCACCCCAACTCCGGTCCAAGTTCAGGCCATCCCTTTGGTGTTGGCGGGGCAGGATGTGCAGGCAGCTGCTCAAACCGGAACAGGAAAGACGGCGGGGTTCACTTTGCCCATTTTGCATCGTCTCCAACCCATGGCCAGTTCCAGCCCTTCACCGGCGCGTCATCCCATTCGTTGTTTGGTACTGACGCCAACTCGTGAGTTGGCGGCTCAGGTGCAGGAAAGCGTCAAGACCTATGGACGCCACTTGGCATTGCGCAGTACGGTGATCTATGGCGGGGTGGCCATGCCTCCTCAGGTCAAGGCATTGCAGGCTGGCGTGGAGATCGTGGTGGCGACTCCGGGACGCTTGCTTGATCATGTCCAGCAAAAAACCATCAATTTGTCTCAAGTAGAAATTCTGGTACTGGATGAAGCGGATCGAATGCTGGATATGGGCTTCATTCCGGATATTCGAAAGATCATCGCCTTATTGCCGGAGCGTCGACAAAACTTGCTGTTTTCTGCGACGTTTTCTGAAGATATCAAGAAATTGTCCCAGGGGATCCTGAATAACCCGGCAACCGTGGAAGTGGCGCGGTCCAATACCACGGCAGAGGGCATTACCCAACTCATCTATCCCGTGGAAGCGGAGCGTAAACGGGCGTTGTTGACTCATTTGATTCGTACGCTGCCCATTCCTCAGGCCATCGTGTTCACGCGTACCAAACATGGGGCCAATCGTTTATGTGCTCAACTGGAAAAAGAACAGATTCCTGCGGCAGCCATTCATAGCGACAAAACCCAGTCCCATCGTACGCGCACTCTGGAACAGTTCAAGGCGGGGGAAGTCTCTATTCTGGTGGCCACGGACATTGCGGCGCGGGGGTTGGATATCGACCAATTGCCCTTTGTGATCAACTTTGAACTTCCCCATGTGCCAGAGGATTATGTGCACCGCATTGGCCGGACCGGACGGGCCGGTAGTGAAGGTTGTGCCATTTCTCTGGTCAGTCCGGAGGAAAGTCGTGAGCGGCAGGCCATCGAATCCTTGATCAAGCAGACCATTCGCGAAGAAGTTTCCGTGAATTTTGAGGTTGTCGAACCTGTGCAGCGCCCTGAGGGACGGCGTCCTCCCCGGGAAGCCGAGGGTCGTTCACGAACTGATCGTCGTCCTGTTGCGCGTCAGTCGGAGGTAGAGGCAGTGGAGCAAGTCGTTCGAGAGCCCAAGGTGCCCCGTCCTGTCCCGGAAGTGCCGAGGTCGGTATATTCCCATCATCACTTCAGTCGTCCTCCTCTGGGTTCGTCCGGCATCAAGAAACATCGTGAAATCCCTGCGTTGTTGGGAGGTTTGCTGAAGAAGACGCCGTGAGTATGGAATTCTGTCGACACGAATCAAAAACCGGGGCATGGGTATTGACCTTGCACATCCAACCGGGTGCCAGTCGAACCGAAGTTGTTGGAAAGCATGGAGATGCCCTCAAAATCCGTTTGGCCGCCCCGCCGGTGGACGGACGGGCCAATCAGGTCCTTCTTCGTTTTCTGGCAGAGCAGTTTCAACTCTCTCTGGATGCCGTGGAATTGCGCAGCGGTTTGACTGGAAGGCACAAACGGGTGGCCTTATATGGCTTGGGAATGGTTGATCCAATGAAAATATTGTTATTTAATTCATAGTATTGCGTTATGAGTTTCATGTTTTTTGTTCGAACCCATCAAATTCCTTAGAGAACTGATTCATTCCATGGACAAGTCAGAAATCCCCAGTGCGTTGGAGATCGGTCAGGCTCTGCGTCAATGGTTGCCTGAATCGGCCATCCTGACGACGCCCGAATCCAAACGCCCCTATGAAACCGATGGGTTATCGGCCTATCGTCAGATGCCTTATGTGGTTGTGCTGCCTGCCACGGAAAAGGAAGTACAGGCTGTTCTGCGCTATTGCCATGCCCTGCGTATTCCGGTGGTTGCACGCGGGGCAGGGACAGGGCTTTCTGGGGGGGCCTTGCCCCACGAAAGCGGGGTATTACTTTCGTTGGCACGGCTCAAGAATATCCTGCAAGTCGACCCTTTGGCACGCACAGTGCGGGTTCAGCCCGGTGTACGGAATCTGGCCATCACCCAGGCAGTAGACGCCCATGGGCTGTTTTATGCGCCGGATCCTTCCTCCCAGATTGCTTGTAGTATCGGAGGTAATGTGGCCGAAAACTCGGGGGGGGTGCATTGCCTGAAATATGGTTTGACACTACATAATATTCTGCGTCTCCGGATTCTGACCATAACGGGGGAAGTGGTGGAAATCGGTTCGGAAGCCCCTGATAGTGCGGGGTTCGATTTTATGGCCTTGCTGACGGGAAGCGAGGGATTGCTGGCGATTGTTACAGAAGTGACTGTAAAAGTTATTCCTAAGCCAATGGTTTCAAAGGTCATAATGGCGTCTTTTGAGATGGTGGAAAAGGCCGGTGATGCGGTGGCATGCATGATTGCGGCGGGGATCATCCCGGCTGGACTGGAAATGATGGATTCCTTGGCTACTCGTGCGGCAGAGGATTTTGTCCATGCGGGCTATCCGGTGGAAGCCGCAGCCGTGCTGCTTTGTGAATCCGATGGGATGCCGGAAGTGGTGGAGGATGAACTGGCGCGCATGAAAACCATACTCGAGGAAAACGGAGCCACGGAAATCAGGGTTGCGCGGGATGAAGCGGAACGATTACGCTTCTGGGCCGGGCGCAAGGCCGCTTTTCCGGCAGTGGGACGATTGGCCCCAGATTACTACTGTATCGATGGAACCATTCCGCGTCGTCGTCTGGGCGAGGTACTGCGGCAGATCGCCGATTGGTCCCTGGAATACGGACTTGAAGTAGCTAATGTGTTTCATGCAGGGGACGGTAATCTGCACCCTCTCATCCTGTATGATGCAGGGGTTCCCGGTGAATTTCATAAAACGGAAGAGTTGGCGGGACGAATTCTGGAACTCTGCGTGGAAGTCGGAGGAACCATCACGGGAGAGCATGGCGTGGGCGTGGAAAAAATCAATCAGATGTGTGTTCAGTTTGGACTGAATGAAATAACGGTGTTTCATGGGATCAAAGCGGCTTTCGATCCGGAGGGATTGCTGAATCCCGGCAAAGCGATTCCAACCTTGCAGCGGTGTGCTGAAGGGGGCCGAATGCATGTCCACCATAACCAGTTGCCTCATCCCGAACTCTCCCGGTTTTGATCATGCAGGGCGAGTTGGAACCCCTTTGCGCACAGGTTCGGCAGGCCTATGAAGCCAAACGCTCCCTGCGCATCCGTGGGGGTAGCAGCAAATCCTTTCTGGTATGCTCCGCAGCTCATGAGGTTTTAGATCTGCGTCTGTATACCGGGATCGTGGACTATGAACCGAGTGAACTGGTGGTTACGGCACGGGCCGGAACTCCTCTAATTACGCTGGAACGTCTGCTCGAGGAAAATGGCCAAATGCTGGCCTTCGAGCCGCCTCATCTCGGGCTGCAGGCCACGGTGGGCGGGATGGTGGCTGCAGGATTGTCGGGGCCGCGCCGCATGGCCCAGGGAGCTGTCAGAGATTTTGTGCTGGGCGTTCGTATGATCGATGGTCAGGGGCGAGATTTATCCTTTGGGGGGCGCGTCATCAAGAATGTGGCAGGTTTTGATGTTTCTCGACTGATGGTGGGGGCCTGGGGATCCTTGGGGGTATTGACCGAGGTTACTTTGAAGGTCATTCCCCGTACCCATGCCCAACTGACCCTGGAGTGGAGTCTTTCGGAGGCCCAAGCCCTCCAACGGATCAATGAATGGGCGGGACAGCCTTGGCCGATTACGGCATCCAGTTATTATCAAGGACGTTTGCGCGTGCGTCTGGAAGGTCCACGCAAGGCACTGGAGTCCAGCGCAGTCCATTTGGGAGGAAAGGAAGTTCTGGAGGGGAAGGGGTGGTGGATTGGTTTGCGTGAACAACAACTGGATTTTTTTATGACCCCCAAGCCCCTTTGGCGGATGGCTGTGCGAACGACCACAGGACCGCTGGGTTTGTCGGGTCAAACGCTGGTGGAATGGGGGGGGGGACTACGCTGGATTGCCTGCGATCATGGTCCCGCTCAGGTTCATGCCATGGCGCGGGAAGCCGGAGGGCATGCCCAACAGTGGCACGGCGGTGATCCGGCTCGTCCTTTTCCAGAGCCTCCCTCAGGCGCACTGCTGGCCCTTCACCGCAACCTCAAGAAAGTCTTTGATCCGGCTGGAATTCTGAATCCGGGGCTCCCCGGTTTTCTGGAAGGTTAAGGCCATGGAAACACATCTTGACGAAAAAACCCGTGCATTACCGGCGGCAGTTTCCATAGAAGGGATTCTTCGTTCCTGTGTGCATTGTGGATTTTGCTTGGCTACCTGTCCGACCTATCAGATACTGGGGGATGAACGGGATAGTCCGCGGGGCCGAATCTACCTGATCAAGGCACTCATGGAAGGCAAGGCCGAAGGGAAGGAAACCCGCCTTCATCTCGACCGCTGTCTGACCTGTCGTTCTTGCGAGACCACCTGTCCCTCAGGAGTGGAGTATGCCCATTTGCTGGAAGAAGGACGTCAGTGGGTAGAAAAAACCGTGCCTCGCCCCTTGGGGCAACGGGTGGTTCGTACCTTGCTCAAGACCGTACTGCCCCAACCGGTACTTTTTCAAACCTTGTTGAATATGGGGCGCATGGTGCGTCCCCTGCTTCCCGAGCGTTGGCGTTCCGCCATTCCCCACCGCCAGGAAGCGGGCTGGATCCCTTCTGTCCGCCATGCCAGACGCATGGTGTTTTTGGCGGGTTGTGTCCAACCGGCTTTGACCCCGGCGACTCAGAGCGCGGCACAACGTTTGCTGGATAGATTGGGCATTTCAGGTGTGGTAGCGCCCAGTGCGGGATGTTGTGGGGCCCTGGCTCATCACCTGGGAGATGAAGAAAAAGCACTGCAGGCCATGCGTCGTAATATCGATGCCTGGTGGCCCTTCGTGGAACAAGGGGCAGAAGCCATTATCAGTACGGCTTCGGGTTGCGGGGTCGAAGTGCGCGAATATGGGCATGCCCTGCGCCATGACCCCGCGTATCGGGAACGGGCCCGTCGGGTGACCGAATTGGCCCAGGATATTTCTGAAGTACTGATCAGAGAGATCGGCGTAACCCTGGATGAACAACGATTGACATTGAAAAGCCTTGGCATCGATTCTGACCAGTCCAAGGGGCGCGTTGCTTTTCATGCCCCTTGTTCACTCCAGCATGGATTGCGCCTGCGTGGGGGTGTGGAACAGTTGTTACGGGCAGCGGGGGCAGAACTCACCGCCGTAGAAGATGGGCATCTTTGTTGTGGTTCCGCCGGCACTTATTCCATGCTCCAACCCGAGTTATCCGAGCAACTCAAGATAAACAAACTGGCGGCTCTCAAGGCTGGAAAACCGGAGGTCATTCTGAGCGCCAACATTGGGTGTCAGATGCATCTGGCCAAGGATGAGTCGATTCCCGTTCGGCATTGGGTAGAATGGCTGGATGATCTGATTCCTCGACGTGAAAGAAGGGCTTGATTCCAGCTCCTCTTGTCCCTATCTTGTGCCTATGGGATCCGTATAATAGATTCCGCTTCCAGGGAGATGACTCATGTTGGCACTGCGTCGTTCCAAAGACAGGGGATATGCCCACCAAGGCTGGTTGGAATCCTGGCATTCCTTTTCCTTTGCAGATTATCATGACCCGGCGCACATGCATTACAGTGTTCTGCGGGTCCTGAATGATGACCGGATTGCACCGAATAGTGGGTTTGGCACACACCCTCATCAGGACATGGAGATCCTTACCTACCTTCTCGAGGGCAGTCTGGAACACCGGGACAGTATGGGGAATGGATCGGTGATCCAAGCTGGAGAGGTACAGAGAATGAGCGCGGGCAGCGGCATCACCCACAGCGAATTCAACCCATCCGAATCTGATCCTGTCCATCTGTTGCAGATATGGATTTTGCCTGACCGGCGGGGGCGAACCCCTGAATATGAACAGAAAAAATTTCTGCCGGAAGAACGGCGCGGACGGTTCTGTCTCATTGCTTCTCCAGATGGGCGTGACGGGTCTCTGACGATTCATCAGGACGTCCGGATTTATGCCTCGATATTGGGGGCGGATGACACTCTGGTATATGATTTTGATCCAGGGCGCAAAGGTTACCTGCAAGTGGCGGCTGGCGAATTGATCGTGGATGGACGTCCTTTGCGGGAAGGCGATGGATTACGCATCGCCCAGCGTGAACGAATTGCCATTGGGACTCCGGGACAAACGGAATTCCTGTTGTTCGATTTACCCTGATTCATGAATTATGCGGAATCTCTGAGTGAGGGGCGCCTGTTGCGGCGCTACCAGCGTTTTCTGGCGGATATCGAACTCGGTGATGGGGAAGTCATTACAGCACATGTACCTAATACAGGCAGTATGTTGGGATGCTTGGAGTTGGGGCAAGGCGCGCGCCTGAGCCGTGCCCGCGACACCACCCGTCGCTGTCCTTATACCCTTGAACAGATTCAGGTCGGTAAGGTTTGGGTCGGGGTGAACACACATCGGGCCAATGCATTGGTGGGGGAGGCATTGAAACGGGGCGCGATCGAAGAAGTATCGGGCTATGCCAGCCACCGCCCGGAGGTATCCTACGGTCAGCAACGTAGTCGGATCGATTGGTTGCTTGAGGATCAAAATTCTCCCGTTTGTTATCTCGAAGTCAAGAGCGTAACCACCAGTCTTGAACCGGGGATAGGATTGTTTCCCGATGCTGTCAGTCAGCGGGCTTTGAAGCATCTGGGGGAATTGCGGGACTGTGTGGTGCAAGAGGGCGCGCGGAGTGTGTTGCTGTTCTGTGTTCAACGCGCGGATGTTCACGTAGTACATCCTGCGGATGCCATAGATCCTGCCTATGGCCGGTTGCTGCGCGAGGTGATGCGTGAAGGGGTGGAAGTGTTGGCTTACGGGGTTGAACCTACCCGAACCGGCCTCCTTTGGGGGCCGAGGATAGGCGTTCATTGCCCTTGATTCTCCAGGGAATGGTCCTTACTCATCGAGTGTGCAGCGATACTTTTGTCCATGAAACTGAACTTCCATCATTTGAGAGCATTTGCAGAAGTTGCCCGTACCGGTAGTTTTACAGGTGCGGCAGAATATCTGCACCTCACCCAGCCCGCCATTTCCAAGGCAGTCAGCGGTCTCGAAGAGATCCTGGGCATCGCACTGCTGGAACGAACCTCCCGTCAGGTCAAGTTGACGCAAGCGGGTGTATCTTTGTTCTCTCACGCCCGTTCCATTTTTGCCCTAGAGCAGGCAGCATTGCAGGATATCGAAGAACGGCGCGGATTACGCAAGGGTTGTTTGCATATCGGCGCCAGCACGACCATTGCTACCTATTGGCTGGGACGGGATCTGGCTCTTTTTCTGGAACGCCATCCCCAGATCGACATTCGGGTGAGTAGCGGGAACACGGAAACCATGGTACATCAGGTACTGGAAGGCTTGGTGGAGGTGGCGCTGGTGGAAGGGCCGGTGGATGAGGATCGTCTGAATTGCAGATTATGGCACAATGAGCCCCTGCTTCTGGTGACGAAACCGGGAGTGAAACGGGAACATCTGGGGCAATGCCGTTGGATTCTTCGAGAAGAAGGATCCGGCACGGCACGGGTAGTGGCGGAAACCCTGGCGCATCTGGGAATTGTCCCTGCGCGACAGATTATCGTGCAAAGCAACCAGGCGGCCGTTCAGATGGTTGTCGCAGGCGTGGGAGTTGCCATCGTTCCTGCGATCATGGCGGCCCACCATCTCGAGCAGGGAGAGTTGGCCTACATTCCCTGGTCGCAGGGAGACCTGCAACGTCCTCTCAGCCAGATCTCCCTGAAAGGACGACCAGCCAGTCCGGCACGCGCGGCCTTTGAATCTTTCCTCGGTGAAACTCTAACTCTACCAAATCCCGCTTCCTGAGGTGATTTGGTAGAGTATCATTCGGGACGTTTACGAAAAGGAGAAAGCGCCATGCAAGCGGACAAGGAACTGGATGTCAGGGGAATGAGTTGCCCCCTGCCGATCTTGAAAACAAAAAAATCCTTGGCGGATATGGTGTCGGGTCAGGTGCTCAGAATCATTTCCACTGATGTCGGTTCGATGGGAGATATACAGGCTTTTTCCAAGCAGACGGGTCACGAGTTGATCTCTGCGGCACAAGAGGGAAGTGAGTACACCTTTTTTCTCAGAAAGAAGTGAGCCCGACTCCCTTCGAGGGACACGCCTTGGGTTGAATTTTTGGTACCATGAGTCATGGAACATCCCTTTACGAAGTTTATACGGCTGCTGGGCAAAGGACAGCGCGGTGCCCGCAGTTTGACCGAAACAGAAGCCGAGGAAGCCCTCGAACTGATTCTGGCGGGAGCGGTGCGTCCGGAACAGATTGGGGCATTTCTATCTCTGGTTCGCCTCAAGGAGGAAACGGCAGAAGAAGTGGCCGGTATGGTCCGGGCATTGCGACATTCCCTCCCTTTGGGGCCCAAGGTACTGGTGGATCTGGACTGGGCCAGTTATGCTGGGAAACGACGTCAATTGCCTTGGTATGTACTGTCAGCGTTGCTTCTGGCCGAACGTGGCATTCGGGTACTGATGCATGGTCTGGAGCAGGTGGAGGCCGAACGCCGTTCCGTTTCTGATGCGTTGAAAGCCTTGGGAATCCCCAGGGCATACTCGCTGGACGAGGCGGCGGACTCCATGGTGAAGACCTGTTTTGCCTTTATCTCCGTGGCAAATTTTGCACCCCAGATCATGAAGTTGCTAGAGTTGAAGCAGGTGCTGGGGTTACGTTCGCCCATTCATACGGTGGCACGAATGAGTAACCCGTTGAATGCGCCTGTATCTCTGGTGGGAATTTTTCATCCGGGCTATGACAGGATTCACCAGCAGGCAGCCCGATTGCTGGGAGATCCCTGCATGTTTGTCTTCAAGGGGGAAGGGGGGGAGGCTGAAATCAATCCGGATGGCGCGACCCAACTTTATTGGTCTAGACAGGGCGTAGCGCAGCAGGAACTCTGGCCAGCCTGTTTCGAGAAACGGCATCTGCGGGATGATTCCATGGATTGCGCCCGTTTGTACCGTGTGTGGGCGGGCAGCGAGGAGAGTGACTATGGGGAGGCTGCGGTGGTGGAGACGGCAGCAGTTGCTCTATTCGCCATGGAACGAGCGACCTCTGTTGAAGAAGCACGGGCACTGGCCGGAGAATGGTGGAAAGGGCGCGATCGTCAGCGTTTTACCGGGCCGCGTCAGGATTTCATCCCCCTGGGAAAGGTATTTTTGGTGGGAGCCGGCCCAGGAGACCCGGACTTGCTCACCGTCAAGGCATTGCGTCTCATGAATCAAGCGGATATCGTGGTATATGACAATCTGGTATCACCGGGGGTCATGGCTTTACTTCCTCCGGGGGCGACGTGCCTCTATGTGGGTAAGCAACGGGGTCACCATGCCGTTCCGCAGGAAAGCATCAATGAACTTCTGGTGCGTTTGGCGCTGGAAGGTAAAAGGGTGCTTAGACTCAAGGGGGGAGATCCTTTCATCTTTGGACGAGGGGGAGAGGAAATCGAGACCCTCGCCGCCCACGGAATTTCCTTCGAGGTGGTTCCTGGCATCACCGCAGCTTCTGGCATTGCGGCCTATGCTGGAATCCCCCTGACGCATCGGGACCATGCCCAATCCTGTATCTTTGTGACGGGCCATCTCAAGGATGGAACCATGGATCTGGATTGGGTAAATCTGGCGCGTCCTCAGCAAACTCTGGTGGTGTATATGGGTTTGCATGGTCTGGAAATTTTATGTCGGGAACTGATCAGTCATGGTCTTTCCCCGACGACCCCGGCCGCGATCATTCAGCAGGGAACCACACGGCATCAGCGAGTCATGACGGGCACGCTGGAAACCTTGCCGGCGCAAGTACGGACCGAACCCCAGCAGGCACCCACCCTGATCATTGTGGGCGGAGTGGTGAGTTTGCATCGTACCCTTCACTGGTTCAATCAGGAGACATCAAGCCCGTCAGGCCTGTGAATTCCGGAAGGTTCTTTCAATCCTGTCCGGTTCCGAGCGGTTTGCAGAATTGGGTTTGTAATGCTTTGATGATGGCAATGGACTCTGGGCTGATCACCCGGTAGAAAATGTGCTTACCATCTCGTCGGGTGGCCACCAGACCCTCTTCTCGCAAAATTCCCAGTTGCTGTGACAAGGTGGGCTGATGGATGTCCAGAGCAGACTCCAATTCGCTGACACAAGACTCACCCTCTGCCAAACGGCAAAGAAGGACGAGACGATCCGGGTTGGCCAACACTTTAAGAAAACTGCAGGCTCGATCGGCCGAAGCATACATCTGCTTGAAATTATGCAGCGTTGCGCCCTCACATGGGTCCATTTCGAGGATCTCCAAAGAATATTTTCAGGAAAGTGTTGACAGTTTACCATAAAACGATATATAAAGTTACATAATATTAATTGGTAAATAATTAGAAGCGAAAGAATTGCCAAAATAGAGGATAGTGCGCCATGGCAAGAACCGTAATGAAAAGAGATGACGGGTCCAATCGAAGGTTTATTTGGATATTTGGAGCCATATTGATGGGGCTTTCTCTTCATGGTGTCTCTTTGCAGGCTCAAGAAACTGGAGAATCGGAGGCACTTCGTGACATGACGGGCTATGACGGCGTGATAGAAGCCGAGCGTCAGACGGTGATCGCAGCCGAGGTTTCTGGGCGGGTGGTGGCGGTGTCAGTACATCCCGGTGAGCGGATCAGGAAGAATCAGATCATGATTCGTCTGGATGAGCGGGCGGTGGATCAAAATGTCGCGGCCAAAGTGGCTCAGGAGCGGGCAGTCAGGGCCACATTAGAAGTGGCGACCCGTGAGTATGAACGCCAGAATCAACTGTTTGCCAAAGGGTATATCAGTCAGGCCGCACTGGATCGGGCAGAAGCCCGTTTCAAAACCACAAAAGCCCAGACGGAGGCACAATTGGCCGAATCGTCGGCATTGCGTGCCCAGGCCGGTTACTACGTCTTGCGTGCACCCTTTGACGGCATTGTGGCAGAAGTCCCCGTGAGCCTCGGGGATATGGCGCAACCAGGGCGGACCCTGGTGTCTTTCTATGACCCTTCTCACCTGCGTGTGACGGCCCAGGTTCCGGAAAGTATGATCCTTTCTTCATCTACCACCGTACCGAGCCGGTTGGAGTTGAAGGGCGCTGGCATGAAGGCGCAGTGGATCATTCCAACTTACGTCACCGTGTTGCCCACGGCGGATCCGTCCAGTCATACGGTTCAGGTTCGTCTGGGATTGCCGGGAGATGCACTCCACCCCTTGGGGCGGCCGGGGACCTTTGTGCGGGCTTGGTTTCCGAGCGGAGATTCGACTCGAGAGGTGCTCTGGATTCCCCTCAGCGCAGTGGTACATCGTGCTGAAATGACAGGAGTTTATGTACGCGACCGAGAAGGGCATCCCCTCTTGAGGCAGGTTCGTTTGGGACGTGTTCTGGAGCAGCAAGTGGAAATCCTGAGTGGGGTTTCCCCAGGAGAGCAAGTCGTTCCTGAGGCGCAACGGGCTCTGACGCAGGGACGGTGAAGGCACGATGAAACACTCCCTCGGCATCTCTGGGCGTATCGCCCACTTTTTTCAAACGGCTCAGATCACGCCATTGCTGGCGCTGGTTGGTTTTTTGTTGGGGGTTTTTGCCATTCTGGTGACCCCGCGGGAAGAAGAACCTCAAATCAATGTCACCATGGCCAATGTCCTGATTCCTTTTCCGGGGGCTTCTGCCCGGGATGTGGAACAAATGGTGGCGGCACCGGCCGAACAGATTCTGGGTCAGATTCAGGGCCTCGACCATGTGTTTTCCCTGTCCCGTCCCGGGTTGGCGATTATGACTGTCCAGTTCAAGGTGGGGGTACCGCGCACCAAGGCGCTGGTGCGACTCTACGAGGCCGTAAATACCCATGCGGACTGGCTTCCTCGAAATTTGGGTGTTTTATCGCCCATCATCAAACCCAAAGGAATCGATGATGTGCCCATTCTTACCTTGACGCTCTACAGTAAAAATCCGCAGATCGGTGCCTATGCACTGGAACAGGTCGCCCAGAGCATGGAAGGAGATCTCAAACGGGTATCCGGAACGCGTGCCGTGTTTACGGTGGGTGGACCAGGGCGAGCCCTGCGCATCAATCTTGACCCGGCGCGATTGATGAGCAGTCATATCACCCTGGAACAGGTACGGACTGCCGTACAGTCTGCCAATCAGGGGTTGCCGGCGGGGGACTTGCTGGTGGGAAACCACGCCATTGCGGTGGAAAGTGGCGATTACCTGAATGATGCCCAGGATGTGGGGAATTTGATTGTGGGAGTGACCGATCATCACCCTGTTTATCTGAAGGAAGTGGCACAGGTTGAAGATGGGCCCCAAACGCCCAACCGCTATGTGTGGTTTGGTCAGGCGGGAAAACAGGGGCCTGTGGACTATCCGGCAGTTACCTTGGTGGTGACCAAAAAACCGGGTGAAAATGCTATCAGTGTGGCCAACGCCCTCATGAATCAAGTGGATCGTCTCAAAAATACGGTTATTCCGGCCGATGTAGTGGTCAGTGAGACACGCAACTATGGCGAAACTGCTAACGACAAGGCAGAAAAACTGATTCATAAACTTCTTTTTGCCACGGCCTCCGTCGTTGCACTGGTTTTTCTGGCGCTGGGACGACGGGAAGCTGCCATTGTTGGATTCGCAGTGATTCTGACCTTGACCGTCACCCTCTTTGCCTCCTGGGCTTGGGGTTTTACTCTCAATCGGGTTTCCCTCTTTGCTCTGATCTTTTCCATCGGGATTCTGGTGGACGATGCCATTGTGGTCGTGGAAAACATTCATCGTCACCAACACCTTTTTCCAGGGAAAACGCTACGCGAACTGATTCCCGGTGCAGTGGACGAAGTGGGCGGACCCACCATTCTGGCCACGCTGACCGTGATTGCAGCGCTTTTACCCATGGCATTCGTGACTGGGTTGATGGGACCCTACATGTCCCCCATTCCCATCAATGCCAGCATGGGCATGGTGTTGTCCCTGTCCATTGCCTTCATGATCACCCCCTGGTTGGCGCGGATCTGGATGAAAGAAGGGCAGATTCAGGGCGGACCTCCCGCTGAACCGGTTCAAGGCACCCAGGCGGGGCAGGAGATCACCCCGCAAGGTTTGGCCAAGTTTCTGACTCCTTTGTTCCGGCGGATATTTACTCCGTTGCTGGACGATGTTCGGGGGCAGGGTAACCGTCGCCGGGTGGGGCTGGGAATCGTGGCACTGATTGTTTTATCTCTGGCGCTACCGGCGACGGGACTGGTACGGCTCAAAATGCTCCCTTTTGACAACAAATCGGAGTTTCAGGTGATCGTGGATATGCCGGCGGGAACGCCCCTCGAGGAAACTGCCGCAGTGATCCACGAGTTGGGGGCCTATTTGACCACTGTCCCCGAGGTAACGAACTACCAAGCCTATGTGGGCACGGCGGCCCCCATCAATTTCAATGGGTTAGTGCGTCAGTACTACCTGCGGGCATCCAGCGAACTGGGTGACCTTCAGGTCAATCTGGTGGACAAGTCCCAGCGCAAGGAACAGAGCCATGCCATTGCAACCCGCCTTCGTCCTGCGTTACAGGCCATTGGCCGGCGCTTTGGGGCCAATGTCAAGATTGCCGAAGTGCCGCCTGGCCCTCCGGTTCTTTCACCCATTGTGGCGGAAATCTATGGTCCGACGGCAGAAGGGCGTCTGACCGTGGCCAAAGCCGTGCGTCAGGTGTTTTCCACAACGCCGGGTATCGTCGATGTAGGGGACAGCAGCATCGTGCCAGCACCCAGAATCCTGCTTCAGGTCAATCGTCACAAGGCAGCACTCCTCGGGGTTTCCCAACAGACCATTGCTACCACGCTGCAGACGGCCCTTTCGGGCGAGGCGGTGACCTGGCTGCACGACCAGAGCAAGTATCCCGCAGCTGTCTGGTTGCAACTTCCGCCGGATCAACAGGGCAGCCTGGATACTCTGCTTTCTCTGGGGGTACAAGGGGCCGAGGGACAAATCATTCCGCTGCGCGAATTGGCCAGCCCGCTGAATACGGTGCGTGAACAGCCGATTTACCATAAGGACCTGTTGCCGGTCAATTATGTGGTCGGAGATATGGCAGGGAAGGTGGACAGTCCACTGTATGGCCTGTTTGGCATGCGTTCGCGCATCGTGCAGATACAGACGCCCGATGGCGGGAAACTGGAGGATGATTTCATTCATCCTCCCGCAGAAGGCTATCGAAATTATGTTCTGAAGTGGGATGGGGAATGGCAGGTGACTTATGAAACCTTCCGTGACATGGGCCTAGCTTATGGGGTGGGACTTATCCTGATCTATCTGCTGGTGGTGGCACAGTTTGGTTCTTATTTGACCCCCTTCATCATCATGGCGCCGATTCCCCTGACCCTCATCGGCGTCATGCCGGGGCATGCCTTGTTGGGCGCCCAGTTTACCGCCACCAGCATGATCGGAATGATTGCCCTGGCCGGGATCATCGTGCGTAATTCCATCTTGCTGGTGGACTTTATCAATGTTCAGGTGGCTCAGGGCATTCCTTTCAAGGAAGCCGTCGTGCGTTCTGCCATCACTCGTGCCCAACCCATCATTCTGACTGGGCTGGCTGCCATGATGGGGGCTTTTTTCATTCTGGATGATCCCATTTTCAACGGGCTGGCCATCTCCCTGATTTTCGGCATTTTGGTGTCCACTGTTTTGACTTTGGTGGTGATCCCCATGCTGTATTACACCGCTTATCATTCTCAACACTCAAACCCATCCAAGGAGGGACTTGAATCATGACCAGTTGGCGCATCGTTCGTATCATCGCAGGCACATTCATTCTTATTTCACTGTTGCTGGGTAGTTCTGCCAGTCCCTTTTTCCAGAGTTCCTGGTGGTTGGCCTTCACCGCTTTCGTGGGTGCCAACTTGTTACAAAGCGGGATTACCCGGTGGTGTTTGATGGAAACCCTGCTCCGTAAACTGGGTGTCCGGACCGGGTGCTGATTCCATGAATCCTGCGATCCGGAAGAAGTTCCTGGGGCGGTCATGGCTTGTTCTGTGGGGGGTAATGCTCCCTACATGGAGTGAGGCCAGTGATCTTCTCAATGTCTGGCAGGCGGCGCAGCAACATGATCTGGCGTATCAGGCAGCAGCGGCCGGACATCAGGCAGGGGCAACCCAAAAAGACCAGGCCAGTGCGCTTTGGCGTCCTACCCTGCAAGCCAGTGGGACAGAAGGGCGCATGTCAAGTCAAAGTCAGATTCAGGGCGCCCAGTTCAGTGCGCCTGGATTTTTCCCTGCCACCAACAATGCCAACTTCAATACTTCCATCAATGGGGGGTTATTGCAGCGCTGGTCTGTACAGGGCCGTCAGCCGCTGATCAGCGGGGATCGCCTGGCACAGGGGCGGGAACTGGACCTCAAAAGTCAGGTTGCGGAGCTGGAATGGGCCAATGCACGTCAGGATCTGATCCTGAGAACCGTACAGCGGTATTTCGAGGTGGTTTTGGCCCAGGAGGCTCTGCGCGTTGCGCGTCAGCAAACACTGGCCGTGGAACGAGCCTTGGCTGAAGTTCAGCGCAAATTCGAGTTGGGAGAGGTACCGGTGACGGATACCCATGAAGCGCTGGCGCGTCGGGAAGCCATGAAAGCACAGGTCTTGGCAGCCGAGGCGAATTTGCAGATGAAACAACAGGCTCTCGGTGACATGACCGGTATCAATTCAGATGAATTGACTCTGGCTGTTCCCTACAGTGGGGCATTACCCACAGCGGGCGCATCGCTGAATGACTGGCTCATGGATGCTTCCAACCATAATCTGCAATGGCAGGAAAAATCTCTTCAGGTCGAGATTGCCCGCCAGGAGGCCAAACGGTACGGCGCGCTATCCTCTTCTTCGGTGGATCTGGTGGGAGAAGTGGACAGCGACCATTTGACCGGAAGCGGAAACTATGGTTCTGCCAGCAATACTCTGCGTACTTCTCTGGTGGGCGTGCAGGTAACCATTCCGTTGTATAGCGGGGGGATGCGCAGTGCCCATCAGGATGAAAAAACCTATTTGGCACGTCAGGCACAGGCAGAATCGGAACAGGTCCATCAACTGGTTCTGCTCAGTACTCGGGAAGCCTGGTTAGGTGTCACCACCGGGACGCAGAGGGCTGAAGCCTTGGCTCATGCCATGACTGCCAGTGATGATCGAGTCAACTCCACCCATTTGGGGCAACAGGTGGGAGATCGGAGTACTCTGGATCTGCTCAACGCTCAAAGCGAGGCAGCCTCCACCCGCCTGGCCTGGCTACAGGCCAGGATCGATGTACTCATCAACCGTCTGCGCCTGTCTGCTTTGGGTGGGCATTTGGAAGATAGTGATTTGCAAGGGGTCAATGCCTTGTTGACCTTGTTGCCTTCTGATCCAAAGTGATTGGCTGAAAAGAGGAATCCTGCGAGATCCTCTCAGGAAGGGCTTCCGCAGTTTTCGGTGGAGGGAACCTCTTCTTCCAGATAACGGGCCAAAAATGCCCCTGCGTAGCCGGTGGGTAGGGGAAGACAGACCGTATATCCACTCCCAGGTGCAGTCGCCTGGGGCCTGCCTTCGAGGGAATGTAACTCGGTGACGGGTACATCGAGATTTCCGGAAGGGTGGATGATTTCCAAACGATCGCCAAGGGAAAAGCGGTTGCGTACTGTGACTCGTGCCCACCCATCGGCCTCATAACCCACCAGGTCTCCCACATACAGGCTGCGTTCGGATTTGGAATGACCGCGCAGGTAATTCTGGTAGGTTTGGTCGGGATGTCGTTCATAAAACCCTGCCGTATACCCTCGGTTGGCCAAACCTTCTAGTTGACGCAGGAGGCCTGGGTCGAGGTCGCGCCCCGCCACGGCATCATCGATGGCCTGACGGTAGGTCTGGCAGGTGCGGGCGACATAGTAGGGAGATTTCGTACGTCCCTCGATCTTGAAGGAATTCACGCCGATGGCCGTCAATTTGGCCACGTGTTCCAGAGCTCGAAGATCCTTTGAGTTGAGAATATAGGTTCCATGCTCGTCTTCTTCGATGGGCATGAGTTGACCGGGACGCTCGGCTTCTTCGAGATAAAATTCCTGGGGGGCAACAGAGGACTGGCAGGCCTGTCCCGAAGTTTCAGATTCTCCCGGTTTCAGGGAATAATTCCAGCGGCAGGAATTGGTACAGGTGCCCTGGTTGGGGTCGCGGTGGTTGAAATAGCCTGAGAGCAGGCAGCGTCCGGAGTAAGCAATGCACAGAGCACCATGAATGAAGACCTCCAGTTCCATATCCGGGCACTCCTGGCGTATCTCGGCAATTTCATCCAGGGATAATTCGCGGGACAGGATGATGCGCTGGATTCCCACGGATGCCCAGAAACGGGCGCTGGCGTAGTTGACGGTATTGGCCTGCACCGACAGATGGATGGGTTGCTCGGGCCAGCGTTCGCGGACCATCAACATCAGACCGGGATCGGACATGATCAGTGCATCGGGCTGCAGGGCGATGATTGGGATCATATCGGCAATGAAGGTACGGATTTTGGCGTTATGAGGAATCAGGTTGCTCACCAGATAGAATTTTTTCCCTGCCTGGTGAACTCGTCGAATGCCTTCTGCCAAGTTCTCCTCTTTGCCAAAGTCGTTGTTGCGGACTCGTAAACTGTAACGGGGTTGTCCTGCGTAGACGGCATCTGCGCCAAAATCGAGGGCTGTTTGCAACATGGTGAGAGAACCGCAGGGGGCGAGCAGTTCCGGGGAGGGTGTGAGGACGTTCATGGGCTATGCTCGACAAGAGGAATCAATGGGTTGGAAGCAGGTCCAGCACTTCTGCGGGGTGCTGGAGATGGGCGCAGGCAGGCCATTCATCGATGGGGCAAGAACCCGGAGCCAGATACCCCCAGCCGGCAATCACTCCGCCCATGCCTGCCGCCTGGGCCGCGTTCATGTCGCGCTCATCATCTCCGACATAGATGAGGTGCGCAGGATCCAGTTGAAGCCGACGAGCCGCCGCGAGCAGAGGGTCAGGCCAGGGTTTGGGATGCGCACAGGTGTCTCCACTGATGAGGCAGCCATGGCTTGGGAACAGGCCCAACTGGTTTACCAGGGGTTGAGTAAAGCGTGCGACCTTGTTGGTGACGATGCCCCAGGGCACATGCTGTTCTTCCAGCGCCTGGAGGAGGGCGGGAATAGGGTCGAAGAGGCGACTTTCTCGAGAGAGTCGGGCTTCGTAAAGGGCCAGGAATTCATCCCGCAATTCTTCATAGAAGAGGTCCCCGGGCTGAATGTCAAATCCTGCCTGCAAGAGGCCGCGTGCGCCCTGTGAGACGAAGAGACGATAGTGCGCCGGACTCAGGGGCGTGCGTTGATAGCGCAGGCACAGTTCGTTGAGTGCACCGCCCAGGTCTGGGGCCGAATCCACCAGGGTTCCGTCCAGATCGAACAGAACCCCCTGGATCAGAGGGACGCTTGACAACACATCAAGTAGTTGACATCAGGGCCGGATCCCAAACGGTACTGACGAGTCATCGGATGATAGTGAACACCTTCGATTTCCCGGACTTCCAGACCGGCCTGGCGCGCCCAACGCGATAGTTCGGAAGGTTTGATGAACCGTCCGTACTCGTGAGTTCCACGCGGCAGCAAGCGCAGCAGGTACTCGGCGCCCAGAATGGCGAAGAGGTAGGATTTGAGATTGCGATTGAGGGTGGAAAAAAAGACGAATCCTCCGGGTTTGATCAACTGGGCACAGGCTCGTATCACGCTGGCAGGGTCAGGCACATGTTCAAGCATTTCCATGCAGGTAACCACGTCATAATGTTGAACTTCCCGTTGGGCCAGGGTTTCCACTGCGATGGCTTCGTAGGTGAGCGCAATATCGTGTTCCAGCGCGTGGAGTCGGGCAACACCCAAGGGTTTTTCGGCCAGATCAATGCCGTGAACCCGTGCACCCAGACGGGCCATGGATTCACTCAGAATTCCTCCCCCGCATCCTACGTCCAGTACCTGCTTGTCCGAGAGCGAGATCCACCGCTCGATCCACGCCAGACGATGGGGATTGAGATCGTGGAGTGGTTTAAATTCGCTTTCCGGGTCCCACCAGCGGTGGGCCAGTTGACTGAATTTTGCAAGTTCTGCCGGATCGTGATTGGCATGAGTGGAAAGGGTCATCATGGGAGCATTATAAGGCAATCCTGAACCTAGTGGGTTATGATACCATTGAGAGAATTCGTTGCTGCCTTTTCCATTTTTCCTAGCCTGAAACCTCCCCCATGACTGCCTTTGCCAAAGAAACCCTACCTGTCACCCTTGAAGATGAAATGCGTCGTTCCTATCTGGAATACGCCATGAGCGTGATTGTCGGACGGGCTCTGCCGGATGTGCGAGACGGCCTGAAACCCGTGCATCGACGTGTGCTCTTCGCCATGCATGAATTGTCCAACGATTACAACAAGCCCTACAAAAAATCGGCCCGTATTGTCGGGGATGTCATCGGTAAGTACCACCCCCATGGCGATACCGCGGTTTATGACGCCATCGTGCGCATGGCCCAGGAATTTTCCCTGCGTTATCCGCTCATCGATGGACAGGGAAACTTCGGATCCGTGGATGGGGATAATCCGGCAGCCATGCGTTATACGGAAATCCGTATGGCGCGGATGACCCATGAATTACTGGCGGATATCGATCGTGAAACGGTCAATTTTGGTCCCAACTATGACGGATCGGAACATGAGCCACTGATTCTGCCTGCCCGTTTCCCCAATCTTCTGGTGAATGGTTCGTCAGGCATTGCGGTGGGTATGGCGACCAATATCCCCCCCCATAACCTCAGGGAAGTGATTCAAGCCTGTTTGGTATTGCTGGCCAATCCCGCCGTCGAAATCGAGGATCTGATCGAATTGATTCCTGCTCCGGATTTTCCAACACGAGGGATCATTTATGGAACAGCCTCGATTCGGCAAGGCTACCTGACCGGACGGGGACGGGTGTTGATGCGTGCGCGCACCCATGTGGAAGATCTGGAGAAGGGAGGACGTCAGGCCCTGATCGTGGATGAATTGCCCTATCAGGTTAACAAGGCTAACCTGATTGTGAAAATTGCCGAGTTGGTGCGGGAAAAACGCATGGAAGGGATTTCTGACCTGCGTGACGAATCGGATAAGTCCGGGATGCGGGTGGTCATCGAACTTAAACGCGGTGAAGTACCGGAAGTGGTACTGAATAATCTGTACAAGATGACGCCGCTTCAGGAATCTTTTGGGATGAACATGGTGGCTCTGGTGGACAATCAGCCACGCCTGCTCAATCTCAAGCAGTTTCTGGAAGCCTTTCTGCGCCATCGGCGCGAAGTGGTTACGCGCCGTACTTTCTTTGATCTGGGCAAGGCCCGTGATCGGGCCCATATTTTGGAAGGTTTGGCTGTGGCCTTGTCCAATGTGGACGAGATTGTGGCCCTGATTCGTGCTGCCGCCTCCCGTGTAGAGGCCAAGGCGGCTTTGATGGCCCGTCTTTGGCTTTCGGAACTGGTCCAGGAAATGCTGGCTCGTTCTCCGGAAAATGCGTCCCGTCCGGTAGCCATTGGAGAGGAATTTGGTTGGGGCGAGGCGGGCTATCGTTTGTCCGAACCGCAAGCAGTGGCCATTCTCGAGATGCAGTTACAGCGCCTGACCGGTCTGGAGCAGGACAAGATTCGTGATGAATATCGCGAGATCATGGAACGAATCGTGGACCTGCTCGACATTCTGGCCAACCCTGAGCGCATTACACGCATCATTGCACAGGAACTGGAAGTCATCCGAACGACTTTCGGGGATGAAAGACGCAGTGAAATCGTGGTCAATGCCGAAGATATTGACATCGAGGATCTGATTACTCCTGAAGAGCGAGTTGTGACCCTGACCCATGGCGGGTATATCAAATCCCAGCCCGTTGCGGACTATCGCGCGCAACGGCGAGGCGGACGAGGGAAGCAGGCCACGACCACCAAGGAAGACGACTTTATCGAACGACTTTTCGTGGCCAATACCCATGACCACATCCTCTGCTTTTCGACGCGCGGGCGCGTCTACTGGCTAAGGGTCTATCAGGTACCCGTGGGTAATCGAACCAGTCGCGGCAAGCCCATCGTGAACCTGTTGCCGCTGGAGGCGGGAGAAAAAATCACGGCGGTGCTGCCCGTCAAAACTTTTGATGCAGAACATTATGTATTTATGGCCACCTCTTTTGGAACCGTCAAGAAAACCTCACTCAGCGACTTTTCCCGTCCCCGGACGGCAGGAATCATCGCCCTTGATCTGGACGCCGAAGATTATCTGGTGGGGGTCGCCATTACGGATGGTCAGCACGATGTGATGCTGTTCTCCGACGAAGGAAAAGCCATCCGTTTTGCTGAAAGCGATGTTCGTCCCATGGGGCGTAATGCCCATGGGGTGCGCGGCATGCGTCTGCCGGAAGGGAAACGTATCATCGCCCTGCTGGTGGCTGAAAATGAACGACAATCCGTTTTGACAGCCACCGAGAACGGCTTTGGCAAGCGCACCTCCGTCCTGGAATATACCCGACATGGACGAGGCGGGCAGGGCATCATTGCGATTCAGACTTCCGCCCGCAATGGCAAAGTTGTCAGTGCCGCCTTGGTCGATCCGGAAGAAGAATTGATGCTGATCACGACAGGTGGGGTGTTGATCCGCACGCGTGTGCAGGAGATTCGCGAAATGGGGCGGGCGACGCAAGGCGTCACCCTGATTGCCCTAGACGAAGGTGAAAAATTGGTCTGTCTGACCCGTGCGGATGAATCGTCTTCAGACGAAACCTTGGACTGAGGTCATGAGAGCATATAATTTTTCAGCGGGCCCTGCCACGCTTCCCACGGAAGTATTGACTCAGGTTCAAGAGGAGTTATTGGACTGGCGCGGCAAAGGGGTCTCGGTGATGGAACTCAGTCATCGTGGGCCGGAATTCATGGAAATTCTGGCAACAGCGGAGCGGGACCTGCGCGCCCTGCTGGCTATTCCGGACCATTACCGGGTCATCTTTTGTCAGGAAGGCGCAAGCGCTCATTGGGACATGATTCCGCTCAACTTGCTGCAGGGACGTTCCCGGGCGGATTACATTGAAACGGGCTATTGGTCCTATCGCGCCATTGAAGAAGGGCGGCGCTACTGCCAGGTTAATATTGCCGCTTCCAATCGCAGGGATAAATTTTGTGCTTTGCCTTCCTTCGAAGAGTGGCGTCTGGATCCTGGGGCGGCCTATGTTCACTATTGTTCCAATGAAACCATCGATGGGCTGGAATTCAACTGGATTCCGGATGTGGGTAAGGTCCCTCTGGTGGTGGACATGTCTTCGCACTTTTTATCCCGGTCAGTGCCTGTGGAGCGTTTCGGGATGATTTATGCCGGCGCCCAAAAGAATATTGGTCCCGCCGGACTGAGTTTGGTCATCATTCGTGATGATTTGTTGCGTACCCCCGCGCCAGGGACACCGTTCTTGATGGATTACCATGCTCAGGTCTTGGCCAATTCCATGCTCAACACGCCGCCCACTTTTACCATCTGGGTTGCGGGCCTGGTGTTTCAATGGATCAAACGCCAAGGCGGATTGGAGGTCATGGATCGGCAGGCCCAACAAAAATCCGAATTGCTTTATACGACGCTGGATCGGAGCGGTTTTTACCGAACCACCGTCAAACCCGCGGATCGTTCGCGGATGAACATACCGTTTCATTTGCTGGATCCTGTTTTGGACGAGGTTTTTCTGCGCGAAGCTGAGAGTCGGCATCTGCTCCAACTGCGAGGTCATCGCATGTCGGGAGGATTTCGTGCTTCGATTTATAATGCCATGCCGGTGGCAGGGGTGCATGCCCTGGTGGATTTCCTCGAGGAGTTCGAGCGACACTATGGATGATACGGCTCAGCGTCTTAAAACGTTGCGACAGACGATCGATGGAATTGATGACCAGATCTTGTCCTTGTTGAATCAGCGTGCCCAGGCAGCAGGTCAGATCGGCCATCTGAAAACTGGCGTTCTCTATCGTCCCGAGAGGGAAGCCCAGATTCTGCACCGTCTGAAAGAGGCCAATAGCGGACCTTTGCCTGGGGCTTCAGTGGTTTTTTTGTTCCGGGAAATCATGTCGGCCTGTCTGGCTTATGAACGTCCTGTCAGCGTGGCTTGTCTGGGGCCGCAAGGAAGTTTTTCGGAAGCTGCCGTGGTGCGTCATTTCGGTCATGCAGCGCAACGTCGCCATTGTGACTCCCTGGGGGATATCTTCCGGATCGTGGAAGCGAATGAAACGGATTTTGCAGTGGTCCCTGTGGAGAATTCTACGGAAGGGGCGGTGGGAATCATTCTCGATCAGATGGTGGATACCCCCTTGCAGGCTTGTGGTGAAGTCATGCTGCCGATTCATCACCAGTTGTTGGTGCGCGATGCATCTCTCCCGTTGAGCGAGATCACGCAGGTCTATTCCCATAGCCAATCCCTGGGGCAATGTCACCACTGGCTGGATGCCCACTTGCCCCAAGCCCGGCGCATTCCCGTGACCAGTAACAGCGAGGCTGCCCGTCTGGTGGGGAATAGTTCCGAGGCATGGGCGGCGATTGCCGGCGACCTTGCGGCAGAACCCTATGGGCTATATGCGGTAGCGCGACATATCGAAGATCAGGTGGACAATACGACCCGTTTTCTGGTATTTGGGCATTTGGTGGCCCAACCTTCGGGAAAGGATAAAACTTCTCTGGTGGTGGGCGTGGAAAATCGTCCTGGGGCCATTCATGCGCTGCTCACCCCCTTGGCGGAGGAGGGGGTGAGCATGTCGCGCCTCGAATCCCGTCCGGCCCGTACCCATCTTTGGTCCTACGTTTTCTATATTGACCTGGAGGGGCATCAAAGCGAAGAACGGGTGGCTCGCGTCCTTCAGGAAATTAAAAAAAATTCTATTTTTGTCAAAGTATTGGGATCTTATCCTGTGACGGTGTCGATATGAATGAATGGCGTTATTGTGATTTGGTGGCGGACCATGTGCGCCATCTGGCCCCTTATCAACCCGGTAAACCCATGGCGGAACTGGAACGGGAACTGGGTTTGACTTCCATCATTAAGTTGGCTTCCAACGAAAACCCCCTGGGTCCCAGTCCCCATGCCCTCGAGGTCCTCGCCACCCTGAGGGGGGAACTGGCGCTCTATCCGGATGGCAATGGCTTCGAACTCAAAACCGCCTTGAATGCGCACTACCCCCTCGGTCTTGATTATTTCATTCTGGGTAACGGGTCCAATGATATTCTGGACCTGGTGGCACGCACCTTCCTGGGGCCGGGTACCTCGGCGGTTTATGCCCAATATGGATTTGCCGTTTATCCCATTGCAACCCAGACCATGGGGGCACAGGGCATCGAGGTCCCCGCACTTGAGTTCGGACATGACCTCCCTGCCATGATTCGGGCTATTCGTCCAGATACCCGTGTCCTGTTCATTGCCAATCCCAACAATCCAACGGGCACTTTCTTGCCTGGCGAAGACCTCCGTGCTGGATTGCGCCAGATTCCGCCCGAAGTCGTGGTGGTCCTCGATGAAGCCTATACCGAATATCTGCCGGATGATCAGCGTTACGATCCAGTGGCCTGGCTGGATGAATTTCCCAATCTACTGATCTGTCGAACATTTTCAAAAGCTTATGGATTGGCTGGGCTGCGCGTGGGATTTGGGATGGGAGATCCCCAACTGATCGCCCTGCTCAATCGGGTACGCCAACCTTTCAATGTGTCCGTGCCGGGACTGCGTGCTGCCAGCGCGGCGCTGGGAGATCGTGGATTTCTGGAATGCACACGGACTTTGAATGCGCAGGGACGCCGCTTTCTGGAAGAGGCCTTCGACTCCTTTGGGGCATCCTACATCCCCTCTTTTGGCAATTTCATTACGGTGGCGGTGGGGCAGGGCAGAAAAATCTATGACCAGTTGCTTCGGCAGGGGGTTATTGTTCGCCCATTGGATGCCTATGGGTTGCCCCATCATCTGCGCGTGAGTATTGGCACACAATCCGAGAACCAGCGTTTCATCGAAGCGCTCACACCGTTGCTGATTGCCCGGACTTCGGTCTCGGCCATGGCCGTGTGAAGGTGGATATGGTCTCTAAAACTCCCCGTCGTCTGGCCATTCTCGGTGTTGGACTGATGGGCGGATCCTTTGCTTTGGCTTTGCGTCAGGTGGCCCCGCACATGCATATTGCCGGTTACGATCGGGATGAAGTGAATCTGGCGGCAGCCCGTCAATTGGGCGTGATCGATCTGGGCAGCGTGGATCTGGCGAGCGTGGTTCGGGAGGCAGACATGGTGTTGATGGCGGTTCCGGTGGGCCAAATGCCGGAACTGTTTGAACTCATGGCGCCCCATCTCAATCCGGTGGCCGTGGTGACGGATGTAGGCAGTACCAAAACCAGCCTGGTGGAAGCTGCCCGGAAATATCTGGGACCGGCTGTGGCCCGGTTTGTTCCGGGGCACCCCATTGCAGGCGCGGAATTGAGTGGCGTACGCGCCGCTCAGGAAGGACTGTTTCAAGGCCGCACCGTGGTCTTGACCCCCTTGGAGGAAACCTTACCTCATCCCCTGGCCTGGGTGCAGTCCTGCTGGGAATTGTGTGGTGCCCGAGTGGAATGTCAGACCGTGGCCCGGCATGATGAAATTTTTGGGGTCGTCAGCCATTTGCCGCATCTATTGAGTTTTGCCCTCGTTTACGAGATTGCTCAGCGTCCAGATGCGGCCACCCTGTTTCGCTTCGCCGCCAGCGGGTTTCGCGATTTTACCCGGATTGCGGGTAGCAATCCAGAAATGTGGCGCGACATCAGTCTGGCCAATCGGGACGTTCTCAAAGTGGAATTGGTCCGTTATCGAGATCAACTCGACCAACTCATGGCATGGCTGGATACCGCAGACGGGGCGGCCCTGGAGGATTTCATGCAAAAAGCCCGCACGGCACGACGACAATGGCAGGAAGGATCATGAGCGAGATGAAGGATACCATGCAGGTTTATCATGCCACGCCAGGAGGGCGGTTGACAGGAACGATTCGCGTGCCAGGCGACAAATCTATTTCGCACCGAAGCATCATGCTGGGTGCCTTGGCCGAAGGAGTAACAGAGGTCACAGGGTTTCTGGAAGGAGAGGATGCCCTGGCGACCATGAATGTGTTTCGTGCGCTGGGTGTGCAGATCGAAGGACCGGAACAGGGAAGGGTCACCATTCACGGGGTGGGGTTGCATGGCCTCAAGGCTCCAGACATGGCCTTGGATTGTGGCAATTCGGGCACCTCCATGCGACTTTTGGCGGGCTTGCTGGCTGCCCAACCTTTCGATTGCACGTTGACGGGAGATGCCAGTTTGACCCAGCGTCCCATGGCACGGGTGGCTGATCCCCTGCGCTTGATGGGCGCACGATTGGAGACTGCGGCCGGGGGGCGCCCTCCCTTGAAAATTTATGGGACTCCGGAATTACATGGTTTGACCTACACACTTCCCATGGCCAGCGCTCAGGTCAAATCAGCCTTGCTTCTGGCAGGTTTGTACGCTCAGGGTGAAACGGTGATCACCGAACCGGAAGTGACCCGTGACCATACGGAACGCATGTTCGAAGGTTTTGGCGTACCCGTTCGACGGGAGGGGCGGACCATTCGTGTGACAGGCGGTCATGGATTGCATGCCACCCCCATTGAAGTGCCCGGGGATATTTCTTCGGCAGCCTTTTTTCTGGTGGGGGCCTGCATTTCACCCGGTTCTGATCTTCGTTTGCAGAGTGTGGGGCTGAATCCTACCCGAACGGGGATTCTCGATGTACTGCGTTTGATGGGTGCGAATCTGGAAATCGAACGTTCCTGGATTGCAGGCGGTGAGCCTTTGGCAGATCTGCGGGTGCGCGCAACTCCCCTGCGGGGGATTACCATTCCTACCGAATTGGTTCCTCTGGCCATCGATGAATTTCCTGCTTTGTTCATTGCGGCGGCCTGTGCCGAGGGGCGCACCATCTTGAGGGGAGCTGCTGAATTACGAGTTAAGGAAAGCGATCGCATTCAGGTCATGGCGGATGGTCTGAAGGCCTTGGGGATCTACACGGAAGTCCTGCCCGATGGTTTGATCATCGAAGGAGGACAGGGATTTGGGAGCGGCACTGTGGAGAGTCACGGTGATCACCGGATTGCCATGAGTTTCTCCATGGCGGCATTGTGTGCTCAGGGGCCCATAGAAATCCGGGACTGTGCCAATGTGGCGACTTCTTTTCCCGGCTTCGTGTCCCTGGCGTGTGCGGCGGGACTGAATTTGAACGCCTCATGATTCCTGTCATCACGATCGATGGACCTTCCGCATCCGGGAAAGGGACCGTTGCCCAACGCGTCGCCCAACAGTTAGGATTCCATTATCTGGACAGTGGCGCACTATACCGACTGACAGCATTGGCGGCCGTACGCCAGGGATTGGCGGCGGCTGGCGAAGAAACTTTGGGTCAACTGGCTGCCCAACTGCCGGTGGAATTCTCTGGGAATGACATCTACCTGGCGGGTGACATGGTGACTGAGGCGATTCGAACGGAGGATTGTGGTCGCTTGGCTTCTAAACTTTCGGCTTTTCCGGCGGTGCGAACTGCTTTGCTGGAACGACAGCGGAATTTTTTGCGCCCACCCGGACTGGTTGCCGATGGGCGGGATATGGGGTCTGTGGTATTTCCCCAGGCCTTACTCAAGGTTTTTTTAACGGCAACACCGGAAGTACGCGCGCAACGACGATTTAACCAGTTGATCAGTAAAGGAGTTGATGTCATAATGGATGACGTTGTGCGTGATTTGCGAAATCGCGATGAGCGGGATCGCACACGAGCAGTGGCGCCTTTGGACCCCACGGGGGCCTTGATTCTCGATACATCCGCGTTAAGTATCGATCAGGCGATGGTGCAAATTCTGGCTTGGTATTCTGTGAATGCCCAGCATGAGGGGTAGTGGTACAGAGGGTTTTCTTTTCCACGATAGATGTTCCGCGCTTCCGGAAAGTGGAGAAGTTGTACCGCTACAAATCCAATATAAACCCTACGAGGCGGTAGGCTGATCTCAAGGTCTAATGAACATGAACATGACGTCCCAAGTGGAATCCTTCGAAAGTTTTGCCAGTCTCTTTGAAGAAAGTCTGACACACCAGGAAATGCGTTCTGGTGAAGTCATCACGGCTGAAGTGGTGAGTATCGATGCCAATACCGTGGTGGTCAATGCCGGTTTGAAGTCGGAAAGTTTGATCCCCATCGAAGAATTCAAGAATGACCGAGGTGAACTGGAAGTTCAGGTCGGTGATTTCGTCAAGGTCGCCATCGATGCTCTCGAAGACGGCTACGGATCCACTCGCCTCTCCCGCGAGAAGGCAAAACGTCTGGCCGCCTGGCTTGACCTTGATGATGCCTTGGCACAAGGTGCCTTGGTCATGGGGATGGTAACGGGCAAAGTCAAGGGGGGATTGACGGTAATGGTGAATGGCATTCGTGCCTTCCTACCGGGATCCTTGGTGGATATTCGTCCCGTCAAGGACACTACCCCTTATGAAGGCAAGGAAATGGAATTCAAGGTCATCAAACTTGACCGAAAACGCAATAACGTGGTGGTTTCTCGCCGTGCCGTGATGGAAGCCTCGCAAGGTGCCGATCGTCAAAGTTTACTGGATACCTTGAAAGAAGGATCCATCGTGCGCGGTCTGGTAAAAAATATCACCGACTATGGCGCATTTGTGGATCTGGGTGGGATCGATGGATTGCTGCACATTACAGATCTGGCTTGGCGGCGCGTCAAGCATCCTTCCGAAGTGTTGGCAGTGGGCGATGAAGTGGAAGCTAAAGTCCTCAAATTCGATCAGGAAAAGAATCGGGTTTCCCTGGGTCTCAAGCAACTGGGTGAAGACCCTTGGGTTGGTCTGAGCCGTCGTTATCCCGAACGTACCCGTCTGTTTGGAAAGGTGACCAACTTAACCGATTATGGTGCTTTCGTTGAAATCGAACAGGGGATCGAAGGGTTGGTGCACGTATCCGAAATGGACTGGACCAACAAGAACGTTCATCCGTCCAAGGTGGTTCAACTGGGTGATGAAGTGGAAGTCATGATCCTTGAAATCGATGAGGAACGTCGGCGGATTTCCCTGGGCATGAAGCAATGCCGTGCCAATCCCTGGGAAGACTTTGCCATGAACCACAACAAGAATGACCGGGTTCGTGGGCAAATCAAGTCGATCACCGACTTTGGCGTATTCATTGGCTTGCCTGGGGGCATTGATGGATTGGTCCATCTTTCCGACCTGTCCTGGAACCAAACAGGGGAAGAGGCCGTTCATAATTATCGCAAGGGTGATGAAGTGGAAGCCATGGTTCTGTCCATCGATGTGGATCGGGAACGAATTTCTCTTGGAATCAAACAGTTGTCTGGTGATCCCTTCAGCAATTTCTCGGCCTCCAATGACAAGGGAACCCTGGTTAAGGGCAAGGTCAAATCAGTGGATGCCAAGGGTGCCGTAATCGATCTCGGAGATGAAATCGAAGGTTATCTCCGAGCCTCTGAAGTGTCCCGTGAACGGGTGGAAGATCTGCGCAGTCTACTCAATGAGGGAGACAGTGTGGAAGCTGTGATTCTCAATGTGGACCGCAAGAACCGTTCCATCAACCTGTCCATCAAGGCTCGTGACGCCGTGGAGGAAAACGCGGCCCTGCAACGTCTGGCATCAGAAAGTCCGATGAATGCGGGAACCACCAGTCTGGGTGCCTTGCTGAAAGCTAAATTGTCCAACCCGGACAATGCAAGCTGAGGGACGGAACGATGACCAAATCGGAACTGATCGACCTGTTGGCCAGTCACTATCCACAGTTAGTGGCCCGTGATGCGGAGATGGCGGTGAAGACCCTGCTGGATTCCATGGGTCAATGTTTGATGGATGGACAGCGTATTGAAATTCGTGGGTTTGGAAGTTTTGGTTTGAATCATCGTCCCGCTCGCCAGGGAAGAAACCCAAAAACCGGAGAAAAGGTGCACGTTCCAGAAAAATTCGTGCCTCATTTCAAGCCGGGCAAGGAATTGCGTGATCGGGTCGATCTCATGGCAAGCACCAAACCAGTGGGTGATTGAGCGCAGAAAACAGGCGGTGACTCCGGAAAATCTGCAGACACCGAAGACGGGATGAGGGTTAAAATCTTTCATCCCGTTTTTTTTTGGGTTGAGGAAGAGGGGTGAACCATGAATACCTTACGCTGGCTGATCCGAATATTTCTGTTTGTGTTGCTTTTGGGGTTTTGCCTCAAAAATATCACGCCCGTAACGGTGAATTTCTTGTTCGGTTTGCAATGGCATGCGCCCTTGATCATTATTTTGTTTTTGGCGGTATCCGGCGGGGCATTGCTGGGATTGTTGGCAACCACCCGGGTCTGGTGGCGCTTACGGCGTGAGTTGGCTCGCTTGCGTCGTTCGGGTTCTACGACAAAAGAGATTCCACTGCCTTCTGAACCTCATCGGGACTGAAGAGCCCTATCGGTTCCCGTTCAAAAAAGGTATCATCACCCCCCTATGGATTTTCAAGTTTACTGGTTACTCGCGCTCCCGGTTTTTTTCGGTTTGGGTTGGCTTGCCGCCCGCGTCGATATTCGCCATTTGCTCACCGAGTCGCGGGCATTGCCCGCCTCCTATTTCAAGGGGCTCAATCTACTGCTCAACGAGCAGCCGGACAAGGCGATTGAATCCTTTATTGAAGTGGCGCGGGCAGAGCAACAAACTGTCGAGTTACAATTTGCGCTGGGGGGGTTGTTTCGTCGCCGTGGAGAAGTGGATCGCGCAACGCGCATGCATCAGAACCTGGTGGAACGCACAGACCTTGGTCCCCAGCAACGGACGGAAGCACTTTATGAACTGGCTTTGGACTTTCTCAAAGCTGGTTTGCTGGATCGGGCCGAGCCTTTGTTCGAGCGATTGAAGGACTCCGACTATGAAGAATCAGCACTGCATCATTTGTTGGACATCCATGTCACGGAAAAAGACTGGACTCGGGCCATTCAGGTGGCCCGGGTTCTGGAGCAAAAAACCGGGGAGGACCGACGCGGGGACATGGCCAATTTTTATTGTGAATTGGCGATCCTGGCCCATACCCGGTCTCAGTTCGAAGAAGCCCAGGATTTTCTGAAACAGGCTCTGGAAACGCAACGCAACTGTGTACGCGCTTATGTACTGCGAGGGGAATGGACCTTCAAAGCAGGAAGGGTGGAAGAGGCTTGTGCTCAATGGCAGGAATTGGAACAAAGGGATCCGGATTATCTGTTTTTGGTGGCGCGCCCTCTGAGTGATGCACTGCGTCAACTGGGACAGGTGAACGAAGCGGTGACTTTGATGCAGGGATGGATGGAACGTTATCCTAATCTTGACTTATTGAGCTTGGCGTTTCAGTTGACTTTGGAAATTCGTGGGGTGGAAGACGCGTTGCGTTTGGTGCGTGCGGAATTGGAACGACGCCCCACGCTGGGAAATCTGGACCGTTTTCTGGAGGCGCAGTTGGTGAGTGTGGCGCCTGAATTGCGGGCCGAGGTTCAACGCATGCGTGATATCGTGCACGGACATTATGAGCGTCTGGCTTTTTACCAATGTCGCCACTGCGGATTCAAGGCTCGTTCCTTTCATTGGCATTGTCCCGCCTGTGGTAACTGGGACTCCTATCCGCCCCGCCGCCAGGTGGAAACCGAAGGCAGTGCCGTCACCCGTTAATCCAAGGACAATGATATGAATTCTCCCCTGATTCTGGCGCTGGACTTTTCCACGGAACGCGAGGTCTGGACTCTGGTGGATCAACTGGAACCCGGAATTTGTCGACTCAAGGTGGGTAAGGAATTATTTACAGCCTGCGGCCCCTCGTTGGTGCGTGCCTTGGTCGCACGGGGATTCGATATTTTTCTCGACCTCAAGTATCACGATATTCCTCATACGGTGGCCCAGGCCTGCCGGGCTGCTGCGGATCTGGGGGTATGGATGGTGGATGTCCATGCCAGCGGGGGCGGAACCATGCTGGAAGCAGCAAGGCACGCTCTTGAACCCTATCCGCAGCGCCCTCTGTTGATTGCTATCACGATTCTGACCAGTCTTCAGGACAGTGATCTTGCAGCGTTGGGATTCGGTTGCTCTGTGGTCGAGGCCGTGCAACGCCTGGCCTGTTTGGCAGAGTCCCATGGCTTGGACGGTGTGGTCTGTTCGGCTCAGGAAGCACCTCTACTGCGTTCCCGGATAGCCGCATCCTTTCGCCTGGTCACACCAGGCATTCGATTGCCTGAGGATGATCGAGGCGATCAGAAGCGGGTGGTTACCCCCGTCAAGGCACTACAAGACGGTTCTGATTATTTGGTAGTTGGCCGTTCCATTACCCGCAGCGAGGATCCCATGAAGGCATTGGCACAATTCAATTCCCTGATTTCAGGGGCAAGGAGTGCAGTATGAAAATTTCCGTGATCGGGACAGGATATGTGGGATTGGTCAGTGGTGCGTGTCTGGCCGAGATGGGGAACCATGTTTTATGTCTGGACGTGGATCCACGCAAGATCGAGATTTTACGCGCGGGTAGCATTCCTATCTATGAACCTGGCCTGGAGGCCATGGTTCAGCGCAATGTGGCGGCAGGGCGATTATCCTTTACGACGGATATCCAGAAAAGTGTGGAGTACGGCTTGATTCAGTTCATTGCCGTGGGTACCCCTCCTGATGAAGATGGTTCAGCAGATCTTTCCCATGTGGTGACGGCTGCCCGCACCATTGGTCGATACATGAATGCGCGTAAGGTGGTGGTGGATAAGTCCACGGTGCCCGTTGGCACGGCGGAGAAGGTCAGTGCTGCCATTGCGGAGGAATTGAGCCAGCGTGGTGTGAAGATTCCCTATTGCGTGGTTTCCAATCCGGAATTTCTTAAGGAAGGAGCGGCAGTGGAAGATTTCATGCGTCCTGACCGTATCGTTGTGGGAGCCGATGATGCCTTTGGTATCGAGACCATGCGCGCACTTTATGCACCTTTTCAGCGCAATCATGACAAATTGATCCTGATGGATGTCAAATCCGCCGAACTGACCAAATACGCGGCCAATGCCATGCTGGCCACGCGTATTTCCTTCATGAATGAACTGGCGCTTCTGGCCGAACGTCTGGGTGCGGACATCGAACGAGTCCGTCAGGGGATTGGTTCCGATCCGCGCATTGGTTACCAGTTTCTCTATCCGGGGTGTGGTTATGGAGGCTCCTGTTTTCCCAAGGATGTCCAGGCGCTACAACGGACAGCCACGGAAAATGGTTTGGACCTGCGCATTCTGGAAGCGGTGGAAACCGTCAACGAGCGTCAGAAAGCAGTGTTACTGGACAAGATCGATGCCCATTTCGGGAAGAACCTGGACGGAAAATGCTTTGCCCTGTGGGGACTGGCTTTCAAACCCAATACCGATGACATGCGGGAGGCGCCTGCACGGATTTTGATCGAGGGATTGCTGCAGCGGGGGGCAACCCTGCGGGCTTTTGATCCGGTGGCTATGGAAGAAGCCCGTCATATTTTTGGACAGCGTGCGGGCTTGTCCTTTGTGGAGAGCGCTGAAAAGGCCGTGGAAGGGGCCGATGCTCTGGTGGTGGTGACGGAATGGCAAGTTTTTCGCAGCCCGGACTTCGAGCAAATGGCTCTATCCTTGCGTGCCCGCGTCGTTTTTGATGGACGCAACCTGTATGAGCCTCATCTGGTACGGGCGGCGGGTCTTACCTATCATGGCATTGGGAGGTTGTAAATGCGTCCTTTCCCTCCTTTTCATGAACTCTCCCAGCGGCGGGTATTGGTGGTGGGGGATGTTATGCTGGATCGTTACTGGTTTGGAGAGGTCAACCGTATTTCTCCCGAAGCCCCTGTCCCTGTGGTGTTAGTGGAAAAAGCCGAAGAACGTCCCGGCGGTGCGGCTAACGTGGCGCGGGGCGTGGCTGCTCTGGGCGCCCAGTGTGAATTGCTCGCGGTAACCGGAGAAGACGAAGCCGCCCAGCATCTGGAAGAGTTGCTGGCACAGGAGGGCGTGATTTCCCGACTGCATCGCGATCCATCCATTGCCACTACGGTCAAGTTGCGCGTCATGGGACGTCAGCAGCAGTTATTGCGCATTGATTTTGAAACATTGCCACGTCAGGAAACTCTGCTCAATAAGTTGACGGATTTTGGAGACTGTCTCAAACGTGCCGATGTGGTCATTCTGTCTGATTATGGAAAGGGCGCTTTGAAACATGTGGCTTCCATGATCAACCAATGTCGAAAAGCCGGAATACCGGTACTGGTGGACCCCAAGGGCGAAGATTATCGGCATTATCGCGGGGCGACCTTGTTGACGCCCAATCGCACCGAGTTTCGTCAGGTAGCCGGGCCTTGGCATGATGACCAGCAGCTGGCAGAAAAAGCACAAACCCTGCGCACCGAACTGGGGTTGGACGCGCTCCTGGTGACTCGCAGCGAGGAAGGAATGAGCCTGTATCAGGCTCAAGGGGTGACCCATGAACCCACGGTAGCACGGGAGGTATACGATGTCAGCGGGGCTGGAGATACGGTGATTGCCACTCTGGGTGTACTGACTGCGCAGGGCATGTCCCTGCCGGTGGCCATGCGTTGGGCCAATCGGGCAGCGGGGATCGCGGTGTCCAAATTGGGTACGGCGGTCGTTACTCATCATGAACTGGAGAATATGTCATGGTAATGGTCATCACCGGCGCAGCCGGTTTCATTGGATCCAATCTGGTGAAGGAACTCAACCAGCGCGGTGAAACATCGATCCTCGCAGTGGATAATCTGAAAACGCCAGGAAAATTCCTCAATCTGGCGGATTGCATCGTGGCTGATTACATGGACAAACGCGAATTCATCGAGCAGGTGGAAGCCGATACACTGGATTTCGAGATTGAAGCGGTGCTGCACCAAGGAGCATGTTCGGATACGATGGAGCATGATGGTCGGTATATGATGGACAACAATTTCCGTTTCTCCCGGTCACTTTTTTATTTTTGTCAAGCGCGCGCGATTCCCTTGATTTATGCTTCCTCGGCCGCTGTGTATGGCGGTAGTACGGTGTTTTGCGAACGTCCGGCCTGTGAACACCCCCTCAATGTCTATGGCTATTCCAAACTGGCCTTTGACCAGTTTTTGCGCCCCTATCTGGCTGGTGATGAGTTGACCGCTCCCTGCGTTGGCTTGCGCTATTTCAATGTGTATGGGGATCGCGAGCAACATAAGGAACGCATGGCTTCGGTGGCCTACCATTTTTTTCATCAATACCGCGCCCATGGACGCATTCAGTTGTTCGAAGGATGGGATGGCTATGCCCATGGAGAACAACGGCGCGATTTCATTTCGGTGGAGGATGTGGTTCGTGTCAATTTGTGGCTGCTGGATCATCCCGAAGTATCAGGGATCTTCAATGTAGGAACGGGACGCAGTCGTCCTTTCAACCAGATGGCCGTGGCAACCATCAATGCCCTGCGCCAGAATGAACCGGGGTTGACTCTGGAAGAGATGACCGATCAGAAACTCATCGAATATATTGCGTTTCCCGATGCATTGAAGGGTAAATACCAAAGTTATACTGAAGCAGACATGAGCCAACTTCGTGGTGTGGGTTATCACACTCCCTTCCTCGATGTGGATGAAGGCGTCGCCCGCTACATGGCCGCCTTGAAGGTACGTTATCCGGCGTGATGAGAAGGCGGTTCAGGTCTCCCATGTTCCATTCCAAAGGAGAACTGCCGTGCGACCGAAAAAACAAACCCATCGCCTCCTTCTGACTCTGTTCTGCGTATTTTTTCTGTGGACCGGGGGCGGGAAAAATGCCTGGGCCTTGGTGGATCTCAATTCAGCCAATGAAGTTCAACTGCGGACAGTGAAAGGTATTGGTCATACCCGTGCCCAAGCCATTCTGACTTGGCGCGCTCATAATGGCGTCTTTCATTCGGCCGCTGACTTGCGCAAGGTGAAGGGGTTTGGAGAAAAGACCATCGCTAAAGTGGGGCCCCATCTCTCCATCCAAGGCCAGCCGTTGATGATGGCGCCCAAGCATGGTCCGATGGCCACTCACCCCTAGTTTTCAACGTGGCAGTATAATGGCTCCTTTACGTATTAAGGTAACGAGGGTCATGGACGAGAAAACCATTGAATCTTGTATTGGAGAAACCCCTCTGGTTCGGTTGCGACGCCTCCCGGGACTGACCCGCAACCGACTGTATGCCAAGGTGGAAGGCAATAATCCGGCAGGTTCGGTCAAGGACCGTCCGGCCCTGTCCATGATCCGTCATGCGGAGGAACGGGGACAGATCAAGCCAGGGGATACCCTGATTGAAGCCACCAGTGGTAATACAGGCATTGCTCTGGCTTTTGCCGCCTCCTTGCGCGGCTATCGCATGATTCTGATCATGCCAGAGCAGCTCAGCATTGAACGGCGTCAGACCATGCATGCTCTTGGAGCTGAAATCTTGCTGGTTCCCAAGTCGGGAGGGATGGAGGCGGCCCGTGACCTGGCAGAACAGATGGCCAAGGCAGGTGAGGGGATCATCCTCGATCAGTTCAATAATCCCGATAATCCCCGGGCCCATTATGAAACCACCGGACCGGAAATCTGGCGCGATACTCAGGGGACGATTACCCATTTCGTGGCAACCATGGGGACCACAGGGACGATCATGGGGGTTTCCCGCTATCTCAAAGAACAAAATCCCAAGATTCAGATCATCGGCGTGCAACCAGCGGATGGCGCCAATGTACCGGGAATTCGCAAATGGCCGGAAAACTATTTGCCAAGAATTTACGAGCCTCAGCGCGTCGATCGTATTCTGGAAGTCACGCAGAAAGATGCGGAGGAGACCATGCGCCACTTAGCGCGGGAAGAAGGTATTTTTGCAGGGGTTTCCTCGGGCGGCGGGTGCTGGGGTGCCTTGCAAATTTGCCGGGAAGTGGAAGATGCCGTCATCGTCCATATCGTCTGTGATCGGGGAGACCGTTATCTGTCCACCGGAGTGTATGCTGCCTAACCGCAAAAAGAACGGGGGCCCGGTTATAGGGTCACCCCGTTGATCCCCCTCCTCGGTATTGCAACGGCGGGCGCTTAATCCAGCAGCATTGCAACCGCCTCCTTTTCACTGCTCAATTCCTGGCAGGTTTGTTGTATCAGAGACCTGCTCTGGGGACTGAGTTCAATCCCTTGAACGATTTCATAGTGCCCTTCCTGGCAGGTGACGGGCATGCCGCACATCAGTCCCTCTGGTATGCCATAACTGCCATCGGAGGGAACGCCCATGGTGACCCAGTCACCCGCAGGCGTTCCTCGAATCCAGTCGCGCATATGACTGAGCGCGGCATTGGCCGCAGAGGCTGCAGAGGACAGTCCCCGCGCTTCGATGACCGCCGCCCCCCTCTTCTGGATGGTGGGGATGAAGATCTGTTCGACCCATTGAGGGTCTTGCAAAATCGTGGTCAGGGGCGAACCATTGACGAGAACCTGAGAGACATCGGGGAATTGGGTAGTGGAATGATTGCCCCAGACTGTCATGCGCTGCAGGTCATGAACCGGATGACCGATTTTGAGCGCCAGTTGGGTCAGTGCCCGGTTATGGTCGAGACGCATCATGCTGGAAAAATTTCGTGGATCGAGTTCGCGGGCATGGTGACAGGCAATCAAGCCATTGGTATTGGCAGGATTCCCCACCACCAGAACCTTGACTGTGCGCTGAGCGACCTCACTCAGGGCCTGTCCCTGGGCTTTGAAAATTCCTCCGTTGATCTCCAGAAGATCTCTCCGTTCCATCCCTTTGGAACGGGGGCGACTGCCGATTAGAAAGGCGATATCACAATCCCGGAAAGCCGCCTTGGGGTTCGTGCTGGCAGACATGTCCCGCAACAGAGGAAAAGCGCAATCCTCCAGTTCCATGAGAACGCCTTTCATGACCTGTTCAGCCGCAGGAATGTCGAGTAAATGCAGAATCACGGGTTGATCCGGACCCAGCAAATCCCCGCAGGCGACACGGAACAGCAGGCTATAACAAATTTGCCCACCGGCTCCGGTAATGGCAATGCGCAGGGGTTTTTTCATTTGGGGCTCCACAAGGTTCACGCTGAGGTGAGCAACTGTCTCAGAACAAAGGGCAGTATGCCCCCGTGGCGATAATAATCCACTTCCACTGGGGTATCAATGCGCAGGAGCAAAGGACAGGTGGTTTGGCTTCCATCGCGCCGATGAATGGTCAGGGAAACTCTCTGTTGCGGTTGCAAGGGGCCTGTGCCTGTTTCCAGGTCAAAGATTTCATCGCCATTCAATTCCAGGGTGTTCAAGTCGTGACCAGGTAAAAACTGGCAGGGCAACACACCCATCCCCACCAGATTGCTGCGATGGATACGTTCAAAGCTTTGGGCAACCACGGCCCGTACACCGAGAAGACGGGTGCCTTTGGCCGCCCAGTCCCGTGAAGAGCCGGTACCGTATTCTTCGCCGGCAAAAATGAGAGTGGAGATGCCCTCTGCCTGGTAGCGCATGGCAACCTCATACAGGGAACCTGCTTCTCCGCTGGGAATGTGGCGCGAAACTCCTCCTTCGGTGCCGGGCAGAAGAAGATTGCGCAGACGAACATTGGCAAAGGTTCCGCGCATCATGATTTCATGGTGTCCCCGACGGGAACCATAACTGTTGAAATCCTCCGGAACGATACCCTGTGCCTGCAAATAGCGGCCTGCCGGGGAGGATGGTTTGATGGATCCGGCGGGACTGATGTGGTCCGTCGTGATGGAATCCCCGAAAAAAGCCAAGGCATAGGCTCCGCGAATGGAAGTTGGGGGGGTTACCGTCAAGGAAAAATCAGCAAAGAATGGGGGTTCGGCGATATAGGTAGAGGGTTCCCAGGCATAGGTTGTGCCTGTGGGTGCGGCGATTCCATTCCAGAGCGGATGATCCTGGGTGAAATCGGCATAACGCCGGCGGTAGTCCTCGGGAGAAAGGTTCTCCAAAGCGCGAGCGACTTCGCTGGTACTGGGCCAGAGATCCTGCAAATAGACAGCTTGGCCCTCGGTATCCTGCCCCAGGGGTTCATGGGCAAAGTCGATGGTGATCCGTCCCGCCAGAGCAAAGGCCACCACCAGGGGAGGACTCATGAGGAAATTGGCGCGCAGGTTGGGATGGATACGTGCTTCAAAGTTGCGATTACCGGACAGAACCGCACAGCCAATCAAGGGTTGTTCGGCAATGAAGGCTTCGATGGGCGCAGGGAGGGGACCGGTATTCCCGATACAGGTCGTGCAGCCATAACCCACCAAACGAAATCCCAGGGCATCCAGTGCATCCTGCAGGCCTGCACGTTGCAGATAATCCGTGACCACGCGCGATCCCGGTGCCAGGGAAGTCTTGATCCAGGGGGCGACCTTGAGACCGCGTGCCACGGCCTTTTGAGCCAGCAGTCCGGCAGCCAGCAAAACTCCGGGATTGGAGGTGTTGGTACAGGAAGTGATGGCAGCCAGCAAAACGGATCCATCCTTCAGCGTGATTTCAGGATGACCCTCGGGGTGCAGATCATGCAAAGGTTCGGATTTTCCATAGCCGCCTGCGGCGATGGGGGCCTGGAGGAGGGCTTCAAAGGTAGGTTTGATTCGATTCAAGGGTACCCGGTCCTGGGGACGGCGAGGGCCTGCGATGGAGGCTTCCACTTGTTCCAGATCGAGGCTCAGGGTAGCACTGTACGCGCAGTCACCTAATTGAGGCATTCCATATAATCCCTGAGCTTTCCAGTAGGTTTCAAGCGCGGAAATTTCTTCTTCGCTGCGTCCTGTGGCTCGGAAATAGCGCAGGGTTTCGTCGTCCACCGGGAAAAACCCCATGGTCGCGCCGTACTCTGGGGCCATGTTGGCCAAGGTCGCTCGGTCAGGCAGGCTGAGGGAGGCTGCACCTGCCCCGAAAAACTCCACGAATTTGCCCACAACCTTGGCCTTGCGCAGCATTTCCGTGAGGGTCAGAACCAGATCGGTGGCGGTGACACCGGCCGGCAACCGTCCCGTCAAGTGTACGCCCACCACATCCGGAGTCAAGAAATAAAGGGGTTGTCCGAGCATGGCGGCTTCTGCTTCAATACCGCCTACCCCCCAACCCACCACACCTATTCCATTGATCATGGTGGTATGAGAATCCGTGCCCACCAAAGTGTCAGGATAGGCTACGGTTCCCTTATGCTGAACCCCCCGTGCCAGGTATTCCAGATTGACCTGATGAACGATTCCGATGCCGGGGGGAACCACATGAAAGGTTTTGAATGCCTGCATTCCCCATTTCATGAAACGATAGCGTTCCTGATTACGCTGAAATTCCAGGGCCATATTATCCTGAAGCGCTGTGGGGGTATTGAAAAAATCCACCTGGACCGAATGGTCCACCACCAGTTGTACGGGAACCAACGGTTCGATGGCCTGGGGATTGTAACCAAGCCGTTGTGCTGTGGAGCGCATGGCAGCTAAATCGGCCAGGAGGGGGACCCCGGTGAAATCCTGCAAAATGACTCGTGCCACCTTGAAGGGAATCTCTTCCGTGCGTGCTTCGTTGGGTTGCCAGTGGGCCAGAGCCTCGATGTGCGCACGGGTGACTTGCTGCCCATCTTCGTTGCGCAGGAGCGACTCTAGAATGATGCGCAGGGACACCGGCAAGCGGGTGACGGCAGGCAAACCGGCTTCGGTCAGGGCAGTCAGAGCGTAATATTGGTCAGAGGAACCCGGAAGGGGACGAAGTGCATGGAAAGAGTTCTGGGGCATGGTCAATTTCTCTTGAATCAAGTGGATGCCGGGGCATCCTAGGGGGGGTTCAGGGGGATGTCAAGTGTTATACGCCAGTGGCATCCTGCAGGCAAGTTTTGGTGACCCGCTAGAATCCCGTGAAAGGCAAGGTATACTACAACCTTAGGCTCTTCCTCATCAGGATGATCGTTCATGAAGACCCAGCGCCCAAAGAATCTCGATTTGCGTACCATCCAGTTGCCCCTTCCAGGGGTTGTATCGATCTTGCACCGGGTCAGTGGGGTGATCTTGTTTCTGACGGGCATTCCTCTCTTCCTTTATTTTCTGGAGCGCGGGCTTCACCCGGAGCGCGCGGGGGAACTGGGGGTTTTTCCCCGTCTTGTTCTGGCTCCATTGATTTGGGCCTTTTTGCATCATTTTTGTGCGGGTATCCGTTTCCTGCTGCTGGATATTCACCTCGGTCTGGACAAGGCGCAAGCTCGTCGTTCCAGTCTGTGGGTGCTGGGTGTCAGCGGTTTTTTGACCTTGATCGTGGAGTTGCTGGCATGGTGAAGAGAATCGTGGTGGGGGCCCATTACGGCCTCAGGGATTGGTTGGTACAACGGATCACCGCCGTGATCATGGGGGGATATACCCTCATGGCGCTTTTGTGGGTGGTTTTGGCTCATCCGGCGGATCGTCATGAGTGGGCGACCCTGCTGCATGAACGCCCCGTGCGGATTGCCACCTTTCTGTTCATTCTGGCCTTGTGCTGGCATGCCTGGATCGGTTTGCGGGATATCTTCATGGACTATATCCAGCCCGTTGGGCTGCGTTTGACCCTGCAGGTGGGGGTGATTCTGACTTTACTGGCAGAGGTACTGTGGTCCGCCGAGATTTTATGGGGTTAAACATGGGGTTGAACAAACAGGATTTCGATGTGGTCATTGTGGGGGGCGGGGGGTCCGGGTTGCGGGCAGCGCTCCAGTTGTCGGAAGCGGGACATGCCGTGGCTGTCTTTTCAAAGGTTTTTCCGACCCGTTCCCATACTGTGGCGGCCCAGGGCGGTATCAGCGCGTCCCTGGGGAACATGCAGGAAGATCACTGGCTTTGGCATATGTACGACACCATCAAGGGGTCGGATTATCTAGGAGACCAGGATGCCATCGAGTTTATGTGTCGCAAGGCACCAGAACTGGTTTATGAGTTGGAACATTTCGGCATGCCCTTCGACCGAAATTCCGATGGCACCATTTATCAGCGTCCCTTTGGCGGTCATACCCAGAATTTCGGTCAAAATCCTGTCCAACGAGCCTGTGCTGCGGCTGACCGAACGGGACATGCCTTGCTGCATACGCTGTATCAACGAAATATTCGCGAACAATGTCAATTTTTTGTGGAATGGATGGCGATCGACCTGATTCGGGATAGGGAAGGGGCTGTAGTTGGACTGGTGGCTCTTGAAATGGAAACCGGCGAAGTCGTCCTTTTCCAGTCGAAGGCCGTCATTTTGGCCACAGGGGGGGCAGGGCGAATTTATCATTCCAGTACCAATGCCTATATCAATACCGGGGATGGTTTGGGCATGGCGGCACGGGCCGGGATACCGCTGGAAGATATGGAGTTCTGGCAGTTTCATCCCACCGGGGTGGCAGGTGCTGGAATTTTGATTACGGAAGGCGTGCGTGGAGAAGGGGGGATCTTGCTGAATTCCCTGGGGGAGCGTTTTATGGAACGATATGCGCCCACTATGAAGGATTTGGCCAGTCGAGATGTGGTTTCCCGTGCCATGGATCAGGAAATCAAGGAAGGACGGGGGGTGGGCCCGGAAAAAGACCATGTCCTGCTGAAGTTGGACCATCTGGGGGAAGAAGTCATTCACAAACGCTTGCCGGGAATTCGTGAAATCGCGCTCAAATTTGCTTCGGTGGATCCGGTTCGGGAGCCGATTCCCGTTCTTCCCACCTGTCACTACCAGATGGGGGGGGTTCCCACCAACTACTACGGACAGGTGGTGGTACCCCGTGGGCAGAAAGTGGCGGAACCCGTCCCAGGGCTCTATGCCATCGGAGAATGTGCCTGTGTGTCCGTGCATGGGGCTAACCGGCTGGGCACCAATTCTTTGCTGGATTTGTTGGTATTCGGTAAATCTGCCGGAGACCATGTCAGCGCCTGGCTCAAAACCCATCCCGAAGCGCGGGATCTGCCGCGCGGGGCCGAAGAACCGGCGCTGGCTCGTCTGGCTGCCCTGGAAAGCACGGAAGCCGGTGAATCTGTGGCCGCATTGGGAGCGGAAATGCGCCGAGTGGTTCAGCACCATGCCAGCGTCTTTCGAACGGGGGAACTCCTTCAGGAAGGCGTGTCAAAAATCCGCATGCTGGCTGAACGGGCGCGTCACCTGCGCATCGGAGACAAAAGTCGGATATTCAATACGGCACGGGTAGAAGCACTGGAATTGCAGAATCTGATGATTGTGGCTGAAGCCACCCTGGTGTCGGCAGCTGCCCGTGAAGAAAGCCGGGGAGCCCATGCGCGCGAGGATTATCCGGAAAGGGATGACCGGCAGTGGTTGAAGCACAGTTTATGGTATCTGGAGGGCAGTCGGATGGCCTACAAACCCGTGAATCTGCAACCCCTGACGGTGGAATCCTTTGAACCCAAAGTGCGGGTTTATTAAGTGTCGTGTCGTTTGAGGACCTGTCATGAAGTTCAGCATTTATCGTTATAACCCGGAAAAGGACGAGCGTCCTTACATGCAGGATTATGAAGTTGCACTCCAGCCAACGGACCGCATGCTTCTGGATGCCCTACTGCGCATCAAGGCCCAGGACGATTCGCTGGGGTTGCGCAAGTCCTGCCGCGAGGGTGTGTGCGGTTCCGACGGCATGAATATCAATGGGCGCAATGGCTTGGCCTGTATCACGCCCCTCCAGGGTTTGACTGAGCCGGTGATTTTGCGTCCCCTCCCGGGGCTGCCGGTGATTCGGGATCTGATCGTGGACATGGGGCAATTTTTCAAGCAATACCACTCGGTCAAACCTTATTTGGAAACCACCTCACCGCCGCCTCAGAAGGAACGCCTTCAATCTCCTGAGGATCGTGAGGAACTGGATGGCTTGTACGAGTGCATCCTCTGTGCCTGTTGCAGCACTTCCTGCCCTTCATTTTGGTGGAATCCAGACAAGTTTTTAGGCCCTGCAGCTCTTCTGCAAGCCTACCGATTCATTGCAGATACTCGTGACGAGGCCACCCGTGAACGACTGGATGATCTGGATGATCCCTATCGGCTCTTTCGGTGTCATACCATCATGAATTGTGTTGAGGTTTGCCCTAAGGGGCTCAATCCCACGGCGGCCATCGGAAAAATCAAGGGGATGATGGTCAAACGGATGGTATGAGATGACAAGGATCCAGGAACAGGGAAGTGCATCTTCGGAGCGTATGCTTGAACGCCTGCGCTGGCGCAGTCGACGAGGTCTACTCGAAATGGATCTATTGTTGCAGCGTTTCCTGGAACATCATCTGGTAACACTGACTTCGGGCGAATTGGATCAATATGGCGAAGTGCTGCAACTGGACGACAACGGCTTGCTCGATCGAGTGCTGGGTAGAATCCCTTGTGAACCTGAGTGGGTGGCCCTCCTTGAAAAAATTGGCGAAACCTAATTAAATACATTAATACTGCTGGAGAACATAATGAATGAACAAGGAAAAATATTATTGACCTATGAGGGTCAACAGATCGAGTTACCGGTTTATGCCAGCGCCCTCGGACCAGCAGTGATCGATATTCGAACCTTGGCCCAGCAACTCGGCCTGTTTACCTATGATCCAGGATTCCTGGCTACAGCCAGTTGTCAGTCGGCCATCACCTTCATTGATGGCGATGCGGGTTTGTTGTATTACCGCGGCTATCCCATCGAACAATTGGCGGAACACTCGGATTTCATGGAAGTCTGCTATCTATTGCTGAATGGCGAATTGCCCACGGCACAGGAAAAAAAGACCTTTGAGACCAGTATTCGTCGTCATACCATGGTCCATGATCAATTGCATAATTTTTTCAAAGGGTTCCGACGCGATGCTCATCCCATGGCGGTGATGGTGGGGGTGGTGGGTGCACTTTCCGCCTTCTATTACGATGCCCTCAAGATCACCAATGCCGAACACCGTGCCATTTCGGCCACGCGTCTGCTGGCCAAGGTGCCCACCATTGCTGCCATGTGCTATCGTTACAACAAGGGGTTACCCTTCATGTATCCTCGTAACGATTTGAGTTATGCAGCCAACTTCCTGTACATGATGTTTGCCACCCCTTGTGAGGAATATGTGCCCAATCCGGTTCTGGTGCGTGCCTTTGACCGTATTTTGACGCTCCATGCCGACCATGAGCAGAATGCTTCCACTTCCACCGTGCGTCTGGCAGGATCCAGTGGTGCCAACCCCTTCGCCTGTATCGCTGCGGGCATAGCAGCCCTGTGGGGCCCTGCGCACGGAGGAGCGAACGAAGCCGTTCTGAAGCAACTGGAAGAGATCGGGGATGTTTCTCAAGTCGGTAAATATATTGCCCGCGCCAAGGATAAAAATGACTCATTCCGTCTCATGGGCTTTGGTCATCGAATCTACAAACACATGGATCCGCGTGCAGGAGTGATGCGTCGGACCTGCCATGAAGTGCTGACGGAACTGGGCCTGCATAATGACCCCCTGTTCAAGTTGGCTCTGGAACTGGAACGGATTGCTCTGGAAGACGAATATTTCATCACCAAGAAACTCTATCCCAATGTGGATTTTTACTCCGGCATCGTCCTTCGGGCGCTGGGCATTCCCACCAGCATGTTTACTGCCGTCTTTGCCATGGGCCGAACGGTGGGCTGGATTACCCAGTGGAATGAAATGATCAGTGACCCTCAGCAGAAGATCGGGCGTCCCCGTCAACTGTACGTTGGGCCTGTGCAGCGCGACTGGGTTCCCCTCGAAGCACGGGATCATTGAGGTTGCACAGGGGAGATAGGATCATGAGTCAAAGAGATGAGGAAGGCACGGCGCAATCATGGATCGAATCTCAATACGATCAATGGCTGAGAACTCCGGAACAAGTGGATGCGCATTGGCAGGCGTATTTTGCAGCACTGGAGCAGGGTTCTTCAGCGCCCCGAAGCGAGGAGGGGGTGCCGGGGCAGGTGGCGGTGCTGCGCCTCATCAATGCCTATCGTTTCCTGGGACACCGGGTTGCACATCTCGATCCCCTCGAACGTCATCCTTTGCCTGAAGTTCCCGAACTGACCCTGGGCTATCACGGACTGGCCGACCTCGATGGGCTCATGGTTTTTGAAACCGGGTCCTTGGTGGGGCCACCTCAAGCGCCGCTGAGCGATATCCTGACCCGCCTGCAACGATCCTATTGTGGCACCGTCGGTGTGGAGTACATGTATCTGACGGATACAGCACAGAAGCGCTGGATTCAGCAGCGTATGGAAAATTCCCCCGAAATTCTGGAACCTCAGGTACAACGCATGCTGTTGGTCCATTTGAGTGCGGCAGAAACCTTGGAACGCTATTTGCATACCCGTTTCGTGGGACAGAAACGATTTTCTCTGGAAGGTGGGGAATCGCTCATTCCTTGCCTCAATATCTTGATCCATGAAGGGCGTGCCCAGGGGATCGAAGAGATTGTCATCGGAATGGCCCATCGCGGTCGCCTCAACGTGCTGGTCAACTGTTTGGGACGACTGCCGCGCGACCTGTTCCTGGAGTTTGAAGGGGTGCATGAAACGGGCCTGACCTCGGGGGATGTAAAGTACCATCAGGGCTTTTCTTCCGACGTGGATACACCGACAGGCTCGGTGCATGTTGCGCTGGCTTTCAATCCATCGCATCTGGAAATTGTGAACCCAGTGGTGGAGGGGTCGGTACGGGCGCGTCAGGATCGTCGGGGGGATACGCAGGGTGAATGGGTTCTTCCCGTATTGATTCATGGCGATGCTGCCCTGTCTGGTCAAGGCGTGGTCATGGAAACGCTGGCCTTGTCTCAAACCCGGGGGTTCAGAACCGGGGGAACGCTTCACATCGTCATCAACAATCAGATTGGGTTTACCACCTCGGATCCGCGCGATACCCGTTCCAGCACCTATTGCACCGATCTGGCAAAAATGACGGAAACCCCGGTCTTCCACGTCAATGGAGATGATCCCGAAGCGGTGGTGCGCGTACTGCGGGTTGCTTTGGACTATCGCACCACCTTTCATCGCGATGTGATGGTGGATATCGTGTGCTATCGTCGTCTAGGTCATAATGAACAGGATGAACCGATGGTGACGCAGCCCTGGATGTACCGAAAAATTCAGGCGTTGCCCACCACGCGTCAGCGCTATGCAGCGCATCTGATTCAATCTGCTCGTCTGACTCAGGAAGAAGCGGACGCCATGATCGAAGATTATCGAGCCGCCCTCGATCGAGGCGAATTGCTCGAGTCCATCGTTCGACCTTCTCCCAAAGTACCCTATGCCCATGCGGCCCAATGGACACCGTATCGTCAGGCTGATTGGCGGACATCGGCGGACACTACCCTTACACGCGCGCGCCTGACCCAACTGACTGAACGTCTGACCCTGATTCCCGAGGGATTCGAATTGCATCCCACGGTGCGTAAGGTGGTGGACCATCGGCGTCAGATGGGCGAAGGAATGCTGGCGGTGGATTGGGGTATGGGCGAGTCCCTGGCCTATGCTTCTCTGGTGGAAGAGGGCTATGGCGTCCGCCTGTCGGGGCAAGATTGTGGGCGCGGCACCTTTTCTCACCGCCATGCCGTTTGGCATGATCAGAACCGCCAACGTTGGGATGCGGGCATCCACATTCCCCTGCAGCATATCAGTCCCACCCAGGCGCCTTTTACGGTGATTGATTCTCTTCTTTCGGAAGAAGCCGTACTGGGTTTTGAATATGGTTATGCTTCGGCTCAGCCCCGGCATCTCGTACTTTGGGAGGCCCAGTTTGGCGACTTTGCCAATGGTGCCCAAGTGGTCATCGACCAATTCATCAGTTCGGCCGAGGCCAAATGGGGTCGACTCTGTGGTCTGACCCTGTTATTGCCCCATGGTTATGAAGGGCAAGGCCCGGAACATTCTTCGGCACGGGTGGAACGCTACTTGCAACTCTGTGCCGATTATAATCTGCAGGTGTGCATTCCCAGTACGGCGGCCCAAATCTTTCATCTGTTGCGACGTCAGATGCTGCGTCCCCTGCGTAAACCCCTCATCGTCATCACGCCTAAAAGCCTGTTGCGCCGCAAAGAGGCCAGTAGCCCACTGGAAGAATTTATTGCTGGCGGGTTTCGCCCTATCCTCGCTGAAGTGAAAGAGACCATCGATCCTGCGGCTGTACAACGGATCGTGGTGTGTTCCGGAAAAGTTTATTACGATCTGGTGGCGGAGCGCGAACAACGGCAGATAGAGAACATTGTTCTGATGCGTCTGGAACAACTCTATCCCTTTCCCCATGAGGAATTTGTCGCCCAACTCGCCTGCTATCCGGCCGCACAATCTGTGCTCTGGTGTCAGGAAGAACCGGGCAATCAGGGGGCCTGGCACCGTATTCAGCATTATCTGGTGCGTCACCTGCGCCCGGACCAGCATTTGAGTTATGCTTTACGTCCCTCGTCGGCTGCGCCTGCCGTGGGCTATCTCAACCTACACGAAGAACAACGCCGGGCATTCCTCGAGGCTGCCCTGACTCTGTGACCATAGAGGTATGACCATGTCCCTGGAAATCAAAGTCCCCCCCTTGGCAGAATCCATTACGGAAGCCACCGTGCTTGCCTGGCATGTGGTTGAGGGGGCCCCGGTGCAACGGGATCAAAAGTTGGTGGATATCGAAACCGACAAGGTCGTGCTGGAAGTTCCAGCACCCCGTGCGGGCGTGCTTCAGCGGATTCTCAAGGGCGTGGGGAACAAGGTTCAATCCCATGAAGTCCTGGCCCTCATGGAAGAGGGCCAGGACAGCACTGTGCCGCTCCCTGCTGCAACCGTGCCTGAAGCCCCTGTATTGGTTATGCCGGCGGCCAGCAAAATTTTGCGGGAACAGGGACGAGAGCCGTCCGTGAAAGGAGGAAGTGGACGAGGTGGGCGTATTCTGAAGGAAGATGTCATTCAAGACCCAACCTCCGGACAGGTGGAACCCGCCGGCGTGGAAACGTCATCCTCACTCCTGCCTGGAGCACCGCGTCAGGAGCGCAGAACGCCGCTCTCAGCTTTGCGTCGGCGTGTGGCTGAGCGTCTCATGGCGTCACAGTCAGGCACGGCCACTTTGACCACCTTTAACGAAGTGGATATGTCGGCAGTTCTGGCCCTGCGTCAACGCTACAAGGATTCTTTTGAAAAAAAGCATGGCATTCGCCTGGGGCTCATGTCCTTTTTCGTCAAGGCGGTGGTTTCTGCCCTCCAGCGCTATCCGGTGCTCAATGCGCGCATCGAGGGAACGGATTGGGTAACGCCCGAGTTCATCGATATTGGCGTGGCAATCGGCAGTAAACGGGGATTGTTGGTTCCTATCCTGCGTGATGCACAGCGCTTGAGCATGGCTGATATCGAGCGTCAGATTGCTGATTTCTCTCAACGGGCCGATGCCGGGCATATTACCTTGGAAGAATTGTCGGGAGGAACCTTTTCCATCACCAATGGGGGTGTTTTTGGTTCCATGCTTTCCACGCCCATTCTCAATCCTCCTCAGTCCGCGATTCTGGGCATCCATGCCACGCGCGATCGGCCAATGGTGGTGGAGGGAGAAATCGTGATTCGACCTATGAATTATCTCGCTTTGTCCTATGACCATCGACTCATCGATGGTCGTGAGGCCGTTCTTGGTCTGGTGGCGATGAAGGAGGGATTGGAAGACCCGGCGCGTTGGCTTCTTGATTTATAAAAAATATTAAATATATCATGCAATCATTTGATTTAGTTGTTATTGGTGCTGGACCTGGTGGATACATGGCAGCCCTGCGAGCCGCTCAGCTTGGGTTGCGGGTAGCCTGCGTCGATGAGGGGGTGGATGGGCAACAGCGTCCCAGTCCAGGGGGTACCTGTTTGAACGTCGGGTGTATTCCTTCCAAAGCCTTGTTGGAATCCTCTGCCTTGTATGCCCGGATCATCGGGGAGGCCGCCGGGCATGGCATTGATGCCGGCCCGGTTCAACTGGATGTGGCGCGCATGCAGGCACGCAAGGAAAAGATCGTACGGCAGTTGACTGCCGGGGTGGGCTATCTCTTCAAAAAAAATGGTGTGTCTTTTATGCCGGGGCGTGCCAGTTTTAAGGGAAAAGAAGGGGATCAGATCCATCTGACCGTTCAACGCAAGGATCAGGAAAGAGAAGATATCGCCGCCGCTCAGGTGATCATTGCAACGGGTTCGGTTCCTCGCACCCTGGAGAGCATGCCCTTCGACCAGGAACGAATTCTTGACAGTACCGGTGGCTTGGCGTTGACCACGGTGCCTCGCCAGTTGGTAATTTTAGGGGCGGGAGTCATCGGTCTTGAATTGGGTAGCGTATGGCAACGCCTGGGGAGTTCGGTTACCCTGCTGGAAACTCGGGATATTTTTTTGCCAGAAGCAGATCAGGAAGTGGCGCAACAGGCCCTGAAAATTTTGACCCAGTCTTCCGGTCTCAGAATCGAGTTAGGGATTCATCTGGAAGCAGTTGAAAAAACAACAGAATCACTTAACTTGACGTATACGAGCGGGGGAGAATCCCGGAAACTTTGCGCAGATGTATTGATACTCGCGGTGGGTCGTTGTCCCAATACCAAGGGATTGGAATTGGAACGAGTGGGGCTGGCTCCCGATGGGCAGGGTCGTATTCCCGTGGATGCCCACTGCCGAACGCCGGTGCCGGGCGTGTGGGCCATTGGAGATGTGGTGCGGGGCCCCATGTTGGCCCATAAAGCTGAAGAAGAGGGGGTGGCCGTGGCCGAACGTTTGGCTGGTCAGTTGCCTGAGGTGAATTTGGTTCATATCCCTGCGGTCATCTATACCGAACCTGAATTGGCTTGGGTCGGATTGACCGAGGAAGCCGCCCAGGCAGCGGGGCGGGCCGTGCGTATTGGACGTTTCCCTTTCCAGGCCAATGGTCGTGCCAAAGCGCGGGGTGCTCCCCAGGGCTTGGTCAAAGTTATCGCTTGCGCTGTCACTGACCGCATTTTGGGGGTTCATATCCTGGGTCCCGAGGCTTCCGAATTAATCGCCGAAGCGGTGGTTGCTCTTGAATTTCAGGCTTCCAGTGAAGATCTGGCGCGCATTGTCCATGCCCACCCCTCTCTCAGTGAAGCCCTGCGCGAAGCCTGTCTGGGCGTGGATGGGCGCACGCTCAACCTGTGAGTTTTCCTGTGCACGGTCCCCTGCAATGGTATCAATCCTTTCAGACCCGCCCAGATTATCGGGCAGATACGCTTCAATGGCCGGTGGTGGAAAAGTTGCAGGCTTTACACGATGCTCTGGTGGAATTCAAGGAATATCGCCAGACCCTGCTGGCCCGTACCTTTGGCAACCGACGTCCACCGCGCGGAATTTATCTGTACGGGGCCGTGGGGCGGGGTAAGACGGTCCTCGTGGATGCTTTTTTTTCCACCTTACCCTATCAACGCAAGAAAAGGCTGCACTTCCATGAATTTATGGCACAAGTGCATGAGCGACTCAATCAGTTACAAGGACAGGAGGACCCGCTCCGGAGAGTGGCGGCGGAGTGGATCGTGGAAACCCGGATTCTCTGCTTTGATGAGTTTCAGGTCAGTGATATTGCCGATGCCATGATCCTGCAACGTCTATTGGAAACGTTGATCGAATGGGGGGCTGTATTGGTCCTGACCTCGAACTACGCGCCTGAAGATTTGTATCCCAATGGATTGCAACGGGAACGTTTTTTCCCCACCATTGCTTTGATCCGAGAGTATCTCGATGTGATTGAACTAAAGGGGAGCCAAGACCATCGCCAGGACGAAGCAGGAACCTCACCTCACTACCTGTACCCTTTGGATGTGGCGACGCACAGTCGGTTCGAAGCGCATTTTCGGCAGCATTGTTCACACCCTGAAACGCGTGCCTGCCTACGCCTCATGGAGCGTATCGTTCCGGTGCGGGGATTATGCGGACGAACGGTCTGGTTCGAGTTTGGCGTACTCTGCGGGTCCGCCCGGTCACAACGAGATTATCTGGAACTGGTTGCAGATTTCGATACCCTGTATTTGTCCGATGTTCCTCTTCTGACGGATAAAATGCGCGATGCCGCCCAGCGTTTGATCTGGTTGGTGGACGTGTGTTACGACAGGGGCGTGACGATGATGGTTTCGGCCGCGCTGCCGCCCGCCGAACTGTATCCCGACGGCATGAAAAATGGTGACTTTCGGCGTACCGTCAGCCGTCTGCAGGAAATGCAGAGTGCTGACTGGCCAAAACTCAGGCGGGAAGAATGATGGCGTCGGCCTCGATTTCCACCAGCATTTCAGGGTCGATCAGGCGCTTGACTTCCACCAGAGTGGTGGCAGGGCGAATTTCACCAAAGTATTTTCCATGAGCTCGGGCGACTTTTTCCCACTGATCGATCTGGGTGACGAAAATGCGCGTGCGGACCACATGGGTCAATTCAGCTCCCGCTCGTTTCAATGCCTGCTCGAGGTTGTCCAGCGCCTGCAAAGTCTGGGCCTCGGGGTCATTGGGTCCCACCAGGCGACCATCGGTACCTGTTCCGGTGGTGCCGGAAACGAAAACTTGATTTCCCACCTTGACGGCACGGGAATAGCCAATAATGGGTTCCCAAGTGGAACCACTGGAAATATTTTCTCGGGACATGGAATTATCCTTCATAATCTGATCGAAAAATGACGCGGCATTGTACCGCACTCTGAATCAATCGTTCCGGACACGGTCATGAATATTTTCCCCTCTTTGAATGTCGACAAGAAATCCCTGCGCCATTGGGCATTACAACAACGTGCTCAAATTCCCCCGGCCCAGCGTGAACGACGCAGTTTCGATTTGCATCGCTTGCTCCATGAGCATCCGCGCTTCCAGGCGGCCCAGGTTCTTCTGCTGTACGGGTCCATGGGTTCAGAACTGAACACTTGGCCTCTTTTGCGCGCGACCCTCAAACTGGGACGATCCCTGGTATTGCCCCGTATCGACCGTGATACTTTGATGCTCTATCGGGTACGGGATCTTGATACAGAACTGGGTCCTCCCGGTCTCTGGGGACTGCGAGAACCCCTCCCGCACCTTTGCGATCCTGTGCGCCCGGAGACTCTCGATTTCGTTTTGGTGCCTGGCTTGCTCTTTGATAGGCGGGGAGGGCGTCTGGGCTATGGAGGCGGGTATTATGATCGTCTATTGCCTCAAGCCTCCCACGCCTGGCGTCTGGCTTTGGCTTTTCGCGAGCAGTGTGTGGACGAGGTTCCCCGGGAGCCTCATGATTTACCTATTCACGAAGGTTTGAATGATGCGGGGACTTTTTTTGTGACCACGGAACATCCATGAGCGGAGCAGAGAACACGGGTTTGGAACGCATTTCCAAGGTGATGGCGACACGCGGTCTGTGCTCCCGGCGTGAAGCAGATCAGTGGATCCTTCAGGGCTGGGTGCTTCTGGATGGAAAAAAGATCATGGAATTAGGCACAAAAATGGCACCACACCAGATCCTGACTGTGTCCCCCGCTGCACAACGGGCGCAGCGGCAATGGGCGACGGTGATTTTGCATAAACCCATTGGTGTGGTGTCGGGACAGGCGGAGGAAGGGTATCGTCCGGCGGTGCAACTGGTGACTGCCGAAAATCGCTGGAGTGAAGATTCGGCAAAGGGGGGGTGGACTCCGATGCTGCTGCGTGGCCTGGCCCCGGCGGGAAGACTGGATATCGATTCCACGGGTCTGTTGATCCTGACCCAGGATGGCCGTGTGGCACGAACCCTCATCGGAGCAGATTCTACGGTGGAAAAGGAATATCTGGTACGTGTGTCGGGACGCTTGCCTGCCCAGGGATTGAAACTCCTGAATCATGGGTTGTCCCTTGATGGCCGGGACCTACGTCCGGCACAGGTCGATTGGCAAAACCCGGATCAGTTGCGCTTTATCCTGAAGGAAGGACGTAAGCGCCAGATTCGGCGCATGTGTGAATTGGTGGGGTTACGGGTTACCGGACTGAAGCGGGTACGGATTGGAAACGTACGCCTGGGGGCTTTGCCTTTGGGACAATGGCGTCTGCTTGGGGAAGAAGAACATTTCTAATAAGGAAAAACCGACATGAATTATATTCCTCCGCTAAATGACATGGCTTTTGTGGTCAAGGAATTGTTAGGTCTCGAACCATTGGCTGCCCTTCCAGGCGGAGAAGGGGCAGAAGCCTCATTGTTCGATGCCGTGCTGGCAGAATCGGCCCGTCTTACTCAGGAGGTGTTGGTACCCCTGAATTCCGTGGGTGATCATGAACCCGCTCATCTCGATGGGGGAAAAGTTATCACGCCGCAGGGATTCAAGATGGCTTACGAACAATTTCTGGCGGGAGGCTGGAATGGTCTGACGGCGCCTGTGGATTTTGGTGGACAGGGTCTGCCCTCCATTTTTGCTGCGCCCCTGGAAGAAATGTGGCATGGAGCCAACATGGCCTTTACCCTGGGGCCCCTGTTGACTCGAGGAGCAGTGGAAGCCATTGATTATGCGGGAACAGCGGCACAGAAGGCGCGCTATCTGCCCAAACTGATCACGGGAACCTGGATGGGGACCATGAACCTCACCGAACCCCAGGCGGGCTCGGATCTGGGTGCTCTGCGTACCCGTGCCGTGCCTGCGGGGGATGGGACCTACCGTCTCACTGGCCAGAAAATCTTCATCACCTACGGTGATCAAGATTGGACGGAGAACATCATTCACCTGGTTCTGGCACGTCTGCCTGATGCGCCTGCCGGAGTGCGTGGCCTATCGCTCTTCATTGTGCCAAAGGTTCTCCTCAACGACCAAGGCAACCTTGCTGCACCCAATCAGGTGCGTACCGTTTCCCTGGAGCATAAATTGGGGATTCATGGCAGTCCTACCTGTATGCTCAGTTATGGTGATGAAGGAGGTGCCTGGGGAGAGTTGTTGGGAGAACCCCATCGCGGTCTGGAATTGATGTTTGTCATGATGAATGCGGCGCGTTTTTCCGTAGGTGTGCAGGGACTGGCCATTGGTGAACGGGCCTATCAAGGGGCTCTGGAATATGCCCGCACGCGTATTCAAGGGTTGCCGGTGGGGGAAAGCCAACTTCAACCCATCGTCCACCATCCCGATGTACTGCGCATGCTGGTGGAAATGGACGCACGACTGCAAGCAGGGCGTACCCTGGCCTATTATGCAGGCTGGATGATCGATCGGGCACACTTTGAAATCGACCCTCAGCGCAAGGCTTGGGCACAGCGTCGTTCAGATCTGTTGACCCCTCTGGTGAAAGGGCATTGTACGGAATTGGGCGTCTGGACCAGCAATGTAGCCTTACAGGTTTTTGGTGGTATGGGCTTCATCGAGGAGACGGGGGCTGCCCAGCATTACCGTGATGCTCGAATTACCACTATCTACGAAGGTACCACGGGGATTCAGGCCAATGATCTGGTGGGGCGCAAACTTTGGCGTGATCAGGGATTGGCCG
>VFSW01000528.1_pt1 | contig 56477 bp, 51 predicted proteins | sample 5358111 | NCBI WGS metagenome assembly VFSW01 (sample SAMN11554181, study PRJNA540505) | mine drainage metagenome | isolation source: sediment from site ElyBrook_90M | place: USA: Ely Copper Mine, Vershire, VT | collected 2017
CCCCGCCATCAAAACAAAGACCTTCAATACATCAGGGGCGAGAACTTCGGGCTAGACAAGCTGGCACGGCATCATCGCGCAGGTCAACGACGCCTGGGCCGATAGTCCGGATGAGGTCACGCAATTCGTGGGAGCGCTGCCACAGGGCAGCAAGAACCGGATGGGAGACTACGGCAATTCCGACTTCGACATTCGGCATACTTTCACCGGCTATCTGACCTATAACATTCCGGGATGGTCGCACGGCCCAAACTAGCTCACTCACGGCTGGCAGGCGAACTCGAATCTTTCGTTCCACACGGGCCTGCCGTTCAATGTTCACGCGTCGTCGGATACGAGCGGAACCGGCGAGAACACGACGCGCGGCGATGTCGCCTGCAACGCATATCAAGACGTCAACCAGTCGCTGAGTCATCATAAGCCGGTTCAATGGATCTACCCGAATACTTTCGTCAATCCGCCGAACGGCAGTTTCGGCAATGCCGGCCGCAGTGTCCTCCGCGGGCCAGGCTATGGGGATGTCGATCTGTCGCTATTCAAGGATATTCCCATCAAGGAGCGCCGGGGATCGGTCCGGGCGAGCCATTCAACACGCAGCTCGCGCTAAAATTCATCTTTTGAATCCCATGCTTTCCCCCAGAGCGCTTTCGGGCGCGTTGTTGCCCCTGCTGGCCGTTTCGGCCGGCGTGCTGTTTGGCCAGACCGGCAGGATCGTTCATTACGATCTGAAGATGCAGGATCTGAAGACGGTGTACGGCGTGCTGCCGCCGGTGATGCGCGTGCGGGCGGGTGACATCATCGAGACGACGACCGTCGACGCCGATGGTAAGGCGGCCGAGGCGGCCGGATACAAGGTAGCGGGCCCGAATCCGCTGACCGGGCCGTTCTATGTCGAGGACGCCGAGCCTGGGGACACCCTGGCGGTGAAGTTCCTCTCGATTGAGGTGAATGCGCCGGAGGGCTTCGGCAGCGCCGGACCCGGATTCGGCGCGCTGAACAGCAGCGGATATACACCGGTTCTGGGCGGCCCGATTCCCAGGACATCGTGGACTTATCCGGTGGACGCGGCGGCGGGCCTCGCGACGTTTCACGCGAAAGACTCGAACTTCTCCGTGAAGATTCCGATGCACCCGTTCCTCGGGTGCGTAGGCGTTGCCCCGGCCGGCGGCGAGACGCGCAGCTCCATTGTTCCGGCCGAGTTCGGCGGCAATATGGATGCACCCGAGGCGAGCGCCGGCAACGTTCTCTACCTGCCCGTGAACGTGGCCGGCGCGCTGCTCTCGTTCGGCGACGGGCACGCGGCCATGGGCGATGGAGAAGTGGACGGCACGGCCATCGAGATTTCGATGAAAGTGCGTCTTCAGGTGAACGTAATCAAACACAAGAAGATCGAGTGGCCGCGCTTCGAGAACGACAGTTACATCATGGGTGTAGGGATTTATCGTCCGCTCGACGATGCCTTGCGGATCGCCTTCACGAATCTCATCGGATGGATGCACGACAGCTATGGGCTGTCGGAGATGGACGCCTACGAGTTACTCTCGAAGACGGCGGAGATTCATCTCGACGAAATGGTGGACCCGAATTACGTCGTCGTCGCGAAGATCAATAAGAGGTTCCTTCCGCCGCCGGTCGGGCTCTGATGCACGCCGATGGCCTCCCATCGCCACGACGGTATTCGCTACGTCTGGGCCTGTAAGTGATTCCGAACGGCTTCGAACATCCGCTGGCAGTTCGGGGCCGCCTCCTGAACCAGGACGGGGTCGATCCGGGCGAGGAGACCGCAGCCGTGAGTGGCCTTGTGGTCGAAGTAGCTCCCCTTGGAGGTATGTCGTGTCGCATCCCGCAGGCCACTTATCACGTCGTTCTTCGGGATCTCCTCGACGTTCGGATTGGCCTTCAACGCGTTCCTGTTGAAGTCACTGCCGTAAAACCTTGCGAGGGCATCCTTATCCGCGTGAAACCAGGACTCCATCATTTCGACCATCCAGAAGATCGATTCCGCATGCGAAGGGCAGTCGCCGAGCGGGCCTTCGCTGTCTCTCAGGAGGATGTTCCATGCGCCGCGATGCGTCCGGAGGGCGAGTTCGAAGTCACGCGTCGCGGACTCCCCGTCTCTCGACGAAATTAACTCGAAGCCGGCGCGCCGCTTGCGAGCTTCGTCGCGGAGGGTGTCGAAGAACTTCGCGAAGCCCTCTCTGAGGCGGCGATCGCCTTCGAAGTACACCCGGATCTCGCGGACCATTCTCTACCAGCGGCCTCCGCCGATTTCCCCTTTGCGCCAAAGCTCGCCAAGGCTGTAATGCTCCAGCCACTCGCTCAGGTCGTCTTTCGAAAGGCGCCGCATCTGGGTTCCGTTGTTGGAGTCGCGCTCGCAAACGAGGACATGATCGGGCTGGTCTCCGAGCGCATCAATCAGCGCCTCGGAGTGCGTCGTGACGATCAGTTGCGTGGAAGCGGACGCCTCAACGAGCGCCTCGGCGACCAGCCGCAGTGCGTCGGGGTGCAGGCCGACCTCGGGTTCCTCGATACAGATCAGGGGTGGCGTGTTCGGGTGAAACAAGGCTGCCAGAAGCGCGAGGAACTTGAGGGTGCCGTCGGACATACGGACGGCGGACAACATTTCCATGAGACCGTTCTCGCGAAGGAAAACACGTGCCACGCCACCCTCGCCCAAGTTGACCTTCACGTCCACGAAGCGCTCGCAGAACCGCGTGAGATAGTCACGGATGCGGACGTAGGCTCCCCTAAAGTCCATGTCGAGTAGTACAAGAGCCAGGTTGTCTGCGCCGTCGAACAGAGCTTGGTTCGAGGCTGTTGTCATTATGCCGTGGCGGGACAGGGCCTGCGGTCCGGTTCGAAACTCGCGGTAGATTCGGATCCCGGCGAAGCGCTGCCCCACGGTCGTCATCAGGTGGCCGGGGTGCTTGAATTCGGATAGGATCGACTCGGCCGGCCTGACGGCAATGTGATCGTCGCCTCCCGCGCGCTGGATTCGCGCCTTTCCCGGTTGCACGCGCTCGCCGAAGACGAGTCCTTCGTCGGCCCGCGCGAGGCGTTCGCGACGGACCGAGGAGCCTCCGGCCTCTTCGCCGAGCTCCAACAGGTACTTAAGCTCGCCGGCTCCCGGTGGCGGGTCCACGAGCAGGCACTCGATGAGGGACGAGAGGCCGGGGTCCGGATCCCCGAGCCAACGCCATTGCCGGATGCCGCCGCCGCGGACCATCGCGGCCTGTAGGCTCGTTGGCGCGGCTTGCAGCAGGCCGATGACCTCGACGAGATTGCTCTTCCCAACCGCGTTCGGTCCGATCAGCACGTTGAGCGGACCGAGCTCGACGGTCGTGTCGTTGAAGGACAGGATCTTCTTCAGGGTCAGGCGCCGGATGAACATGCTAGCCGCTTTATGTTAGCGGATTTAGCTTGACGTTCCCCTGGACTCCTCGGGTCAGGCGTTGAGGGCGAGGTTCATGTTTTCGATGGCCTCGTCGATTTCGGCGGTGTTCTTGAAGCCGATGGTCACTGCGTCGATGAGGCCGAGGCCCATGGCGAAGCGGAGCGAGGCCTGGCGGTCCTCGCGGCTGGTGAACTGGCCTTCGCCCACAAGCTTCATGCTGATGACGCCCGTGCCCTGCGCGTGAATCTTGCGCATCTGGGCGACAACCGCGTTCACGTCGCCGCGGTCGTGCGTGTCGTGCGTGTCCGGCGTGTCCATGCGCGTGCCGTTGTGGTTCATGCGGATCATGGCGACGTCGACCCACTCCATGCCGGGGAAGGCGTCGAGGGCGGGTAGGCCATGCTCGCTGGCGCCGTGGGCGAGGATGACCTTCTTCGCCTTGGCTTCGGAGAACGCATCCTCGATGCGCTTGAGATCCTCGGGCCAGGTGGGGCTGCGGACGCAGTGCATCAGCAGAACGTCTAAATACTCGCTGTCGAGATCCTTGCGAAAGCCGTCGATGACCGCCGACGGGTTGTCGATGTGGACGGTGTTGTACTTGGTCATCAGGCGGTAGCTGTCGCGCGGTATGCCGTCGAGCGCGGTGGCGAGCATCTGCGGCATGCCGTGATAGCTTTCGGCGGTTTCGAAGAAGCGAATGCCGCGGTCGTAGGAGTAGCGGACGAGGCGGGTGAACTCCTTCTGACCGAGCTCGCGCTGGACGCGGCCGCCAAAGGTGCCCGTGCCGAAGGCGAGGCGCGTCACCTGGACGCCGGAGCGGCCGAGCGTCACCGTGTCCGTCGCCGAGCGGCGGGGCGTGAAGGCTTTCAGCGCGGCCTCGCCCGATCCAAGAACGACGGCTCCGGCGGCGCTGGCTTTTAAGAAATGACGGCGAGTGAAGTTGTGGGCCATGAGCGAAATCTCCGCTGCCCGTTACGCTACCACAACGGGAAGCGGTGCGGGACGGCATGCCGTACGATGAGCGTATGCTTCGGCATCACGTGGCTTTCTACCTGCCCACGAAGCCGGGCGAGTGCGTGGTCGCCGAGGCGCTCGACTTCCCAGGCGCCGTCTCGCAAGGCTTCGACTTGCAGGACGCACGGCTCATGATCGCGAGCGCTATGGAGGACTTGGCGCAGCTTCTGTTGGAAGAGGGCAAGCCGCTGCCCGTGCCCTTTCCAGACGCCTCAGCGGACGATGCGGACCTCATTGAGGTGGTTCCGCTTTCGGTGCATGTGGGCAGTGGGCGAGGGTAAGGCTGCGCCCGATCTCCGCGATTTCGTCGCGCCGATTTGTCGAGTGCGAAGGGAACACACGTGAAGCGACACGAACTCCGGGAGCATCTCCGCGAAGGCGCCCGGCACACAATTTTTCGGAATCGCGCAACCGGCGCCAAGGCACCGGCGCCGCGCCACGGGGAGATCGATAATCGCCTTGCGCGGAAGATTTGCGACCAACTCGGGATCGCACGTCGGAGTAGGGCGATGATTATCGCCGGCCATCGCGGCAATTGGGCGCGGCCCGACTTGCGGCGGTACGGGATGGAACTAAGGCCAGTGTTTCTCAGGCACGAGGTGGGTAGATTCGGTACACCTGCGGAGGGAAAGTGTCCGGGACGAACAGCCGGATCCGGTCGAACACACCCGCGCTGCAGCCGGCGTGCTGGGACGCCCAGCGTGCGGCGTCCCGAAAATCGAAGCCCGGGGCGAAAGCAGGTGTGTTGTAGGACCATCCCTGGGTGTAATGCACGAGCAGATGGAACTCGTGGCAGCGGGGCGGCCCTGAGCTGGACTTCTTGATCTTCTTATCCAGGCAAACGCCCAGCGCGTCCGCTGCCGGGTCAAGGGTGTACAGGCCACCGCGTGGCTCCAGCTCAATCCACTCGGCTCGGCCGCGGTTGCCGTTGACTGGATCGCGGGGTTGAAAGTAGACGCGGGAAAGGTATTTGCCTAGCGTAGGGTAGTCTCGAAAATCACTCCTGGGCAGCGAATATCTCTGGGCGAACCACAACTCGTGGCTGCGGTCGACTTCGGCTACAAACGCGAGGAGTTCAGCCCTGAACTTGCTTGCGTCGGTCGCGTTGAACCGGGGCGCTTGCGAACTCGGAGTCATCGAGACGGTGCGGATGTTCGCGGTGTTATTCGGTGAAAGCTCAGCGATAGCCTTGCAGATCGACCGCTCGAGCCCCTCCCGCTTCTTTGCGTACCGAGTCTGGCCCTGGTGGAGCCATTCGACCAGTTCGACACCGATGACTCGCCCGTCGCTCAGGTCGCAGAGCACATCGGGCGGGTCGTCGTTCGGCTGGCGCCAACTGGCGATCGCGGCTCCTGCGAATTGTCGCTTAGCGCGCAGAAACTTCTTGAATATCCGACTCTCTGCTTGGCGGTCTCCCACAGGCGGTGGTTCACCTACACGTCCAAATTCCGCACGTCGAGCGCGTTCTCCTCGATGAATTTGCGGCGGCCTTCGACGTCTTCGCCCATGAGCGTCGAGAAGATGGCCTCGGTTTCGGCCATGTCCTGAAGATCGACCTTGAGCAGCGTGCGCGTTTCGGCGTTCATCGTGGTTTCCCAGAGCTGCTCGGGGTTCATCTCGCCGAGGCCTTTGTAACGCTGCACGTTGACCTCGCGGACGATGGCGCGAAAGGGCGCTGAAGTTGGTCGAACGGAACGGGTCAAGTCTAACTGACGCGCTTTAGCGTGATGGTCAAGCGCAAGTCTCGGACACACTCCGACACGCCCTGGAACTCGACGGGCTCGCTGAAGGGCAGGCTCAATTGCTGCGGTACGAGCTCGGGTTTGCCGTTCTCCGACGCGAAACTTCGGGCCGAGATTTCGGCTTCCTTATACGTGAAGGTAAGCCCCCAGTCGACGCAAGCCCTTGCAATCGCTTCAGTTCCGGGTAGCCACTTGCGGCGCCGGTAGCCGCCCATCGTCTGTTTGCTGACGCCAAGAACTTCCGCCGCTTCGGTGTCGGTGATATGGCTCTTGTCTATGTGGCTGAGAATCTGCTGCAACACATGCTCCTGGAACGCGGGATCCGCTCGTGGCCGCTTCGGCATTGAGTCCAGTCTACTTGACTTCTTATGCTTTAGTCAAGTACACTTGACTGAGGGATTACGCCTCACTTGCGACAGATCCTGCGTCGCGAAGTGGCAGCCGGGTGGTTGTGCTCATGCTGGAACAGACGTTCATTCACATTCCGGGCGTCGGACGAGAGACCGAACGGGAATTGTGGCGAGCTGGGATCACGTCCTGGCACGATTTCGACGGCATTCTCACGCGGCCGGTGACCATGGGCCCCGGGTTAAAGCGCCGGTTGCAAGCGTACATTCCCCAGTCGATTGACGCAGTAGAGCGAAGGGACGCGGCCTTTTTCGGCCGCCTCTCAGCTCTCGGCGAGGCGTGGCGACTGTTCCCCGAGTTCTCCACGGAGTCCGTCTTCCTCGACATTGAAACAACCGGCCTTTCTCCCGTGTTTGACACCGTTACACTCGTCGGCCTCTTCGACGGGCGCCGCTACGAAGTGTTCATCGACGGCCAGAACCTTGATGAGCTGCCAGAGCGCCTGAAAAAGTATTCCGTCGTTGTCACCTTTAACGGCTCTGGGTTCGACCTCCGCTTTCTCAGGCTGGCGTTCAAAAACCTGCAACTGCCACCGATCCATATTGACCTGCGCTGGGTAACGCGCCGCCTCGGATACCGCGGTGGTCTGAAGTCAATCGAGCGCCAGCTCGGCATCTGTCGCGACCGATCGGTTGAAGATCTGGACGGTCACGAGGCCACGGTGCTATGGTCTCGCTACCTAAGGGGCGACGAGTCCGGGCTTCGAAAACTCATTGCGTACAACCGCGAGGACGTTGTCCACCTGAAGGCGATCCTGGAGATGGCCTATGATCGCCTCGCCGGGGCGCTCTCGATTGACTCCGCGTGGGATGTGAAGCCAACCTATGCTGGCGTTGGCGCCCTCCCGAGAGCACCCAGGCCTCGCAAGGCGGCGACCCACCGGGCCTCGAGCGCACTCGTGACAGTACTCGAAGGCCGAAGCAGGGTACCCAACCCGGGCGTCGTCGGCATCGACCTGACGGGGAGCGAGCGCAGGCCCACTGGCTGGGCGCTGCTTCGTGGAGGGCGCGCGGAAACGAAGACCATCGTCACAGACAGGGACCTCATACGCGAGACAGTGGCCGCGAAGCCCGATCTGGTGTCGATCGATTCGCCGCTCTCGGTCCCGGAAGGGTGGAATCGCGATCAGGAGCAACTGATCTCCGGAGCACCAATCTATCGCAGGTGCGAGCTTGCGTTGAAGAGAATGGGGATCTCCGTTTTCTGGTGCCTGTTACCTACGATGCGCTCGCTCACGATGCGCGGAATGCGTCTCGCGGACAAGCTCCGCGGCCAAGGACTGCACGTTATCGAGAGCTACCCCGGGGCCGCACAGGACATTCTCGCCATCCCGCGAAAGCGATCGAGCCTGGATGAACTAAAATGGGGACTGCACCGGGCTGGGATCAATGGCGCCTACGTTGAAGACCGTGTCACCCACGACGAGGTCGACGCCATTACGTCCGCTCTCGTTGGCCTCTTCTACCTCGCCGACGACTACCTGGCGCTGGGAACCCCGACTGAGGACTACTTGATCGTTCCCAGATCGCCGAGAATCAACTACGCCAGGCTGTCCGAGATCCTGTCCCGGACGGGGCTCGACGGGACGGCGGAAATCGGAGACGAGGTCCGCGAGCCAGACGGCGGCCCAGGGCACATCCCCGCGCTTGCGCACTGACCCAATTTTCGTCGGCCTCACCGGGCGAATCGGCGCCGGGAAGACATCGGCGGGTATGTATCTTGCTGGCAAGTACGGATTTCAGTACTTTCGCTACAGTCAAGTACTGCGAGAATGGATGTCGGATCACGAGCCCAGCCATGATCAAATGCAGCGAGTCGGGTGGAACGTAATGGCGCAGGGGCTCCAGAAGGAGCTGAACGCCAGGCTCGTCGATCGGCTTGACCGCTCGAGATGCGCGGCGATCGATGGCCTGCGGCATTCGATAGACTTTGAATGCCTCTCGTCCGCCCTCGGCGGAACTTTTGAGATGATCTTTGTGGAGGCCCGGCGCGACCATCGCTTCCAGCGGCTGCAATCGCGCTACTCGACCATCGAGGCCTTTGACGCGGCCGACGCTCACCCGGCGGAGGGCCACATCGACGAGCTACGGCCGAGGGCGAGCGTGACCATTGCGAACGAAGATTCGCTGGAGGAACTTTACGGACGGCTGGATGCGTGGCTGGCCGCGCGCAGGCGAGGAGATCAGCAATGAGCGTTTGGGTTGTGGTTGGCGGACAGTACGGTTCCGAGGGCAAGGGGAAGATCTCTGCGATCATCACCCTTCAGGAACATATCGACATTTGCATCCGGTGCGGGGGACCGAACTCCGGGCATTCATTCCAAGCGGCAACCGGTGAACTCGTGCTGCTACGGCAATTGCCCACCGGGTTCGTTCGGCCGCAGACACGCCTGCTAATTCCTGCCGGAGGATTGGTGGACCTTGAGATTCTCCGGAGCGAGATGGAGTCCTTGCACCTCGGCTCTGACCGCGTCGGCGTGGACCGAAACGCCATGGTCATCACGGCGGATGACCGCGAAGGCGAGCGGAAAATGGGCCTTTCGGAGCGCCTCAGTTCCACACTCTCCGGGGTCGGATCCGCCGTGGCGCGCCGGGCGCTCCGAGCAGCGGACGTACAGCTTGCGGCTGACGCAGCCACCACCACACAATGGCTGCGGCCGCTCATCACGGACGTCTCTACCGAGGCCAACGACGCCGTTGATCACGGTAAGAAAGTCCTGATCGAGGGAACTCAGGGGTCGGGGCTATCGTTGTATCATTCGCCTCATTACCCCAAGACCACTTCCCGCGACACCAACGCTGCGGGGTTTGTGAGTGAGGTCGGGCTTAGCCCCCGGCTTGTTTCCGAGGTTGTTCTCGTGTTCAGGACGTTCCCCATCAGGGTTGCGGGTGCGCAGGCCGGGCCGATGGAAAATGAAATTACCTGGGAGCAGTTGCAGGCGGAGTCAGGGTCGCCTGTACCGCTGCATGAGTACACGACCGTGACCCGAAAGCTTCGGCGCGTCGGGAGGTTCGACTGGGATGCGGCCAAGGCCGCGGCGCTTCTGAACAGACCCACGAGGCTGGCGGTCAACTTTCTCGATTATCTGGCTTTCGAGAATCGAGGCGTGGCCGACTCGGACGAATTGACTCTGGAGGCGAGAGAATTCGTTCACGACCTTGAACTTGGACTCGCAGCACCGGCTGCGTATCTTGGGACCGGCCCGCGGTTGTCCGATACAATTCTGCTGGGAGGGCCTGTGACCGAGTGGGCCCGGTTTGGCGCGACCCCGTCGGCCGCGCGAGGCTAGTGAGAGGGAAATAGGGATGGGCGACAACGCTAACCGGGATTTGATCGCTGAGCTTCGCAAGGCGGAGGAGGAGCGGCTCTTTCAGCTCGCGGACTGCCCGGAAGACCGCCCTGACCAAGTCGGCGTCCTGCTTAGCGATCGGATAAGGCGCTACTGCCGAGATTGCGGGGACTACAGGCTAATAGACCCCTTCCATGACGACCTGCTCAGACCCGCGTCTTACACGCTCACGGTCGGCAGAAACTACTCCTACCGGGGCGAGCGCCGTGCCCTAACCGACGGTAGGTGCTTTGAGATAGGGCCGTACCAAGTTGCGGTGATCGAAACTTACGAGACGATCAACATGCCGCCATTCCTGATCGGTCGGTGGAATGTCCAGGTCGGCAGGGCCTACCAGGGATTGTTGTGGGTAGGAGGAGCGCAGGTCGATCCGGGGTTCCGGGGACTCCTGTGCTGCCCAATCTACAACCTTTCAAAGGAGCCTGTCCCGATCTCCTTTCGCGCAGAGCTCGCCGTAATCGATTTCGTCGCGACGACACCGTATAACCATCGCTACTGCAAGAGGTTTTCCTGGAAGGAGCGAAAACGGCTCGTTTTCGATGACTATCAGCCGCTTCAAAGCGGCATTGCTGAGGAGGTGGACAAGTTCAACAAGACCATCAAGGATAACAACGACAGGGTCACGGCGGAGCTTACAGGGAGCAAGGAGGAACTCCGGACGAAGCTTACTGAGACTAACACTCGAATCGATAATTTCGTGACTCTCACATTCACTGTCGTCGCGGTCCTGTTTGCCGCTCTCGGGATAGTCGCGTCGATGAACAAGCCGGAGCTCTCTTTTTTCAACTTCCCGGTGTTGGTGGCAGCCACCGCACTCTATTTCGCTCTCATGGCGCACGCCAGGTCATACCGTTGGCCCTCACGTGTACTTGGGATCGCGATCGTGTTCGTCATCGGACTCCTGGGTATCGCCTACCACGCGTACGATGCTCGCGGTTCAGTTGGAGACAACGCGCACCTGGCCAAAGATCAAGCGGCTCAGACCATGCATGCCATCGAGCAGGAAAAGCAGGACCGCGAGGCCGCGATACGGCAGCTTCGCCAAGAATCAGCCGCGAACCTTGAGAGGCTTCGGGAGGAGCTCAGGACCGCCAGCCCCGCTAAGCGGTAACTCCGCCGAGCGAGCACATCACCCGCCCCCTACACGTCCAAATTCCGCACGTCGAGCGCGTTCTCCTCGATGAATTTGCGGCGGCCTTCGACGTCTTCGCCCATGAGCGTCGAGAAGATGGCCTCGGTTTCGGCCATGTCCTGAAGATCGACCTTGAGCAGCGTGCGCGTTTCGGCGTTCATCGTGGTTTCCCAGAGCTGCTCGGGGTTCATCTCGCCGAGGCCTTTGTAACGCTGCACGTTGACCTCGCGGACGCCTTCGCTTTTTACGTGTTCGAGCAACTCCGGCCATGACGTCTTGACTTCGCGCGAGGCGTCTCGAACCACCGTGAACGGCGGCAGGTTGTGGCGGGCGGCCTGGCGCGCGATGGCTCGCAAGCGGCGGTATTCGGGCTGGCCGGCGAGTTCTACGTTGATGAAGCGCTCGGCGTTGGTGGGGTCGTGATAGGCGATGCTCCAGGCCGAGTGCTCCTCGTCGGGGACGACGCTCGCCGTAATCTTGGCGGCCAGAATGGCGTCGAGCAGCGGCTGGGCATGCGCCGGGTCCTGGAAGTCGGCCTTCGAGTCGATCGCGAAGCGGGGATCGGCGAGCAGCTCGACGATGCGCGCGTCGCGCATGCGGCGCTCGAAGCGGCGGCAGATCTGGCCGAGCTCGTCGAGCAGCATCAGGAACGATCGGAGTTCGGCGCCTTCGAGACGGTACGGCGGCGCAGCGGCGGTTTCGACGGCCAGGTTTTCGGTGGCGCGGCGGAGGATCTCGCGAGTGAACTCCTTGTCGTCCTTGATGTACTTTTCGCTCTTGCCTTTCTTGATGCGGTAAAGCGGCGGCTGGGCGACGAAGACATTGCCGCGCTTGATGAGCTCCTGCATGTGGCGGAAGAAGAAGGTCAGCAGAAGCGTGCGGATGTGCGAGCCGTCGACGTCGGCGTCGGTCATGATGATGATCTTGTGGTAGCGCAGGCGCGCGACGTCAAAGTCCTGCACGCCGATGCCGGTGCCCAGGGCGGTAATCATCGAGCGGATTTCGTCGTGGGCCAGCATCTTGTCGTAGCGGGCTTTCTCGACGTTGAGAATTTTGCCCTTCAGCGGCAGGATCGCCTGATAGCGGCGGTCGCGGCCGGTCTTGGCGGTGCCGCCGGCGCTTTCGCCCTCGACCAGGAAGAGCTCGCAGCGCGAGGGGTCTTTCTCCTGGCAGTCGGCGAGCTTGCCGGGCAGGCCGCCGGAGTCGAGCGCGCCTTTGCGTCTCGTAAGGTCGCGGGCCTTGCGGGCCGCTTCGCGCGCGCGGGCGGCGTCGATGGCCTTGGCGACGATCTTTTTCATGACCGCCGGGTTCTTGTCGAAATACTCGCCGAGCCTCTCGTTGATGAACTCGGTGACTTTGCCCTGAATATCGCTGTTGAGCTTGCCCTTGGTCTGGCCCTCGAACTGGGGCTGCGGCAGCTTGACGCTGACTACGGCGGTCAGGCCCTCGCGCACATCGTCGCCGGTCAGGTTTTCCTTGACGTCCTTGAACAGGCCGGCGCTCTGGCCGTAGGCGTTGATGGTCCGCGTAAGCGCGCTGCGAAAGCCGCTCAGGTGCGTTCCGCCATCGACGGTGTTGATGTTGTTGGCGAAGCTGAACAGCGTTTCCGAGTAGCCGTCGTTGTACTGGAGGGCGATCTCCATGGTGAGCTTTCCGTCGGCGAGATCGCGGTCGCCTTCGAGCGTGATGGGCTTGTCATGGAGCACCGTTTTGCCGCGGTTGAGATGGCGGATGAACTCGCCGATGCCGCCGGTGTAAAGAAATTCGTGTGTCTTGACCGGGTCGGTGCGCTCGTCGGTCAGCGTGATTTTCAGGCCCTTGTTGAGGAACGCGAGTTCACGGAGGCGCTGGCTGAGCGTGTCGTAGTTGAACTCCAAGGCCTCCATGATGGTGGTGTCGGGCTTGAAGGTGATCTTGGTGCCGCGCTTATTGCCGGCCTTGCCCGTCGGTGCGAGCGGGCTCTTCGGCACGCCGCGTTCGTACTCCTGCTCCCAGGTCTGCTTCTCGCGCCAGATGACAAGATCCAGCCACTCGGACAGCGCGTTGACGCAGCTTACGCCCACGCCGTGAAGGCCGCCCGAAACCTTGTAGCTGTTGGTGTCGAACTTGCCGCCGGCGTGGAGCTTGGTCATCACGACCTCGGCGGCCGAGATGCCTTCTTCCTTGTGGATGTCGACCGGGATGCCGCGGCCGTTGTCGATCACGGTAAGCGAGTTGTCGATATGGATTGCGACTTCGATTTCGGTGCAGTAGCCGGCGAGGGCCTCGTCGACGGAGTTGTCCACGACTTCGTAGACCAGATGGTGGAGCCCGGTTTCCCGGGTCGAGCCGATATACATCGCCGGGCGCTTGCGCACAGCTTCGAGGCCTTCGAGCACTTTAATACTGGTTGAGTCGTATGTTGCCATTGCTTCGGGATCGGGATTGGGACCAGGGTCACAGAGATTCATACAGCGTGGATCTCAAATGCGCATGGGCATCACTACGTACCGATACGAGGACGCTGGCGAGCCCACGGGGCGGAACTCGCCAGCGCTGTTCGAATCCTTAAACAGGAGCTTCACGCTGTTTGCCTCGGCTACGCGGAGGAAATCAAGCAGGTATTGGGCGTTGAAGCCGATTTCGACCGCCGGGCCGTCGTAGTCCACCGGAACGCTCTCTTCGCTTTCGCCAGTGTCGGAAAGAGACGAGTGGATTTTCACTTCGCCGGGCTCGACGCGAACGCGGACCGACCGGGACCGCTCATCCGCAAACTGCGCGACACGCTCGAGCGAGCCGCGGAAATCTTCACGGCCGATCTCGACCGAGTTAGGAGTCTCTTTCGGAAGCACACGCTCGAAGTCGGGGAAGTTGCCGGTGAGCTTGCGGCTCAGCAGGAGGCGCGAGCCAAAGTCGAAGAACAGATGGTTTTCGTCGCCCGAGAACCTGACAGACGATCCCTCCGCCGCTTCGCCGTCGAGCTTCTCGAGTTCGTTCATGGCCTTGCGCGGGAGCAGCGCGCGGAACTGGGCGCCAAGCGCGGGCAGCTCAAGCGTAGCCTCGGCGAGAGCCAAGCGATGGCCGTCGGTGGCGACCATGACAATCCCGTCCGGCTTGAGCAGCAGCAGCGCTCCGTTGAGCGTGAAGCGGGATTCCTCGGCCGAGATCGCGAAGCCTGTCCGGCGGATCAGGGACGCCAGCAGGCCGGCCGGGATCGAGACCAGCGGATCGGGCATCACCGGCAGCTCGGGATAGCTTTCGCGCGACATCCCGGCGATACGCGTGCGGGAACGGCCACAGACGAGGCTCGCCCACTGGTTGTCGAGCATCTTAACCTGCACGTCCGCGTCGGGCAGCAGGCGTACATAGTCGAGCAGCCGGCGGGCCGGGATGGTGCCCGCGCCACGCTTCTGGACCTTGGCCGGGCAAGCACAACGGATGCCGAGCTCGAGATCGGTCGCGGTGAGTTGGATCTGGCCGTCCTCGGCCTCGACCAGGACGTTGGACAGGATGGGAATGGTAGTCTTCTTCTCGACCACGCCCTGCGATAAACCGAGTTCGCGAGCCAAGTCCGTCTTGCTTACGGTGAACTCCATGTGTTCGTCTGCTCCCGGTGTTCCGGCCTCTTGTTTAAGTGCTGTGTTGAAGAGACCAATCAATCTACAGAATCAGTACGCCTTCTTAGCACTTGTGGAAATGTTGATTTCTCTCTAAATTATACAAAAATAAATTGGTTCTGGCTAGGTCCGACGGTGGAAATCGAGGTCGCCGGCTGGGGAAAACCAAGGCCTGCGCCGGAACTTCCTCAGCCACCCACAGGCTAACGCGGGTCATAGCTGTGGAAAACATTTCTATGTCTATTGTAATGAGTCGATTATGCTGTTCAAGATATTGTGCAAATCGGGTTTCGTGTGGCGCAGCTTGTCGATCTTCTGGATAGCATGCAGGACGGTGGTGTGATGTTTGCCACCGAAGTAGCGCCCGATTTCGGGCAGCGAAGCTGAAGTGAGATCCTTGACCAGGTACATGGCTATCTGCCTAGGGTAGACGATCTGTTGGGAATTGGTCTTCTGTTTGAGTTGGGCGAGTTGGAGACCGAAGCGTTCTCCGGTCGCCTTAGTGATCGTCTCCATGGTGATGCGGCGCTCCTGGCCCAGCGTAAGATGCTTGAGGGCCTGCTGAGCCATGGCCAGATTTATGGGTGCTCCAGTGACGCTCGATTGAGCCACCAGCTTGATGAGGGCGCCCTCAAGCTCGCGGACGTTGGACTTGGTTCGTGTGGCGATGAAGACACGGACCTCCTCGGGCAGTCTAACGTCCATGTCGCCGGCCTTTTTGTCGAGGATGGCCATCTTGGTTTCAAGGTCGGGCGGCTGGACGTCGACCATCAATCCCCATTCGAACCGCGAGCGGAGACGGTCGACCAGGCCGGCCGTGCTCTTGGGGGGCGAGTCGCTCGAGATAACGATCTGCTTCTGGTGCTCGTAGAGTTCGTTGAAGGTGTGGAAGAATTCTTCCTGCATGCGCTCGGCGCGGCCCAAGGTCTGGATGTCGTCGACCAGCAGCGCATCGGCCGAGCGGTAGTGCTGATGGAACTGCTGCATTCGCTGGAGGCGGATGCAGTGGATCATCTCGTTCATGAAGCGCTCACTCGAGGTGTAAATGATGCGCATGCGGCTGTAGCGGGTGAGCAACTCGCGGCCGATGGCGTGCATAAGATGGGTCTTGCCCATGCCGCTGCCGCCGTAGATGAACAGCGGGTTGTAGGTTTTGGCCGGCACGGTGGCGACCGCTTTGGCGGCGGCATGCGCGAACTGGTTGCAGGAGCCGACGACGAAACTGGAGAACGTGAACTGCGGGTTCAGGTTGAGATCTTCGGCGAAGAGGTTGTCTTCGGCCGGGGCGGAGGGTGGAGGGTTGTTGTTTTCGGCCAGCGAGTTGTCGCGGTACAGGACGCGCTCGACCGGAAACTGGAGGTGACGAATCGCGGTCCAGATCGCGCCGTTGTATTCCTCGAGTAGCCAGCGGCGGGTGGCGTCGTCGGGCACCGAGACGACCAGTACACCAGCGTCAAGCAGGACGAAATCGGTTCGAGAGAGCCAGTTCTGAAATGCCTCCTGACTGATCTTCACAGCGACAATTCGTTTGATTTCTTCCCAGGGGTTCATACGCGGACACACATTCTCCACAGGTTTTCCACAGACTTGTGGAAAACAACATATCTACCTTTTTTCCAGTGGGAACCGGCTCCAAGTGGGTTCCTCCGCAGCGGTCCGAAGCCGCCCACGTGCCCACAAACGATCCTCAGTCTAGCACAGATGGCTAGAGTGGCAATTGTTAAGTTACAGAATTTTTAATCTATTTATTATCATCGCCTTAGCCAAAACACAGCAGGGTAGTAATGTACTGGCCTCAGGAGCCTGGCGGCGGGAGAGGCGCGCGCGCCGAAGGCCTCTGCCCGTATAGTGGAGAGATGCTGGAATTCCGAGGGTCGGAGTGGAGGATGTTGGCGAGGCGGACGCTGGCCGTGATGGGGATCTCGGCTGCGGTTGGGGCTGCCGGCTGGGCGTCGCCGGCGACGTTTGTTACGGCGCTGCCGGTGGCGACCGATCAGTTGCTGGTGCGGTTCAATTTTCAGTCCCTGATCGGGACCCAGCAGTTTCTGGGGATTCAGTTACCGGTGAATATCGGCTACGGGCTGACGTCCCGGTGGGCGATCTTCGTCAACTTCAACCAGGGCTACGGGACGCTGGGCGGCGGACCCACAAGCCCCGCGCTGAGCAGTTGGGGAGCGGGGGACGCCACGGTATTTGCGCGCTACACCATATTCAAGATCGACAAACCTCGGTCTACGTTCCGGATCGCCCCGCTCGCCGGGGCCGACCTGCCGTCTGGAGACAACGGATTGCGCAACCACGGAGCCTATCTGCCGGGCATCTTGCAAACGGGCAGCGGGACGGTTGATCCTTATGTCGGGGTGACGATGGGCTACAACTCGTCGAACTGGGGCATGGCGGCGGACACCACGTACCGCTATAACCCTGTGGCCGGGATGGGCATCAGCCCGGGCAGCGAACTGCGCAGCGACGGGCAGATCGAGGCGCGTGTTTATCCGAAGCACCTGCCGGAAGAGGGCCTGCCAGCGATGATCGTGGTAAGTTTCGAGGCGAATTACACGAAGGATGCGGCGGCGCACGTGGATGGGGTTCTGTCGCCTCTTTCACCCGCCCAAACGCTGAAGGAGGATCTGTTTGTCGAGTACGGCACGCTGCACTGGCAGATCGGGCTGGGCGGCCAGTGGCCGGTGATGCAATCGTTCGACACGCCCGGGCACTTTAAGGAAAGCGCCGGAGCGTTCCTGTTCTTCGAGTACTACCTGTCGGCGCCCGACTGGCGGCACAGAAGGCACAGCACGTAACCGCGGTCGACGAAAGAGTCGTTCCCTTTCCTATACGCAAAACATATTAGAGCACCAATGTATTGGCTTATTGGGATTTCCGCGTGAAGCGGCGGTGCGGCGCAGGCGTGCGGACGGTGCGGCCTTATACTGACCCTGGAAAGACTCTGGAGAGTACTGGACTGAGGGAGGTGGGCCGTGCGGGTCATGGCGGCGGCAGGCGTGTGGGCGCTGGCAAGGGCCGTGGTCTGGGGGTCGTCGGCGACCTTCGTGACGGATTTGCCGGTGGCCACGGATCAGTTGCTGGTGCGCTTCAATTTCCAGCCCACGATCGGCACGCAGCAGTTCCTGGGCATTCAGTTGCCTGTGAATCTGGCCTACGGACTGGCGCCGAGGTGGGCGATCTTCGTGAATTTCAACCAGGGCTACGGCACGCTGGGCGGCGGACCCACGAGCCCGGCGCTGAGCAGTTTCGGCCAGGGCCACACGACGTTGTTTCTGCGCCACACAATCTTCAAGATCGACAATCCGCGGTCGACGCTCCGCATTGCGCCGATCGCGGGCGCCGACTTGCCGACCGGCGACAACACGCTGCGTTACCATGGGGCGTATCTGCCTGCGGTGCTGCAGACCGGTAGCGGGACTGTGGATCCATACTTCGGGGTGACGATGGGTTACAACTCGTTGAGCTGGGGCATGGCTTTCGACACGACGTACCGCTACAATCCGGTGGCGGGAACAGGGATCAGCCCGGGCAGCGAACTGCGCAGCGACGGGCAAGTCGAGGCGCGGGTGTATCCGCGCCAGCTTCCCGAAGAAGGGCTGCCGGCCACGCTGGTAATCAGCCTGGAAGCGAATTACACGAAGGACGCCGCGGCGCATGCGGACGGGGTGTTGTCGCCCTGGTCCGCCGGCCAGACCTTCAGGCAGGATCTGATTGTGGAGTACGGCACGCTGCGCTGGCAGTTCGGCCTCGGCGGGCAGGCGCCGCTGATGCAATCGTACGACACTCCGGGGCATCTAAAGGAGCGAGCGGCGGCATTTTTGTATTTCGAGTATTACATGACGGCGCCGTGCTGGCGACACCGGAGACACACATGATCGGCGGCGTGGTGGTTCTGGCGGCGGCGCTGGGCGGGATCACGGCTGGTCCCGGGCCCGGTGTGCGCGCGGTGGCGACGCTGAATGGCGTGTTTTCGCCGCGCGGGTTCTTCAACATCATGGTGCGGCTGAACCGGATCGAGGGAGCGGAATGGGCCAAGTTCGATCTGAAGAGGTCGCGGATCACCGTGGACTTCGCGCCGGGAACGGCGATTACGGCCGAGGCGATGCAGCAGGTCGAACGCGAGGCCGGATACCGGGCTGGTCCGGTCCAGATCCAAGTGTTGGATGGCGCGCCCGTGGACCGCTCCGCGCCGGGCTGGGTGAAGCTGAAGCACCCGCGGGCGAAGAACAAAGTGGCGCGCTGGATCGAGCTGAACTTTTAGCCGCGCGTCCTCATCCGAGCCACTGCGGATTGTGCGCCGTGCCATCGAACATGCTGGTGGTCTTGAACGGCTCGAAGCGGCCGGTGAGAGCGGCCTCCCGCGTGCGGGCCAGCAGCGCATCGAGTTCGGCCTTGCTCAGAGGCTTGAAGGTCCGCACAGCCTCGAACGCCTGGTTCAAACGCTCCATCGTCTCGCAGCCGTTGATGACCACCGACACCGGCAGATTCATGGCGTAGTGGAGGCATTCGATGGCGGTGGCCGCGCCGCTGCGCAGGACGAAGCTGTCGCCCAGCGGCTTCATGCCGAGCACGCCGATACCCTGCTCGACGAGGCGCGGCACGACCTGATGGGCGAAGCTGCGGAAGTGGGCGTCGAGCACGTTCAACGGCATCTGACAGGCGTCGAAGTGGAAGTTATGCGCGGCCGCGAGGTCCAACATGCGCAGATGGACGATCGGGTCCTTGTGGCCGGTGAAGCCGATATAGCGGATCTTGCCAGCCTGCTTCGCCGCGAGCAGGGCTTCGAGCGCGCCGCCGGGGGCGAAGAACCGGTCCGGGTCTTCCATGCGGATGTTCTCGTGGAACTGCATGAGGTCGATGCGATCCGTCTGGAGGCGCTTCAGGCTTTCGTCGATCTGGGCGGCGGCGGCGGCGCGGGTGCGGCCGTCGAACTTCGTCATCAGGAACGCCTTCTCGCGGTAGCCGTCGCGAAGCGCGAAGCCCATGCGGCGCTCGCTTTCGCCGTCGTTGTAGTCCCAGCAGTTGTCGAGAAAATTGATGCCGCCGTCGAGGCCCGAGCGGATAATCCGGATGCCGTCTTCCGGGTCCTTTGGGAGGCCGACGTGATAGCCGCCAAGGCCGATGAGGGAAACCTTCTCGCCGGTGTTGCCGAGCGTTCGATATTTCATGTCGGTGGACGATGGCGCGGCTTGGGCGGAAAGGCCGAGCCCGGCGAGTGCGCCGAGGGCATCACGACGGTTCATGGTTCCTCCTGAGTGGATCCGGTGGTCGTGTACTTAGTTTGCCACTACGGGAGCAAGGGTGGTGGACTCGAGACGGAGCAGAGCGGGCTGGCAGGCCGGAAGACCGGCGAAGAGAGCGAACGAGAGACGCGCCCGTGGCGTGGAGGCGAGCGAGCCGGAGCGGCCGCTGGCTGCGCCCTCGACCTGGACGCGGCCGGCGCGATGCGTGATGCGATAGGCGGCTCGAGCGCCGTTGTCGCGCCGGATGGCTTCGAGCGGGCCGGGGACGTTGGCGACCATCCGAACCCCGTGAGGCCCCACCAGGATGGTCAGCTCGTCGGGCTCGGCGTTCGTTCGCGCGGCGGCTTCGGCGGTTTCGAGCAAGCCCGCGAGGTCATCGAGGAACGCGTCCACGAACCTCTTATCGCGCGCCGCGCGCCGAGTGTGAGCGCCTCAGCGCTGGCTAAGGCCGCCGTCGACGGCCAGCACCTGGCCCGTGACGAAATTTGTCGCGTTGAGAAAATACGAAACCGCGCCGGCGATGTCTTCCGCCGTGCCCGGTTTTTGGGCGGGCGTCGCGCGGACCATGGCCTGGCTTTCTTCGTCGAGCGGCCCGAAGGGGATGACGCCCGGGGCGACCGAGTTGACCGCGATGGCGGGCGCCCAGGCCTTGGCGAGCGCGCGGGTCAGATGAATGACGCCGGCCTTCGAGGCGCAGTAGTGCGCGTGCTCGGCCCACGGGCGCAGTCCGCCGAGCGAGCTGATGTTGACGATGCGGCCCTCGCCCGCGCGCAGCATGAGCCGGGCGGCCTGCTGCGCGCAGAAGAACACGGCCTTCAGGTTGACCGCGTGAATGAAATCCCAGTCGCGCTCGGTGATCGCGAGCGGATCGGCGCGGGTGAAACGGGCTGCGTTGTTGACCAGCGCGTAGAGTCCGCCCAACCGGCGGTCGATCTCCGCGAACATGGCTTCGATCGAGGCGACGCTCTCGAGATTGGCTTGGAACAACTCCGCGCCGCCGCACTCGACGGCCGTCGCGCGGGCCTCGGCCTCCGACTGGTGATAGTGAATGGCGACGCGGAAGCCTTGGCGGGCAAGTTCGAGGGCGATGCCGCGGCCGATGCGCCGGGCCGCGCCGGTGACGAGGACGGTTCGTTCGGATTGCATGGCGGCTGAAGCGCCCAGTATGGCAGGCTTCCGCCGCCGCGGACATTTCCCTCCGCCGCCGGAGCGAGGAAAAATGCCGATCACGACGGGCATGGCCCGAAGCGGCTCCCGCGCCGGGACGGTCCCCAGCAGCATCCCCCGGGAAACTCCCCTTGACCCGCGCCCATCAATGGCGATATAACTCGGTAGCCCCTTCCGGGGGCGACAAGCTCCGTTCTACGGGACAGGAGTGGCGGAAGGAAAAAACTTGATGTCAAATTGGGTTTCGGTGGATAGCGGGGCGGAGAAGGGATTGCTGGGTGGAAGCCTCAACTGGAGTGCGGCCGAGTCGCTGGTGCAGGACTTGGCGCACGATCTGCGGCAGCCGCTGAGCGAAATCGAATCCATAGCGTACTACCTCGAACTGGCAGGCGCGGGGGACCCGTCGCGGTCCCGGGAAATGCTCGAGAAAATCCAAAGCCTCGTGGCCGACGCCGACGTTCTGTTGACGCGTGCGGTGGCCGGCGTGAAAGAGGCCGCGCACCCAGAGGCGGCGTGACTCGGCGCGCCGGCGGAGCGGGCCCAAACCGGCCCGCCGGCGCGCTCTAAACGATCCTTGCGCTTGCGAGCGCCCGGAACACAGAGCCGCCGGGGCGCCTTTGGTATTATCGAGAGGAAGTCCCTCCTATGGTTTCCCCCTCGGTGATAGAAATTCAGTGCGCGCACAGCCCGGATTCCGACGACGCCTTCATGTTCTATGGCCTCGCGACCAAGAAGGTGCGCTCGAAGCTGGTTCAGTTCCGGCACGTTCTCGACGACATCCAGACGCTCAATCGCAAGGCCATGGACGGCGTCTACGAGCTGACCGCCATCTCTTACCACGCCTATCCGTACGTGGCGGACAAGTACGTGCTCATGGCCAGCGGATCGAGCATCGGCGACGGCTACGGCCCGATCGTGGTCGCGCAGCGGCCCTTCGCGGCGGAGGATTTGAAGGGCAAGCGCATCGCCGTGCCTGGCAGCCAGACCACCGCTTACCTCGCCCTGCGGCTGTTCGAGCCGGAGTTCGAAGCCGTCCAGACGCCTTTCGATAAGATCCTCGATGCGGTGAAGGATGGCTCGGTCGACGCCGGCCTGATCATCCACGAGGCGCAGCTTACTTACAGCAAGAACGGCTTTCACAACATCGTCGACCTGGGCAAGTGGTGGAAGAAGACGCAGGGGCTGCCGCTGCCGCTCGGCGCGAACGCTCTACTGCGCTCGCTTGCGCCCGGGATCCGCGCCGAGTGCTGCCGCATGATGCGCGAGAGCATTCAGTACGCGCTCGATCATCGCGAGGAGGCGCTCAACTACGCAATGCAGTTCGCGCGCGACATGGAGCAGCCGCTCGCCGAAAAATTCGTCGGCATGTACGTTAACCATCACACGGTGGATTGCGGCGAGGATGTTCCCGCCGCGGCGCAGAAGCTTCTGGACATGGGGTACGAGGCGGGCCTTATTCCTCACAAGGTCGAGGTCGAATATGTCCGCTAGGTCGAGCTTCGCGTCCGTGCTGCTGCTGACCGCCGCGCTCGCCCCGGCGTTCGCGCAATCGCAGACGCCCGCCGATCCGAAGCAGCGCATCAAGGCCGTTCGCGATCTGGCCAAGCAGGGCGGCTCGGACAACATCGCCGCCGTCGCCGCGTATCTCAAGGACGGCGATATCGGCGTCCGCATCGAGGCCGTGAAGGCAATCGTGCGGATCGGCACGCAGTACAGCCTGGATCCGCTGCTCGCCGCGCTCCACGACAACGATCCCGAGGTGCAGAGCCGCGCCACCGACGGTCTCTTGAACTTCTACCTGCCCGGCTACGTGCAAACCGGCATCGCCTCGTCGATCAAGCGCGCCGGCGGGTCGATCGCCAGCCGCTTCAGCGGCCCCAACGACGACGCTCTCATCCCGGCTTACGTCGAGGTCCGCCCGGACGTCATTCAGGGCATCGCCTCGCTGGTGGATGGCGGCGCCAGCATGGACGCCCGCGCCAACGCCGCGCGCGCGCTCGGCATTCTCCGCGGCCGCGCCGCGCTGCCCACCCTCGAAAAGGGGCTGCACGCTCACGACGAGGACGTGATCTACGAGTCGCTCATCGCGATCGAGAAGATCAACGATCCGTCGGCCGGGCCGCCCGCGGCTTTCCTGCTGCACGATTTCTCGAAGCGCATCCAGCTCGCTGCCATCGACGTCGCCGGCCTGTTGCGCAACCGCGCCGCGCTAGGGGATCTTCGCGACATCTACGCCCGCAGCCGCGATAAGAAGGTCAAATCGGGTGCGCTCGAAGCCATCGCGAGCATGCCGGAGGCGCAGGACTGGTCGCTGCTCGAACGCTTGCGCGACGACAAATCGCCCGACATCCGCACCGCCGCCGCCGAGGGGCTCGGCCGCCTCGCCAAGCCCGGCGATCAAGCCAAGCTCCATGCCATGTTCGAGAACGAGGGCAAGCCCGGCCCGCGCATGGCCGCCGCTTTCGGCGACGCGCTCGACGGCAATGCCGATATGAGTGAGTTCGCCCCGCTGCGCTACCTGGTCAACCAGCTCAACTCCGCCGCCTGGCGCGGCGTTTCGCTCGGCTATCTGGTCGAACTGTGCCGCCATCCCGCCGTCCGACAGGCCCTTTACCCGGCGCTCGCCGCGGCGACGCGCGATGAAAAAACGGGCCTGGCGCAGGCGCTCGAGGCGAGCGGCGGGAAGGACTCGATCCCCTGCGCCGACAAACTTTCTCACGATCGCGATCCGGACGTCGCCGCCGCGGGACTCAACGCGCTCCGGACTTTGCGCCTCCGCTTCCCGTAGGCGGTGTGGGGCGCGCCGGAGGCCGATAACAGGCCGCGATTAGCTTCTGACCCCTGTAAGTCGGGCTGCGCATCACGCCATGCGCGCCACCCACCTGCGTGGACGAACCGCAAAGGAAGTACTCGCGCGGCGCGCTCCGAAGGCTCGAGGGTGGCCGCGTGGTGAAGTGCAACCAAGGCGCGATGAGCATTGCCCGGAATCCAGGGAGGTTCGGACGCCGAGGCCGCATATTCGTGCGCGGCGCGGCCAGCACTCTGCACCCTGGGCGTTAAGAAAAGCCCGGCTCGATTGTGGCCGCCACTTCTATGGATCGGGCGTCCAGTGGCTTCGGTCCTGTCCAAGAATCATTCCTAAACGCTGCGCGACTGCTCGCGGGCGATCACCGGCCAGACGGCAGTTCGCAAGCGCTTCGATGGGTCGGCATCTCGTCAAAGTGGCAGGCACTGGGTCGCCGGGCCGGCTGAGCGTTCATTCGGAAGCCCGTTCAAGATCCAGGGCAAAAGCCAGCGCGTTCTTGAGTCGCACCATGATCTCTGCGGAAAGCCTGCCAATCTTGCGTTCAAGACGCACGATTGGCAGAGATCCTAATCCTTGAACATTGGCTACTGATTCACGATCAAGGAACGGAAGCCGCGGCAGCGGCACTTCATACCGACTGTTTCTCCGCTGGGTGGTGAGAGGCACGTACAAGACGAGAGATCGCGGCAGGTCAGGGTCTTGGCGGGAGACGATGACGACGGGACGCGTCTTGGCAGCGAGTCCCAGATCCGCCAGCCAGATCTCACCGGGTTGGGGGTTCATCGAGCAGGTCGAGAACCTCCTGTTCGGCGGCGCGCGTGCGCGCGATATCAAGGATGTCGTGATCGGCGAGTTCTATAAGCTCAGTGATGCGCTCCCTGGCCTCAACCGCTGTCTCCGGCTTCCAGTCGCGCAATCGAGCGTCTAGTTTCTCCGCCAAGGCGTCCACGATGATCTCCTGCCCTTGTCCCAAGTGTAGCGCCATCTGCCCTCGACGGTATCGCCACGTATTCCATTGCGGGGACATGGAGGCCCAGTTCATGAAACGCGGCAAATACCGCCGAGGCCGTAAGTCCTCCCCGAAGCAGAGCCTTAGCCTGCCTGATCTCGACCTGGCAAGATAGGCAGTCCTCAATAGCCTGCAGCCGAAGGAATCCCAGCGGGGATACCGGCACGCGATAGACGAGTTCATCACCTGGTACTGCTCCGAACCGAGACTTTCGTTCAACAAAGCCGTCGTCACCCGGTACCGAATTCACCTGGAATCAAGTCAACACGCGCCGGGCACCGTTAATGGCAGGCTCGCGGTCGTCCGTCGGCTTGTGTACGAGGCCGCTGATTCCCGCCTTCTCAGCCCGGACTTCGCTGCCAGCATCCGGCGAGTCAAAGGACCGAAGAGCCTCGGCATTCGTCTTGGTAACTGGCTCACGGCCGGCCAGGCAAGGGCGCTCTGGCAGGCGCTTGACCCGAATACGCTCAAGCGTAAGCGAGATCGGGCGCTGCGCGGGATCCGGTTGGGCTGCGGGCTGCGCCGGAGAGAAGCGGCAGAACTGGACGTCGCCGATCTTCAGCGGCAGGAGGATTGCTGGGCCATCGTTGATCTGGTGGGCAAAGGTCGGCATATCCGGACGGCGCCCATTCCGGACTGGGTCAAAACCGCCCTTGATTCCCGGCTTGTGTCGGCTGGCGTGAGCGAAGGTCGCGTGTTTCGGTGTGTTTGCCGGGCGGGTATAACCTGGGGAAGCGGTGTAACGGAGAAGGCGGTGTGGCATGTCGTAAAGGACTGCGCCAAAAAAGCAGCCATTGAAAACCTGGCCCGGCATGACCTCCGTCGGACCTGCGCCCGGCTATGCCGCGACGCCGGCGGGCAGTTGGACCAGATCCAATTTCTGCTGGGGCACCTCTCAGTTCAGACGACCGAGAAGTATCTTGGCTGTAAGCAACGCCTACCAAATGCGGTTAACTATCGGGTCGGCATCGAGCCCAACAGTCGATCATGTCGGCGACCTTCCTCCAAGCGAACCGCTGCCAGTTTCCGAAGAGCTCGTTCCCTGGCCCGCTTGAAGACGATCTTCAGCGATGGGATAATCGTGCACGTGGAGCATCGAGCCAAAGACACCAAGCTCGAGATCGAACGGGAGCTCATTTGACAAGCCGTCGGCCTCTTACATCAAATATGAAACGGCATGGACGGAGAAGCTCTGCCCGCGTTGCGGGCAGCAGTCGGCCACGGCGCATGGCTGGCTTTTTCGAGAGCCTCCGCCAACATCGGACCTGCCAGACACGCGAAAACCGTTCGGTGAAGTGTTCATTCACGACAACCGAGACGACTGCGTGGTCCTAGCCCCCTCGGAGAAATGACGTGGGCCAAATTATCGCTGGCGTTGTAGGCGCAGCCCTCGTCGTATTTGTCCTCGTTCGGCTCTTCGGTCGTCGTGGACCCACGCCCAACAGCCGGGAACTCGCCATGGGCGTTTGGGCTGCCTTTGGTCCGTACGAATCGGTCGAAGATGCCGAGGGTTCCCTCTGCCGAAGCATACGAGCCGTCTTCGGCGAGTCGAACCTCAGCGAGCACGCGGCTTGGATAAAGGGGCATGCTGACAACTTCCGCATGTGGGAAAAGTCTGGCACTCTGAAGCAGAGTATGGAGTTCATGCGCCGCGGCCTGGCGGCGTTTGCGGCCGGACCTGACTTCGAAGCGGCGTGTGCCAAGTTCAAAGAGGAATCGAAGTTTGAAGCCCTGCGCCTGCTGGACAAGATCACGACCGATCTCGGAATGGAAAGACAAGCACCGGCCTTGCGCGCATTGATAGACGGTTCGATGCCTCCAGGGCAGATTCACGAGGAATTGGAAGCGAGCGAAAAGAGGCCGCTGAGCGCATCGTCAGAGTCGTTGGAGAAAATGTCCTCCATGCTCCTTCGCAGGAGGCGGCCCGCATGCGGCAGTTCCTTCAGGAACTCAGCCGTGAGCACAATGGAGAGGAAGCTACCACGCCAGAAGCCTGCGGGCTGTTGTATCTGAATTGCATCAATTACGCTGGCGACAACCCCGACTCAGAGTTCGCAAGAGTGTTTAACGCGCTTGACAACCAGTGGAAGGCGACTTTGCCGAACGAGGAGACAACGCCATCCTAGAACCGTCCGCGCCGTGTTCATTTCTTCCGAGTAAGCAACGCCTTACACATCCGCCGGCCATACTGTTGGAGAAGTAATCCGATTGCGCCCGTGATGTCCGCGTCACCTCAACGACACGACATGGCCGTAAGCGCGAGTTGCTGACATATGCAGGTCAACCAATAGCGCCTCCCTGACGCCGCAGCGTTTATGAGCCACTTGGATGTGGAGTTGTTATCCGGCGAAACGCTAACGGTCCGGTCGGTCGACTTCGCGAACTGCACTTCGACCCCGTGAGCGCGATGCAGCAACCGTATTTCAGGGCGTATGGCGCCCCGCTCGGGGGCCCGGCCTGAGACCGTTCACGACCGGCCGCGCGCCCGTCGATGAAGCGGACGGGGCGCTCCGTCCACTAGAACCCATCGCCGGACGGCCGTTCACACGACAGGACCCGGCGGAAACCCCAGGGGTCGTCTCGTGCCCAGCGATGCGCTCTGGACCACGCACCTGGGCTCTCCCGCCTCCAGCGATGGCGTCTTGGTTCGCCCCCGATGTGTCCCGTATGCAGTCGTGGGAGTGATGCCGCCGCGCTGATCTGGGCGCCGAGAACATCGACGCACGCGCCAGGCGCGAATCTGCCCGGCAGGGCGCCGCTGGCGGAGAAACTCGCCAACCCCTTCACGATGGTGCTCGAAGAAACGGCGGGTTGCTCCAACGTTGAGTTGGTCTGCGGCACCCTCCTCCTGGCATTGCCCCTTGCCCGAATGGACGCCAGCCAAGCGCTCCCCGACCGAGAGACCTGACGCATGCCCGCGCTGCCCGCTCCCGAAAAGCCAAATCCCGGAATCGGACACTATCATTCGACGCTCTTTGAAGCGCCCGCCCAGCATCAATCGCTTACAGGCTTCCCCGGTGGCAACTCGCGTGCCCCTCTTCCAGGTCGATCCTTGCGGGCCAACCCGCGCGAGCGCCGGTCCGCCGGTACGCTACGATGGACAATTCGGGGCATTCGACGGAACCGGAACACCACGATTTTCGTGTCTTACAGAGAACCGCGAAGAGGCGCAACCCGGTCCGGCTCGCCACGGTGCGCGCCGGCCGAAGGTTCGCGCCATCTCCGCCAGCCGATCCGGGCTGCGCATCGGGCCGGAAACGAAGTGGCCGGTCGCTTCGCCATAGTCGTTAAGTGGCTCATGTTGCTTGACATGTGAGCCTACCTAATATAAGTTAGGTGATTGATTCCGTGCCTGGCGCAGGATACCCGGCAGGTCTGAAACCATGAGGAAACTCGGCTAGAAAGCGTATGAGAAAACTTCGAACCGCTGTCGCAACTCTATGTGCGCTGCTGACGGCGAACCCGCTTCTTCCCGGCGAAGACATCCAGATCGAACGCCCGCGAGGCGGGCCTCTCGGCTTCCTGACCCACCAGTTCCAGGCTTCGAAGGTATCGCCCGTCACGTGGCAGGACTCGGGGCGGCTGGGCGCGCTGATGCGCGCCGGAAAGATCTATCTGTCGCTTCAGGATGCGATTGCGCTGGCGCTCGAGAACAATCTGGACATCGCGTCGGTGCGGTACGCCCCATTCATCGCGCAGGCGGACTTCAAGCGAGCCTCGAGCGGAGGCTTGCTGCGCGGCATCTCGACAAGCGTGACGCAAGGTCCGGCCAGCGCCAGCACCGCGAGCCCGGCGGCCATAATCTCGACCGGCGTCGTTACCCAAGTCGGAAGCGGCCTCTCGCAGCTTGGGCCCACCGTGCCGACCCTCGACCCCGTGATCACGGGCAGCCTCTACTGGGCCCACGTCACCAGCCCGCAGACCAACCCCTTCGCTTACGGAACCGACATCCTGACGACGACCTCGACCATCGCCTCGCTGAGCTACAACCAGAACTTTCTCCACGGCGGCAGCCTCTCGTTCAGCATCACGAACAACTTCGTGTACCAGAACACATATCTGAACTTCCTGAATCCATCCCGCTCGGCTTCCGCGCAGCTCCTCTTCTCGCAACCGCTTCTGCAAGGCCTGTCGCTGGCGGTGAACAACCGCTACATCCGCATTGCCAAGAACAACACGAAGATCGCCACCACCGTGTTCGAACAGCAGGTGATCGCGACGGTATCGAATATTATCAGCCTGTACTGGGATCTGGTGAGCTTCACCGAAAACGTGCGCTACGCCGAGCAGAACCTGAAGCTGGCGCAGGACAACTACGACGACAACCGAAAGCAGGTCGAGATCGGGACGATGGCGCCGCTCGAAATCACTCGCGCCGAGGCCGAACTGGCGGCGCGCCAGCAGGACGTTACCGTGGCCCAAACCAGCGTGCTGCAACAGGAAACCATTCTGAAGAGCGTACTGACTCACCGCGGTCTGTCCGACCCGGCGATCGCGGGGGCGCACATCGTACCCACCGACAGTATTCACATCCCGTCGCGGGACAATATTCCGCCGCTGGAGAGCCTGATGGCCGACGCGATGACCTACCGGCCGGAATTGCGTCAGAGCGAGCTCACCGTGGACAACAGCAAGATCCAGTTGCAGGGGACGCACAACGAGCTGCTGCCTTCGCTCAGCATCATCGGCATCCTGATGAATCGCGGCCTGGCGGGTTTCTTGAACTCCATCGAGCCGCCCCCGGGCTCCGGATTCGCCAATTTCGGCGATCCGTATTTCCTTGGAGGCAATGGCCTCGCCTGGCAGCAGATCCTTCAGCGCAATTTTCCGGTCTACCGGCTCTACGTCTCGTTGAACATCCCGTTCCGGAACCGGGCGGCGCAATCGGACTACGTGCATGACCAATTGACGCTTCGTCAGAGCGAACTGTCTTATCAGCAGCAGGAGAAGCAAGTGCGGCAGGACGTGGTTAACGCCGTCAACTCGCTCGAGCAGGCGCGGTCGCAATACGAAGCCGCCGCGCGCCAGACCGTATTGCAGCAGGAGACGCTCGATGCCGAGCAGAAGAAGTTCAGGCTCGGCGCATCAACGACCTACCTGGTGATTCAGGCGCAGCGCGACCTGGCCCAGGCCGAGTCCAACGAAGTGGTCTCCGAGAGCGTATATCAAAAGGCGCGAGTGAATCTGGACGTAGCGACGGGCCGGATCCTTTCGACGTACGGAATCGACATCGAGGATGCGCGGATGGGAACGGTGTCGCGCGCGCCGTCGCCTTTGCCGCCGGCAAAGTAATTAGAGGATAGGGGAAAGGTCAATGATGGAAAAACTAAAGCCGGAAATCGGAACTCATTGGCGGACGGTGCGTTCGTTCGTCGCCGTGCTGTGCTCTCTGCTGCTGATGGCGCCGCCGGCGCTGCCGTCGGACCAGACCAAGGACGGCATTACCATTCAGGGCCCCACCATGAGTGGGCCGTTGGGTGGTTTGCTCCATGAATACCAGGGTCACCAGGTTGCGCCGCTCAATCTGCTTAACAGCCCGCGGCTCGACCAACTGATCCGCGGCGGCATCATCTATCTTTCCTTGCAGGACGCCATCGCCCTGGCCATCGAGAACAATCTCGACATCCAGGTGCAGCGCTACGACCCGTTGATTGCCGACGCGGACCTGTTGCGCTCCCAGAGCGGCGGCCTGCTGCGTGGCGTGCCACAAGGCGTACAGAACGGCATCGGCAGCGCCGGCCAGGGCGTCAGCGGCGGCGCACTCGGCGCGGCCACGCTCACCAGCGTCAGCGCCGCCTCGGCAACTCCGGCCGCCAACGTCAACGGGATCATCAGCCAGCTCGGTCCAACCACCCCCAACCTCGATCCCGTCCTCACGGGTTTCACCGGCTTCTCCCACTCCACATCCCCCGAAACCAGCAACTTCCTTACCGGCACCAGCGCGCTGATCAGCAAAACCTATCTGGCCAACTTCACCCTCACCCAGGGCTTCCTCACCGGCACCACGGCGGCTCTCTCCTTCGATAACCGCTACCTCAACCAAAACGCGACGACCAACAACGTTAACCCTTCATGGAACGCCACGCTCGACCTCACCGTCAGCCAACAGCTCCTGCAAGGATTCGGCCTGGCCGTGAACAACCGGAATATCCGCATCTCGGAAAACGAGAGGCGAACCAGCGACCTCACATTCCGGATGCAATTGATCGCGACGATTTCCAACATGGTTGGGCTGTACTGGGACCTGGTCAGCTTTAACGAGAACGTCCGCTACGCCCGGCAAAACCTCGCCCTTTCCCAGCAAACGTATTCCGACAACAAGAAGCAGGTGGAGATCGGCACGCTCGCTCCGATCGAAGTCACCCGCGCGGAGGCGGAGGTGGCGGCGCGCGAGCAGGACGTCACGGTAGCGGAAACCAACCAGTTGCAGCAGGAAACCATCATCAAGAGCGCCTTGAGCAAGAACGGTGTGGCGGCGCCGGAAGTGGCCTCCGCCCGCGTGGTGCCGATCGACAAGATCCATGTGCCGGAGACGGACAACTTGCCGCCGCTGGCGGACCTCGTGGCGACCGCCCTGAAGACCCGTCCCGAACTCGAGCAGTCCCGCTTGAATCTCGACAACAACCGCATTCAGCTTCAAGGCCTGAATAACGCTCTGCGGCCCACCCTGACCGCCGTCGGTGAGCTGACGAACATCGGACAAAGCGGCCAGGTTTATGCGCCGGGTGCCCAGAGGTTCGGGCCACCAAGTCCATTTTTCGTCGGCGGCTATGGCAACGCTCTGGCCCAGGCCTTCCGCCGCGACTTCCCCGACTACAATATCGGCGCGCAGTGGAACGTCATATTCCGCAACCGCTCCGCCCAGGCCGACTACGTCTACAACCAGCTCACCCTCCGGCAGTCGGAACTCAGCGCGCAGAAGCAGAAGAACCAGGTGATGGTGGACGTGCAGAACGCGATGATCGGCGTGCGGCAGGCCCGTTCCCGCTACCAGGCGGCGGTGAAGCAGCGCGTGCTCGAACAAGAGAGTCTCGACGCCGAGCAAAAGAAGTACCGGCTCGGCGCCTCGACGCTGATTCTCGTGATCCAGACACAGCGCGACCTTGCCCAGGCCGAATCGAACGAGGTCACTGCCGCCAGCGCCTATCAAAAGGCCACGGTCAGCCTCGAGGTCGCCACGGGCCAAGTGCTAACGGCCTATAAAGTCGATGTGGACGACGCCCGGCAAGGCGTCGTGAAGCAGGGCCCCTCCGAGCCGCCCGTCACCGCGCCGGCGCCGCAGTAGGCGCCGCGGCCGTTTCGAAGTGAAACGGGCCTGGTTCAAATCTGCACGCCTCGCCCGGGCGCGGGGAAATTTTTCCCCCGCCCCAAAATGCCCGCGCGAGTCTTTTCTTACGGTTCTGGCCTGTAACGGATTGGCATCCGAGATGCACAGCCCAAGTGCGTAGTGAACAGGGATGACTCAAGGAACGGGGCCGCTCCGCCAACCAACCCGCCCATAATGCACACAAACCCCTGCGACTCCCCAGCAAACCGCTAACCACCTGCCCGGCCCGTTCCTTGAGATCAGAAATTTCCGTCGAGCTTCAAGTGACATATTTCTGGCGCAGTACGCCAAAAATTTGCCGCCCCGGTGGTGGATCGCAGCCAGTTACGATAAAGCGATGCCGCGCATTGTTTCGCTGATTGCCAGCGCGTCCGAGATCGTCCACGCGCTCGGACTCGGTGAGCACCACGTCGGCCGTTCCCACGAGTGCGATTATCCGGCGGCCATCGCCCGGCTTCCTGTCTGCACGCGGCCCACGTTCGGGGTGGACGGCGACAGCGCCGAGATCGACCGGCAGGTGAAAGACAAGCTCCGCGCGGCGGAGTCCCTGTACGAAGTCTTCCCCGGCATCCTCGACGAGCTGGCCCCGACGCACATCATCACCCAAACGCAGTGCCGGGTTTGCGCTGTGAGTCTCGACGACGTCCGCGACGCGCTCTCGCGGTCGGTGAAATCGCGCCCCGAAGTGATCCCGCTCGAGCCGGACTCGCTCGGCTCGATCTGGGACGGCATCCGCCGCGTGGCTCGCTCCTGCGGCGTGGCCCGGGCCGGAGAACTTCTCGTGCGGGATCTTTGCGGACGCCTCGATACGATCGCCGCGCGCGCCGCCATCGCGCCCGAGCGGCCCACGGTCGCCTGTATCGAATGGCAGGAGCCGCTCATGGCCGCCGGGAACTGGGCGCCCGAACTGATCGCGCTCGCCGGCGGACAGAACCTGTTCGGCGAAGCGGGACGCCATTCGCCGTGGATGCGCTGGGAGGATCTCGTGGCCGCGGATCCCGCCGTCATCGTCGTCTCGCCGTGCGGCTTCGGCCTCGCCCGCGCGCGCGATGAGATGCCCTGGCTCACCCGCCGCGACGGCTGGAGCGCCCTGCGGGCCGTCCGCGAAGGGCGCGTGTTCCTGGCTGACGGCAACCAGTTCCTCCACCGGCCCGGCCCGCGCGTGGTCGAAAGCGCGCGCATACTGGCCGAAATCCTCCACCCGGCGCTATTCGCGCCCGAGTTCGAAGGCTGGGCCTGGCAGCGCTTCGGCTGATCAGTCGTGCGCGGGCGCGTCCGGCGTAAGGCCGATCCGCTCGCGCTCGGCATTGAACTCGCAGCCCACCAGCGAGATTGCCGACAACAGATACATCCACGTCAGCAGCGCGATTAACGCGCCCAGGCCGCCATAGAGAACGTTATAGTTGGCGATATTCCGCACGTAAAAGGCGAAGCCCAACGTGGCCACGAACCACAGCACGGTGGCCAGCAGCGCGCCCGGCCATACCAGGCGAATGCGCATGGGCCGGTTTGGCCCAAGAAAGTAAACCAGCACGTTCACCCCTGCGATGGTGACAAACGCCGCGCCGAAGCGCAGCAGCCGGCCAAACAGCAGCACCCAGGGCCGCAGATCCACGCCCTCGGGCGTCATGCCGAAGCCTTGCAGGAAGTTGCGTTCGTAGCGTGCGCCGAACAGCACCAGCGCGGAGGCGGCCAGCAAAGGCAGCGCGGCGACGAACACCAGCGCGATCGCCATCGAGCGCTGCTTCACGAACGGCCGGCCGGTCGGTAAACGATAGGCGGCCTGGAACCCTTCCATCAAGCTGGTCATCGCGCCGGAAGCGGCCCACAGGGACACCGCTGTCGCGCCAACCAGAAGCGAGACCGGCCGCTGCCCCTTCACGCTGAACACGTAGCGCACGAGGTCCTCCGAGCCTGGAGGCACCGCCTCGAATAGGAAGCGCGAGATGATCCGCGCCACGTCTTCGGCCTTGGTGCGCGCCAGGATCGCGGCGAGCGAGGTGAGCACCGGAAAGAACGACAACAGCGCCGAGTACGCCGCTCCTTTGGCGATGCCGAAGCAGTTGTCCTCGTAGGCGGCCAACAGCGCATTCCGCAGCATTCCCCAGAAGCGCGCGGCGCCGCCCGGCTGGAACAGGTAGAGTCTCGGGTCGGCGGCGCCCATCAGTTCGCGAGCTTCGCCTCGAGCTCGGCCCACCGCCCGTATAGCGCGTCCACTTCCGCGCGCGCGGCCTCGCACCGTTCGTGCCGCTCGAGCATGCGCCGCGCATCGTGCGCCCCTTCGATCGTCTCCAGATCGGCCTCGGCGTCGCGTAATCGCTCTTCGGCTTCGAGAATGCGCGCCTCCATTTGCTCCCACTCGCGCGCGTCCAGATACGATAGCTTTTTCCCGCCCGGCGGGCTCCCCTCGCGGGAAGCGGCGGCGCGCGGCGCGGGGGCCGTCGGCCTGTCGCGCGCGGCGCCGGCTTCCTCGCGCGCCCGCTCCCACTGCTCGCAGCTTGCGTACATCGCCGAGCCGCCCCGTCCGTCGAGGCCAAGAATCGTCGTGCTGGCCCGGTCGAGCAGGTAGCGGTCGTGCGTCACCAGCACCACCGCTCCGGCGAAGCCAGCCAGGTTCTCTTCAAGGACCTCGAGCGTCGGAATATCCAGGTCGTTGGCCGGCTCGTCGAGCAGCAGCACGTCGGTCGGCTCGAGCATCAGCCGCGCGATGTGAACCCGCGCCTGCTCGCCGCCCGACAGCCGGCCCAGCGGCAGATCGAGCTGCCCGGCGCGGAACAGGAAGCGCGCCGCCCATCCCGCCACGTGTACCGGGCGACCCTCGAAGATCACCCCGTCGCCGTGCGGCGCGAGCGCGCGGCGCAGCGGCATCTGTGCGTCGAGCCGCGCCCGGTGCTGATCGAAGTGCAGCACCCGGAGCCCGTCGGCCCGCCGCACCGCGCCCGCATCCGGCGCACGCACGCCCTCGAGAATGCGCAGCAGCGTGGTCTTGCCGCTTCCGTTCGGCCCGAGCAGCCCAAGCCGCGAGCCCGGCGAAAGCGTGAACGCGAGGCCCTCGAACAACGGCCGCCCGCCGGCGTTCGCCGCCAGCCCTTCCACTTCGATGAGCCGCTTGGTCCGGCGTCCCGTCGCCGTGAAGTCGATCGCCGCGGTCCCTTCCCGCCCGCGCGCCGTCATCTCGTCGAGATCGTCGATCAGCCGCCCGGCCGCGTCGATTCGCGCCTTCGATTTCGAAGTCCGCGCCTTCGCGCCCCGCCGCAGCCACGCCACCTCGCGCCGCACCTGGTTCTCGAGCGATTGCCGCTCCTGCGCCCGCGTCCGATCGAACTCCTCGCGCCGCAAAAGGAAGTCGCTGTAGCCGCCCTCCACCGCCAGCGTCCCGCCCGGATACGAGCGGCGGATCTCGATCGTGCGCGTCGCGTAGCGCTCGAGAAAATACCGGTCGTGCGTGACGACGAGCGAGGCGAACGGAGCGTCCATGAGCAGCTTCTCGAGCCACAACACGCCCTCGACGTCGAGGTGATTGGTCGGCTCGTCGAGCAGCAGCAACTCCGGCGCCGCGATCAGACGCATGGCGATCGCCAGACGCTTGCGCCAGCCGCCGGACAGCGCATCCACCGGCTGAAGCGGATCCTTGAACCCGGCCCGCCCCAAGGTCACGTGAATGCGCGCCGCGCGCTCCGCTTCCGTCTCGTGTCCCGTGGGCGCCACCGCTCGCAGCACCGCGCCCACCGTGGCTCCCTCCGGCGGCGCGTCCTGCTGCGGCACGTAGCCGAGGCGCAGGTTCTTCCGCGGCGCGACAAGCCCCTCGTCCGGGCTCAGCTCGCCCGCCAGAATTCGTAGCAAGGTCGACTTGCCGGAGCCATTCGCCCCGATCAGCCCCACGCGGTCGCCCTCGGCGATCGCCAGCGACACGCCCTCGAACAGACGATCGGACGAGAAGGACTTGGCGAGGGACTGGCAGCCGAGCAGCAAGGTCATGCGCTCAGACTATTGTAGAGCTTGTCCCGTTTCCCAGAATTTCGGGCTCCGGCTAACTTTGCATTGCAAAGTACTTTCGAGCCGTGGGGCTTTTTAAAGGCCGCTATCGGAAAAGTGTAATGGCGTTTGAGGATCTTTGAGTGTTTGAGCCTGCCAGCCGACGCGGCCGCCGCGAGTTCGCGCAGCCCCACGAATTCGCCTCAGGCAACCCCCCGGAGATGCCGAAGGCGCTGGCATCCTGGATTCTCCGGGAAGAAATGCGTGTAGAAGACCTCGGTCATGCCTTGGGCGTGGCGCCGTTTCGGCAACGTCCCTTGAATGATGATCCCGTCGTAGCAGGAGAGAGTGTCTGCGATCCGGCTCTTATAGCGCTCCGTCAGGAGCTCGATGCCCATTCCGGCATCATGATCGATCTCCTGTCGGGAGCAGCCTCCATGTATAAACTGAACCGAACCGACAATCAGCTCACGAAACTCACAAAGACTTCTTTCGGAGAACAAGGCTTGCTCGAACGCTTCGATCTGGAGAAGTGGATCGCCGCCTCCCCTGATTTACTCGGCGAAGATTTGTTGGTCTTGGCGACTGAACACATTCTTCCAAGTAACCTTCGGATCGACATTCTGGCGCTCGACACCAATGCCAGCGTGTGCCCTTCTCCATCGCTTGCTGAACTTGCCAGGCCAGCGTCTCTTTCAGCGCGACCGCGCCGGTCTCTTCGAGGACGCCTTCCTCTTTCAGGAAGCCCTCCAGTGACGAGCCGATATGCTTGTTGCGCATTCTCATTTCGTAACGTCCTTGACGGGCCCGGTATTCGTCAGCCAAATCTTAGGCGACATGTCTCCGGCGTGTCGGCTTTGGCCCCGGATCATCTTCGGCAATGCCGGACAAAACTACCGGCGCACGGTCGGGAAATTCGGCGACCAGCGAAAGATTCCCGCCCATGGCCTCGACCGTTTTTCGGAGCGTGGACAGCAAGAGATCGCTACGCTTTTCCAGGCGCGAAACACTGTCCTGGGTGACCCCGAGCGTCTTGGCCATCTTTACCTGCGTGAGCTTGCGCGCGTGCCGCAGTTCGCGCAAGGTCATCTCCTCGGCGATCAGCTCGGCGGCGCGGGCCTCGACCTTCTTGCGTTGGGCGGGGCTCAGTTCCTTCATTTTGTCCTTCAGCGTGATTGGCATGGCTATGTTCCCTTCTTCTTCGTTCGTGACAGGTGCTCATCAAATCTTCCGTCGGCCTTTGCTATGAGCTGGCGGTAAAATCTCTGCTCGCCGCCGCCCGACTTGTCTCCCGCGATCAGAAGGACCGCGTTGCGTTTCGGGTCGAACGCGAAGGCGACGCGCCAGACACCGTCCGCCGCGTCAAAGCGCAACTCCTTCATATTCGCGTGGCGCGAACCTTTGAGCGTATCGACGCGGGGCCTGCCGAGCTGCGGGCCAAACTGCTCCAGCAACAGGGCGTGAGCGCGTAATTCGGTCTGCACGTCATCCGGCAGCGCCTCGAATTCAGGATCGAAGTCCCTATGGAATTCAACTTCCCACTTCACTCTTAGTGTATGTCATATAGGTCATATGTTGTAAAGAACATATTGTGTTCTGGAGCCTGTTTCAGCGGGCCGGTGAAGCTCAAGAGGAAGCCCGCCGAACAGGCACAATTCTCTCCGAGTGCAGACCGGCAGAGACGGGCCTTCTTCAGCCCAGAAACTTGCCGGTCACATGCGCCCGCGCGTCTTCGTCGCTCCATGCGCGCCGCAATGTTCGCGAGGATTTCGCGTTTGCAGACGGACAGCCGGACGAGGCCCTTAATAGGCTCCGTCGTCAGCAGTTCGACCGTCACCCGGCGCTCGCCGACCTTGATGAGCGTCTTTTTGCGCTTCCCCTTCCCGACCCACACGGCTTCTTTCCACCGCACCACGTCGCCGACGATGAACTTCTCGCCGCAGGGTATCTGCTTGGGCATGTTTTGCCTCGCGACCGCAGACAAGCAAAGTTCTGTGTTTGATTGGGATTGCGAAGTTTGGTACAAAAGCGCGTGCAGCTCGGCCACAACTCAAATGCAGATACAACCGCAATTCCAGAGCGTGGGGACTCTCGTGACTGGTCGCCTGTTCCGGATTCCGGAATACCAGCGCGCATACAGCTGGCAGCCGAAACAGCGGGCAGATCTATTCGATGACATCAAAAAGGTGCAGAGGGCAGGCGATGACGCGACGCACTTCATGGCAACGATTGTGGGACTGCGCCGAAGTAAGAGAATAATTGCTGCCGACGAGTACGTTGATGTCGAAGTAGTTGATGGGCAGCAGCGGCTGACCACGATCGCCTTGCTATTGAAGGCCCTGGCCAAGACCTTGGTGAAGAGCGCGCCGAAGTACGCGGAAGAAATACAATCGCTGCTCGTCAAGGGAGATGACCTCTGCCTCCTCTTGCTACAGACTAATCACGACACAAGCTACATATTTGCCGACTACCTTCGCCACGGTAAGGCGCCAAAGGATGGGTCCGCACGGACTGCGGCAGATGAGAACCTCGTGAAGGCCATTTCCGAGTGCGAGGAATTCGTCGAGACATGGAGCCACGACCATGACTTGATTCAGTTGCTTGCGATTATCAAGAATCGTCTATCAGTCATATTTCATGAAATCGAAGATGAGTCCCTGGTCTACACAGTCTTCGAGGTTCTCAATAGCCGCGGATTGGACGTCACCTGGTTCGATAAGCTTAAGAGCTTATTGATGGCAATCGTCTTTGAGAACGGAGACGAGGGATCCAAGAAAGAGACAGTTAAGGAGATCCACGACCTGTGGACCGACATTTATCGGACTATCGGACTTAGGCAGAACCTTAATCGGGAGACCGTGCGCTTTGCGGGGACCCTCCGATCTCCCTATTCACTGAACCGACCCCTCGCGGAGGAGGATGCGGTTCGCGTCTTGACCAGCGCCTGCGAGGGCGAGCCGTCGGCTGTAGTGGCAATGTCCAAATGGCTCCTTGCCGTGACCCGAGCTGAGAATGAGCTACTGTCCAACCGACGCCTGGGAATATCGAGGAACATAATCCAGGCAAGGCTCGTCGCAATAGCGACTCTGCTCCGTGATTTTCCAAAAGACGACCAGGAAGCCATCCTGCGAAAGTGGGAAAGCGTTACGTTCCGGATCTACGGCATAGGTGGACGGGACTCGCGCACAAAGGTTGGCGACTACGCACGCCTTGCGTGGAGCGTCGCGAACGACGGCCTATCAAGATCGGAGATCATTAGTGAGCTTGAGAAGATCGGCGCGGGATTCTTGATCGAGGACGTCGTTGGCAAACTGGCTGGAAACGACTGCTATCAGGGCTGGACCGACGAACTACGCTATTTGTTCTTTCGCTACGAGGAACATCTGGCGGAGATGGCAGGCCAATCCATAAATGCGTCAGAATGGAATCGTATCTGGCAGGTAGAGCCATCACGCTCCATCGAACACATCTTACCGCAAAGTAAGGGGTCTGAAGATCCCAAGACTCAGGGCCTCTTTGTGCACCGACTCGGCAACCTTATGCTGCTACCTCCGGGAGTAAACTTTCAATTGCAGGATGATAGCCCCGCTGATAAAGCACAAACCTATAAATCGTGCGGCCTCCTTCTTGCTGCCGAAGTCGGTAAACTTATCGAGCAGGGCAAGTGGAATCGCAAGGCCGCGGAGAATCGAGAAATGCGGCTAATTGAGTGGGTAACTGCGGAATGGAAATGACAAGCTCTTATGGTCAACGTAAACGGTAGGATGAGTCCGGCCAAGAACAAGGCATTCGGGAATCGCCGCCCGCTGGCCGGGAGTCCGCGTCTGGGAAACTCATCGGGGCGTGGTAGGGATTTACTCCGGCGATGCCACCTTGCGGCGGCCCGCCTGGCCGCATGGTCGGCGACCCGCTGAGGCCGCCGCCAACGGTGCCTGACCGGCAATCACCCGCTTACATTCGCCCAACGTCTATCGTTTCCTGTTGTCAACAGCCCTTCCGTCCAACGACTGGATCGGAGTTGACACGCGCAGTTCCCCGAAACCGGCGCCGGCCCCCTTATCGTGGACGCCGATCCGGCAAGCGCCGGAATGCCAGTCCTTAGAGTGAACCGTGTTGGGCGTGCACCGCGGTGGACTCCAACACGCCCCGCCCCGCCCACGCGCATATAATCGGGGAACCGTGGACACTGGGACACAAGAACCGCTGATCGCGATTTATCCCGGGTCGTTCGACCCGCTGACCAACGGCCACCTCGACCTGATCGAGCGGGCCAGCCGGCTGGTGGACACCCTGGTTGTATCGATCTTGCGCAACGAAGCCAAGACCGCGCTGTTTACCGTCGACGAACGCGCGGAGATGATCCGCGAGGCGGTGGCCGGGCGGGCGAATGTCAGCGTCGAGTCGTTCGACGGGCTGCTCGCCGATTACGCGGCGCGGCGCGGCGCGCGGCTCATCGTGCGCGGGATTCGCGCGATCTCGGATTACGAGTACGAGTTGCAGATGGCGCTCATGAACCGGCGGCTGAGGCCGGACGTCGAGACCATGTTCCTGATGGCGGCCGAAGCGTATTCGTTCGTCAGTTCGCGGCTGGTGAAGGAAGTCATCGGGCTGGGCGGCGACATTGGCGGCCTGGTGCCGGAGCGAGTCGAGCGGCGGCTGCGCGAGCGCATCGCGCAGGCCAAGGGCGGCGCGTCATAATAGAAGAAATGTCTACTCTCACTTCCGAGGCGCGGCGGGCGAGCCTGGCTCTCGCCGAGCGCATGTCCTCGATCAGCGAATCCTCGACGATGAAGGTGGCGGCCGAAGCGGGCCGGCAGAAGGCGGCGGGCATCGACGTGGTCGATTTCGGCGCCGGCGAGCCCGATTTCCCCACGCCCGACAACATCAAACGCGCTGGAATCCGGGCGATTGAAGGGAACTTCACCAAGTACACGCCGGCCAGCGGAACGCTCGAGCTGAAGCAGGCGGTCTGCGAGCGCCACCGCGTCGACTACGGCACGAACTACTCTCCGGCCGAGTGTCTGATCACCGTAGGCGGCAAACACGCCATCTTCGATCTCACGCAAGCGCTGCTCAACCCGGGCGACGAGGCGATCATTCCAGTGCCGTACTGGGTCACGTATAAGGATGTCGTGAACTACACGGGCGCCCGCTGCGTGTTTGCCGAGACCTCCGAGGCGGACGGCTTCACCTTCACCGCCGGCACGATCGAGCCTCACATCACGCCGAAGACGAAGCTGCTCATCGTCAACTCGCCGTCGAATCCGAGCGGCGCGGTGCTCAGCCGCGAGGAGTTCGAGAAGATTCATCGCCTCGCCTCCCGGCACGGCATCTGGCTGCTGACGGACGAGTGCTACTGCCGGTTCCTGTACGAAGACGAGCCGTTTTCAATCGCCGCCGCGCCGGGCGCGAAGGACAACGTGGTGGTGGCCGGTTCGCTCTCGAAGACGTATTCGATGACCGGCTGGCGGATCGGCTTCGTGCTGGGTCCGAAGCCGGTGGTCAGCGCGATGGCGACGTTGCAAAGCCATTCGACGTCGAACCCGACTTCGATCGCGCAGAAGGCCGCGGTCGAGGCCGTGAGTGGGCCGCAGGATTCGATTCCGCTCATGCTGGCCGAATACCGCGCGCGCCGCGATTACGTGCTTGCGCGGCTGCGGGGCATTCCCGGCGTGACGGTGGCCGAACCGAAAGGCGCGTTCTACGCCTATCCGAACGTTTCGTGCGCGTTCCGCCAGGGCATCGATTCGGCGTTCGCCTTCAGCGAGCGGCTGCTCGCCGAAGACCATGTTGCGGTGGTGCCGGGCGAGGCGTTCGGCACGAATAAGCACATTCGCATCTCCTATGCGACCTCGATGCGAGAGCTCGAGCGCGGACTCGACCGCCTGGCGGCGTTCATCGGACGGTATTCGGCGTGACGCGCGGAGCGGCCCAGCCCGCTCCCCGGCGCCTGAGCGTCGAGTTCAAGCCAAAGATCTGGGGCGCGACGCGGCTCGCGCCCTGGTTCACGGATACGGCGGAGAAGACCGGCGAGGCGTGGTTCACGGACGCCGAGGCTCTGCCGCTGCTCGTCAAGTTTCTCTTCACTTCCGAAAAGCTCTCGGTGCAGGTGCATCCGGACGACGAGTTCGCCGCGCGGCACGAGCGATCCCCCGGCAAGACCGAGATGTGGCACGTGTTGCGGGCCGAGCCGGGCGCGAGCGTCGCGCTCGGCCTGCTTGAGCCCGTTAGCGGCGCGCGCTTGCGCGAGGCGTCGCTGAACGGCGAAATCGAACGTCTGCTCGCCTGGCGCGAGGTCTCGGTGGGCGACTCGTTCTTCGTGCCGCCCGGAACCATTCACGCGATCGGCGCGGGCCTGGCGCTGTGCGAAGTGCAGCAGCCCTCGGATGTGACCTACCGGCTGTACGATTACGGCCGTCCGCGCGAGCTGCATCTCGAAAAAGCCATCGCCGTTTCGCGAGCCTGTGCGCATCCGGGCCGGCAGACTCCTGTTGCACAGCCCGGCGGCGCGGAGCTGCTCGCCGAGTGCCCGTATTTCCGCGTATTGAAGCGGCGGATCGAGCGGCCGTATGCGTGGGCGGGCGCCACCGGCGCGGCGATCGCCGTCGTGCTCGAAGGATCGGGCGTGATCGCCGGCGAACCGTTCCGCGCCGGAGAGGCCTGGCTGATTGCCCCCGGCGCCGCGCCGTTCGAAATCGCGCCGCACGCCCCGGTCGCGCTGCTCGAGGCCATCTCGCCCGGCTACACTGTGAGGGGACAAGACTGATGTGGAAGCTCGGCCGGAAGTTCTTCGATCACGTGTTGCCGGGCGTCATCAAGCCGCTGCACGCGCTGTGGAACGAGATCATCGGCTTCGTGTTCGTGGTGCTCGCCGTGACCATCGTCGTGGCCACGCTGCGGCGCACGGCCAACGACCCGGATGGGTTCTGGCCGATGGTGGCGGGCGTGACCTTCGGGCTGATCCTCGCCGGCTTCGGCCTCTCCTCGTTCCGGCGCGCCCGCAAGATCTCGCGCTCCTGAAAGGACCCTCATGAGCGAAGCGCCGGGCGAGTTTCCTTACACCCGCGGCATCTACCCCGGCATGTACCGCGACCGCCCGTGGACCATGCGCCAGTACGCGGGTTTCGGCTCCGCCGAGGAGAGCAACCGCCGCTACCGCTACCTGTTGTCGCAGGGCATCACGGGTCTCTCGGTCGCCTTCGATCTGCCCACGCAGATGGGGCTCGACGCCGATCACCCGCTGGCCGCCGGCGAGGTCGGCCGCGTCGGCGTGTCGATCGGCTCGCTGGCCGACATGGAGCGCCTGTTCGATGGCATCCGCCTCGATACGGTCACCACGTCGATGACGATCAATTCGACGGCCGCGATTTTGTTGAGTCTGTATGTTCTGGTGGCGCGCGCGCAGGGCGCGGACGTGCGCAAGCTGTCGGGCACCGTGCAGAACGACATCCTGAAGGAGTACATCGCGCGCGGCACCTATATCTATCCGCCGCGGCCGGCCATGCGCATCGTCACGGACCTGTTCGCCTGGGCGGGCGCCGAGCTGCCCGCGTGGAACACGATCTCGATCAGCGGCTATCACATCCGCGAGGCGGGCTCGACCGCGGCGCAGGAGGTCGCCTTCACGCTCGCCAACGCGATCGCCTACGTAAGCGCGGCCATCGAGGACGGTCTCGAAGTGGACTCGTTCGCGCCGCGCCTCTCGTTCTTCTTCAACGCGCACAACGATTTTCTCGAGGAGATCGCCAAGTTCCGCGCGGCGCGGCGCCTGTATGCGCGCATCATGCGCGAGCGGTTCGGCGCGCGCAATCCGCGCTCGACGATGCTGCGCTTCCACGCGCAGACGGCCGGCTCGACGCTCACCGCGCAGCAGCCGGATGTGAACGTGGTTCGCGTGGCGCTGCAGGCGATGGCGGCGGTGCTTGGTGGCGCCCAGTCGCTGCACACGAACTCGTGCGACGAAGCGCTCGGGCTTCCCACCGAGGACTCGGCGCGCCTGGCTCTGCGCACGCAGCAGATCCTCGCCGCCGAGACCGGCGTCACCAGCGTCGCCGACCCCTGCGGCGGCAGCGAGGCGATCGAGCGCAAAACGGACGAGATCGAACGCGAGGCGCGCGACTACATCGGCCGCATCGACGCCATGGGAGGAACGCTCGCCGCCATCGAGCGCGGGTTTATCCAGGGCGAGATTCAGAGCGCGGCGTACCGCTATCAGCAGGAGATCGAGCGCGGCGAGCGGATCGTGGTCGGCGTGAACAAGTACCGTGTCGAAGATGAGGTCGCGCCGCCCGCGCTGCGCATCGATCCGGAGATCGAGCGGCGTCAGGTCGAGCGGCTGCGCGAACTGCGCGCCTCGCGTGGCGCCGCGGAGGTCGAGGCGCGTCTTCTCTCGCTCGAAGCCGCCGCGCGCGACGGAAGCAATCTCATGCCGCGAATCCTCGCCTGCGCCGACGCGCGGGCCACCGTCGGCGAAATCTCCGATGGGCTGCGCGCCGTGTTCGGCGAGTATCGCGAAGCGTAGCGTTCTCCCTGCCGGCCTCGGAGCCGCTTGATCTCCACAACCGCTCACATCCTCCCTCGTGACCTCGGGGACGGTCCGCATGGAGGCCGGACGGCGTGCCGGCGCGCCGCTACAATCGGTAATGTGCCTGCGGGTTCTAACTTTGACGCGATCGTCGTCGGCGCCGGCCATGCCGGCTGCGAGGCGGCGCGGGCCTGCGCGCGGCTCGGGTTGCGCACGGCGATGGTCACGATGAACCTCGACCTGATCGCGCAGATGTCCTGCAATCCGGCTGTGGGCGGCATCGCGAAGGGACACCTGGTCCGCGAGATCGACGCGCTCGGCGGTGTGATGGGCGAGGTTGCCGACGCGGCCGGCATCCAGTTCCGCCTGCTGAATACGAGCCGCGGTCCCGCCGTGTGGTCGCCGCGCGCGCAGTGCGACAAGAAGCAATACCGCTTGCGCATGAAGGAGGCCCTCGAGCGCGAGCCGGATCTGCGTATCCTGCAAGCCGAAGTGGCCGAGTTGGTTTTCACGGCCGGCACGCCGCGCCGCGTGACCGGCGTCGCGCTTCGCGATGGCCGTGCGCTTTCGGCCGGCGCGGTCGTCATCACCACCGGAACGTTCCTCAACGGCCTCGCGCATGTCGGCGAGGCGAAGTATAGTTGTGGCCGCAACGGCGAAGCGCCGTCGAACTTCCTCGGCAATCAGCTTCGCACGCTTGGCCTCGCCTGGACGCGCCTCAAGACCGGCACGCCCCCGCGCCTGGACGGAAGAACGATCGATTGGTCGTCTTTCGAAGCGCAGTCGGGCGACGCGAACCCCACGCCGTTCTCGTTCCTCACGCCCAGGATCGATCGCGAGCAAGTTAAGTGTTATATAACTTACACTACAGAACAGGGCCATGCGATTCTTCGCGATAACATTCATCGCTCGCCGCTGTTCAGCGGGCAGATCGAAGGAATCGGTCCCCGATACTGCCCGTCGATCGAGGACAAGATCGTCAAGTTTCCGGACAAGACGCGGCACCAGATCTTCCTCGAGCCCGAAGGTCTCGACACGCACGAGATTTACGTGAATGGCCTCTCGACAAGCATGCCTGTGGATGTGCAGGAGGGCGTGCTTGCCTCGATCCCCGGACTCGAGCGCGCCGCGATGATCCGGCCCGGTTATGCAATCGAGTACGACGCCATTGACGCGCGCGAGCTCGATTCGTCGCTCGAAGTCAAATCAATCCGCGGCCTGTACCTCGCCGGCCAGATCAACGGCACGTCGGGCTACGAGGAAGCGGCATGCCAGGGTTTGATCGCGGGCCTCAATGCGGCCTGTTCGTTGACCGGCGCGTCGCCGGTAGTGGTCGGGCGGACGGAGGGGTATGCCGGGATTCTTATCGACGACCTGATCAGCAAAGGCGCCGACGAGCCGTATCGCATGTTCACCTCCCGCGCCGAGTTCCGTCTGCACCTGCGCATCGACAATGCCGACGCGCGTCTTACGCCGCTGGGCCGCCGCGCCGGCCTGGTGACCGACGACCGCTGGCGGCTGTATGAGAAGAAGCGGGAGCAATCGGCGCGGATTTTGCGTCTGCTTGAGACGCGGCGCGTTGAGGCGGGGATCGTGCCCGCCGCGGACTCGTCCGAAGACCGTCCGCTGCTCTCCGTTTGGCTGCGGCGTCCGGACGCCCGTCTCGGCGCCCTGCGCGATTGGCTTGCGTCCGAACTGGGCGAGCCGCCGCTCGAAGGCGCGCTCGCCATGATCGAGACCGAGGTGAAGTACGCCGGCTACATTTCGCAGCAGACGCGCCAGATCGAGCGGCTGAAGGGCGCCGAGGGGCGTCCGATCCCGCGGGCGTTCGAGTACGCCTCGATCCCAGGCTTATCTACCGAAGTACGCCAGAAGCTCGACCGCGTGCGTCCGTCCACCTTAGGGCAAGCCGGCCGGATACCGGGCGTGACGCCCGCCGCCGTCGCGGTGCTCGACATTTACCTCAGTTTAAGCATGCGCCCTGTCTTGTCGTGAGCGATTTCGGCGCTGCGCTAGTCGAGGCGTGGAGCGAAAGTGGCCTCGGGGAGCTTTCGGCCGCTCAGATTTCGCCGCTCGAAGCGCACTGGACCCTCCTCGCCCGCTGGAACGCAAAGATGAATCTCACTGCGGTGCGTTCGTTGCCGGAAGCCGTGCGGGTTCACTATTGCGAGTGCTTGTACGCGCGCGTCGCCCTTGGCCCTCTTCCGCAGGGAACCCGCATCGTCGATCTGGGTTCAGGCGCCGGCTTTCCAGGGGTTCCGCTGGCGGTCCTGTATCCACATTGCGATGTCGCCTTGGTCGACTCGAACCAACGCAAGGCCGTGTTCCTTCGCGAGTCGACGCGAGGGCTCCCGAATGTCCGTGTCATCGCAACTCGTTTCGAGGCCCTTCCGGGCCAGTGGGATTGGATTGTCTCTCGCGCCGTCCGGCCCGAGGATGTGCTGTCCCATATGCCTCGCCTTGCCCCGCGTGTCATTCTGTTCCCGGGCCCGCAGGATCTGGATCTGCTGATCCACCGCTCGTGCCCGCATTGGTCCGCGCCCATTCCGCTGCCTTGGGGTGAGGGCCGGTATCTCTTGTCCGGTTCCGTACCGTAACACTGGGACAGGAACTCCGTGGAGTGTTTCACGTGGAACATCGGGCGACGACTCGTGCTTAAGCCGTCATCCTATGTTTCACGTGAAACGTCGAGCCCCGGATCGCGCGGAAGCTGTCATTCAATGTCGCACGTCCAACCTCCGCCGACGTTCTGTGGTACGGTAAGACCCAGGGACGCCTCCCGCCGGAACCTATCAACTTGGGGAAGATCATCGCCGTCGCCAACCAGAAGGGAGGCGTCGGCAAAACTACCACCGCCATCAATCTCGCCGCGTCCCTCGCCGCCAACGACCTCCGTATCCTGCTCGTCGATTCCGACCCGCAAGGCAACGCCACAACGGGCCTCGGAATCCCGAAGAACACCGGCAAGCCCACCATCTACGACGTACTCATCGGGGATACTCCCGCGTTCGAAGCCGTCGTCCAAACCGCCCTCGAGGGCCTCGATCTCCTCCCGGCCGACAAGAACCTCGTCGCGGCTAATCTCGAACTCGTCGACGCATCCCGCCGCGAATTTCGCCTTAAGGAACGCATCGAGCCCCTGCGCAATACCTATCGATATCTCCTCGTCGACTGCCCCCCCGCCCTCGATCTCCTCACCGTCAACGCCTTCGTCGCCGCCGACTCGCTCATCGTCCCCATCCAATGCGAGTTCTTCGCCCTCGAGGGCGTCTCCCAGCTCCTCGATACCATCGAACGCGTCCGCGAATCCTTCGGAAATCCCCTCCCCATCGAAGGCGTCCTCCTCACCATGTTCGACGACCGCACCAATCTCGCCCGCCAGGTCGCCGACGACCTGCGCGAGTTCTTCGCCGAAGACGTCTTCAAAACCGTCATCCCGCGCAGCATCCGCCTCGCCGAAGCCCCCAGCCACGGAAAACCCATTCTCACCTACGACGTCCGCTCCCGCGGCGCCGAGTGTTACATTCAACTCGCCAAGGAAATCCTCTCCCATGACCAAGCCAAACGACAAGCCCAACAAGGCGCTGGGTAAAGGTCTCGCCGCCCTCCTGCCCCAACGCCCGGCCCGTCATTTCCCGCCAGCCGAACCGCCCTTCGAAGCGAGCGCCCCAGCCGATCACGGCATCGTCGCGCTCCTTCCCGTTGACAGCATTGACCCCAGCGCCGTCCAACCCCGTACCAGCTTCGACCCGGCCAAGATGCAAGAACTCGTCGACAGCGTCCGCGCCAACGGCATCATCCAGCCCATCCTTGTTCGACCCTCCGGCGACCGATATCAGCTCATCGCCGGCGAACGCCGCCTCCGCGCCGCCAAGCTCGCCGAACTCTCTGTCATCCCCGCCGTCGTCCAGGCCCATCTCGACGCGCGCCTGCTCGAAGTAGCACTCATCGAAAACATCCAGCGCGAAGACCTCAATCCCATCGAGATCGCCCACGCCTTCGATCAGCTCGTCCGCCACTACGGCCTGAGCCACGAGGAAATCGCCCGCCGCACAGGTAAGGACCGCAGCACCGTCACCAACACCCTCCGGCTCCTCAAGCTCCCCTCCGATGTCCAGCTCCTTCTCGCCGAGAAACGCCTCTCGATGGGACACGCCCGAGCCCTGCTCGCCATCGAGGACGAAGCCCGGATGCTCACAGTCGCCAACCGCGCCGCCGCGCAAGGCCAATCGGTCCGGCAACTCGAAAGATTAGTAAGAGATATTACATCTAAACGCGAGCCAACCGAGCCGGAAGACAAGTCGCAAGACCCGAACGTCAAGGCCGCGGTGGCGACTCTCGAAGAGACCCTCGGCACGCGCGTGCGCATCGTCGAGAAGACCGAGCAACGCGGCCGCATCGAGATCGACTACTATTCGCAGGACGACCTCGACCGAGTTTACAATCTCATTGTGGGAGACAAGGGCCGCTGACATGCGACCGGAGATGGTGCCGGCGGCAGGACTCGAACCTGCGACCTACGGATTATGAGACCGTCGCTCTAACCACCTGAGCTACACCGGCTTACTCCACTCAGCGTAGCGAGCCGCCGAGCAGCGTGTCAACCGCCATCAGTATGTAAGTACTCTAACATCTTGACACCCACGCCACATTAGGTTACCTTAATGATGGGCTGCGGCGAGTCCAACAGGTTTTCCTTCTCCTTGTCATGAGCTGCGGCCCAGAAAGAAGGTGCTTATCGCATTGCCGAGTTGTCAGGGCGGCTACCGGCCTTCTCGACTTGAATTCTACGCGCGGCATTGACCCCGGTGAGCCGGCACGCTCACAGGCTGGCAGCGCCTAAGCTGCAAGCAATAAAATGCGCGCCATTCGAGCAGGGGCGGGCGGCCGCCCTGACACATCCATCCATTCCCGTCAGCCGCTCGTTTGACACCGTCTTTTCCCCTGCCGTAGATTCGATCTAGTGGCCTCGCAGGTTGTCGACTTCCGCAGCGTTTCTAAAGCCTATCCCGTTTACCGCCATCCGGGGGACCGGCTAAAGGAACTCCTCACCCTGGGACGCGTCTCCTTCCACGAAAACTTCTGGGCGCTGCGCGACGTAAGTTTCGACGTCCGCCGCGGCGAGACGTTTTGTATACTCGGCGAAAACGGCTCGGGCAAAAGCACCCTCCTGCAAATCGTCGCCGGCATCCTCGAGCCCACCTCGGGCCAGGCCGCCGTCCATGGGCGCATCGCCGCGCTCCTCGAGCTCGGCGCCGGCTTTAACCCCGAATTCAGCGGCCGCGACAACGTGTATCTCAACGCGGCGATCCTCGGTTTCTCCCGCGCCGAGATCGACCGCCGCTTTCCGCTGATCGAACAGTTCGCCGAGATCGGCGGCTTCATCGGCCAGCCCGTAAAGACATATTCGAGCGGTATGCTTGTGCGGCTCGCCTTCTCGGTCGCGATCCACGTCGATCCGGAGATCCTGCTCGTCGACGAAGCGCTCGCCGTCGGCGACGTCTATTTCCGCCAGCGCTGCATGCGGCGCATCCACGACCTCCGCGCCCAGGGCGTGACCATTCTGTTCGTCTCGCACGCCACCGCGGACGTGAAGGCCCTGGGCGATCGTGCGCTCTGGCTCGACGCCGGACGCGTGCGCGAAATCGGCGCGCCCGGCGAGGTGGTCAGCCACTACCTCGCGGCCATGCTCGAGAAGGACTCGGCCTACGAACGCCACCGCGCGCGCCCACACGCCGCGGCCCCGCGGCCTCCGGCGCCGCAACTGGCGCCCGAGATCGTCGACCGCATTCCGAACATCGATCACCGCTTCGGCGACGGGCGCGCCGAAGTGCTCGGCATCGCCGTGCTCGACGAGCATGGCGCGCCGCTCGGCGCCCTCGAACCATCCCAGCCCATCATCGTGCGCATCAGCGTCCGCGCCCACCAGGACATCCAGCAGCCCATCGCCGGCTTCATGATGCGCAATCATCTCGGCCAGGACTTCGCCGGCACGAACACCACGCGCGAGGGCGAGCCGCTCCCTCCCATGCGCGCCGGCGACGTCTTCACCGTCGACTTTCACATCGACCTGCCGGCGCTCTACCCATCGGCCTTCTCGTTCTCGCCGGCCATCGCCGATGGCGCCCTCGAGCGCTACGCGATGTGCGACTGGATCGATAACGCGATCGTCCTGCAGATGACCCGCGGCGACGGCCCAACTTACGGCTACCTGCACCTGCCCTGCCGCGTAACTCTCAACCAGCGGCTCGCGCCCGCGCCGGAAACGGCGGAGCCGGCGCTTGGCTGAGAACGAATTCACCGGCGAGCGGGTCGTCCCGGGCCTTGTCGATGATGACCTGTGGAGCGAGCATCAGGCGCGCTACGCGTTCGCCGCATCGCTCGGCGCGACCGGCGATGTGCTCGATATCGGCTGCGGCGCGGGCTACGGCACGGCGCGCCTGGCCGGATTCTCGCGCCGCGCCACCGGCATCGACATCGCGCCGGACGCGATCGCCTACGCGTGCCGGCATTACGATCTGCCCAACCTGCATTTCGCCGCCGCCTCGTGCCTGGCGCTGCCCTTTGCCGCCTCGCGCTTCCAGCTCGTCGTGGCGTTCGAGGTGATCGAACATCTTGCCGACTACCGGCGGATGGTCGCCGAAGCGCAGCGCGTGCTGGCGCCCGGCGGCTGGTTCGTGGTTTCGACGCCGAACCGCGATTACTATGCCGAAACCCGCGCCTCCGTTGGACCGAATCCGTTTCACGAGCATGAATTCGATACCGTCGAGTTCCGCGCGGTGCTCGAAGAGCGCTTCGCGAGCGTCCGGCTCTTCGACCAAAATCATTCCGAGGCCTTTGTGTTCTTTACGGCGGACGGCCCGGCATCCGGCGCCGGCGCGGCCATCGAAGCTCCCTCGGGCCGCCCCGAGGAGGCGCACTTCTTCGTGGCGCTCTGTTCGCATCTGTCGAAGCCCGCGCCGCCGCCCTTTGTCTTTGTCCCGCGCGCCGCGAATCTGCTGCGCGAGCGCGATCGTCAGTTGCAGGCTCTCGAACTCCGGCTCACGGAGGCGCAGGCGGACGCGGCCCAAAACATCGCCCGCCTGGAAGCCGAGCTCGCCGCGCGCAACGCCTGGGCGGCGCGGCTCGACCTCGAGCTCGCCGAAGCGCGCCAAAGGCTCGACGCGCGCGAGCGCGAGACCGCGGCCATGGCCGCCGGCTACGAGGAGAAAATCGCAGCGCTCGAGAGCGACGTGGCCGGCAAGACCCAGTGGGCCGTCGAAACCGAGCGGCGGCTCACCCGCGAGATCGAGGCCTTCAAGGCCGAGCTGGGCGCCTGCGCGCGTCTGCTTGACGAAGCGAACGCAACCGTGGAAGAGCGCACACGCTGGGCGCTCGACGAACAGAATCGGCGCCGGCATCTCGATTCCCTGCTCGCGCTGGTGCGCGATTCGCGCTGGCTGAAAGCGGGCCGGCGCCTCGGCGTGGGCCCCGATCTCGACCGTGGCTGAGGCGCCTTGAAAACCACGCTCGCGATACCCGGCCCCATCCGGCGCCCGCCTCGGGTGTTGCCATGATGGGGCGCGGACTCCTTCTGTTCGAGCGCGTCGCGGTGAAGGTCCTGCGCGCCGTGCCCGAAATGCTCGCCGCGCCGGTGCTCGCGCTCGCAGCCGCGGCCGCCCTCGCCATGGCTGACCTCGCCGCCCGGCTCGGCCGTCGCGGGAAGCTCGATCCGGACGCGCGGCCGCGCGCCCACGCCGCCACCATCGTGATTCCCAATTGGAACGGGCGCGGCCTGCTCGAAACATATTTGCCCTCGGTCGTCGCCGCGGCGGCGTGCCACGCCGGCAACGAGGTGCTCGTCGTCGATAACGGGTCCGGCGACGGCAGCGCCGAGCTCGTGCGCGAGCGCTTTCCGGGCGTGCGTCTGCTCGCGCTCGAAAAAAACCTCGGCTTCGGCGGCGGCTCGAACGCCGGCGTCCGCGCGGCGCGCAACGAGATCGTCGTGCTGCTCAACTCCGACATGCGCGTCGAGCCGGATTTCCTTCCGCCCCTGCTCGCCGGCTTCGCGGACGAACAGGTCTTCGCCGTGTCCTGCCAGATCTTCTTCGGCGATCCCGCCAAGCGGCGCGAGGAGACCGGGCTCACCGAAGGCTGGTGGGAGAACGGCGCGCTGCGCGTGACCCATCACATCGACGACGGCCTGCGCGAACCGTTCCCCTGCTTCTACGGCGGCGGTGGGTCCTGCGCCTTCGACCGCGCGAAGTTTCTCTCCCTCGGCGGCTTCGACGAATTGCTTGCGCCGTTCTACCTCGAGGACACTGACCTCGGCTACATGGCCTGGAAGCGCGGCTGGAAGGTGCTGTACGAGCCGCGCAGCGTCGTGCATCACGAGCATCGCGGCACCATCGGTAAGCGCTTCGGCGAGCGCGAAATCCACGCTGTGCTTAAGAAGAACTACCTGCTGTTTGCGTGGAAGAACATTCACGAGTGGCCGAAGCTGGCCGAACATTTCTTCTATGCCGCCGCGGGCGCGATGTGGAGCGCCTGGGCCGGCGATGCGCCGGGGCGCGCGAACACGGCCGCCCTCTGGCGCGCCCTCCGCCAGGTCCGCCAGGCGCTGCGCTCGCGCGCGCGGGCCCGCCGGCTCGCCGCCGTGAGCGACACCGAGGCGTTCCGCCGGCCGCTGGGCGGATACTTTCGCGACCGCTTCGATGACATGCCCGAACGCGTCGAGCGGCCGCGCGTCTTGTTCTTCTCGCCGTACGCGATCTGCCCGCCGACGCACGGCGGCGGCGTGTTCATGTATCAGACCGCGCGCGAGCTCGCCCGCCTCGTCGATCTGCATCTGCTGGTGCTGCTCGACCACGAGCGCGAGCGCCTGCCGCACGCCACGCTCGCCGCGATGGCCCGCTCGGCCGCGTTCTTCGTGCGTCCGGGCCACTCCCGGCGCGAGATCGGAACGCTCGCGCCGAAGGCCCAGCGCGAGTTTCGAAATCGCGAAATTCACTGGCTGCTGCACCGCCTGATCTGCCTCGAGCGCATCGACGTCGTGCAGCTCGAGTACACGGCGCTCGCGCAATACGCGGAGGAGTTCAAACGTATTCCGTGTATTTTGTTCGAACACGATATCTATTTCCAGTCCGTCGGCCGCGGGCTCGCCTATCTTACCGGCGGGCTCGCCAAGCTCCAGGCGTTCTATGAGTATCTCCGCGCGCTGCGCTACGAACTGCGCGCCCTCGAGCGCCTGGACCGCGTGCAGGTGTGCAGCCCGGCGAACGCCCGCTACCTGCTCGAGTTCGCGCCGAAGCTTCGCGGCCGTATCGACGACGCTCTGCGCGCGGGCATCGACACGACAAGCTACGAGTTTCGCGCCGCCGGGCGCGAGCCGGACACGATGCTCTTCGTGGGCAGCTTCCGGCACCTGCCGAATCAGGAGGGGCTGCGCTGGTTCACGAGGGAAGTGTTGCCGCTGGTGCTCGCGCGAAGGCCGCGGGCGCGGCTGGTGGTCGTGGGCGCGGAGCCGCCCCCGCGGCACGCGCTGGGCGCGAGCCAGGCGATCGAGCTGCGCGGCTTTGTCGAGGACGTGCGCGAGCCGCTCGCGCGATACGCGGTGTTCGTCTGTCCGATCCTGCGCGGCTCGGGCATGCGGGTGAAATTGCTCGAGGCGTTCGCCGCGGGCATTCCCGTCGTCTCGACGCCGCTCGGGGCCGAGGGCCTTGTCGAAGATGATGGCCGTGTGTGCGCTCTCGCTGCCGATCCACCGCAATTCGCCGCGCGCGTTGTGGATCTGCTCGAGAACGCGGAGCGCGCGCGGAACATGGCCGCGCGCGCTCGCGCCGAGGTGGTGGCGGCGAAGGACACGGCCGCCATCACGGCGAAGCTCGCCCAAAGCTACCGCGAGGCGATCGAGCGGAAGCGGCGCGGCGGCCGGCGTTCCACTTGAATGCGACCTACAACGCTTCCCGGCCCCCGCCGGGGCGTAGACACACCCACGAAGCTGCACTCCGCTCCTCGCTCGTTGAGCCCCAAAGCGCGCGTCGCCGGCATCCGCGCGACCGCGGCTGCCTCCGAACGGAATCGCTCCCGCGAACACTGTCGGAACCGAACCCCCCTGCGGAATGCCCGCGGCCGTCGGACAGCGGTCGAACGTGCCCCTCCAAACCCCGGTCCTCTTGTTCTACAATCTCGACCATGACCGGCCGCATGCTCGCCGTGCTTGCCGCGCTCCTGGGACTCCCCGCTTGGTCGGGCGAACCAACCGCCCAGTCGCGCCTCCGCTGGTCCGGCCCTCAGGTCAGCTTCGTCGGTGCGCCTTCGCGCGACGGCCGCTGGCTCTCGTTCGCCGACGCCGCCTCGGGCGCGCTCGCCGTCCGCGACCTGGCCACAGGCGCCTGGCGGCCCATCGCTTCGCAGCCGCCCGGCACCCGCGAGTTCGCCTACTTCTCTGTCTTCAGTCCACACGCCCGCCGCGTCGCCTACGCTTGGTTTAACCGCGCCGGCTTCTATGAGCTGCGCGTCACTGCATCGTCCGGCGCCGCCGAACCACTTCTGCTCTACCGCAACGAACAAGCCGGCTTCGTCCAGCCCTGCGCCTGGACGCCAGACGGGAAACAAATCCTTACTCTTCTGTTCCGGCGCGATAACATCAGCCAGATCGCCCTCATCCCCGCCGAAGGCGGCCCGCCCCGCGTCCTGCGCTCGCTCGACTGGGTCTATCCCAAGAAAATGGATATCTCGCCCGACGGCCGATGGATCGTCTACGACAACTTCGCCGCCGAAGGCCGCCCCGAGCGCACCCTCTTCGCACTCTCCTCCGACGGCTCGACCGAGCGCCGCCTCCTCGACGCGCCCGGTAACTATCTGTTCCCGATGTGGTCGCCCGATGGAGGATCGATCTACTTCTCCGGCGACAACGGCGGCCCCGTCGAGTTCTGGCGCCTGCCCATGAGAGACGGCCTCGCCGCTGGCCCACCCCGCCGCGTCGCCGGCCCGCTCGGCCGCATTCTCCCGCTCGGCATCACCGCCGCAAGCGAGTTGTTCTACGGCGTCCGTACCGGCGCAACCGACCTCTTCCTCGCCCCACTGGCCGGCCCTCCCGCCGGGCCCAGCCGCGTCTCCGTCCGGTCGCCCGGACGCAACAGCGATCCGGCATGGTCGCCCGACGGCAAACGCCTCGCCTTTCTCTCGCGCCGCGGCACCGAAAACTTCGGTCACGACGCCCGTGACATCGTCGTGCTCGATCTCGCCTCCGGCAATGAACAGACCGTCCCCGCCCGCCTCGCGTTCATCGATCGCATCCTATGGTCCCCCGACGGCGCGTCTCTGCTCGCCTCCGCAAGCGATGGCAAGGGCCGCGCCGGCCTGTTCTCGGTTCACGTCCCCGACGGCGCCACTACGCCGCTCGCCGTCGAGCACGGCGGCCCGTTCCGCGGCTTCGAAGCCGTCTGGTCTCCCGGCGGCCAATCCATCTTTTACCTCCACAACGAAGCCGAGCTCCTCCAATTCCGCCTCACCGATGGCGCCATCGTCCCCGCCCTGCGCACCGCCGCCATGCGGCATCTGGCGATCGACCCCGCCGGAGACACTCTCGCCGTGGGCATCGCCGGCAGCGCGATCCGTCTCACCCCGCTCGCCCCCGGCGTCAGGCCCCGCCTCATCCCCTTCCCTGGCCTCACCGATCTCGTCTGGGGCGCGCAACTCTACGCCGGCCGCGGCGGCGAAGTCTGGGCCGTTCCGCTCGACGGCTCATCCCCCACCCGGCTCCCGGTCCCGCCGGACCTCCGTCCCGGCCGCCGTCTCAGCC
>VFSW01000529.1_pt1 | contig 56427 bp, 55 predicted proteins | sample 5358111 | NCBI WGS metagenome assembly VFSW01 (sample SAMN11554181, study PRJNA540505) | mine drainage metagenome | isolation source: sediment from site ElyBrook_90M | place: USA: Ely Copper Mine, Vershire, VT | collected 2017
TCCGCGCCGGCGGCGCGGCGGAGCCTTCGGCGCTGCGGGTGCGGGAGGCGCCACAACCGGGGGAGGCGGCGGGGCCGGAGGAGGCGTGACGACCTCCGGCGGAGGGGGAGGCTGCGCGATAACTTCGGGTGGCGCCTCGGCGCGAGGTGGCGGCGCAACGACTTCCTCCGGAGGCGGCGTAGCTTCGCGCGGAGCCTCGACATACGCGGGAATCTCCTCGACGATTTCGCGCGGAAGCTCGGGCGGCGCGGGATGGCGCTTGCGCAAACTCCATTGGATCAGGACCTGGATGTAGATCAGCGCGGCGCCGCCGGCGATGCCGATGGCGGCGATTATCAGCGTATCGGTAATTGCAGGATTCACTTTCGAAGCCTCAAAGGTGCGCCGAAAACGAGGCGCGTGAACAAGATAACAGCCTCATCCGAGGATCGAAACGCCCGCGAGGCTGGATGATGTGCATCGAGCCTGATATCGATCGGACAAATTGGCGAGAAATCCACAGGAGCAGGAACCATGGACATAGGCATCATGATCGCAGCGACCGCGGAATCCGGAAACATCGCGGAGATCGCGCGCGAAGTCGAAAACCTCGGCTACGAATCATTCTTCATCCCCGAACATCCCGTGATTCCGATCGGCTTCAAAACTCCGCTGCCCGGCGGTGGAGGTGGAACGTTGCCCGAGCACTACGGCCGATGGTTCGATCCATTTGTCGCGCTCAGCATCGCAGCCGCGGTGACCAAGCGCGTCAAGCTTGGCACGGGAATCTGCCTGCTGCCGGAGCGCGAGCCGATCATCACCGCAAAGACCATCGCGACGCTCGATGTCATCTCAGGTGGACGCGTGATTCTCGGCGTCGGCGCCGGATGGCTGCGCGAGGAGACCGAGGCGCTCGGCACCAACTTCCTCACGCGCTGGAAACGGTTGCGCGAAACCGTCGAGGCGCTTCGCGTTCTATGGACGCAACCGGAGGCCAGCTATCAGGGCGAGCTGGTGAAGTTTCCCGCCGTGCGATGCGATCCGAAGCCGATTCAGAAACGCATTCCGATTCTCCTCGGCGCGCGCGGAGAGAAGGCGATGGAGCGCGTCATTCGCAGTTACGATGGCTGGGTGCCGATCGCGGGCCGGCCGGCCAGCTTCAAACGCGATATCGACGCGATCAAGAAGCTCGCGAGCGAGCGCGGGCGTAATCCCGATACGCTGCACATCAGCGGATTTGTCGGACCTGGCGAAGACGGAATCTCAGCGGAAGACCTCAAGCTTTATAAGGAAGCCGGGGCGCATCGCCTCGTGCTGTTCTCGCAAGGCGATGCGATCAAGATGGCGTCGGGCAAAACCATGGAGATCGTGCGTCGTCTCGCCCCAACCGTCGAGCGCGCCGCGAAACTTTAAGGCGAAAATCTCAGCACGCGATTATTGTAGTTGTCCGAAATGTAGAGATTGTCGTCGGCATCCACCGATAATCCCGCCGGACTGCACATTCCGCTGGCATCTGGCCGTGGCAAGCCGCCGCCCGTTCCTCTGTGACAGACGTGTATCCTAAACGAGGATTGACCAAGTACCGCGTCCGGAGTCGTGTCTCCTGAACCCGCGACCGACGTGACTGCGAGTGGGGTGAAATATTCGAGCACGCGATTGTTCTGCGAATCCGCGACGTAAAGGTTGCCCTCCTTGTCGAGGGTCAACGCGGTCGGCTCGCACAGCCCATGCGCATTCGCGAAAGCCGCGCGGAAGCCTCCGACGCAGTTGACGTGTTTGAAGTCGCTCTGCCCGAACACCAAATTGGCTTTCACCGCACCCGATGCCGCGATGTTCGCGCCCAACGGAGCCGTGTATTCGAGGACGCGATCGTTGTTGGTATCGGCGACGAAGACATTTCCTGACGCGTCGACCACAACGCTGGTGGGCCGGCATAATCCGCTGGCGCTTGGTCGCGGATCCTCATACCGCCCATCGGCGCACTGGAAGCCGAGAAAGTCATTTTGCCCGATGACGTGGTCCGCAGTGGTGTCTCCGGAACCCAGCACAGAGGTCTTCTGCATCGGCGTGTTGTATTCGAGGACCCGACTGTTCCCGGTGTCGGCTACGTAAAGGTTGCCCGCTGAGTCAAATGCGAGACCGCCGGGATCGCAAAGGCTATCCGCCCCGAGCCCGTTCTGATCACATCCGGTGGTATTCGCTCCGCCCTGCCCGAAGATGAGATTAGGCAGTTGCCCGAAGGTCTGCCCTTGACTAAATGGCGTGTCGTACTCCAATACGCGGCTGGTGGCATCAGCGACGTAGAGATTTCCGGCGGGATCGACTGCCACGCCAGCCGGCCGGCATAGCGTCGTTGGATCCGGCGTACATCCCGAAAAGAAGGCGTCGGGCTGGCCGATTACGAGATCGGCGCTGGCCCCGTTCGTTAGCGCGGCAACGTCATGCCATCCCAAGACGCGACTGTTACCATCTACGACATAGAGATGAGCGTTCGCATCGATTGCCGAAGCGCCCGGAGAATATAGCGCGGCGAGGCCGCCACGATTCACGGTCCCGTGCATCAAATCCTGTTGTCCCAGCTCGAGGTCCGCCGACCGACCTTCGGCGCCACTAATCAACGGCGTCTCGTATCTGAGGACACGGCTATAATAGCTGTCCCCCACATAAAGTCGGCCTTGCGTGTCGACGAAAACGCCGGTCGCAAAAAAGCAGTCACCCTCGGCTGGGGTGTACAAGTCGAAGTTGTCGCAGGCTGGTGACCCGAAAAGACTGCCGTTTTGGCCGATGAAGTTATCAGCCGTTTCATCACCCGACCCGGACTGCGCTGTCTTCAGCAGTGGTGTGTTGTATTCGAACACATAGTTGGACTGCGCTACGTACAAATTTCCCGCAGGATCCGCCGCGACGCTCGCCGGTTAGCATAGCGTGTCAGGGCCTACAGCCGTACCGTCGGAGAAGCCGGCACAGGCGCGGGTGTTGAATTTGCTCTGCTGACCGAATACTCGGTCGGCCTTGCGGTCGATAGCTCGCCGTTTCAAGGGAGAATCGTATTCCAGGACGCGGCTGTTGACCGTGTCGGCGACATACAAGTTATCCGCGTGGTCCAACGTAACTCCTCCGGGATAGCACAGCGTGTGAGCGTCAGGATTGCCGGAAGGGGTTTTGTTGCAATAATTGTGACTAAAGTCTGGTTGTCCGATCACGCGGTCTGCGGTGGCATTGCCTGATCCTGTAACTCCATTTTTCTGCGCGGGGGAGAGATAGATGAGTATCCGACTGTTTCCCGAGTCGGCCACGTAAAGATTGTCGGCCGAGTCGAAAGCTATCCCGCCTGGAGCGCATAGACCCGCAGCGCTCGGAGCAGGGTTGAGCGGAGGATTCCTGGGTAGCGGAGCAAAAAGGATACCCTGGAGGCCACATTTGGCGAAGTAACTAGGGGAGCCATCGCTGCAGCTGCATCGCGTAAAATTGCCGCCTTGGCCCAACACCGTCGCGGCGGGCTGGCCCGCAACCACGCCGGCATTGAAGGGTGCGGTAAACTCCAACACCCGGTTATTGCCGGAATCCGCGACATAAAGATTGCCGCGGGAATCCGTCGCCACGGCGCTCGGAAAACAAAGGCCGGTGCGACTGGTCTCACAGAATGTATCGAATGGGTCAGGCTGCCCAATCACGATGTTGGCGGGGTCGCCGTTTTGCAACGTATCCGCGTTTTGCCACCCGAGCACCCGGTTGTCATAGGTATCCACCACATAAAGATGTCCGCTGGAATCGACGGTCGATGCCTGAGGATACCAGATGGCCCCAAGCCCTCCGAAATTGACCGTAGTGTAAGACAGATTAACTTGCCCGAGGACGAGATCCGCGGCCGGATCGACACGCGGACGGGACCCGGCACTCGCGGTGCCAGCCGAGACGGCAGCGCCGAGGAAAGCGAAAACGATTGCCCACAATGATCGCAAGAGAAATCACATTATCTGTAACTTCTGGTGGACACCACCGGAAAAAGTGATACTCGTAGCACTCATGACTTCGGACGGGCCTGACGTGGCACGGAAAAATCGCGGCGCGATGCTGACCCTCTTCGCCATCGGCCTTGCGCTGATGGCGATCTCAAATCTATTGAAACCCTTGAAGATGAGCCCTAACGTCGGATTCGTTTTTTTGGGAACCAAGCTCAGCGGCATGCCGAACGCGATCGTCGCCCCGATGTTCGGAATTCTTCTGGCGCTCCTCGCCTATGGCATCTGGGCGATGAGGCGGTTCGCCCTACCGATCGCCTGCTTCTATGCGGCTTATGTGATCGTCAACCTGATGATGTTCACTATTCGAGCATACGGCACATCGGATATGCCGCCGCTGGGCTTCTGGCTCATCTATATAGCCATCGCAGTCGGCGTATCCTCCGGGGCAGCGATCCTGCTCGCTCGCCGCAAAGCTGAACTCGCTTAAAAAGGGATCGCGACCTAGCCGCGCAGTCCGGCGAGACAGCCGGAACTCTCGAGGATTCCATCGAGCGCGGGATTGTTTGCGACCGCCTTGTACTTCTCGCGCAACGCGGTCAGCGACCGCGCCTGATACTTCTGCGGCTTCTGGGTCCAGGTGCGGCCGCCCAGCTCGACGCTGAACTCCTCGCGATTGCCGGCAATCGCCGCCGCGTTGGCCACCGTCCATGGCATGAAGAGCCTGCCGACCTGACGCTCCAACAATGGCGTCAGCGTTGGAGCGAGACTTGACCATGACTCGAAGTCGCCCTCGGCTCGCGGCCACGTCATCCGGTGGATCCACGCGAGGAGGTTGGGAGCTTTCGCATCGATGATCGCGCCCGGGGTCGGATCGGTCCACGCGTTGTAAAGTTGCCCCCACAGTCCGAAGTCGGCGAATGCGGGACGATTGCCGAAGAGGTAGGCACGCGTGGCGAAGTGCGGTTCGAGGATCGCGACCGTATCGCGGAACGACTCCTCGATTTGCGGCGCAGTCTGGGGATTCGATCCGACGAAGGAAACCCGCGGCACCATCCGGTCACGAACCATCTTCACGCCGGCGGCGAATTGCGCGTCGTCGGCATTCGGATTCATCGAGAGCGCGATTCGTCCAGCGGCCGAGAGCTGATCGACCTCGCGCGCCCACCGATAATGGAACATCCACTTATTGCCCCATTCGTCGCCGAACTCTTCCAGCAGCGCCGAGAGAAATTTTGTGACCGGATCGGCCGGATGAATCGAGGGCTCGGGATGGTTTGCTTCGACGTGCTCGATGATCGGGGTGGAGTCTCCGATGCCTTGCTTCTCGGGAGTGACCAGCAGTGGGACCAGCGGAAGCTTCGCAAATTTTTGATACTCGCCATCGGCGTCCTGATTGCGCGGAATCCATCGATGCGGAATTCCCTTGTAGCGGAAGTACGAACGGACTTTTACCGAGTATGGTGAAATTTCGACGCCGTGGATGTGATATTCGCCGGCCATGTTTTTCATCCTTCCCGCACGAGTATCGCATACATAAGGCGCGTTTGGTAAATCGCACTCATTATGAGGTTCAAATTCGCTTTCGGCCCACCGGTTGACCGACAACGTCTATGCCGACCGATTTAGGCGTAGCTACCAGCACGCGCCGGCATCTGTCCCACGCGCCTTCGATCGACGGGCGATGTTCTTGCTGGAAAACATTAGGCACCCGTCTCATTAGGCACCCGTCTTTACGCGCCAAGAAATCCGACGAGACCCGCGATCTTTGGCAGTCGAGAGTGAACGCCGGCTGGCGTTTCTATTTCCAAATCGAAGACGACACATACATTCTGCTCGATATAATCCCGCATCCGAAGTGAGCTGTTGCGCCCTACCGGACGGAGTGGTCAGGTTCTTTCCTAAACGACGATTTGGCTTGAATTTTCGGCCTCAAGTGTGGTTCGCTCAGATTAACCTGAACGATCGGTATGGAACTGACGACAGGTACAATTCGCGTGCGCCGCGGCCACGCCCAGGAGCTTACTCGATGAGTGAGACCAACAATGTTTCTTCCGCCAACAACGGCATTCAAGGTTACGACTTCGATCCTGACGCGTTGCGCAACAAGTATCGCGAAGAGCGGGACAAACGCGTCCGCAACGACGGCAACAATCAGTACGTCGAGGTGAAGGGCGACTTCAGCCGCTACATCGACGATCCCTATGTCGATCCGGGCTTCACGCGCGCGCCGCTGAATGACGAGGTGCAGGTGGTGATCATCGGCGGCGGCTTCGGCGGTCTTTTGGCGGGCGCGCGTTTGCGCGAAGCCGGTGTCGAGAGCATCCGCGTCATCGAGAAAGGCGGCGATTTCGGCGGGACCTGGTACTGGAATCGTTATCCCGGCGCGCAGTGCGATATCGAAGCTTACATCTATCTGCCGCTGCTCGAGGAAACCGGCTACATGCCGAAGGAGAAATATTCCTTCGCGCCGGAAATCCTGGAGCACTCGCGCCGCATCGGCAAGAAATTCGATCTCTATCGCGACGCATGCTTCCAGACTCAGATCAAAGAGATCCGCTGGCTCGAAGATGAATGCCGCTGGCTCATCACCACCAATCGCAACGACAATATCCGCGCGCGTTTCGTGGTGATGTCGAATGGCCCGCTGAATCGTCCGAAGCTTCCCGGAATCCCCGGCATTGACAGCTTTAAGGGACACACATTTCACACCAGCCGATGGGATTATGGCTACACCGGCGGCGATACTACCGGAAACTTGCACAAGCTCGCCGACAAGAAGGTGGCCATAATCGGGACTGGCGCGACCGCGGTCCAATGCGTGCCCTATCTCGGCAAGTACGCGCAGCAGCTTTATGTCTTCCAGCGCACACCATCGTCGGTCGATGAGCGCGGGAATCGTCCCACCGATCCCGAATGGGTCAAGACGCTAACTCCCGGTTGGCAGCGGCGCCGCATGGAAAACTTCAACGTCCTCGTTTCCGGTGGCAGCCAGGAGGAGGACCTCGTCAGCGACGGATGGACCGACATCATCCGCAACCTCGGTTCGATTCTTCCCCGGAAGGCGGACCCCAACGACCAGACCTCGCCCGAAGAGATGGGACGTCTGATGGAGCTGGCCGATTTCAAGAAGATGAACCAGGTCCGCGGGCGCGTCGACAAAGTGGTCAAGGACCAGGCGACTGCCGACGCACTGAAGCCTTGGTATCGTCAGTTCTGCAAGCGCCCTACTTTCAATGACGAGTATCTACCGACCTTCAATCGCCCCAACGTCAAGTTGATTGATACCAAGGGCCGCGGCGTCGATCGCATCACCGAGAAGGGCCTGGTCTTCGATGGCGTCGAGTACGAAGTGGACTGCATCATCTTCGCGACCGGATTCGAGGTCGGCACCGCATACACGCGGCGCGCGGGCTTCGAGGTCTATGGCCGCGGCGGCAAGTCACTCACCGATTACTGGTCGGATGGGATGAAGACGCTGCACGGTTTCTACAGCACCGGTTTTCCGAACTGCTTCCATATGGGTATCACGCAGAATGGGTTGACGGCGAACTTCCCGCACATGCTTCAGGAGCAGGCCACCCACATTGCCGATGTCATCCAGCATGCGCGGGCGAATGAGGCGCGCGCGCTTGAGCCTACGCCGGAAGCGGAAGCGGAATGGGTCCAGACCATCAAAGATAAGGCGCTCAACAACGAGAGCTATTTGGATGCGTGTACTCCGGGCTACTACAACAACGAGGGTCACGTTAAGGAAGGTGGCTCGGGATTCGTCGGCACGCTGTACGGCGGCGGCCCGGTCGAATTCCATGACTTGATCAAGAAGTGGCGCGCTGAGGGAAAGAAAGGACTGAAGCTGAGCTGAACACGGAACTCAAATTTTCGAAATGATACAGCGCCGCGGCATCATCGATGTCGCGGCGCTTTCATTTATTTGCCGGTGCCAGAACCTCGGAAGTTCAGCTTAAAAGAGCCGTTGCTGTTGATCGCGGCGGTGAAGTTCGCATAGCCGGCGGAAAAAATCGTCGACGAGGCAATCGCGTCTGCGCCGCTGAACTGCTCGTTGTTCGGAGCCGTGCATTCGGCGCCGGTCGATTCCAATACTTCGGTGTCGTTTCTTGCGATCAGATCAATCTCGGCCACAAATGGAAAGCATTCCGAAGAAGGCGATTGCCCCGGCGCGGGAAGGCCGAATCCCGCAGTCGTATCAATCGTTACGATCACGTCCGCGCTGCCTTTACCAATCACCGTGCTGGAGAACTTCGCGCCCTGAACCAGCGTGCATACGCAGATGTGGGTGGGCGGGCAGGTATTCGCGAACCCTAAGTAGCCGCGAGTGCATTGGCCCGGAGCAGGGCTCGCGGCTTTCCCGGATATCGATCCTCTAAGGGTGTAATTCCTGCCCGTTCTTAACTCGGGCACGCTGGACGATTGCGCCTCCGCATCCTGCGCCCGCACCCATGATCCCGACAACGCCAACCCAACCACCATTACCACCGCAACCACTACCGATTTCATCGTCCTTCCTCGTCAATCCCCCAAAGAGTTTTGCACCACCTCAATGAATATGACCGCGCCAAAGTGAAAATGCACTAGCCCTCGCACTATGTGGCCGTGCTATAGGGATCAAAACCGCAGATTTTTCGGGAGCAATAATCGATGGGCAAGCTCGATAAAAAAGTAGCAATCGTCACCGGCGCCAGCCGCGGCATCGGCCAGGCTATCGCGGAACTGTTCGCGAAGGAGGGCGCCCGCGTCATCTGCACCGCCCGCACCCTGCACGAGGGCGAGCATAAGCTGCTCACCGGCTCACTCGAGACCACGGTGGCCGGCATCAAGAAAGCGGGCGGCGAGGCGACCGCGGTGACCTGCGACGTTTCCTCGGAAGCCGAATGCGAAAAGCTCTTTGCCGAGACTCATCGCATCTATGGCCCCTGCGATGTGCTGGTGAACAATGCCGCGCTCACCTACTTCATCCCGGTGAAGGATTTCGAAACAAAAAGGTGGATGCGATCCTTCCAGATCAACCTGCACGCGCCGTTCATCCTCAGCAAGCTGGCGCTCAAGGACATGCTCCCGCGCAAGTCAGGCGCGATTCTCAACATCTCATCGGCGGCCGCGGTCGGGCCGGGCCGGGGACCTTACAAAGGCGATGCGATCATTCGCGGTGCGGTTTGCTATGGCGCCGAGAAAGCCGCGATGGAGCGCATGACGCAGGGCCTCGCCGAGGAGGTTTATGAAGACGGCATCTCCGTGACGTGCCTTTCGCCCTCGGTGGTGGTGCCGACTCCGGGCGCGGTGCATTTTCATCTCACCAGCGGTGACGACGATCCGAACAGCGAGCCGGTCGAATGGATGGCGGAGTCCGCCCTCTTGCTGGTCACCGAGCCGCTCGACAAGGTCACGGGCTGGGTGACGTATAGTCAGGTCGTCCTCAAGCAGTACGGGATGCTGAAAAAAGAAGGCCGCGGTTTCGGCTTCGATCGCAAGGGCAGCGGCTACAGCCAGATCTAAGCGCATGCCGAATCTCACTCCGCTGCTGCCGCCGAAGATTCCACGCGTCGATACCGCGCGCTACGTCATCGAGCGCGATGTGATGGTGCCGATGCGCGATGGTGTCCGTCTCGCCGCCGACATCTATTATCCGGCACGCGACGGCAAACGCCTCGAAGGCAAATTTCCCGCCATTTTGGAGCGTACGCCCTACAACAAAGGCGGCCGCTTCCATGGGATGCCGCCCTATCCATGGCAGCCGTACTACGCGAGCCGCGGTTACGTGTGCATCTCGCAGGACACTCGCGGACGCTTCAAGTCCGAGGGCACGTGGCACATGATGACCGACGACGTCGCGGACGGCTTCGACACCGCGCGATGGCTCGTGGAGCAACCGTGGAGCGACGGCGGTTTCGGGATGATCGGGACCTCCTACGTCGGCGGCACGCAGCACGCGATGGCGCTCTCCAATCCTCTCGGCCTCAAAACGCTGGTACCGGTCGATGCGGTCGTCGATGCCGGCTATTTCGGCATGCGCTACGGTGGCGCGTGGGAGATGCGCTTCACCAACTGGATCTTCTCGATGGCCGCGCCCGAGGGCAGTCGAGCATCGCGCGATCCCGCGACTAAAGCTGTGCTCGATGAATGCGCGCGCGACGTGCGCCGCTACATCTCGAATCTACCGATTCGCAAGGGCGCGACGCCGCTTCGCCTCGCACCCGAGTATGAAGAATGGATAGTCCACGCGATGAGTCATGGCGAGAACGACGAGTACTGGAAGCAGCCCGGTTTCGGCCTGACCCACAACATCGACGCATACAAGGATGTGCCGGTGTTCCTGGTCGGCGGATGGTACGACTCGTGGGCGCGCCAGACCACGATGAGCTACGCTTCGCTGTCGAAGAACAAACGCGGGCCGGTGCGAATGATCCTCGGGCCGTGGATTCATGGCTCACACATGATGTCGATGCATGGCGACACCGACTTCGGCGCGAGCGCCGCGATCGAGGGCCTGGAGTTTCGCCTGCGATGGTACGACCGTTGGCTCAAGGGAATCCAAAACGGCGTCGAGAACGATGCGCCGGTAAAAATCTTCGTGATGGGCGGCGGTAGCGAGACGACCGGTCCCGACGGACGCCATCTGCACGGCGGCGTTTGGCGTGACGAGTACGAATGGCCGCTCGCCCGCACCCGCTTCACCCCGTACTACCTCCACGGCGACCGCTCACTCAGTGTCGAGAAGCCGCGCGAGGCGAGCAGTTCAACCAGCTACGATTACGATCCAAGCAATCCGGTTCCCAGCATCGGCGGCAATGTTTCTTCGGCGATGGAAATCATGCAGCAGGGCGCGTGGGATCAGATTGGCGGTCCGCACATCTGGAACCATACGGAAGAAGTTCGGCTCTCCGCGCGAGCCGATGTGATCGTCTTCATGACGCCGCCGCTTACCGAGGATATCGAGGTCACCGGCCCCATCGATGTGAGGCTTTGGGCCTCATCGTCGGCGCTGGATACGGACTTCACCGCGAAGCTCATCGACGTGCATCCGCCGACGCCGGACTATCCCGAGGGCATCGAGATGAACCTCGAGGACGGCATCATTCGCGCGCGCTTCCGCAACTCGCTCGAACGCGCCGAGCTGATGAAGCCCGGGGAGATCTACCAATTCACCATCCAGCTCTATCCGACCTCGAATCTGTTCAAGGCCGGGCATCGGATCTGTCTCGACATTTCCAGCAGCAACTTCCCGCGCTTCGATCCGAATCCCAACACCGGCGAACCGCTCAACGATCACACGCACACCATTATCGCGCGCAACATCATTTACCATGATGCGGCGCATCCGAGTCACGTCGTCCTGCCGATCATTCCGGCTCGCTGATGCCGGCCTATTTTGCATTCAGGCGCGGATCGCCCTCGCGAATGCATGATGCGCGGAGGTTTTCGACCTCGCGGGCCGCGCTCGGAATGTCGTGCGAGGCCCGGAGGCCTCGACCGCGAGTTTCCATTTGGGCCTCGAAGCAGTCGTCGTACTTTTCAAACTTCGCGAGAACTTTCCATTTCTCGCATTCCACCGGCTTCTTCCCGTTGAGGCACATCGGGAAAGTGCCGTCGGCGCCGAGCAGTGGAATCGCAAGAAACCAAAAGACATAGATCAGCGCGGGCAGCGCATGATGCGATTTCATCGCCACGGCGTCGCTAGCTCGGCTCGGATGAGACCGCCGCGGCGAGGTTCGCGGCTTCACGTATCTGACCGAAGTGAATCTTGCCGAGGTCGAATTCCTCCAGCGACTTGGTCAGGCTCGCCATCGCGGCTTTGTATGTCGGCATCGTTTTGCGCACGCGCGTCAGCGGGTTGCATCGCGCGATGATGAAATTCTTCAGGTACGGATACATCAGGCCGCGTTTCTTTCCCTTCGCCACCAGGTCATTGACGAGTTCGTCGGCATGCCGCACGGTCACGGCGCGCTCCTCGCGCTCTTCCATCGCCTCGCGCAGCGGCTTGTTCAGGAAGGTATCGACGCGGCTCAGGATCGGCGAGTATGCTCCGCCGGAGAATTTCTTGTTCTGCTCGTAGCACAGCCCGAGCGTGATGAACGCGGCCTTCTCGAATTCGAAGTCAAAATTCTTTTCGTTCGCCTGCGGCTGACTCTCGAGCCTGCTCCGATACATCCTGATCACTTCGAGCGCCTTGTCTTTCAGGTTGTGCGCCTTCTCGGTATTGAGCGCGAGGATTTGATAAGCGACCTCGGGCTCCGCCATCACGATCGCGGGAATCATCTTCGCACCGAGTTTGTTGATGGCGGCGCGGCGATGGTTTCCGTTGGGTGTCCAGTAGCCGGTCTCCGAGCGCACCACCACGATCGGCTCGGTGAAGCGTTTGAGCTTCTTCATCACCTCGACCAGCCGTTTCATATGCGCGGGCGAGAGGTCGCGCTGAAACGGGGTCGGCTCGAGCTTCCCCATCGGGATCATCGCGAACAGATGCCAATGATCACCGACCGGTTCCTGGTATGCCGACAGCGCCACGCCGCCGTCAGTATTGATTTGCTCCGCGAGTTCGCGGACTGCGTCGGGCAGCTTGCCACCGTCTGGAAATATCGATAATTCCGCCATGCTGAGTGATTAATGCATAATCGCCGTGATATGAAGCCGGCGCGTACGCGTTGGCGCGTATCGGCTTTCTGCGGCTGCTCGATCGCCGGCGAGCGTCACGGTTCGGGCGATGGGCGCCAGTTAGTAACTCAGAGTCCTTGCGGCGCCCGCAGCGCGACGATGTGGAAACTGATCTTCACCATATTGCCCGCCTTCAATCCAAGGATGGACGGCTGCTCGATTCCGAAATCGGTGTAGTTGAAGGAAACCTCGCCGGTGCCGATCAGTTTGTCGCCGGAGAGCGAGACCTTCACCGGAACTTCGAAGGGCCGGACGGCGCCATGAATCATGAGCTCGCCCTTCAGCGTCGCCGACCCGGCAGTATCGGAAGTACGCTTCACGTCGGTCCAGGAAGAACCGCCCTTGAAACTGATGGTAGGGTAATCCTTCACATCGAGGATCGAGGTCTTCACCGTGTTGTCGCGCGTGGCGCTGTTCGAATGGTAACTGGCGACGTCGATGACGGCCTCGACCCAGATGTTCGCGCCGTCTTCCGGACGGCGCTTGGGGTCCTGGTAGATGTCGCAGGAGAGCAGGTGGAATGTTCCCACCGCGTCGCCGCGCAGCGAACTGATCGGCTCCGCAACCGCGGCGGTTATCTCGCTCGCATCAAGATCTATTCGGAAGTGCTGCTCGGCCCGCGCGGGAACCACGAGCAGAAGAATCGTCAGAAGCGTTGCGGGGGCAGACCGGAGGATAAAACCTGGGCTCATCGATAACTGACGATCTCGAGCAGGTTTCCATCCAAATCGAGGAAGTACATACAGTCGTGATCGCCCCAATCGATCGGCGTCGCGGTTTCGACACCTGCCTCGCCCAGCTTCCGCGCCGCGGAAAGGAAATCTTCGCGGCTGACGCGAAACGCATGATGCCCGCGTCCGAGTGGATGCCCGAGGATCTGCGCGCGCTCGGCGGCGCTCAGCGGAGGCCGCGCGACCTCGAACAGCGCGAGGTTTTGCCCGCCGCAATCCATCAGGATTTGATCGCCGAAGCGGGTCACCACCGAAAGGCCGAGCACATCAGCATAGAAGCGCTCCGCGCGCGAAAGATCGCGAACCTCGATACCAAAATGATCGAGCTTCTCGAGTTTCATGACTCGAAACCCAGTCTACGCGGCGGATACCTGGCGCGAAGCCAGGTCGGGACGGCGCGAAGCGAGCACGCGCTCTTTTTCCTTCTCGATGAATTTCGGACGGAACGTCACGATCAGCACCGGCAGGATCGTCATCGCACCAAGCATCGAGACGAACATCCATACCGCCAGTAGCATACCCATTTCAGCGTCGAAGCGAATGTCCGACCAGTACCAGAACAGCACCGAGGCGACGAGAGTCAGCGCCGTGAACACCACCGCTTTGCCCGAGGTGATCAGCGCGAGGTACGTCGCCTGGTTGATGTCGTGGCCGAGCGCGAGCTCCTCGATGATGCGGCTGACGACATAGATCGCGTAATCGATTCCAAATCCGACGCCGACTGTGACCACCGGCAGCGTGTTGATGTTGATGCCGATGTCGTGCGCGCCCATGTAGGCATTGATGGCGGCGTTCGCGAGCGCCAGCGGAAAGAGCAAATACAATCCGGCCACCACCGAACGATAGGTAAACAAAATGATCAGAAAAATCGTCGCGAAGGCGAGTACATTGAGCCGCACATCGTTCTTGATGATCTCCTGGTTCGCGGCAGCGAGCTCGCCGATGATCCCTGCGGCAAGTTTGAATTGCACGTCCGGCACCCTGTGCGCGGGATCATCGAAAAAGCGCTGCGTTCGAATCACCAGTCGCTCGACATTTTCGCCCTGGCGATCTTTGGCGAAAACCGTCACCTGGGTCGCATCGCGCCGAGGTGTCAGAATGTATGCGGTCGATAGCGGCGAGGCGCCCGCCAGCAATCCCCCGATGAGCTGCCCGGCCTGACGCTTGGTGGTCGGCAGCACCGCCCACTTCGGTTGGAACTCGCGCAATGCCGCACCGTTGGTGGCGAGCAGGTCGGCCACTGAGAAAGTCCGTCCCACCGAAGGATCGAGCGACATGTAGCGCTCGTACTCATCCATCACGCGATAGAGCTTCGGATCGTTGAGGTCTTCCTGTTTGCCGAGTTCCGCCACCACCACAAACTGCTCGATGGCTCCGAATTCGCTCTGAATCGCGGACATCGCGCGATTGTACGGCGCGTCGGGCCACAGAATCGAACTGATCGAACCAGGATCGCCGACCTTGAGGCCCTGCCAGAAAAACACACACAGCGCGATGACGGCCGCGGTTCCGAGGAAGGTTACGATGCGCCCGGTCGAGGACAACATCGAGGAGGCGATCGATGTGATGATGCGCTTGAAGATTCCCTGCTCGCGCTGCTCGATAACCTCGATGTGTGGCGGGTCGAGGTAGTAGTACACGATCGGGTTCAGCAGCAGCTCGCTGACGATGATCGCGGCGATCCAGAAACTCGCAGTGATCGCCAGCTTCTGCAGGAACAGCACCGGCACCAGCAGGATGACCAGCACCCCGAACGCATCAGCTAGGATGCCGGAAAAGGAGGGCACGAAAAGTTCCGCGAACGCCGAGAGAATCGCCTTCTGCTTGTCGCGCAGCCGGTAGTACTCCTCGTAGTACCGATCGTGCATCTGCACCGAATGGCTCACGGCGCGCGCGGTTATGAGAAATGGAATGACCAGCACCAGCGGATCGAGCGTGAAGCCGATCATGCGGATGAAGCCCAAGCCCCAAATCGCGCAGATGACGCCCGAGATAGTCGGTCGCAACGCCCCGCGCCAATCGTGGAAATACAGGTAGAGCAGCATCCAGACCGCGAGCACGGTGACCAGGAAAATTTTGAAAATCTGCGGCGTGTAGGCGTATACCCATCCGTACAGGATGGGTTGCCCACCGATGTAGATCTTCACCGTCGCGTCGCGTTCCGGCTGGACGACGATTCTGCGGATATCGTCGAAGATGCGTTTGTAGTCGAGGCGCGATTCCAGGAAACTCGCAGTCACCACCGCGGCTTTGTCATCGAGCGAGATGTATGGTCCATAAACCACGCCCGGATTTTTATGGACGTTGCTGCGCAGCTCCGCGATCTCTTCGGGCGTTTGCGGAACCTTGCCATTGGGAAGAATCGGCGAGTTCAGGATGACGCCGCCGGCCAACGGGCGGAAATAGCTCGCCGTCGCGAGCGACCTGACCGAGCCGTGCTGGATCCCATACACAAGATCCATGTTGCGGGTCATGTTGACGATCTTCTGGACGATGTTCGGCTGATAGACGTCGCCATCCTTGGCCTCGATCATGATGGTGACGGTGTTGGTGGCGCCGAAATACTGCTCGTACTTGTGCGCGATCTGAATGAAGGGATGGTTCTGCGGCAGCAGGTCGCCGAAGCTGGTAACCAACTCGGTCTTGGCGGCAAAGTAGCCGAAGAACGCGGTCATCGCGCCAATCACGAGCAGCACCAGGAAGCGCCGCCGTATAATCCATTCGCCAAATCGATACCAGATCATCGATGTCCTCGAGCTTTCATGTCCACTTGAAGCGGTCTAGCCCTGGCACATGCGCCAGGTTTTGCCGCCGTCTTCGGTATGTAGGATGGTTCCATAGCCGACGATCCAGCCATGTAGTTTATCGAAGAAGCGCACCTGGCTGAGCGGCAGCGGCAATGCGGGAACGTTGGGATCATGTGCCCAGACGCCATCGGGCTGGAGGCGCAACACGGTGCCGGTCAATCCAGTCGTCATTCCGTCGTTGCCGTTGAAAAGCTGAATCCCGAACAATGGATCATGCGCCGGGATCTGCGGCGCTCCCGGAACAGTGTCGTCTGGAGGCGCGCCGGGTTTGGGCGCTTCCTTCTGGAAAGTCCAGGTCTTGCCGCCGTCGTTGGTCCCGATGATCGAGCCCTCGAGGCCGCATGCGGCGCCATTTTTTTGATCGCGGAAGGACACGCCGAACAGCGTCGGAAGCACGAAGTCGCGGAAGCGAGGATCCTCGTTGGCGGCGGGCTGACGCTTCCATTGATCGACCAATGAGCCCTGCCCTTCGTCCCAGGATTTGCCGCCGTTGTCGGTCGACCAGATTCTCCCGAGCTCGCCGACGACCCATCCATGATCATCGTCGACGAAATCGACGCTGTAGAGCACCGGCTCCATGTATGGCAGCGCGTAGTCCTGAAGTTCCGGCGGAAACTTTCTTTCGAGGCGTCGCTTGAAGAAAGTCTCGCCACCGTTGGTGGTGCTCAGGACCAGCGACTGATCGCCGACAAAAACACCATGCAGAGGATCGGGGAACGAGAGCGAAAATATATATAGATGAGTGCGCGAGTTGAGCTTTTCCCAGGTCTTGCCGCCGTCGCGGGTGCGCATGATGAGGCCGTCCTGCCCGCATAGGTAGCCATTTTCGACATCGACCATCTGGATGCCGAAGATCGCGAGGTCGCTGCCGATTTTGACCCGCGTGAAATGCTGGCCGCCATCTTCGGTCAGGAGCAGCTTGCCGCGCGCGCCGACTATAAACGCCCGGTCGGGTCCGGTCGGCCAGACATCGAAAAAGACGTCGCTAAGCGTGATGTTGCGCTCGACCAGCGGCGGAACCCTGACCTCGCGATGACATGCCGCGATGGATAACGCGGCGATCGCGAGGATCAGCCGAGGCCATTTAAAAGAGACTTTGCTGTCCGGCATTAACGAGTCCAAGGGAAGAATATTGTGCAGTATAGTCAAGCAAATCGGTCAGGATCGCAAGCCGGAATCTTCGCCGGGAGGGGATGAGGTTAGGGCGGCACGGTGGCGACCGGGGTCGCCCCGGTCACCTTGGATGAAGGACCTGACTTTTGCGGTGGCTATCGAACGCGGACTATTTATAGTTGGACGATTCGAGGAGCACGCTGGGAAGCATTTGTGCCGCGTCGAGGAGTTCGCGGGTCAGCGAACTGGCCTGGTCCATTTTGCCGTCGCGCGCGTATCCCTCGATGGTTGCGCACAAAGTAGAGAATCGCATTGCTCCGACGATCGCGGAAGCGCTCCTCAGCGGGTGCGCCACCAACGCGAGCTGATTCATGTTACTCGACTCGAGCGCCGCCCTCAGCAACTTGACCCGCGGCGAAAGATCCAACAGGAAATTGTCGACCAGGTCCCGAAATATGTTGCGCCCGGTGGCTTTGGATAAATCGCCGATTTCCGTCAGCACCCCGGCGTCGAGCTCGACCATAGTTCTCTCATTTGGTATGGGCGAAGTGCGAGCCGCGATCGCATCACCGTGGTAACTGGCGTCCAGAGTTTCCGCCAGGGTCTGCAACCTTGCCGGCTTGCTAAGATAGCCGTCCATTCCGGCATCGAGGCAGCGTTTCTTCTCAGAATCCGTGACGTGTGCGGTGAGTGCGATAATCTTGAGCGGCGCATCGCGCCCCTCGCGCCGCCGTATTTCGGCGGTTACGTCATAGCCGTTCATCCCCGGCAATTCGCAATCCATCAAAACCACGTCGTAACGTGACTGATTGATGGCCCCGAGCGCACCCGGCGCATCGCTGACGATATGCACCGTGTAGCCGAGGAAACCAAGCTGTTCCCTGATCAGGATCTGATTGGTGAGGTTATCCTCGACCACCAGGACCCGAATATCCTTGCGCCATGCATGTTGCAGGGTTTCGCTCTTCGAGACGTGCGCGGAGTCGCGGTCGTGTCGATTGAGCAGTTTCTCCAGGGAGTGGAGCAGGAGCGACGGACTCACCGGCTTGGTAAGCCAGGCATCGACAATGTCGGATACGTGACTGGTGCCCGGGTCCGAGCTCATTACGATGACCTTGGTGTCTTTCAAAACGGTATCGGTTTTTATCAAACGCGCGAGGTTAAAACCCTTGTTGGCCGGCCCCTCGTCAAGTAACACCACGGCGTAGTCGAGGTTATGTGCGCGAGCGCGGCGCAATTCGCTGAAGGCGGATTCTTCGCTCGCGATCGATAGCGTCTCGATTTTCCACGCCGCCAATTGTTGGGCAATCACGGTGCGACCGATTTCGCCATCGCCCACGATCATGGCGTGGACTCCGGTGAAATCCACCCCAAAGGTGTCCGCGCGGGGCGACTGAATGGTGTGCGCGGCCTTTTCAAAGCGCAGCGTGAAACGAAAGGTCGAGCCTTTGCCCAGCTCGCTTTCGAGTTCGATGCTACCGCCCATCTGCTCGATCAGTTGCGCGGAAATCGCCAGGCCCAGGCCGGAGCCGCCAAAACGGCGGCTGATCGATTGCTCCGCCTGAACGAACGGTTGAAAGAGACGGCTCTGGACCTCGCGCGCGATGCCGATCCCCTGATCTTTCACTTCGAAGCATACCGCGGTTCCGTCCCCGCTCTCTTCCGTCCTGGTGACTTTGAGCAGGACTTCGCCCATCGGAGTGAATTTTATGGCGTTGGACAGAAGGTTGTTGAGAATTTGCCGCACCCGCTTGGAGTCACCGCGCAGCCGGGTTGGGATACTCGGATCGAGAAACAACGCCAGCTCAAGTTTTTTGGCGCGAACCTGAGCGGCGAAAGTATTGATGACCCCCTCGACTACGTCGGCCAGATTAAAGTCGTTCTTGTCGATTACCAATTTGCCGGCGGCGAGCTTGGAGAAATCGAGAATATCGTCGACGATAGTCAGGAGCAGTTCGCCGCTGGATTCGATGATCTTCATGTGGCCGCGCTGCTCCGGCGTCATCTCCGAAAGCATTTGCAATTCCGCGGTTCCGACAATCGCGCTGAGCGGGGTACGGATCTCATGCGACATGGTGGCGAGAAAGTCGGTCTTGACCTTGGCCGTGCGTTCAACCTCCTTCGCGAGCCTTAGCTGCTCGGTTATGTCGTGACTGATGACCGAGGTCGCAGCCAGCTTTCCGGTTTCATCCATGACCGGAAAAACTGTGATGTCCACATCGACCACGGTGCCGTCCTTCTTCAGCCGCTGAGTCGCGAACTGGTCGATCCGCTCACCCCGTTCCAGCTTCAGCTTCATCGTTTCGAACTCTTCGAGCTTGTCGGGCGGTACAATGAGAGTGGCCGGCTGTCCGATTGCTTCCTCAGCCGTGTAGCCGTAGAGCTTTTCGGCGGCCGGATTCCAGTAATCGATCACTCCGTCGGCGCTCACGATGGCGTCCATCGAGTTTCGCACCAGGGAAAGAAGAACCTCTTCGCGCACCGAATGAGACATCGGCATAGCGGGCGTAGCGCCGGGAGCGTCGCTTGGCTGTTTCATCTTAACACCTTCCAGGTAGGGTTCGTGCAAATCGTCGGAGCAAGGAGTGCGACTTTTACGAACGCGAGGGCGGATGACCAGGGAGGTAATCTCGCGAGTTTCCAGGTCTGTCGCGTGCCCGACACTAATTGTTCACTTCGACCTCGACGAAACTCACGCTACTCCGATACGGATCGTGACGGAACGAAAGTTTCGCTGGCGAACCGAATTGTTGTTCTTCGCAGAACCAACGCTGTGCTGACCAGCAGACGAGCCACTGCATCTTTAAGTTATCTAAATTGGAGCAATCTTCGATTTCGCGAGCTTAGGAATGCGCACAGCGGCTAAGCTCAAAACGGAGGCCAAATGCCGAGACTCGAGTCAGCGCAGCTTTACCGGCATCTCCTTGATCCCGGCGACGAAGTTCGAGCGCATCCTGCGAATCGGTCCGCTCGGCTCAGCCTTGGGATATAGCCGAAAAATTCGGTGAAGAAAATCCGTAGCTGGAGTTCGGCCAGGCGCGCGCCGAGGCAAAAGTGCTGGCCGATGCCGAATCCGAGCTGCGGGGCTTCGTTGCGCGTAACATCGAAGTCGAACGGATTGCTGTAGATGTCTTCGTCGCGATTCGCCGAGACATACCACATGATGACTTTGTCGCCGGCCTTGATGATCTTGCCGCGCACCACGCTATCGGCGACCGCCGTGCGGCGCATATGCATTATAGGACTGACGTAGCGGATGAGCTCCGCGGAGCCCGACCCATACAGCGCGGGATTTTCCGCCAGCCTCGCGCGCTGCTCGGGAAACTGCGCCAGCGTGATTAGGCCTCCGGAGATCGAGTTGCGAGTCGTTTCGTTGCCGGCCGCGACCAACAGGATGAACGTCCCCAGGTACCGCTCCTTACTCATCACCTCGCCCTCGGAATCGGTGTGGATGAGCATGCTGATGAGGTCGCCGCCAGGATGCGCGACCCGCTCTTCCCACAGCCGCCCGGAATACTCGATCATCGCGGCAACGTCGGCTGCGGTTTCCTCGGGGCCTTTTCGGAGTTCCGGGTCATCCTCGGCGATCATCGAATTCGACCAGTCGAACAACTTCAGGCGATCCTCCTGCGGTATGCCCAACAGCTCCGCCAGTACCTGGATCGGCAACTCCGCCGCCACTTCGGTCACGAATTCGCATTCCTTGCGCGAGCCGAGGCGGTCGAGGATGTTGCATACGCGCTCGCGGATTTGATCCTCCAGCGCTCGCAGGCGTGACGGGCCGAAGCCCGGCGAGATCATCCGTCGATAGCGGTTATGCTCCGGCGGATCCATACTGATGAATGGCGCATCGGTCTGTTCGGCGCCCATGCCTGCCGTGCCGACGATGTTTTCATCGTAGATTCGATGGCCACCGTGCTCGCGCGCCGACGAAAACACTTCCGGATTCTTCGATATCGCGACGATGTCGTCGTACTTGGTGACCGACCAGAAGCCGCGTCCTGCGGCCACCGGGTTCCAATGCACCGGGTCCTCGCGCCGCAGGCGGGTAAAGATCTCGTGCGGCACTTCGCTGGCATAAAGATCAGGATTGCTCAGGTCGACATCGCCCGGATTCATTCGCTTTCTCCATGGGACCTCGTTGCCTATGGCCCCCGATCCTGAAGCTGACTATGGCCGATGCCGAACGCGTCTACCAGCTTTTCTGCGCGGATCTCGGCTTTAACATCAGGGAACATTTCTCGCTCCCGCCGGGGTTCCGCACAGCGTGCCATTGATGTCGCATTGCGGCGTGATGCCGCGGTCGCGTTGCTGCTGGTTGAGCGAGGTTATCGCGGTGTTGGTCGCCGCACTCGGACTGCATCCGCACAACTGGCTCGCGCAGCAACTGCAATTGGCGGCGGTTTCGGCCTTGATGATTTCCGTGATCTCGCAGCCTGAGAGCCCGGCGCATGCGACGCCCACCAGGTCGCGGTCGTTGCATTCATCGGTGCACAGCGTCGCGTCGCAGGTATAGCCGGCCTGCGCGCCTCCGGATTGCTGGCAGCTGTTGTACTCGCTGCAGACCTTCACGCAGTCGACGCCGCTATCCGGCGGAAGCATCGTCGTGCCCGGGATATAAAGAGGACATCCCTTACCTCCCGGAGCATCCGGCAAGCACGAGCCGGGAGCCGGGCCGGGCGCACCTTGCGATTGTTGCGTACTCTCCGATGCGCCAAGCCCGGCGCCGGGAGCGATGGTGGGCTGCGCGGTTGGCGTCGGCGAGGGAGCATAGGCGGCGGACCACACCAGGTCACCTCCCAAAGTGCAGGCCTGGTCGTTCTGGCCGACCTGGTAAGGACCATCGTAAACCGGGCACGAGCACTTCACGATGCCGCTCTGATCGGTCTTGGAACACGGTGCCGTCATACATCCGGCGTAAGGCGCCTGACCACAGCTAGTCTGGCCAATGCCGTTGGTCGGGATACATGCGAGGCTGAAGGTGGAGTAAACCTGGCTACCGGGGATCAGGGTGCCCTGGTTGACTTGCTGACACACCGGCGCCGCGTTGATGGTCTGGCACAGGCTGCCGTCCACCCCGCATTGCGCGATGGTGGCTTCGTAGACCGAATGATTCAGAATCGCGTTGATGTCGACGAAGTACACGCCATACGGGATGTCGTAACACAGGCAGTTGGCGTACTTACCATCCGCCGTCAGGGTGCAGCCCAGGTCCTGGGGAGGGCCACTCGGCCCTGAGTAGTAGCACAGCGCATACGGACCGCCACGGCAGGGAACGAAATTGGTCGGCGCCAGAGTGATGTCGGCATAGGCGGGGCCGAAGGTGGTCGTCCAGTTTTTCTGATTACTCCAGAACGCATGCGAATTGGGCACGAAGTGCACCTGCCCCGCTGCCGGCGACCCATTGTCACCGCCGCCACATCCTGCGAGCAGCAGGAGGGCGAGCATGAAAAGCCGCATCGCCCATTTTGACCGTCCACCGAAACCCCTCGCCGACAAACAAGAAGAATGTCGCACCGATGAACCCCTCCGCGAAAACGTCGTCGCTATCGCACAGTGGATAGCGTCTTCACTACGGAGTTACCTCAGTTTGATTTTCGACGCTACCTGATGCGTGAAAGATCAAGGAGGCTTGCGGCCACGCCGGTCAGACACTCACAGTCGCCACGGTTACTTGCCCGTACCGACTAAGGAGGCAGTCTGCGGCGAATTGAGCGCGCTATCGATGACCGTCAGCGTCAGTGGCCCGACCGATCCTGCCGCGGTGGGACTAAACGTCACGCCGAATCTGCAGGTCTTCCCGGGTCCGATCCATCTCCCCGCGCAAGTTTGGGCCGCGGTAAAGACGCCCGACCCGGTTACCGAAGTGATTCGCGTCCAAACTTGCTGTCCCTTCGGCACTCCGATGGTCACGAACTTCGGCCTACTGGTGCTCCCGACACGAACCCTGGCGAAACTGAGTGACGGCGGCGAGAGCGTGACGGTCGCCGGCCCGGGAAGCGTCGCTGCGTACGCAGCCACAAATGTCGCCGCATCGATGGTGCCCCATCCGGTGCACAGATCGTAGTCCGCTCCCGCGGTGAATCCGCTCACGCCGTTGAAAGTGTTGTTGCCGGTAGTGACGTCGCGGAAACCCGAGCCCGCCAGATCGTGGTTGGCCAGCGAATATATCGTCGGATCCATGTTACCGAGCCCGGCCCCCGTAGCCTGCGATATCAGGTTAGCGATCCCCGCAAAGGTCGGCGCCGAAAGACTGGTGCCGCCGATCATGCCATCGATGAGTCCGCCTTTGCCGGTGCAACCAGTTTTGGCATTGGCGCAGCTGCGGCTCGCCACGAAAAAGGAGCCCGGAAAATTGGGGCTGGCGATAAGCGACAAGTCCGGCACATCGCGCTTCCCGTCGTTGGGGACACCCGCGCCGCTCTGGAACGCCGGCTTGGCGAATATCGAACTCACCCCGCCGCCGGTCGCGCCGCCCGACCCAATCCCATCCGCTGGATCATTCCACACGCGCTCGGGGACGTGGCCTACATCGTTGCCGCTCGGGTTGAAATTCGGAGTAAATGCCGTTCCGCTCATCGCTGTGACGTTAGGGTCGGCGGCCATCTCACTCACTGCGGCACTGTTGCCGGCGACGCAGCGTTGGAGGGTCGGGTCAAACTGCAGATACGCGGCCCCGTCGTCATGGGTGATGGTGATGATGCTTTGTCCTTGCGCGGCAGCTTGCATGAACAGCGGATCGAGCACCCCGGTATAGAAATTATCCGGCGCGCCGCAGAAGCCGAAGCTGATGCTGATAACCGGGCATTGATCCTCGCTCACCGCCGCGGCGATCGCATCGGCGATGGGGTCGACCTGAAAGGTCGCGTCATTCCCCAGATAAAAGCGCGTCGCCGCGCCGGGCGCGACCGCATGTGACCACTCCACATCGAGGTCGGCCTCGACCTCATCGCCGTTGAACTGGGGATTGCCCGGATCCGCGAGCACGGTCGTTATATGCGAGGCGCCCAGTCTGAATTTCGAATTAAACGCTGCGACGGCGCCGGGCGCGTATCTCGAATCGCCGACCAGACCGATGCAACTGGCGCCCTTGAGCCCGGAAGCAATCAACGGCGTCTCGTTGTAGAAGGTGTAAAAATCACCGGCTCCGAAAAATGGACGATTGAAACCGTTCACCCGGAGCCCCGGCGCCGAACTGCCCGCGGCGGCATCGACCGGCGCTTCGCTGGTCTGCGCGACCGGCTGGATATCCCGCGCCATCACGCCCGCGGCACTCGCCGACAGATTGTCGAGTCCATGAATGTGGCCGATCACCCCCGCGAAGCGCGCCGGAATCTGCGGGTCGTTAGCCGGGCCAAACGCGGCGCCGTCAAAACGTTGGATCGCAACCGCGAAGGTGTGCTCCGCCTGAGCTACGGTACCCGCAAATTGAATCACTCGGGTCGCGCGGTTGACGGCATTCACCTGGAACCCTTCCGAGACCAGCCAGTCGCGGACCGAGTCGAAATCCGCCGGCCCGAAGCGCGCCGCAAACTCCTCGGGAGTCAGGAAATGATGATATTCGGGCGACGACGGATTCTGCTGATCGGCCAGCAACTGTTCGAGCTGAGCCTGATTACGCAGTGCGAGCGTCACCGACATCGCAAGCGTGCGTGACGCTTCCAGGCCTCCCGCGGCGATCATCGTCTCGGCCAGCTTGGGATGATTCCGTGGCACGACCGTGTCGCTCTGCGCATAGGCAGGCGGGTTCAAAAGCAACAATCCCCCGGCGATCCATAAGGTCCAGGCGATCAAGCGAGCCGAAATTGAATGACTTGCGGTCAAGAGCTTCCCCTTTAGTCAGATCCCACGGCCGCACATCCACTTCCAGTCAAGCATACGAGAGATCGAAGCGCGGCGGCAACAATATAAATTCTAAAGCTCGCTTCGATACTTTGAAAGAAGTCCCGAGCCGGTCGGCGAAGGTACTACTTACACGAGGGTCTGGATAACCGGCCGAATAGACCCCTTGGGGCTCAGCCCAAATCCTGCAGCAACAGGCCGGTCAGATACGCGCCTTCGCCGTGGCCCAGGAGTACGGGATGGTCGGGGCCGGGCCCCAGATGCGCGAGGATGCGAAAATTCCGCTTCGCCTTGGTCTGCGCGATGCTCACTGCGCGAATGAAATCGTCGCCGCGAAAATGCGTCGAACAACTGAACGTCATCAGGCGTCCGCCGGCGGCCAGCGCCTGCATCGCCAGCGCATTCAGCTCGACATAGAGACGGCCGGCGCGCTCGACATCCTTGCGACTGCGCGCGAGCGGCGGCGGATCCAGCGCGATGACATCGAAGCGCTCCTTGGTAGTGCGCATATATTCAGCCGCATCGGCGCGAATCAGCTCGGCCCGGCTCTCGTGGCCATTCATCGCGAGGTTGCGCTGCGCCCATCCGAGCGCGCGCGCCGAGGTATCGACGCCCACCGCGCGCGCCGCGCCGCCACTCAGCGCCGCCAGCGCGAAGCCTCCCGCATAGCAGTACGCATCGAGGACGGTTGCGCCGCGGCAGATCCTCGCGAGCCGCGCGCGATTCTCGCGTTGATCGAGAAAGTAGCCGGTCTTCTGGCCCTGCTCGAAATCGACTACCAGCAGATTGCCGTTCTCGCGCACCTCGACTTCCGAGGTCTCCTCGCCCGCCAGCAGGCCGTCGCGATCCTCGAGGCCTTCGTTCTTGCGCACCGCGCCGGAACTTCGTTCCAGAATCGCATATGGATGAAGCAGCTCGGTGAGCTGGGGCACGAGGTCATCGCGCATCCTGTCGGCGCCCGCGGTCAGAAGCTGGACCACCAGCACCTCGGCGTAACGATCGATGACGACCCCGGACAAGCCGTCGCCATCACCATTGACGAGCCGGTAGCAATCGCTATGTTCGCCGACGACTAATTTTCGCAGCGCGAGCGCATCGGTCAGACGATGGTCGATGAGTTCCGGAATCGAGGGGATCGTCTCGCCCCAGGAGAGCATCCGCACCGCGATGGTGGTTGCGGGGTTGAAGTAGCCGAGCCCGATGTGCGCGCCCGAGGCATCGTGAACCTCGACCGGAGATCCCGCTTGAATGGTGCGCGGTTCGGTGCGTTCGATTCCCCCGGAGAAAATCCACGGATTGCCGCCGCGCACTGTCGCATCGCGTCCCTGCTTGAGAAAAACCTTGTCCATCGAAGATGCTCAGCCCTTCGACGACGGCTGCTCGCCGGGCCGCCTAAAGTCGCCGCTGCGGCCTCCGCTCTTCGCGACCAGCCGCACCGCATCGATGACCATCGCGCGGTCGATCGCCTTGGCCATGTCGTAGATGGTCAGCGCGGCGACGCTCACCGCCGTCATCGCCTCCATCTCGACGCCGGTTTGCGCCTCGGTCACCGCGCGGGCCTCGATGTTGAGGGTCGCCGTCTCGCGATCCGGGGTGAATTCGACTTCAACTACCTGTAGCGGAATCTGATGGCATAGCGGGATAAGCTCGGAGGTCTTCTTGGCCGCCATGATGCCTGCTAAACGGGCAGCCGCGAGCGCCTCGCCCTTCTTGAGGCGTCCGCCGAGGATGGCATCGAGGGTGGCGGGCGCCATTTTCACGGCGCCTCGCGCAATCGCCTCACGGCGGGTGACGGCTTTTTCACCCACATCAACCATACGCAACTGCCCGCGGGCATCGAGATGCGTCAGCGCGCTGGCGGAGTTGGCTTTCTTGCGAGGCATCGGTGGAGCGGATAAGAGCTTATGTTGACCCGCATTGGATATACAATAAACTCACCTGAAATTGATCGGCGGCCGCATCGAGCCGTCGCTACGAAAGTTCGCCCAGAGAAAATATGGAACACCATTCGCATCGCGTTTTGATCCTCGGTTCGGGACCCGCGGGCCTCACCGCCGCTCTGTACACCGCACGCGCCAACCTCGCGCCGGTGCTGATTGAAGGTGCGGAGCCCGGCGGTCAATTGACCATCACCACCGAGGTCGAAAATTATCCGGGCTTCGAAAAGGGCATCCAGGGACCCGAGATGATGGAAATCTTCCGGCGCCAGGCGGAGCGCTTCGGCACCAAGTTCATCTTCGGGCACGCGACCGAGGTACGGCTCGGCAAATGGCCCTTCGAGGTGGTGGTCGAAAAGGAAATCCATAAAGCGCGCGCCCTCATCATCGCGACCGGCGCGACCGCGAAGTTACTCGGCATCGAATCCGAGAAGGCGCTGATGGGCTATGGGGTCAGTGCATGCGCGACCTGCGACGGCGCATTTTTCAAAGACAAGGACGTCGTTGTGGTGGGCGGCGGCGACACCGCAATGGAGGAGGCGACCTTCCTGACCCGATTCGCGACCAAGGTGGATGTCGTGCATCGGCGCGGAGATCTACGCGCCTCGAAGATCATGCAGGAACGCGCGCGCAAGAATCCCAAGATTAAATTCATCTGGAATTCCGCCATCGATGTAATCCACGGCACCCAAAAAGATGGCGTCACCGGCGTCACCCTCAAGGACACCAATTCCGGCGCCACCAAGGATCATAAGACCGACGGTGTCTTCATCGCGATTGGCCATCAGCCGAACTCGCAACTCTTCAAGGGCCAGCTCGATATGGACGAGGTCGGCTATCTGAAGACGCAGCCCGGCTCGACCTATACCAACATTCCCGGGGTGTTTGCCGCCGGCGACATCGCGGATTCAGTTTATCGACAGGCTGTCACCGCGGCCGGCACCGGATGTATGGCCGCGATCGACGCCGAACGATGGCTCGAGGCTAACCATCCCGAATAGTCGTCATCTGCCGATACAACGCGTCGACATCCTCGTGCTGCGGATGCGCGGTACCATAGCGCATCACCGCGGCTGAACCGGCGGCGATGCCGTAGGCGAAAGCCTTCTCGGGTGCGAGGCCATTCGCGAGCCCGAGGGTCATCGCGGCGACGAAGCTGTCGCCCGCTCCCACCGCGCTGCGCACCGGAACCTGGGGCGCAGGCATTCGAATTGCGCCACTCGCGGTTGCGAGGATTGCTCCACCGGCGCCGAGCGAGATCGCGATCATCTCGGCCGCACCGCCGCGCACCAGCGCTATCGCCTCGAGTTCCTGCTCGTGAGCATCGGGCATCGCGCGACCGACCATCCCTTCGAATTCGCGCAGGCTGGGCTTGATGAGCGTGGCGCCTTTGCCGAGGGCCGCCTTGAGCGGCGGTCCCGAGGTATCGAGCACGAAGCGCTGTCCACGCCGCGCGCAAATCCTCGCGATGTGCGCGTAAGCATCCTCGGGCGCTCCGCGCGGCAAACTGCCGCTCGCGACCACCCAGTCGCCTTCGACGCCCGCGAGCGCATCGAGCACCGCATCCCATTCGGATGCGCTCAGCGGCGGCCCCTCGGGCACGAAGCGGTACTCGAGCCCCGTCGAGCGCTCATGCACCGCGACCGACACGCGAGTCCGGCCGCTGACTGGAATCGTCAAGCATTCGACGCGCGCGTCGGTCAGCAGCTCCTGGAGAAATCGTCCGGTGCCGCCGCCGATGAGCACCACCGCGAGCGCCTCGCCGCCGAGCTCGCGCACCACCCGCGCGACGTTTATCCCGCCGCCGCCCGGATCGAACTGCTCGGTCGAGGTGCGCACTTTGCGCGTGTGGATGACCGCGTCGGCCTCGCACGCGAGATCGACGGCGGGATTGAGGGTGATAGTGACGATACGCGAGGACATTCGTTCGAGCTAATAGCAGATTTATGTGAAGAAGGTGTGATCCCGACGCCCATCCGGTCGCAACGCCGTGATTGGGCTTCGCCGCCCGTTCGCTTCGCGCTGGGGTGGACAACTTCGAGTCATAGGTAAATGCTTAAAGGTTATGACCGCGAGTTTTCGCGGCTCTATCCCAAGGAGGCATTCGCTATGGCAGCGAGCCCCGTCAGTACCGTCTCCGTTCGCGTTTCCATTTCGCGGCGCCGACCGTTAGCGCTCACCCAGCGCCGCCTCGCGGCGAATCGGCGCAACGCCACGCGCTCGACCGGGCCGCGCACGGCCGAAGGAAAGGCGAAGGTTGCGCGCAATCCGATCAAGCATGGATTCTTTGCCGGGCCGGAAAAATGGACGCCCCGGCAGCATCGCGATTTCGCGGAGACCCTCGCAGGGCTGCGCGATGACTTTCAGCCGCAGGGCATCCTCGAAGAAAGCTGCATCGTGGCGATAGCGGAATCCTACATTCGGATGGCCGCGATGCTGCGCTACGAGAATTTCGCGGCGGTGAAATATCATCAACAATGCGACCGCGAGCTTAATGAGCGTATCGTGGCGGGTGATGCGGCTGAAGCCGCGCGGCTGGAGTCGCAGCGCGAGAATCTGCGCCGCGCCGGACTGTGGGGTCCGACGATTCCCGGACCGCGCGAAGCCAAGGCGATTATCCGCTATTCCGGGCGACTCGATCGGACGATTCGGCAGGCGGTATCGGAGCTGGAGGGGCTAAGGGCGTTCCGCCGCGGGACATCATCCCGGACAGTGGAAGTGCAAAAACAAACCCACTTCGAGGCAGCGCCGAGAAGTGGTCCTGAGGCTGGGCGAAGGACCTCGAATGGCCCGATGCGCTTCGCTGAAGCGCAAAAGCAAACCCACTCCGCAGCCTCGGCATCGCTCAATGAAAATGCGAAAGCAAACCCATTAAGTTCAATGTTTACGGGCAATCGTCATGAACGGAGACGGGCGAAAGCGCTGGCGGCGCGGCAGCGTCGGAGACCTAACCCCTAACCCCTTCCCCTGAAGTGGAAGGGGGATCGGACAGAGAGAACCTGTGAAGTTTGCAGCTGCAACCAAGCGCAAAAACAAAGCCACTTTATCGTGGATTTTATTGGACATTTGCCTTCGACCGCCGCGCGCGCGGGCTGCTGGTTGCTCTTCCACTTCAGGGGAAGACCTTAGGTCTGCCTCTCACTTGCGATTCGACACCTGGAACGGATTGCCGTCCGGGTCTCTGCCCTCGCAGAGATCGAGGCCGGAGCCGGATTTGACCTTGCCCATCTTCGCGCCGCGCCGGATGAGCACCTCGCGGGTGGCAGCCACCTCGGCGGAATAGAACACTATCTTGGGAGGACGCCGCCCCACTTCCGCGGTTCCATTGTGCAGCGCGATGGCAATAGCGCCGGCATCGAACTCCTTCCATCCGCGCTCATCGGCTTTTTGTTCAAGCCCGAGGACATCGCGATAGAACGTCGCCATCGCGGGCATTTGATTTGTGAAGATAACTAACCGACGAATTTTCATACTTTTCGCAGAGTCTCCTGCGCGAGCAGATGCCGCGAAAGTCGATTGGCATAGGCGGATAGGTTTAGCGGGTTTCATGGCGAGCCGCCATTTGCCCGGCGAAGCCATACCGATCGGTTTGTTGGATAGCGGCAAAAGTTGTATAAGTTTTTCAGGTTCATTCGATAAGGGGCAAGCTCGCCGCCTTCCAGCGGCGCAAACCTTTAACCATTTACAACGTCCCAACCCACCCGAGGAGGGAACCAACCAATGGCGGATATCGATCTCCAAATCAAAGGCGGCACCATCGTCGATGGCACCCGCGTCCCACGCTATCAAGGCGACGTCTTCATCAAGGACGGCAAGATCGCGCAGATCGGCGGACGCTCCCCCGGCTTCGCCAAGAAGACCATCGAGGCCGACGGGCTCATCGTCGCGCCGGGCTTCGTCGATCTTCACACCCACTACGATGCGCAGATCCGATGGGATCCGTGGTGCACGATTTCCGGTTATCACGGTGTGACCTCGGTCGTGCTCGGCAACTGCGGCTTCGGCTTCGCGCCGGTCAAACCGGAAGGCCGCGACCGCTCGATGCTGATGATGACCCGCACCGAAGCGATCCCTTATGCGTCGATGCAGCAGGGCATGACCTGGGATTGGGAAACGATTCCGGAGTACCTCGATTCGCTGCAGCGCGCGCCCAAGGGCATCAACTGCATCCAGTACATGCCTACCGCGTCGCTGATGATCTATGTCATGGGCCTCGAGGCCGCGAAGACTCGCCCCGCCACCGAGGCCGAGCGCGCCGAGATGCGCCGCCTGCTGAATGAAGGAATGGACGCCGGCCTGTGCGGCTTCTCGATCCAGCGTCTCGGCAAGCATTCGGCGCAGGCCGACTACGATGGTCAGCCGATGGTGACCGACACGATGTGCGATGAGGATATCCTTAATCTCGCGCGGGTACTGGCCGAGCGCGACGAAGGCTTCATCGAGATCACGCAAGCCACCGGCCATATCAAAGACGACCTCGCGTTCGTGGAAAAACTGGCCGCGACCGCGAAGCGCCCGATTCTGTTCCAGGCCATCAGCGCGGCCACCAAGAATCCCGAGGTGCATCGCAAGAGTCTCAACTGGCTGCAGAAGGCGCGCGAGAAAGGTCTGCCGATTTTTGGCCAGGCGGGTACCATCCGCAGCGGATTCTCTTTCACCCTTGAGAATTGGAATTTGTACGATTCCTCACCGGCGTGGCGCGACATGACCACCGGCACCAAGGAAGAAAAGACCGCGAAGATGAAAGACCCCACCATGCGCGCGGCGGTCAAGAGCGATGAGCAGATGGCCATCCTCGACAAGATCGCTCCGGGCATCGGCGGACGCCTGGTCAAGCTCATCGTGTCATGGGTCGAGGACAAGCCGGGACTCGAGAAGTACGTCGGCAAAACCCTCGGACAGATCGCTCAGGAAGAAGGCAAGCATCCAGTCGATGTGATGGTCGATCTGTCGCTCGCCACCGACCTGAAGGCGGAGTTTAAGCAGGCGGTTCCGCAGTTCAACGCCGAGTACAACGCTGAGATCATCAACAACTCCGAGTTCACCTTCCCGGGCGTATCGGACGGCGGCGCGCACACCAAGTTCTTCACCGGCGGTGCGTTCACGACCGACTTCCTGCGCTGGATGGTGCGCGACGAGAATCGCGTCTCGCTGGAAGAGGCGCACTATCGTCTCTCGGCGCTTCCCGCGCACGCGGCGGGCTTCAAGGATCGCGGCATCCTGCGCGAGGGCGCAGCGGCCGACGTGGTCGTGTACGACCTGAAGCGGCTCGACATCGAGCCTGATTGGGTCGGCGAAATCACCCACGACCTGCCGGGCGGAGAATGGCGCCGAGTGCAGCGCGCGAAGGGCTATCGCTCGATCATCGTGAACGGCGTGGAGACCTTCAGCGAAGACAACTGCACGGGCGCGACGCCTGGCAAGCTGCTTCGCCACGGCCACGCGTAAACAGTAAGTTGCAACCAAAAGAGTGGCGCGGGGTCATCGACCTCGCGCCACTCTTCGTTATTCCAAAAAAGCCGCGGGCAGTTTTCTTTAACGGGGATTGAGAGGCGAGTATTTCGGTCTTGGGCCCGCATGTACATGGGCCGTATCGCGATGCTTGCGTGGAGGAAACGGTGACTTGCGCCTCCGGTCGTTTTCGTCGCTTATCTGCCTAAAAGCACTGAGAATATCCTCACATCCGCAGGTTGTCTTCTCTTTCCAGCATATGTGGCAAATGCTGCTTGCCTTCATTCGATCATCCTAGTCCAACGGGAAACGTGGCGCGAGGTTTATTGCCTTCCCGCCACTCCAGTTTCAACTACCGTGAGAAGGCTGCAACTGGTATTCCTCTAGAGATGGCGTCGCTTACGGAATACCAGCGCGCCGCGATGCGCAACGCGGAATATGAGCGGCTGGACGACGGGGATTGGTACGCCCACATCCCCGGTTTGCCCGGTCTCTGGGCAAGCGCCAAGACCGTCGAGGACACTCGCAACGAACTCCTGTCCGCGCTCGAGGACTGGCTCGACATCAACGCTTACGTCGCCCGTCTGGAATTGCCCGACTTCAGCTAGTCCTCGTCTGTAAGAATCCGGCGCTCATCAGACGCTGCTAGGCTCCGTCGAGACCTTTAGCGATCGGTGGCCAGAGATGTGACCAGGGTTGAGCGTTCTCGAACGCGGCGGAGGCGCGCAATACCATCGCATCGTCGAGGTGACGACCGATGATCTGCAATCCTACAGGTAGCCCGTCGCTCGTGAAGCCCGCAGGCACCGAGGCGGCGGGCTGGCCGGTGAAATTAATCGGGAAGGTGAATCCGAGGAAGCTTTCCGGGCGGACATAGCGGCCCGCGATCTTCTCGGGTCCCTGCATGTGAACCGCAAACGCCGCGACCGCGAGGGTCGGCGTGATGAGGAAATCGTAGCGCGCCATCATCCGCGCCATCTTGTTCACCACCGCTTTGCGCTGGATGTTGCCGGCGGTGATTTCCTCGGCGGTCCACGGACGGCTCATCAGATCGACCATGTGCGATGACATCTGATTGCCGTGCTTCGCAATCATCTCGCGCATCCCGCGCAGGTCGGTCTCGGCGATCATCACAGCGGCGAACGCCGAGGCGGGATTTTCCCAACCCGGATTTACTTCCTCGACGATACATCCCAGGTCGCGCTCGAATACCCGCGCCGCTTTCGCGACGACGTCGGCCACTTCCGGATCGACCGCCATGTAACCCCAGTCGCGGCTGAATGCGACCCTCTTTCCACGGATGCCGCCCTCGCACGATTTCATCCAATCGAAGTCCGCACGCGGCAGGCTGTGACGATCACGCATATCCGGGCCCGTGATGACCGACAGTGTCAGCGCGCTGTCCGCGACGGTGCGCGTGAGGGGACCGTAGCATTCGATCGATTCCCATCCGGAGGCGCCCGGGTAGCGCTCATCGCGCGAGCCGGGATAGAGCGGGATTCTTCCGAAGGACGGCTTGAAGCCATAGGTGCCGCAGAAACGACGCGGGGATTCGCACCGAGCCGCCACCGTCGCTGCCGATTGCAAGCGGACCCATCCCGGAGGAAATCGCGGCGCCGGCGCCCGCGGACGAACCACCTGAAGTCCTCGCGAGGTCCCACGGATTGCGGGTGGTTTCGAAGACCGGGTTATGGCTGGCCGGGCTATAGCCGAACTCGGTCACGTTGGTCTTGCCGAGAATGATCGCATCGGCGGCCTTTAGCCGTTCGACGACGATATCATCTTCGTCGGGAATGAAATCGCGATACGCGACGCATCCGGAGACGGTGCGAATGCCTTTGGTGAAAATGAGATCCTTGATGCTGACCGGTACGCCCGCGAGCGGTCCCATCGCATCGCCACGCGTGATGCCCTGCTCGATGCGCTTCGCTTCGGCGCGCGCGAGCTCCGGCGTCGGCGTGCAGAACGCGTGCAGATGAGGTTCGAGCTTCTCCATCCTCGCGAGCACGGCATCGATGACCTCGACTGGTGAAACTTGTTTCGCGCGGATCTGGGCCGCCAAATCGACGGCGCTCATCTGACAGATTGCATTAGCGGGCATTCGCGATGGACCTCCTCGTCTACCATCGCGATCCAGTTAGTCGCGATCAAGGCGAAGGGCGTTTCCTTGCGGCCCCGCGCACGGTTATAAAACCATATGGCATCGATCTCGTTTCCGAAGAACTTCCTGTGGGGCACCGCGAGCGCCTCGTACCAAATCGAAGGCGCGCACAATGAGGACGGCAAGGGCGAGTCAATCTGGGATCGCTTCTCGCATACGCCCAACAAGATCAAACACGGCGATACGGGCGATGTCGCGTGCGATTTTTACCATCGCTATCGCGACGACATCGCGTTGATGGCGGACCTCGGGCTGAATGCCGCCCGCATATCGCTCTCGTGGCCGCGCATCGTGCCGAACGGAAAGGGCGAGGCGAACCAGAAAGGCATCGACTTCTACTGTCGCGTGATCGATGAGCTGCTCAAGCACAACATCCAGCCGTTCGTGACTCTCTACCATTGGGACCTGCCGCAGGTGCTGGAGGATCTCGGCGGATGGACCAATCGCGACACCGCGCGTCACTTCGGCGACTACGCAGCCATATGCGCGAAGCACTTCGGCGATCGCGTCAAACATTGGATGGCGTTCAATGAGCCGTGGATTTTCACCGTGCTCGGCTACATGTTCGGCATCCACGCGCCGGGGATTCAGAATCGCAAGCTGGCGATGCGCGCCGGCCACATCGTCAACCTCGCGCAGGGATTGGGCGTGCGCGCGATTCGCGCCAACACCAAGCCCGAGATGGTCGGCACCGCATTCAGCATGCAGCCGGTTTTTCCGAAGACCGATTCAGTCGAGGATCGCGACGCTGCGGAGCGCTACCATCGGTTCAACAACGTATGGTTCCTCGAAACCGCGATGGAGGGGCGCTATCCGAAAATCTTCCTCGAAGGCACCGAGGAAGAATGGCTCGACGTGCGGCCGGGCGACATGGACATTGTGAAAGCGCCGCTCGATTTCATCGGCATCAATCTGTACACGCGAATGACCATCGCGCATGACCCGCACGACACCATGATGGGAACGCGGCCGGCGTATCACGGTGAAGAAAACGAGCTGACGGATTTCGGCTGGGAGGTCTATCCTCAGGCGCTTTCGGAAATGATCCTGCGCATCTCGCGCGACTATCCGAAGATGCCGATTTACGTCACCGAGAATGGTGCATCATACGGCGAGAAACCCGATGCCGATGGCCAGGTTCGCGATCAGCGGCGCATCCGCTTCCTGCGCGGATACATCAGCGAGATGGGGCACGCGATCGAGAAGGGCGCCGATGTGCGCGGCTACTTCCTGTGGACCTTTACCGACAACTTCGAATGGGCGGAGGGCTTCCAGCAGCGCTTCGGCATCGTGTACTGCGACTTCGAGACTCAGCAGCGCATCGTCAAGGAAAGCGGGCATTGGTACGCGCACCTCGCGCGCACCAACGTCCTCGATTACGATCCGCGTGAGTAGCCGCGTCTTGCGGAGGCGCTTCCAGTCCGATACTCGAACGGGAGCCCTCTCTCTTATCTCTCCCGGTAGGAGAGAAGGTGAAGGAAGGCAGCCACCTTTCGGAACGAATGGACAGCGCCAATTTATTGATCTGGGTTCACATCCTCGCGATGTCTGCGTACTTCGGTGCGCAGTTCGCGGTCATCTATATGTTGTTGCCGGTCGCGGAGCAGGCTGGTGATGAAACTCGGCGCCGGGCGGCGCTCATCACCGGATTCAAATTCTACAATCCGTTCACGATCGCGATGCTCGGCATCGTCGTCATCACCGGTGCGATGCGTCTTACCGACGTCAAGGCCGAGATGAAGTTCGAGTACTTCACGCGCATCTGGGCCGCGCTGTCGCTGAAGCTCGGGCTGGCGTTTTTGCTCATCTTCATCCAGACCTACATCACGTTCGGGCTGACATTCAGGATCGGGCGGCAGGAAGAAGTTGCCGCGCATGGCGACGGCGAACCGTTCACGGTCGAGCGGCTCAACTCGATGCTGCGCCGCATCCGCGCCATGATCTGGGTCACCATTTTACTCACCGCCGCAATCATCTTCGTGTCTCTCACCGTCATGAAGCGAGCGATTTCCGAAACCGCGAGCGCTTCCGTCGACGCGAGGGTCGATTCGATTCAAACCAACCCGAACAGAGAGGTCACGATCCAGGCCAGCGTCAGGAAGCCGAATACTACGCCGGGCAGCTCGTTGAGCATCGCATAGCGGGCGCGATTGGTCGCCTCGGTCGCGCGCTCTTCGCTGTTCACCAGGCCGGGGATGGTCGCTTCATTGATTCGTGCGTTCATGTTTCTTCCTCAAAGATTCGCTGGATGTTGTAGTGTTGCCGCTTAGACCAGGCCGAACAGCGAGGTCACGATCCACGCCAGGGTCAGGAATCCGAAGACCACGCCCGGCAACTCGTTGAGCATCGCATACTGCGCGAAATGGGTGCCTTCGCTGGTCTGTTCGTCGTTGCGGATGTAACCGTTGATGGTTGCTTCGTTGGTGCGTGCGTTCATGTTCTTGATCCTCCTGCGAACTCGATGGGAGAGACTTGAGCAAGGGCGGTGCCATCGACGAAATGCCTGATTCCCGACCATTCATCGCGATTTAGGAAATCGTTGCAGCACGACGAAACCAAAATGGTTAGGGATTTGAAGCATTTTTTCGGTTCACCAAAACATCGCATTACGCGAGAGGTAATTCGCGATTCGCGGTCATTCGCAAATGCTTATCGCAGTTCGCGAATTGCGCATGTCGAACCATGCAGTGATTTTACTGCGAAGAACCACAATCGAGCGCCTCTATCATTCCTTCCCGGCTTTTGAGAGATTTCCCCCATGACCGACGCTTCCGATTCGTCGCCGAGCCCATCTGCTGCAAAATCGACTGGCCCGCTCGTCGCGCCTCCCACGGCAACTGAAGCCGCGCCCGAGGTTGCGCTCCCGACCATCCCGCCCAGCTTGCCGGATCGAGACTTCTTCTTGCGGCTCGGCGAGATGGCGATTTTTCTGGTCGCGGTGGTAGGCGCGGTTGCGCTCGGTCTCGCGATTACCACCTACTTCACGGCCCACACCTACATCGCCGCGTACCTGCTCGCGTATGCTGGCTTTCGATGCGCTGATTTGCTGGTGCGCGACGAATACGGTCCTGACCCCTCGCGCGACGCGGTGGCGCGCCGGGTCGCCGATCAGGGACCATTGCTGCTGCTGTTTTTCGCCGCGCCGTTTGAGCGCACCTATCTATGGGGTGGCGAAGCGCCGCGATGGCTCAGCGGGCTTGCGCTGGCGATGGAACTCGGCGGGCTATGGCTCGCGCTCGGGGCGCGCATTCAGTTGGGGTTCTTCTCGTGGGAGAAACATAACGGCATCGACAAACACGTGCTGGTGCGCAGCGGCTTTTATCGCTTCATCCGCCATCCGGTTTATGCGGGAATGTACGTCGCCCTGATCGCATGGCCAATCGCCTATGGCGCACCGATCTCGGCGCTGCTCGCGATCACCTTCATTGGAATCGTGATGCGCCGTTTGATCCGGCGCGAAGAGGATATTTTGCTCGAGCGCTATGGCGACGAGTATCGAAAATATCAGGACGCCAGCGACGCCATGATTCCTAATTTGTGGTGATCTCGGAATTCTGACACTTCGTCGCAATGGCATTCTTAAAATCCTTGCGATGTCATGTCGTTTCCAGCTCCTCTAGTAAATTCTCGAGGGAATCGGCGCGGGCGGCTGCAGCTCTATGGATTCAGCTCGCAAAAACGGATCAGATTCTGTGCGGAGGCTGCGCCGAAAAGCCGATTCGAAACGCTTCGTTAAGGTTGTCCGCCGCTGGTTCTGATGCGACCCGGCTGCACAACGGTAAACCGTGAAGCCAGCTCATCTCCCTGCGCGTTGACGGCATCGAGCGCCGCCGCGGCCAAAGCCCCGCGAGCAGTTGCGGGAAAAGCGGAAAAGAACTACGCCGCAGCTTTGCCGACCCTCTGCGAAGACCAATTCACCAAAATCCTTGTCCTCGGTAGGAACGATTCGCCGATCATTGCTAGCGATTTTTAAGACTTCATCGTCGCCGATGCTGGAGGAAATCTCGGCGACGGCGAGGACATCGTGGCCAGCCGAACGGAGCGCCCGCACGACTGCGAAATCACAGCTTTCGTCGGCGAAAAAGCGCACGTTCTTACGATTTTGCGTTCGTTTGAGTAGCGGAAAGAAGGATTATTTCTTCGTGGGCGATGGTGTCAGCCGCGTACTCGATGGCTGCGCGGATATCCTCCCGTGTGAGACGCGGATAGCCATCCAGTAGGTCGCTTTCAGTCGCCCCCTCTGCGAGTTTACGGAGAATCAGCTCGACTTTGATCCGCGTTCCCTTGATGACGGGCTTACCCATCATCACGTTCGGATTAATCTCTATTCGATCCGTCGTCATCGGCCTTATCACAGCATAACCCAACGCCGAGTTCTGCGCACGCCGATACGCCACGCATGATCCAGGCGCCACGCCTGAGGATTGATGAATTGCGTCAGTCCGCGAGGGCTGGAATCTCTTTAACCGACCAGAGATGAGAATCGACGCCAGCGGCAATCACTGGTGAGCAACGGACTGCCTGATTGATGCGCGCGAAATTGGAACGCATGAAGATCGTCGGCGCTACTCGCGATTACTTTCATTGGAATTGTGATGCGGCGCTTGATCAGGCGCGAAGAAGATATTTTGCTTGAGCGCTATGGCGAGGAGTATCGAAAGTATCAGGACGCCAGCGACGCCATGATTCCTAATCTATGGTGATGGTGCGAACTCACTTCTTCGTGCGCGCCTTCAATTGACATGAGACTAGCGCGCAGTAGGCGCGCTCAATCGAGTCGGTCACAAATGATTGGCCGCATCGCGCGCAGCGTCGGATCGATTCTCCCGGGGCGAGCAGCGGCTCCAGTTTTTCGAGGTCGCTTTCACTCCGCTCGGAGGTCGCCGTTTCGACTTCCAGCTTGATGCCCCGGGCTGCGGAAGCCGCGAGCTTGTCGGCGCGCTCATTGTTCTTGTCGCCGGCGTGACCGCGCACCCATTCGAAGCGCACCTTGCGAGATGCGACTTCGCGATCGAGGTCACGCCAGAATTGGTCGTTCGCCTTGCGCTTCCATCCCAGCATCATCGTGTTCACGACATAAGAGCTGTCGCTGCGAACGATGACCTCCGCGCCCGGCTCAACATCGCGCAGACCTTCGATGGCCGCGGTGATTTCCATCTTGTTGTTGGTGGTCGCGGGATAGGGACCGCCGCTCAGCTCGCGATACTCGCTGGCTGGTTCGGCGATGACGACGCCCCATCCGCCGGGGCCCGGATTTCCCAGGCAGGCGCCATCAGCATAGAGGACGTACTTACGCGTCGAAGCGGACATCAGTGGGGTTGCTTTGCGTAGGCGGCGCGACGCTCGCGATGGAGCTGCTCGAACCAGTCCAGATAAGTGCGCGCGGATTTTTCCCAGGAGAAATCCGCGGCGAAACAATTCGCCATCAACTTGCGCCATTGCGCACGATTGCCGAAGAGCAAGGTCATTCGGCCCAACGCGGCGAGCAGATCATCCGCGCGGTACTCCTCGAATGATACGCCGTTGCCCTTGCTGCTCTTAGGATCGAATTCGCTGACCGTGTCGCACAAGCCACCGGTCGCGCGCACCACCGGCGGGTCTCCGTATTTCATCGCGTACATCTGAGTGAGACCGCACGGCTCGAAACGCGAGGGCATCAGGAACGAATCGCACCCGGCTTGAATCTTGTGCGCCAGCACGTTGTCGAAGTCATCGAGGATGCGGAACTTTTCCGGATAGCGGCGCTGCGCATCGCGAAAGTATGCCTCGAAAGTGGTGTCGCCGTTGGCCAGCATCACGATTTGAAGATTCATCTGCATGATGCGGTCGAAGGCGTCGCGCAAAAGGTCGAATCCTTTTTGCGTGGTCATCCGCGACACCATGCCGACCAGCGGCGCGCCCTCGCGCGGCGCCAGCTTGATTTCCTTGAGCAACTGGTTTTTGCAGACGCTCTTACCGTCGAGGCGATCCGGCGTATAGGTCGCCGCAATCGAGCTGTCGGTGGCGGGATTCCACTCCGAGTAGTCGGCGCCATTGAGGATACCGCGAAAGTACGCGCCCTTCTTTTGCAGGACGCCTTCGAGTCCGAAGCCGAAGTCGGGATCGCTAAGCGCCTCGGCGGCATAGCTTGGGCTCACGGTGCTGACGGCGTGGCTCATCATGATCGCGCCCTTCATCAGATTGACGTGATCGAAAAATTCCAGGCCGTCGACGGTGTAGTAGCTCCAATCAATCCCCAGCAGCGAGTAGTCGACCGGATCGAAAACTCCCTGGTAGGCAAGATTATGAATGGTGTACACGGAAACGGCATCGCGCAATTTGGCGCTGATATTCGGGTCGGCCTTCATCATGATGGTGGCCGCGGCAGCATGCCAATCATGCGCGTGGAGCACCTCGGGATGAACATAGTTCGCGGCGACCGCCGCCGCCGCGCGCCCGAAAAAGATGTAGCGCATGACGTTGTCGTAGAACGGCTTACCGCGCTCCGCGTAGATCCCCTCGCGATCGAAAAAGCCGTCGTGCCCGATGAGGTACATCGGAATGCCGGCGGGGCCTTCGGCTTGCAGGATGGAAAAGCTCTCGACCCCGTGGCCGAAATGGTCCTCGTCAACTACTGCGACCGTGGTCGTTTTGAGCTGCCGCAGTATCGATCGATAACCCGGCAGAATGAGCACCGGATCGGCGCCGAGCTTTTTCAGGGCGACCGGGAACGCGCCGATGACATCCGCCAGCCCGCCGGCCTTGGCCCATGGTGATATTTCTGCCGCGACGATCGCAATTTTCATTTCGAAACCGAGACCTGCGTAATGAGGTAGATAAGCGCTCACGGATGCGTCCGCGAGAATAGCGAAGAGTAGCGAAGGCCGATGTTCAATCGCAACGGCATCGCCTCGCGGCCAAATCGCCGAGCGCTGAGTTTATATCCGATTGGCGCCATTTTTCGATGCGTGACAGTCGTCGGACTTTGCGCCACTATGCGCGAATCGATTTTCGCATGCCAAACAAAGTAACCATAGTCGCAACCCTATACATCCATCCCGGGCGCGAGGCCGAGTTCAAGCAATTCGAGACCGCCGCGGAATCTATCATGCGGCGCTACGGCGGGCGCCTGGAGCGGCGAATTGGGTTTCCTACTGGCTTGGATCAGCCACATGAAGTCCACCTCGTCACGTTTCCCAACCAGCAAGCATTCGAGAAGTATCGCGCCGACGCCGACCTGCAAGCCCTCGCGGACCTGCGAGGCCGTGCGATTCGGCAAACGACGGCCTGGATCGGGAGCGATTTGGACAGCTTCATCAACGGCTGAAGCTGAGTCGCCATTGAGGCAAAAAAAGGGCTGCCGATTTCTCAGCAGCCCTTTCATTCGAGAACGTTTCGAATCAGTTGAGCACGGTGCGCTCCGGACGGGACTCCTCAACCTGATCGGCCTCGTCGACGTTGCGCAGCGCGTAGCCGATGACCTCATCGACGGTGTCGACAAAGTGCATCGTCAGCTCGCGCCGCAACTCCTCGGGAATGTCCTCAAGGTCGCGCTCGTTGCGCCGCGGCATGATGATCGTCTTGATGCCCGCGCGACGCGCCGCCAGCACTTTCTCCTTGATGCCGCCGACCGGCAGCACCTTGCCGCGCAGCGTGATCTCCCCGGTCATCGCGACGTACGGACGGCATGGGCGCCCGGTCAGCAGCGACGCGAGCGAGGTGGCAATCGTTACCCCGGCGGAAGGACCATCTTTGGGAATCGCGCCCGCCGGAACGTGCACGTGGATGTCCGAGGTTTCGTAGAAGTCCGGCGCGATGCCGAGCCGATCCGCGCGCGAGCGGATGTAGGACAGCGCCGCCTGCGCCGATTCCTTCATCACGTCGCCGAGCGACCCGGTCAGCGTGAGGCCCTTCTGCCCCTTCATCCGGGTGGATTCGATAAAAAGGATATCGCCGCCACTGGCAGTCCATGCCAGCCCGGTTGCGACGCCGGGATCCTGAGTGCGATCCGCGACCTCGGCAAAAAACTTCGGCGGCCCGAGGAACTTCTGGATCATCTCGGGCACGATCTTGTCCGGTGGCTGCTCGCCCTCGGTCACGGTCCGCGCGATCTTGCGGAATACGTGTGCGATCTCACGTTCGATATTGCGCAGGCCCGCCTCGCGCGTGTAATTGCGCACCACCTCGGAAACCGCCGCCTGAGTGAAATCGATGGTGAGGTTGCCCAGCCCATTCTCGATCAACTGCTTCGGAATGATGTGGCGTTTGACGATTTCGAGCTTCTCTTCCTCGGTGTAGCCGGGCAGCTCCAGCACTTCCATGCGATCCAGCAGGGCGTGCGGGATGGAATCGAGCACGTTGGCCGTGGTCAGGAAGAGCACCTTCGACAGATCGAATGGAACATCGAGGTAATGATCCTGGAAGGTATTGTTCTGCTCGGGATCGAGGACCTCGAGGAGCGCCGCGGCCGGATCGCCGCGGAAATCGGCGCCCAGCTTGTCGACCTCATCGAGGATGAACAGCGGGTTGTTCGCGCCCGCGTTACGGATGCCTTGAATGATACGGCCCGGCAGCGATCCGATGTAGGTCCGCCGATGCCCGCGAATCTCGGCTTCGTCGCGAATGCCGCCCAGCGACAGGCGCACGAACTTGCGACCCATCGCGCGCGCGATCGAGCGTCCGAGCGAGGTCTTGCCGGTACCGGGAGGCCCGACGAAGCACAGGATCGGTCCCTTGGTATCGTTCTTCAGTTTGCGCACCGCGAGGAATTCGAGGATGCGCTCCTTGATCTTATCGAGATCGTAATGATCCTCGTCGAGGACCGTGCGGGCGTGCTTGATGTCGAGGTTGTCCTCAGTTGATACAGCCCATGGCAGCGTCACCAGCCAATCGAGGTAGGTGCGCACCACGGTATGCTCCGCCGATTCGGGCGGAATCATCTTGAGGCGTTCGAGCTCTTTGTTGGCTGCCTTAAGCGCCTCTTCAGGCATTTTCGCGGCTTCGATCTTCTTCTCGATTTCCTCCAGCTCTCCCGAACGCGAATCGCCGTCGCCGAGTTCCTTCTGGATGGCCTTGAGCTGCTGACGGAGGTAGTACTCGCGCTGATTCTTGTTGAGCTCGGTCTGAACCTGCGACTGAATCTTGTGCCCGAGTTCGAGCAACTCGATTTCGCGGGTCAGGATGGCAATCAGCTTCTCCAGCCGCTGACGAACATCGGTGCTGGATAGCAGATCCTGCGCCTCTTCGACCGCGATCTTTAGATACGATGCGACCAGGTCGGTAAGCCGTCCCGGTTCCCGCACCTGCATCGCGATTCCCTGCAACTCATCGGGCAGATACGGAACCAACGAGACGAATTTCGAAAACTGGCTGACCAAATGCGCCTGGAGCGCGTCGACTTCTTTATCGGGGGCCAACTCATCGGCGAGCCGTCGCACATGCGCCTTGAAGTATGGCTCGCGCTGCGTGAAGTCGAGCAGTTCGAGGCGCGCAAGACCCTGGACCAGGACGCGCACACTCTGGTCCGGATAGCGCAGCATCTTGAGGATGCGCACTGCGGTGGCGCGTTGATACACGCCCTCCGGCCCCGGATTTTCCTCTTCCGGATTTTTCTGCGCGGCCAGCGCGATGATGCGATTGCCCTGGCCGACGCTGTCTATCAGTTTTAGCGACGCTGCTCTGGAAACCAGGAACGGATGAATCTGGCTCGGGAAGATGACGATTCCGCGAAGCGGAAGTACCGGCAGAATTTCGGGAATCTCGACCTGGCTAAGATCCTCGTCAACGTCGAACTTCTTCTCACCCTTGGGCTTATCTGACATTAGCGGTTATACCCTTTTGGAGAGAACTCGCCGCCCAAATCGTCCCCCCGCTGCTTCCGACCGGCTCTGGGTTTACCGTAGTATACGGGTACAAGGCAGACAAGATAATCTCCGTGAGATCAAACGTAAGCATGGATGTGGGACCGCGCTAGCGGCGAAAAAATTGGCCAAACATCGATTCGAAAAACTCTTCAGCGCGGATGAAGCCAACGAGCTGATCCCGCGTCTGGAAATCCTGGTGCGCGATCTGCAAATCCAGGCGGGCGCGATGCGCAAACGTATCGGCGACCTGTCTCGCTTTGACGATAAGCTTGGCGAGCTTGACCTACCGAAGGTAATCGCGCGCTATCCCGAGCTTCAGCCGTTGGCGGCCCGGATGAGCGAGATCGCCAGCGAAATCCAGGAGATGGGCTGCTTCCTGAAGGATATCGATCAGGGCCTGGTCGACTTCCCCTTCCTTATCGAGGGCGAGGCCGACGAAGAGGACGATGTGGTCTTCCTATGTTGGCAATACGGAGAGCCGCGCGTCGTAGCATGGCATAGCGTCGAGAGCGGCTTCGGTCAGCGGCAACCCCTCCCGGGCGCATCGAAACCTTTGCTCAACTAAACAAGTGATAGCTTAACTACATGTCGCCTCTGGACGGATGTTCTGAATGATCGTTCTCATCTTTATATATTTACTCGCGCTTGGATGCTGGCTCGGCTCCATAATTTTCTTCGTGTTTTGTACTGCGACCGCGTTCAAGGTGCTCGCACGGCCGGATGCCGGTAATTTCGTCAGCGTTCTTTTTCCGCGCTACTACATGCTTGGCTATATCGCCGGCGGCATCGCATTCATCATCGCGATCTATCTGCTGGTCGCGAGCGGGGGACCGCGCGGATGGTGGCTGGCGAGTGTGCTGACCATTGGCATCGCGCTCGCCTGCAGCGTTTACGCGGGAACCGTAATCCGTCCCCGGGTCCATGCCATCCGAACGGTATCTGAAGATCCAAATCCAGATCCCGCAACCAAGGCGGAATTCGATCGCCTCCACAAACTGTCTGTCAGGCTCAACGGCGCCGTCCTGTTGCTCGATTTGATCGCATTGTTCGGCACCGCCGCTGCCCTCGCACCTCGCCCGTAACGACAATGTTCAAAGCGATCGTTCTCGACCTCTTCGATACGTTGGTCAACTGGGATCCTGACGGGCTTCCCTTGATGCATTGGAAGGGCCGCGACATCCATTCGACGGTGCCATGGATTCTGCCCAAAGTGCAGGAAGCGCTCGGCAGAAAATACGACCTCGAAGTCTTCATGACGGCCTACACCGCGGTGTACGAGGAAATTAACCATGAGCGCGAGCGCGACGGCATCGAGATTACATGCTTCGAGCGCTTCGAACGGACATTGCAACGGCTCGGCGTGGAAGACCGCGGTACCTTGGAGCAGTTGGCCGAAGAGCTGACCCGTATCCACATGCGAGGAGTGCGTAACGTCACCTCGGCGCCCGCTGCGCGTAAAGATGCGGTGCGCCGGCTCGCCGAGACCTATCGTCTCGGGCTCCTGTCGAACTTCGATGATTCGAAAACCGGCTGGGAAATCATGGCCGACACCGGGGTCAAGGATAAGTTTGAGGCCATCATCATCTCGGCGGACCTGCGGCTGCGAAAACCGAATCCGAAAATCTTCCAGCGCATGCTCGCGATGCTGAATCTCGCGGCGCCCGAGGTCCTCTTCGTCGGCGACACGCCCCATCATGATGTCGGCGGCGCCAAAGCGGTCGGCATGTCCGCGGCATGGATCAGCCGCCATGCGCTGCCGATTCCCGATGATGTCGCAAAACCTGACTACATCATCCGCGATCTTGCGGAACTGCCCGACGTGCTGGAGAGCTCCTGATGACGCGTGCGCTGGTTCTCACCGTCATCGGCGCGGGCGACGCTCCCGAGGACGCTTGCGCGATGGCGCGTGACGTCGGACGCGAAATCGCCTCGCGCGGCGCGGTGCTGATCAACGGCGGCCGTGGCGGCGTGATGCGTGCCGCCGCTGAAGGTGCGCGCAGCGCGGGCGGACATACTATCGGCATACTTCCGAGCTACGATCGCGCCAGCGCCAACGAATTCGTTGAGTTCGTGATCGCGACTGGAATGGGCGAGGCGCGCAACGCGATCATCGTCGCGAGCTCCGATGCGGTCATCGCGATGGCCGGTGAAGGCGGCACTCTCGCCGAGATTGGCTTCGCGAAAAAATTCGGCCGTCCGATCGTCGCGCTCAAGTCGTGGCCCGAGATAGAAGGTCTCGATCGCGCGACCACGCCACGCGAAGCCGTCGACCTCGCGATGAAACTCGCGGCGTGTTCACGAGGCTGATCAGCTATGACCCCTGCACAAAAAATGGCGATGGCGTCCCTCGAACGCGCGCCCTTTTCCGCGCTGCTCGGACTTAAGATCATCTCGGCTGAAAATGGAGTGGCTGAAGTGCGGATGCCATTTTCGGAAAAGCTGCTCAACGATGGTGGTCCGAGCGTGCCGATTCATGGCGGCGCGATCGCATCGCTCGCAGATTTCGCCGCCTGCGCTGCGATTTGGAGCCTGGAGGCGACTCAGCGCAGCGCGACCATCTCGATGACGGTTAATTACACCGGCCCCGGCATCCAGTCGGATCTCCTCGCACGCGCAACCGTGCGCCGCCATAGCAAGCGGGTCGCGAGTATCAACGTGGAGATTCGCGATCGATCGGATGCGCTGGTCGCCGACGCCCTCGTAACCTACAAAATCGCCTGAACATTTCCTTAAATGGCGCGTTGAATTTTCTAAATAGCGCATCGTCTGATCTCTAGTCGGGCGCGCGAACATCGACACGAATCTCCAACTGAATCCGGCGCCGCCCGCGTATGGAGAGATCGATATGCTGCATTACGCATTGGTTTTTCTAGTAATCGCGATAATCGCGGGTGTTCTCGGCTTCGGCGGAATTGCTGGAACGGCGGCGGGCATCGCGAAAATTCTGTTCTTCGTGTTTCTGGTCCTGTTTCTCGTCGGCCTGGTCGCGGGGCGGGGATCAACTACGGTTTAGCTGAAATCTGAATGGGGGCCGGCGCGATGAGTTTCGTGCCGACGAGATCGCGCGGAGCAGAAGCTTCGCGCGATTATTTTTATGCTAGATCTGATCTGGTGAATCAGATCCTGGATGCGATTCGTTCCGCCGCTGCCACCAGTGGTTTGAACCTCGTCGCGGCAACCCCCGCTGACCGGTACGACGCCGCGGTGAAACCCGAATATCAGGCCGGCGTCATCGTACCCGGCGCGCGATCAATCGTGGTAATCGGCAACGGCGGCGGCGCTTTCTGGAACGCATTCAAAAGCCATGCGGATGAAAATCCTGGCTGGATGACGCGCGACAATCCGCTCGATGATTTCACCCGCACCGTCGTCGAACGCGATATCGCGCCGGTTCTTGTGCGGTCGGAAATCGCGCACACCGTCATCTATCCGTTCATGGTTAGCGGCCCAACGCTGAATTTTATGGAAGCCGGAAAAGCCGCAGGCCTCAGCGGTCCCAGCATCCTCGGCGTGGTCGTGCATCCAGTCTTCGGACCATGGATCGCATTTCGCGCTGCCATCTTACTCGATGAATTGATCGATGCGCCCGGCGAGGCCTACCAATTCGATCCGTGCCCTTCCTGTATCCCGCGCTCTTGCATCACTTCATGCCCGGTCGAAGCGGTGACCGCCAGTGGATGGGACATCCCGAAATGCCTGACGCATCGCGTCGAAGTGGAAACCGATTGCGCGCCGCGATGCCATGCGCGCGCCGGATGTGTGCTCGGCCCCGAGCATCGCTACCCGGATGAGGAACTCGCGTACCATCAGATGCGCGCGCTGCGCGCGATGCGCCCCTACTACGAAACGCACATCAAGCCTGGAAGAAAAAACTAGCGCGACAAGTCGATGTATTCGCAGATGCTGGTCGGTTTGGGAACGGCGATTCCGTCCTCGCGTAATCCGGCGAGGTGAAGTTCGATAGCCTCGCGGAGCTGACGTTCCACCGCTTTCCGGGTTTTACCGGTCGCCACACATCCGGGAATGTCGGGAACGAAGGCGCTGAAATTGCGCTTTCCCTTCTCGATGATAACCGCGTATCGCATCAATGATCCTGTGGGAGTTGCGCTTGTTTGAGAATACTGCGCAGTGTTCCGTCTGCCAAGTCATCGGACATTTTACCGGCCACGGTTACGCGTCCCCCCTTCTAAACATGCTTGTATTGTCGATGACTTCCGCGCGTCGTTACCAGGCACCAGCCGTCGTCTTCGAGCAATCGAAGTATCTCGCGAACCTTCATTTGAGATCTGCCGCGAGAATTGGTCCCGTTACCGCTGAAGCTTCCTAGCAACCTCGGTAGCGAAGTACGTCAGGATCAAGTCCGCACCGGCACGGCGAATCGACGTCAGCACCTCCATAATGGTGCGCTCCTCATCGAGCCATCCATTGAGACCCGCCGCCCGAATCATCGAGTACTCACCCGACACATTGTAGGCCGCGACCGGAACGTTGAATTCGTGCTTCACCCGGTAGATGAGATCGAGATACGGCAGCGCCGGCTTCACCATCACGATGTCGGCGCCCTCTTCCAGGTCGAGCGCAACCTCGCGCATCGCCTCGTCACCGTTGGGCGGATCCATCTGGTAGGAGCGACGGTGGCCGAACCTGGGCGCTGATTCGGCCGCCTCGCGAAACGGACCGTAGAACGCCGATGCAAACTTCGCCGAGTACGCCATGATGGCAACGTGCGCGAAGCCGCTCTGATCCAGGGCAGAGCGAATCGCGCCGACGCGCCCGTCCATCATGTCCGATGGCGCGACGATATCGGCACCCGCCCGCGCATGCGAAAGCGCCTCGCGCACCAGCAGATCGAGGCTCGCATCGTTGTCAACCTCGTTACCGACGATCGCGCCGCAGTGGCCATGATCGGTGTATTCGCACATGCAGACATCGGTGATGATGCACAGGCCGGGCACGCGCTCCTTGACCTCGCGAATCGCGCGCTGCACCTCACCGGAATCATTCCAGGCCTCGCTCCCGACAGCGTCTTTCCGCTCGGGAATCCCGAACAGGATGATCGCCGGGACGTCCGCCGCATAAGCCTCGCGCGCTGCGCTGACCACGTTGTCCACCGAGAGTTGCGCAACTCCCGGCATCGAGGTCACCGGACGCTTCACATCGCGACCCGGGCACACGAAGTACGGCTGGATGAGATTGTCGGGCGAGAGCCGCGTCTCGCGAATCATGCGCCGCAACGTCTCGGTGCGACGCAGCCGGCGCGGGCGATTTATCGGAAATGCCATAATGGCCACCTCTCGCGAATGAGCTTAGCCCGCGGGCGGCAGCGACGCGAAGTGGTCGCAAATCGCGATCACCAGCCCCGCAGTGGTGTATTCGCGCGGCGTCACCACGACCTCGAAGCCGAGTTGCTTAGCTGTCGCCGCAGTGATCGGACCGATCGCCGCGGCTTTCGTTCCTGGCGTCGGTTTGCCCGCGATGGCCGCGAAGTTCGACGCCGTGCTGGAACTGGTGAAGGCAGCCAAATCATAGCCACTCGCGGATAGCGCTTGGCGCATACGATCAAGCGCCACGCCGGACGGGATGACGGTTTTATATGCCGGTGCGACCACGACCTCCGAAGCTCCCGCCTCCTTGAGCATCTGCGCCAGAACTTCGCGCGCGACCTGAGCCCGAGGAATCAGGATGCGCGCCCCGCGAATTTTCTCCGCGCCGATCGCATCGACGATAGCTTCGCCGCGATACTCTGTCGGCATCGCATCGACGACCAGCGCGTATCCTTTCAGCGCCGCGCTGGTCGCGGGACCAATCGCCGCGATGCGCGCTTTTCCCATCGCGCGGACGTCCTTTTGTAGAGTTTTCAACCTGTTGATGAAGGCCTCGACGCCAGTCGCGCTGGTAAAGACGATCCAATCAAATTCATCGAGCCGCGCAATCGAAGCATCGAGGGTCGCGTTGGAGTCCGGCTCGACGGTTTCGATCGTCGGAAACTCGATTACCTCGGCTCCGAGTGCGCGCAGTTCTCGCGCAAAGGTCGAGACCTTGTCGCTCGCGCGCGTGACGACGATTCTCCGCCCGAACAGCGGCATCCGCTCCGCCCACTTCAGGTGCTCGCGCAAGTCAGCGCATTGCCCGACCACCACCACGGCGGGCGCGCCGAGCTGCGCGCGCTCGACCTCATCGGCCAGCGTCGCGAGCGTCGACGCCACGGTCTTTTGATTCGCGAGCGTGCCCCATTGAATCGCAACGGCGGGAGTCGCCGCCGGCAAACGCGCATCCGCAAGGCGCTTCAGCACGCCGCGCAGCCGCGCCGTCGCCATCAGGATCACGATGGTGCCGCGCGGATTGGCCGCGCGCGCAAGCTCGTCCCACGGCACCGCGGCCGCGCCCTTGCTCTCATCTTCATGGCCCGTGACGAACGCTACGAACGAGCCGTGCTCACGATGAGTGAGCGGAATACCCGCGAACGCCGGCGCCGCAATCGCCGAGGTTACGCCCGGCACCACCTCGAACCCGATGCCCGCCGCCGCGAGCGCCTCGGCCTCCTCGCCGCCGCGCCCGAAGATGAACGGGTCGCCGCCCTTGAGCCGCACCACCGCCATCCCCTTGCGCGCATGCGCAATCAGCATCGCATTGATTTCCGCCTGCTCGAGGTCTTTGTGTGCGCCGCCGCGTTTGCCCGCGTGAATCAGTTCCGCCGATGCGGGCGCGAGGCGCAGCAATCCGGGATTCACCAGGCTGTCGTAGACTACGACTTGCGCGCGACCGAGGATCTCCGCGCCCCGCATCGAGATCAGATCGACGGCGCCGGGTCCCGCGCCGACCAGGAAAACTTTTCCGCTGCTATGAGAGTCCATCAAGGAGTTCGCGCGCGCCGCGCGAAATCATCTTAACACTGAGCTTCTCCCCGATGCGCCTCGCGCCCGCCGAATCGCCCGCGTCGAGGTGCTCGGAAATCTCCTCGGCGAGATGGCGGGCGCCATCGGCGCTGAAGAGGATCGCGCACATCCCGAGCTCATCATCTATATACGTGGCCTTGACGCCGACCGGCGTAACGCATGACGCGTGGATCGAGGCGAGGAACGCTCGCTCGGCTGCCGTCTCGCATTCGGTCCGCGGATGGTTCAGGGATGCGACCGCGCGATCGACTTCATCGGAGCCGCAGATTTTTCCGTCGGCGAGACTTTCGATGGCGAGCGCTGCCTGCGCCGCGGAGGGCACGAACTCGCCCTCGTCCAATTCCTCGAATTTGATCTCGCCAAGTTTGCCGAGGCGCTTCAATCCCGCGATCGCGATGATGATCCCATCCATCTCGCCGGAGAGAACACGCCCGAGGCGAGTATCCACGTTGCCGCGCAAGGGCACCACCTCGAGGCCGGGATTGATCCGCAGCGCTTGGAATTTCCTGCGCTGCGACGAGGTCCCGAGCTTCGCGCCTTGCGGCAACGACTTCAGCGCTGCGCCACTCTGAGTGATCAGCGCGTCATGCGGATTCTCGCGCGGCGGGGTCGCGACGATGCGAAACTCCGGCGGCAGCACGGCGGGCAGATCCTTCATCGAATGGACGGCGATATCGACCCGCCGCTCCGTGAGCGCCTGCTCCAGCTCCTTGATGAAAAGCCCCTTGCCACCGACATCTGCGAGCGACGGTGTGAGGATTTTATCGCCGCTGGTTTTGATGGGAACGATTTCGATCGCGAAGCCGGACGACGCGGCGGCGATGGCATCGCGCACCATTTCGGCCTGGATGATCGCCAGCTTGCTAGGACGCGATCCGATTCTGAGCGTCACCTTCATAGTTCACGAACCCTCTACAGCGGGTCGCCGTCGTCGTCGCCGGAATCTTCGATGAGATCCTCTTCGAGGTCATTCAATTCCATCGCGGGCGGATTTTCGCCGTTGGTTCCCAAGAGCAGGCGGCGCGCGATCTCGGCGGTGTAAATCGCATCGGGAGAGTTGCTCTCGTTCTGGCGCAGGCCGGACATCACTCGATGCAGCAGCTTGTTGACCAGACCGCGAGTGAGCATCTCGATACGCTCGCGCTCGGCCGGTTCGAGGGTCTTCAGCCATGCGCGATGACGCGTTAGCTCCAGGTCGCGCAGCTTCTCCATGCTGACTCGGATGTCTTTGATGGTCGGCACGATTTCGAGCTCGGCGAGCCATTTGAGGAACGCTTCGATTTCTTCGACGACGATTTCCTCGGCCTTTTCCGCTTCGCGTTCGCGCTCACCGAGTGACTTTTGCGCGACCGCATCGAGATCGTCGATGTCGTACAGGTAGATATTTTCGATTTCGTTGAGGCGCTCGTCGAAATTTCGCGGCACCCCAAGATCGATCAGAAACATCGGACGATATTTACGCTCACGAATGATTGCCTCTACATCGTGATGAGTGAGAATCGGTCTGGCGATCGCCAGCGACCCGATCAGGATGTCCGCCATGCGCAGGTAGGGTTTGTAATTTTCAAAGGGGACGGCGGTGCCGCCGAGCTCGCGCGCGAGCGCGACCGCGCGATCGAAAGTGCGCGAAGTGATGAGCAGCGACTCGATGCCGAGCGCCTTCAGGTGCCGCGCGGTCAGCTCCGCCATCTTGCCCGCGCCCATCAGCATCGCGGTCTTGTTGCTGAGCTTGTCGAAGATCTGTCCGGCGAGGCTCACCGCGACCGAGCTGATCGACACTGAGCCGTGACCGATGAGCGTGGCCTTGCGCACGCGCTTCGCAACCTGAAACGCCTTGTGGAATGCGCGATGGAGCACGAGACCGACGGTTGCGGCCTCGGCGGCCTGCGCGTAGGCGAGTTTCAGCTGGCCGAGAATCTGCGGCTCGCCCACCACCATCGAATCGAGACTGGCGCCGACGCGGAAGAGATGGCGCACCGCATCGCGCCCATTGAAATGATAGAGCGCAGCGGTGAATGAGGCGCGCTCGACATTACGATCGGCGGCGAGAAACCGCACAACTTCTTCCTCGGCGCGATCCGGATCGGAGGTGACTCCGATGACCTCGACTCGATTGCAGGTCGAAAGCAGCGCGGCCTCGCCGATGCCGCTAGCCCCCTTCAGGCGCTGCAACGCGGGCGCGACCTCGGCCTCGGCAAACGCGAGCCGCTCGCGGACAGCGACCGGTGCGGTGCGATGGTTCACGCCGAGTATGAAGAGCGTGCTTTCCATTTAGCCGAACGTCCCGCCATGCTTGCCGGGAAACGCGAGACTTACACCGACGAACGATCCGACCAATACGGTGAACACCACGATGGTGAGCGCTGCCGCGCGCCGCCCGCGCCATCCCACCGTGAGGCGCGATTCGAGCAGGGCGGCATAGAGAATCCAAATCACCAGCGACCACGATTCGACCGGCTCCCAAGTCCAGAAATGTCCCCAGGTCGCGTCGGCCCAAATCGCGCCGCTGACGATCGCGAGGCTCAGCATCAGAAAGCCCCACACCAGCAGGCGATAATTGATGCGGTCGAGTTTTTCGAGGCTCGGCACGTCGCTATTCGCGGGGCGCATCACGCGCTTGGCCTTCAGCTTCGATTCGTAAACCAGGTACACAAGGCTCACCGCGGTGGCGAGCACGAACATCGAGTAGCCGAGGAACGCGAGGGTGACGTGGATCGGGAGCCATACGCTGCGCAGGCTTTCGGGCAGCACGAGATGCGTGGTGCTCATCGTCAGAAGGGCGATCAGCGACGCGAGGGTGACAATCGGGCCGATGACCGCGCCGATGATCGCCATCCGCAAGCGCACGATAAGGACCAGCGCGATCAGTGCGATGAGCCATGCGAGGAACGACAGCGACTCGGCGAAATTGGCGACCGGGATGTTGCCGGTCTGGATGCCGCGCGCGACCAAATCGAGCGCATGGAAAACGGCACCGGCTCCCAGCGCGAGCGCGGCATAGCCGGTCCAGCGGATGCGGCCCATCGCGCGATCCGCGATGAATCCCGCGGACGACAGCGCGTAACAAATCAGGGCGGGCGGAAGAAACAGGGTAATCATTATAGGCTAACGAGGGGTCGGCCGGTCGTTCGCCACCGTCACGGCCGCCCGGATCGCGAGGCCAATCAGCCCAGGCATCTCCAAACCTACACCGATCTCGCGGCGAAGGATTTCCTCGACCGCGTCGAGGTCGCTATTGCGGAGATATTCGGGAATCCGCGCCGCGGCAAGAGCGGTGAGCTTTTTCGCACGGATGGCGATGTTCGGCTCACTTGCCTGCAAATGATGTCGCGCGGCGCGTAGCACCTCGAGCGCGAAGCCATACTCGGGGCCGAACAGACGCTCGATCCGCGCGATGATCCGCTTCGCCATCGCGGGGCTGGCGCCCTGGGTAGATACGGCAATCTTCAGCGATCCGCGCGACATTACCGCGGGAGTTATAAATGTACATAAAGAGGGAACGTCGACGACATTGATGGGAATGCCATGGGCGCGCGCCTCATCATGTATGCGCCGATGCAGCTCGGCGTCGTCGGTTGCGGCATACACAAGCGCCGCGCCCGCGATGTCGCCGGCCTCGTACGCGCGGTCGATGTGGATGATGCGGCCCTCGCGCGCGAGCTCGGCCAATGCATCGACCAGCGCGGGACTGAGGACGACGACTTCGGCGCCGGCCTCGAGGAGGCTCGCGACTTTGCGCGCGGCGACATCGCCACCGCCGACCACCACGCATCGGCGCCCGGTGAGGTCGAGAAATATGGGAAGATAAGCCATCGATTCGCTTCGCGCTGATCCTATTATAGGTGAGGCCCGCTAGACAGTGGCGCGAAACGGGCCGGAGCAGTCATCGGAAGCATTAGGGGAAGCGGTTAGGGGATGAGCATCGAGGGGTCGGCAAAAACACTGAGCGTGCTGAATCGGACTCGGGGTACCATCCTCTGTGAACGCCTCGAGGTCGCCGAGAGCATGGCCGCGAAGAGCCGCGGCCTCCTGGGTCGCGATTGCCTCGCGCCCGGAACCGGAATGCGGTTCGAGAGCGGACTGGTTCCGCTGATGTGGATGCACATGTTCTTCATGCGCTTCGCCATCGACATTGTTTTTCTGGACCAGGCCAACCGCGTGCTTCGCATCAATCACAGCCTGAAGCCATGGCGCGTCTCCTCGATGGTGTTGGGGGCGCGCCGGGCGCTGGAACTGGAAGCAGGCGCCGCCGCGCGCAGCGGCACCGTGGAAGGCGATCAGCTCGAGATCCGCGAGGTATAGAGACCGCACATCGCGTCAGTAGGTTTTCACTACATACTGGAGTGCACGCTTGTTGCGCTTCGGGCAACTCGCCACGCAGCTACTGAAGTGTTGCCTGCAGCGGCTGGTGACGGTGACCGGCAGATCATCCATCGATGCGCATGGATGCGGATTTGCATCGAAACGCGTCATCAAAAAACGCTGGTCGAGTCCCTACAAATTGTATGACTTCTGCCGAGCCTGACTGAAATCCGCGAGTGCTCGAAGATCCGACCCTCGAAGCTTTGTTGCTCGAACGCAACCGCAGTGGCATCCGGGCCGATCGAGCAGGGCCTCGCCGCCGCGCAATCGCTGCCGTTTCGCCTTTGCCCTATTGGCATGGGAGATGCTCAATCGGCCTTTGTTCGGACCATTTGTGCATCTCCGTTGCTACGGCAAAGGGGGGAGGATGCCTTGGTTTGATCCCGAGGGGGGGACCGATGATGCGCAGGGCGGGATGGCCGCCGGAACATATGACCAGGCTGATCAGTAAATCCTACTGTTCGGCGCACTGCCTGGAGGGGCAGATTTTCGATCGCCTGGTCCCGGCGCTACCCGCCCACGCTCCGGCCTTCCTGAACGGATCAACGAACCATTCGCCGCGCTCGAACGCGGACCTGATTACGGGGTAACCGGCCACTAAGGCCGAATTAGTAACTGGCGCGGGAGGACACGGGAATGGATTTCGGTATCAGATTTTTAGTTAGGGTTCAGAA
>VFSW01000530.1_pt1 | contig 56381 bp, 38 predicted proteins | sample 5358111 | NCBI WGS metagenome assembly VFSW01 (sample SAMN11554181, study PRJNA540505) | mine drainage metagenome | isolation source: sediment from site ElyBrook_90M | place: USA: Ely Copper Mine, Vershire, VT | collected 2017
ATGGCCCAAAACACTATATCTTGCGGTTGGTGGCGTCAAGTAAATACCCCTATTCTTAATTATCCGAATACAAGTGCATGTGGAAGCGCCAGCACAACTAGGCCAAATCGTTTGCAAGTGGCGCAAAAGGAGAAAGAACGATGAAACGCAAAATATCCAAGAGCGCAATGTGGGGAAGAACATTCCTGATGGTGAGCGCGCTTTTCTTGTGCGCCACTCTGGCCTTCGCCCGCCCGCACAAGATGTCTAAGGACTTAGCATCAAAACACTCCGGGAACTTCAACGTGATCGTACAATTCAACCACCTTCCCGGAGCCTATGACCACCAGCGTGTTACGGGCCACGGGGGCAGGCTTAAACGCCATCTCGGACACTTCCGCGGCGCCGTCTACACGGTTTCGGCAGCAAGGCTGGCCGAACTGGCCAACGATCCCGATGTGGCCTACATCTCGCCAGATCGCCCGATCCACGGCGCGAGTACGAGTGCAACGGCTTGGAACCTCGACCATCACAACGAAACGATCAATGCTTCGTCTGCCTGGGCGCAGGGTCTGGATGGAACCGGCATCGGCGTGGCTGTCATCGATAGCGGTATCGCCAATGTCCCCGACTTGAACTCCAGCAACATCGTATATAGCCAGGACTTCACGGGTGACTCGGTGAATGGCGCCAACGACGTGTATGGCCACGGCACGCATGTCGCAGGCATCATTGCCGGAAACGGCAGCCAGTCCACGGGCGGCAACAATTTCTACACCTTCAAGGGTGTTGCCCAAAACGCAAGCATCGTCAACCTTCGCGTACTCGATGCGAATGGCGACGGCACCGTTAGTAATGTAATTGCCGCCATTCAAACAGCCATCCAGTTGAAAGACACCTACAACATCAAGGTCATCAACCTTTCCCTGGGCGGCCCAGTAATGGAAAGCTATACCCTCGACCCGCTTTGCCAGGCAGTGGAACAGGCTTGGCAGGCAGGTATAACCGTTGTGGTTGCTGCCGGTAACTACGGACGCGACAACAACGCCGGAAATAACGGCTACGGCACCATTACCTCTCCGGGCAACGACCCCTACGTGATCACTGTGGGCGCGATGAATACTGAGAGCACTGCCGACCGCACAGACGATTTGATCGCCAGCTACAGTTCCAAGGGACCGTCGCTCGGTGACGCTGTTGTTAAGCCTGACCTGGTGGCTCCGGGCAATCTAATTGTCTCCCTCTATACCCCGGCGGACACCATCAACCAGGCAAACCCCGGCAATGAGGTTCCCACCTCTCTCTACCAGACCAATGGAACCGCAGCCGCTTCCAGCAGTTACTTCATCCTCAGTGGAACCAGCATGGCAGCACCGATGGTCAGCGGCGCGGCTGCTCTGCTGCTGCAACAGAACCCTAACTTGACGCCCGATCAGGTCAAGGCTACTTTGATGTTCACCGCCTACAAAGGCATGCAGCAATTCGCGACCATCACCGATCCAACCACCGGCCAGACTTTCAACGAACAAGCTGACATCTTCACCATGGGCGCTGGCGAACTGGACATCCAGGCTGCATTGGCAAATACGGCTCTCGCTCCAGCAACACTGGGCAGCGCCATGTCACCGAGTGCAGTTCCGGATGGCAACGGAAACATCGTCCTTGTGACGAACGGTCCTTCGGTCTTAGGCAATAACAGCGAAAGCGGCAACATGATCCTATGGGGAACCAATGGGATCTGGGGCAATATGATCCTCTGGGGAACCGGCGCCACAGAAGGTGAAATGATTCTCTGGGGAACTGATTCCATGACCAGCAACATGATCCTCTGGGGTACCGATGCAACAGCGGGACAGATGATCCTCTGGGGTACCGGTACGGCACAGGCTGACATGATCCTCTGGGGTACAGGCACGACCAGCACGCCATCAAGTTCGATGATCCTGTGGGGAACCGGTTCCACTTCGAGCGACATGATTCTTTGGGGAACGGGCACAACCGGCACGCCCTCAAGCGCAATGATCCTCTGGGGAACAACTACTACGTCAGGCGCCGACTCAACGTCAGCCGCTGGCTCGGCACAGGTAAATGCCAACAGCGTACTCTGGGGCTCCAAAAACTAACTCGTAACCGGAGAAAAGTACCCTCAGGGCATTTGCCAGGCCATTCCAGCGGCTGAGCAAATGCTAATAGGGGTTACAGAAAAAAGTCATTCGTCAGTCTTTAACTTCCGTACTTACTATGCGTACAGTTACGGGACAGGTTTTCGAAGGCAATAAATACCCAGGGGCCTTTGGTCGATCATATCCTTGGGCGACCAAAGACCCTTGGGAGGAAGAACAAAAACTATTCACTGGGTTGTGTGGCAAGGGCATTGTTCGGGGTCACAGGTTATCGAGTGCCTGGATCGAATGCAGTTACCCGCACAAGGATTTGCAGGTATGAACGAATCCATGCCAATCCGGGCAAAATTGTTCGTTGCCATCACCGTGGTGGCGGGTGGCGCAGAGATAGGCCTGGCTTGCATGCATTGGCGCTCCGACAATCTGCTCAAGTTCGCCTGCTACCTTTTGATTGCGGTTCTCGCCTCTACCATGAAGGTACGGTTGCCGGGTATGGAAAGCACCATGTCGGTAACTTTCCTCTTCGTCCTCCTCGCCATCATGGAACTCTCGCTGCCTGAAACATTGGTTATCGGTTGCATCTCAGCGTTGGTTCAGAGTCTGTGGAATACATCGCGCCGGCAGGATCCAATAAAGGTGGCGTTCAATGTCTTAGGAAACACCTCCAACGCCATCTGTTTGTCTTACTACGCATGCCACTTTTCTTCAGCGATTCTGGACAATAGCACGCCTCTGTTGCTCCTCGTAGCATCCCTGGCATATTTTTTTGGCAATACCGGATCCCTCGCCATCGTGATCGCGCTGGCAGAAAAACGACCGCTGCGCGGACTCTGGTCGGAAACTTACTTCTGGGGCCTGCCCTACAACCTTGCAGGCGCCGCCGTAGTCGCCGGAGTTTCGTTCTGCAACCGTTATATCGGCTGGCAAAGTTCCTTGCTGATCCTACCCATCATGTACATCATTTATCGCTCCTATCAACTCTATTTGGGGCGCCTAGAGGAGCAGAAGAAGCGCGTCGAAATTGAGGAATTGCAGGTAGCCGCGGAAAAACGTCATGTGGAAGAAGTGTGCGCGCTCCACCTGCGCACCATTGAGGCCCTCGCTCTGGCCATCGACGCCAAAGATCACACCACCCATGAGCATCTTCATCGAGTCCGCACCTATGCCGTAAGAATTGCCGAGGATCTCGGCCTTAGCACGCAGGAGATTGACGCGCTCCGAGCCGCGTCTCTGTTGCATGACATTGGTAAACTCGCTGTGCCCGACCACATCATCAATAAGCCTGGACGGCTCACTCCGGAAGAGTTCGAGAAGATGAAGATTCATCCCATCGTCGGTGCGGACATCCTGGAGAGAGTTGCATTCCCCTATCCTGTAACTCCCATCGTCAGGGCGCATCATGAAAAATGGAATGGTCAAGGCTATCCTGACGGCCTCAAGGGTGAAGAGATTCCCATCGGCGCGCGTATCCTGGCGGCGGTAGATTGCCTGGATGCGCTGGCCTCCGATCGCCAGTACCGCAAGGCATTGTCCTTGGATGAGGCAATGAAAGTTGTAGTTGCAGATGCCGGCTCGTCCTTTGACCCCAAGGTCGTCGAGATACTTCAACGCCGTTACCTCGAACTTGAATCTGAAGCAACCAAAGGTCTGGAACAGGCAAGGAAGGACTCTCTCAGCTTTGGCTACACAGTGGAGCGTGGCGAGCAGCCAGGTGCCGGCTATGAACTTGATAGTAATCACCGCCACGGAAACCAGACAGATTTTCTATCTTCCATCGCATCCGCACGGCAAGAGGCGCATACGCTCTTCGAGTTAAGCCAGGATCTGGGTAACTCCCTGAGCTTGGATGAAACTCTCTCTCTGGTCGCCATGCGGCTTCGCAAGCTCGTTCCTTATGATTCCATTGTCGCCTTCATCCGCAAGGGTGAATATCTTATTCCCGAGTTTGTCAGCGGAGATAACTTCCGACTTCTGTCCTCCATGGTGATTCCGGTCGGTACCGGACTCTGTGGCTGGGTCGCGCAGAACTCAATGCCCATTATCAACGGGAATCCCGCTGTCGAGGCAAGCTTTGCGCATGACCCAAGAAAAACCACCGATCTCCACTCTGCTCTGGCCGTTCCACTTGAAGGAGTGAACGGACTGGTTGGCGTGTTGGCGCTCTATCAGACCGAGGCTGAAGCATTCACCAGCGACCACCTGCGCATTCTGCAGGTCATTACCTCAAAGGTCGCGCACTTCATTGAGAATGCCCTCAAGTATCGCCAGGCTGAAAGTTCGGCCACCAACGACTTCCTCACCGGCTTGCCGAATGCGCGCGCCTTGTCCATCCATTTGGAGCAGGAGCTGGCGCGCTGCAAGCGAGAGCATTCCACGGTCGCGGTCATGGAGTGCGATCTGAACGGATTCAAAGAAGTCAATGACCGCTATGGACATCTCGCGGGAGACAAAGTTCTCAAGCTATTCTCTAACCTGGTGCGCGAAGTATGCCGCGAATACGACTATGCGGCGCGCATGGGTGGAGATGAGTTTGTCATCGTTGCGCCGAACATGACCCCGGCATCAGTCACTGAGAAAGGCGTTCTGCTCAGCGCCTTGGCAAAACAGGCCGGCATTGAAGTCTGCGGAAATGATCTGTTGTCTCTAAGTTTGGGAGCGGCATTCTACCCATATGATGGAGCGGATACTGAACAGCTCCTCGCCGAAGCAGACCGCAAAATGTACGCAGCCAAACAACTTCACTACGAACACCTCGGCATCATTCCGCCCAGGGTGGCGCAGCCTGCGCACCTCACTGTTGTGAATTGACGCATTGTCTTGCCACGGTTGCGGCATCTCCAGCATTCGCAAGAAACTCTCTTGTCAGAGAAGCCATTGCCGTGAGTTTCGCAATCGTATTCATGTTGCGGGCTGTACCATCTTTCGCGGCGGGAATCTTGAGCCTTGATTCGCCAATGCCATCAGGATAATAGACATAGAACTCGCGCCGGCCTATGCGTATCTCTTCGTTGGTGCAATGGGAAACGGCCTCAAGGGCGCTAGCTGGCGGAGGAGCGTCCAGAAAGATCGCCACGGTCCTGCTCGGCGGCGTCTGCTTGAAGGGATTGTCCGCCAGAACGCCGGCCATCTCCGCGGCAGTGCGGACCAGGATGCCGATGGGCTTGCCTGTGTAGCTGGTCAGAGCTGCCTCTAACGCGGCCTTGACACGCGCCTCGCTCTTCGTCGATTGAAATACAACATTGCCGCTGGCGATATAGGTCCGAACAGAGTGAAAGCCCGCCGCCTCGCACATAGCCTTGAGCTCAGCCATCGGCAGCTTGTTGGCGCCGACCACGTTCACGGCACGAAGAAGAGCGATATAGACGCTCATCATCCCCTTTCTGCCGGCATGTGTCGCGGCCGCGAAAAACATCCATCGCGGCTCGCGCTGCTCGCCCCTTACACCGCGATGGTAAAACTATCTTCACTGCGCGTCACTGCGTGATAAAGCGTATCGCGCTCCACTGGCACCCGGCCTGCCTCGGTAATCAGGCGGCAGAGTTCTTTGCGCGTCATGCCCTGCGGCGTGGTTGCGCCGGCGTCGTGGTAAATCTTTTCCTCAACCACCGTGCCGTCCAGATCGTCGGCGCCGAATCGCAGCGCAATCTGTGCAATCTTGGGCGTCATCATCTGCCAATAGGCCTTGATATGCGGAAAGTTATCCAGCAGCAGTCGGCTGACCGCAACCTGGCGTATATCGGTCAGTCCCGTGGTCACCGGCAGGTGATCGAGCGCCGTATTCTCCGGATGGAAGGCCAGCGGTATAAAGGTCTGAAAGCCCCCGGTCTCGTCCTGCACCGCGCGCAGCTTCAGCAGGTGGTCGACCCGGTCTTCGTCGTTCTCAATGTGGCCGTAGAGCATGGTCGCGTTGGACTTGAAGCCCAGCTTGTGAGCCAGCCGCGCCGTGGTCAACCACTCTTCGCCGTCGATCTTGTGGTCGCAGATAATCGAGCGCACGCGGGCCGCAAATATCTCCGCGCCACCGCCGGGCATTGAGTCCACGCCAGCCTCGCGCATCTTGATCAGGGTCTGCTCAATGCTGAGCTTGGCTCGCCGCGCCAAATAAGCCACCTCAACCATGGTGAAGGCCTTCACATGCACCTTGGGAAAGCGCTGCTTGAGTCCGCTCACCAGGTCGAGAAAATACTCGAAAGGGAGGTCCGGGTGCAACCCGCCGACAATGTGAAACTCGGTAACAGCCTCCGAGTAGCCGGAGGCCGCCGTCTCCCATGCCTCTTCTAGCGCCATGGTGTAGCCGGCCGCATCGCCTTTCTTACGTCCGAAGGCACACAGCCTGCAGTTGGCCACACACACGTTGGTCGGGTTGATGTGGCGATTGACATTGAAGTAGGTCACGTCGCCATGCATCTGCTCGCGCACATGGTTGGCCAGCCAGCCCACGGCCAGCACATCCGGCGAACCATAGAGCGTAATGCCGTCGTTGTAGTCCAGCCGCTCTCCGGCCAGTACTCTTGCAGCAATGGGTTCAAGCCGCGCGTCATGTGTCTGAAAGGCGCGGCCCTTGAAGGCGACTGGTTGGCGGCTATCCGCAATCTCGCTCTGCATACTTTAATGATACAGAATTGGAGTGAGACATATCACTTCCGGCTGGATTCCAATCCGGTTGCCGGCGGCTCCAACAGTACGCCGTCATAGAGCGAGGCCGCCAGCAGGCGGCTTCCCGCAGCGCGCACCAGTGCAATGCGGTAACCGGTCTGCCACCACTTCCAGCTAAGCGTTTTTGGGTCGATGGCGAACACCTGGTCGCTGCTATGCGAACTCGCCAGCACTTTGTCCATGTGTACGTCATAATAGAGATCGTCCACGTCGCGAAACGGTAGCCGCTCGATCCACAGCCAGGTCTTGCCCATATCGTGCGTGAAGTAGACACCCTCGCGCGCGCCAACCCATACGGTTCCGCCCTTCGAGAAAGCAACACTATGGATGCGCGTGAGCATCCGGGGAACCCGCATCGGCATCCATGTCAGTCCCGCATCCGTTGAGAGCACCACCCCGTCGGGCCGTGCGGCCACCATCGTCGAACCGCGCACGGCAACCGATAAATAATTCCCTGCTCCCATCACTGGGCCGCCCTGCCAACTGGCGCCCTTGTCCCGGCTCGTGAGCAGGCCGATACCGGTAGAAGCCAGCCACACATCTCCTGAAAGATCGAGCGCGTTCACACGGCTCTCCAGCGTATGAATCGTATCTTTCACTTGCTTCTCTGTATGGACACGCGTTCCATAGAGGGTCTCTGTTGCAGGTTTTAAGATCGTGTTCGCGATGATATTCCGCGCGATCCAGGTAGCTGTCCCTTCGTCCCAGGCGAAGATTCCGTGGTTGGTCCCGGCCACAATCGTCCCATCCTGCGCCTCCGCCAGAGAAAAGATATCGCGACCATCCAGCCCGTCTCCAATATGCTCCCAGCGCAGGCCACCGTTGGTGGATACAAAGGCGCTGCCATAGCTCTTGTCGTTTACGACTCCGGCATACATCCGCGCGGGATTCTCACGGTCAACCAGCAGCGCCTCCACCTTGCGCCCTGAAAATCCATCATTTGACGACGCAAAGCTTGCCCCGCCATCCTGACTAGAAAGTACGCCGCTCCGATCGGTTGCCAACAGCACATGTTCCGGGTTGCCGGGATCGACGAAGACGTCATTCACAATCACATCCGGGCCAGTCATGCGCCGGAAACTCCTGCCGCCATTCACAGTCTTGTAGAGTCCCTCGGTCGTTCCAGCATAGACCACCATGCGATTTTTCGGATCCTGCATCAGCACGCGAGTCCTCCGCGCTGTCGATGGGATTCCCTGGATCTTATGAAACAGCTCGCCCGAGTTTTCGCTCTTGTAGATGCCGCTGCAAGCACTGGTGTATACCGTACGAGGAATAGCCGGATCGACGATGATCGAAAATACATCGGAATCGTCGATCAATCCCCTCTTGATGTTGTGCCAGTTCTTGCCGCCGTCGGTGGTTTTCCAGGGCAAATGCCAAGTGCCGGCATACACCACATCCGGATCCCCCGGATCCACAGCCAGCGACTCCACTTCGTGAATCTCCTGGCTACCGGGCGGGCTGATCTGCGTCCAGGATGCGCCGGCATCGCTCGAACGGAATACACCTTTGAGAGTTCCCGCGAATAGAACCCTGGGGTTGGAGGGCGCCTGCGCAAAGGCCCGGATCGATTGACCGCGCAGAGCCTCAACGGACTCCCAGTTTCTGCCTCCGTCATGGCTCACCCACAAACCGCCTCCAGGACGGTCCACTTTCCAGGCAGCCACATAGACTGTTGCGGGATTCGCTGAATTCACAATGATATGGTCCAAGATCAGATCATCGGAGGAGTCCACTTTCGCCAGACGCTGCCAATGAGCGCCCGCATCCAGGGACTCGTAGATCCAGCTATTGGTCGTACCGAGATATAGATGACTCGGGTGCCCAGGGACTCCGGCTAAGGAACGTGCATCGCCGCCTTCCGGTCCAACTGCACTCCAGCTAGGCTGTCCTTCCAGAAGTGAGCACGGTAGAGCAAACAGCAGAACGGCCATGACTTGAGCGAACTGTCTGAACTGGGGGTAGGCAAGGCAAATCCGCAACCTGCTCATGCGAAAACGAACTCCTGTATTTCAAATCCATAGATTATTAAACAAAAGAGGCTGACCGGGCTGGCCGGTCAGCCTCTCTCGGTTGGTGGAGGCGGACGTAGGACGATTTGGCATGGCGGCGCTAAATGCGCCGCCATGCCTGCTGGCTTACTTGGCCGTCTTCGAGTGGTGCTTCTTTTCCCCCAGGGGCTTGCGCACCTGCGGCTTCACCATGGTCTCATCCACTGGGCTGGTTCCAGACACATCGGATGAGAAGTTCGCGCCTGCAGGCACCAGGTAGTCTTCCACCTTCTGGCCGTCCTCGGCGCTGGTTGCAACACTCACGCGCGTTGCGTCAATGCCCTTCTCCGTCACCAGGTACTCCTTGGCGTTCACGGCGCGCTCCGCAGCCATATCGACTACCTTGGCATGCTTGTGCTTCTGCGCGTACTCCGCTTCCTTAGCCGTCTTCGCCTTCTCCTTCGCATCCGAATTGCCTACTATTACCGCTGTGGCATCGGACTGCTTCTGGAGGTCAAGAGCTACCTCGTCAAGGCACGCCTTGGCTTCGTTGTCCACGCGCGTCGGACGCTTCTTGTCCTTGTCGAAGCTCAACGAGCAAAGCGCCTGCGCGTGAGGAGCCGGGGGAACATAGGGCGACGTGATGGTCACGCTGGTGCTGGCCGTCGCCGTCTGGCCCTTGTCGTCAGAGACGTTGCAGGTAATCCCTACCGGACCCGTCGGCGCGCCTGCAGAAGCAAACTCAGCCGTTGTACCGGTGCCGCTTACAGTGCCGCCAGAAGCCGTGTAGCTGTAAGTCAGAGGACGATTCTGCGGGCTCATGCCCATCGCTGTAATCGTGCTCGTCTCACCCGGCTTGATCGTGCTCGGGCTCGCCGAGCAGCTGATCGTCGGAGGTTCAAACTGCTTCACCGTGAAGATCGCCGAAGCAGTCGCTGCCTGCCAGGGCTTCAGGCCTTCCTTGCCCTTTTTACCTTCCTTCACTGAGCAGTTGGCCATATGAGTGCCGGGAGCCAGATCAGCGGTGGCCACGTTGGCCGTCGCTCCGTTGCCCGTAACGCCTGTTCCGGTAATCGAATAGATCGCGTTCAGCTTGGGGTTCAGGTTGCCGGCCGTCGCTGTAATCGCAACCGGGTCGCCGGGAAACACTGTCTCGGGGCTAGCGGAGCAAGTCAGGGTTACCGGTGTTGGAGGCGCAATACTTCCAATGCTGTACACGAGGCCGGCGCTTATGCGGCCCTGGGGGTTGAAATTGACAGTCCCAACAGGTGCCGCGAAGTTCGCATGCAGATATTGGTAATCGCCTTGAATGAGGCGCACCGAAAGATGATGGTTGAACATTGGCGTTCCAAGGTCAAAGCCGCCGCCGAGGGTGAGGGCAACCCCAAAAACGTCCTTTTGATAATAGCTGCCTACTTGCTCGGCTCCAACGAGAGCGTGAAAGAAGGGAGTGATGGATGCCTTGGGAATCCTGTAAATCACGCCACCGTATCCACCGCTGAAATCATCCTGCGGCTGAGTCGTTGTCACATTTCCGTTCTCGGGAAGCAAGATGTGCACGTCTCCCTCGAATGTTATGCCAACATTTTTGTTGAAATAGCGGCTGACGCTTAAAATCGTACCGTAATCAATGGAATTGTAGCCAAACCCATTGATCTTTGCGTTGGGGATCAGTGCGCTGTAGCCGGCAAAGATGTCCCATTTGGAAGGGGAATCGGCCGCGGTTGTTTTTGTAGCAGTCTGTGCAGCCGGTTTGGCCATGTCCTGTGCTGCCATGACAAGGGGCATCGACACCACGCATGCCAAGGCAAAAACCGTGCTTATTGACTTCGAGAAACGAGAGTACATACGTTCATCCTCCGCAATCAAGTTGAATTACCCATGGGAAAAGCTGCTTGCGAATGCAAATTCCCATTGTTAGTTTGGCAAAGTACCGCCGCCTGATGGCGCCGACTTGCCTGCTGGCTTACTTGGCCGTCTTCGAGTGGTGCTTCTTTTCCCCCAGTGGCTTGCGCACCTGCGGCTTCACCATGGTCTCATCCACTGGGCTGGTTCCAGACACATCGGATGAGAAGTTCGCGCCTGCAGGCACCAGGTAGTCTTCCACCTTCTGGCCGTCCTCGGCGCTGGTTGCAACACTCACGCGCGTTGCGTCAATGCCCTTCTCCGTCACCAGGTACTCCTTGGCGTTCACGGCGCGCTCCGCAGCCATATCGACTACCTTGGCATGCTTGTGCTTCTGCGCGTACTCCGCTTCCTTAGCCGTCTTCGCCTTCTCCTTCGCATCCGAATTGCCTACTATTACCGCTGTGGCATCGGACTGCTTCTGGAGGTCAAGAGCTACCTCGTCAAGGCACGCCTTGGCTTCGTTGTCCACGCGCGTCGGACGCTTCTTGTCCTTGTCGAAGCTCAACGAGCAAAGCGCCTGCGCGTGAGGAGCCGGGGGAACATAGGGCGACGTGATGGTCACGCTGGTGCTGGCCGTCGCCGTCTGGCCCTTGTCGTCAGAGACGTTGCAGGTAATCCCTACCGGACCCGTCGGCGCGCCTGCAGAAGCAAACTCAGCCGTTGTACCGGTGCCGCTTACAGTGCCGCCAGAAGCCGTGTAGCTGTAAGTCAGAGGACGATTCTGCGGGCTCATGCCCATCGCTGTAATCGTGCTCGTCTCACCCGGCTTGATCGTGCTCGGGCTCGCCGAGCAGCTGATCGTCGGAGGTTCAAACTGCTTCACCGTGAAGATCGCCGAAGCAGTCGCTGCCTGCCAGGGCTTCAGGCCTTCCTTGCCCTTTTTACCTTCCTTCACTGAGCAGTTGGCCATATGAGTGCCGGGAGCCAGATCAGCGGTGGCCACGTTGGCCGTCGCTCCGTTGCCCGTAACGCCTGTTCCGGTAATCGAATAGATCGCGTTCAGCTTGGGGTTCAGGTTGCCGGCCGTCGCTGTAATCGCAACCGGGTCGCCGGGAAACACTGTCTCGGGGCTAGCCGTACAGGTCAAAGTTAACAGCGGCGGAGGTGCGATGGAACCGCCGTGGAAGACCAAGCCAGAGCTTAGGCGCATCGAATTGATCCCAACCGGACCACCGTACGCCGTGCTGAAATTCACATGCGTGTACTCATAGTCGGCCTGAATCAGACGAATCGCCAGATGATGGTTGAAGAGTGGAGTCGCGATGTCCAATCCGCCGCCGGCGCTCACATTAGGTCCCCAAGTGAAGGGGTTGTGTACGGGACCGTCAACCATTGCTCCACCACCGGTCACATGCATAAACGGCGTAAACTTCTCCGTTGGATAACGGAGGATGAGTCCGCCGCCGACCGTCAGAAAGCCATCGTTGTTGCCATGCGTGCCGATCGAAGAGTTCGGATCTTGCTCGCCCCACTCATGCACGCCTAACTCTGCCTGCACGCCTACATAATTGTTGAAAAAATACGCTCCACTGAAGAGACCGCCAACATTTACATTATCGTAGTTGACCGGTGCGCTATTGGGCTTTGTCACTGTTCCATGGGGGGATAAGTAGCTATAGCCCAAAAAGATATCCCATTTCGAAGGAGAATCGTATGCAGGGGCGCCCTGCACTGACGAAGCTACCTGAGCAAACGCTCCCTGCGGAATCATGACCAGACATAACATGGTAAGCAGCAAGCCTGCTGATTTTGAGTAACGAGCGTTCATGCGTTTTATCCTCCGCATTCAAGCTGAATGATTAAGCGAGAAAGTGGCTTGCGAGAGCTATCTCCGCCCAGAATGGCTCAGTTCCGAACAAAGCTGTAGGTTGTTCATCCTTACAGCACTTTCAAAAGTACCATAGGATGATTTCCGTAGAGCACATTTTTTCAACAAGTTGCCCCCCATGTTCCCATTCAGTATCGTCACCTGGAGAGATGATTACCTCGGTAACGAACCCAATAAAAACACTCCCCCCGCTGCTAATTACCCCATATTCAGCGTCTTCACCAAACTCCGTGGCTCACGCTGTATCTTCTCCTGTAGAAGCGTAATCGCATACAAAAGTTGCTCGGGACGCGGCGGACACCCTGGTACATAGATGTCCACGGGGATCACCTGATTGACACCCTGCACCAGCGCATAGTTATTGAATACCCCGCCTGAAGTGGCGCAGGCGCCCATCGAAATCACCCACTTCGGCTCCGGCATTTGGTCGTAGAGCCGGCGGATGATCGGGGCCATTTTCTGGGAAACTCGGCCAGCAACCACCATCAGATCGGATTGGCGCGGCGATGGACGGAAGACCTCCGCGCCAAATCTAGCAACATCGAAGCGCGAGGCGCCCATAGACATCATCTCGATGGCGCAGCAGGCCAGCCCAAAGGTCATAGGCCATACGGAATTCTTCCGGATCCAGTTCACAGCAAAATCCATTGAGGTAAGAAACACTCCCTCGGACTGCTCGTAACCGTAAGTCACTTCCTGGAGCTTTACGCGGTTTTTTGCGCTGCTCTCCAACGCTCCGAAAAGATAATGATCTCGCTCTCCTGTGGCCGCCATATGTTTAATATACCTCCCTTCACGCCAACCGCGTACGGTCACTATTGCTCACCATTCGTAATTGATCTTGAGTACAACTTCCCTTGCTCATCCGGTATTGTCTCTTCCTCGCTTCTTGGATCACAACTCATTCCGTACAAGCCGACCGTGTGACGGCCATCCCACTTGGCGTCTTCCAGTTCACCGGTAGCCACAGCGTAACGGAAAACCGAATCCAGTGCATCTCTCCCAGCGGTGTGGATTTACCCGCCGTGGCTGGTTCAAACGTATGAGAAGTCTTGGGCGATGCCAGCGCCCAGCTTTCCGCATACGGAGCGGCGTCGGAGATGCCCGGCGTCAAACGTGCATCCAGTATGCGAAACTCGCCCGCCGAGGCTTTCTGATTGATCTTCAACTGGCGTTGCAGCGCCGCTCCTTCCCGACTGCTCGCCACCGGCGTCTCGGTAACATGTCTTGTTCCGCCAAGAATCTGAAATAGCTTCTGGCTTTCCCGCAGGGATTCAGGATCGGTTAGAAACCGAAAGCCGCGCGGGTTCCAACCAATCGCATCCTGGGCGCGCAGCCCAAATGTCGTACCCACCTCACGCTCATTGATGGAGTTATACGGCGGCGTTGCCAGCAGCAGAGCATCCGGAAACCCCGCCGGCTGCTCCCGATCCACCACCAAGTCCCAGCCGCTGTACCCGGCTTGCCCTGGCTCAATCGGCAGCACCCGAAAGACCCATCCCTCGCCAAAACCCTGCCTCCACTCCTGCCCGGCCTTCACTTCGCCGTGTAGCTCCACCCTCCGGCAACCCGCATGTCTGTTAGCAGCGCGGCCCTGCCCTGCCGCCAAAGCTAGAATTCCGACAGCGAGAAGCATCCGCATCCCGTGCCCGGTCAACTTTACATCCATCCCTGTCCCTCTTCCACCCCGCCCTCGCATCTTTAGCACACAGGCAACAATAAATCCATAGAAGACACGGAATGCACTTGCGTTATCTTCCTGTCTTTAAGAAAATCGTGTAAACGCGCAATCATCGTCCTCTTGTCTTAATCCGTTGATCGGCATACAGCCGTCAGCGGCCTATTGTGACCAGTCGTCGAGTTCTTGGGAATCGTCGCCTATCACTGATCCCTCACCCCTGTTCCCCGTTCACGAGCCCTATGCGTGGACGCTATCTCCGGAGCGGAAACTCTATGTATAGTCGTCGCATCAATCTGTTGATCTTGCCCATTTTCCTCGGCCTTCCAGCGCTGGCCCTCTCCCAGACGCCCGCCTCAACCCCTGCCACCCAGGCTCAGATCGCCGCTCTACAGCAGGCGGTTCAGAACGCTCAGTCCGCCGGCGACAACGCCTGGATGCTACTCTGCGCGGCTTTGGTCCTGCTCATGACCGGACCCGGCCTGGCACTCTTCTATGGCGGCCTTGTCCGCAAAAAGAACATCCTTGGCACCATGATGCAGAGCTTCGCCATGATGGGTCTCATCACCATTCTCTGGGCCATCGTTGGCTACTCGCTGGCCTTCGGTCACGGCAATCTTTTCATTGGCGGCTTTGATCACATGTTTCTGCGTGGCGTCGGCCTGACGCCTAACACAGACTACGCGCCCACCATCCCTGAACAGACCTATATGGTCTATCAACTCATGTTTGCCATCATCACCCCGGCGCTCATCACAGGAGCCTTTGCCGAGCGCATGAAGTTCAGCGCCATGGCGGTCTTTCTTTCCCTCTGGTCCCTGCTCGTCTATAGTCCCATGGCCCACATGGTCTGGGGCGTAGGCGGCCTGCTCAATGCCTCCGGCGGCCGCATTCCCAGCCTCGATTTCGCCGGCGGAACGGTTGTTCATGTCACCAGCGGTGTCTCTGCCCTGGTCACCTGCATCTACCTGGGCAAGCGCCATGGCTACCCTCATACCAACTTCCCGCCCCATTCCATGGTGCTCAGCTTCATCGGCGCATGCATGTTGTGGGTGGGCTGGTTCGGCTTCAACGCCGGCAGCGCCCTCAACTCCGGCCCTCTGGCCACCAGCGCCTTCGTCAACACACACTTTGCCGCAGCCGCGGCAGCCATTGGCTGGACCGTCGCTGAGTGGATGCATAACGGCAAGCCTACTGCCCTCGGCGCAATCTCCGGCGCTGTTGCCGGCCTAGTCGCCATCACGCCGGCCTCCGGATTTGTTCAGCCTTTCAGCGCCCTGGCTATAGGTCTCATCGCGGGAGCCTTCTGTTCCTTCATGGTCTTCGAGGTAAAAAGCCGCCTTGGCTATGACGACTCCCTTGACGCCTTTGGCGTACACGGCGCTGGAGGAACCCTCGGCGCACTGCTCACCGGCATCTTTGCCACCTGTGCCATCAACCCCATCTTCGGCAAGAATGCCAACCTCGACCCCCTACCTACCGGGGCCATCGACGGCCACTGGAGCCAGTTGCTCAATCAGGCAGCAGGCGTCGGCATTGCCTGGGTTCTCTCGATTGTGGGTACACTGGTGTTGCTCTTTGCCGTTGATAAGGTTATCGGACTGCGTGTTTCGCCCGAAGATGAATCCGCCGGCCTCGACCTCTCCCAGCATGGAGAGGAAGGCTACGACCTGAATTCCTGAAAACAATCGGCACGGGCGGCCCAACCAGCCGTCCCGCCTGTTACGCTGTCAAGCGAGGCGTTTGTTTATGCTCAAAATTGAAGCGGTACTCCAGCCTTCCAAGCTGGATGCAGTCAAGGATGCCCTGCTTGAAGCAGGCATTGAGGGAATGACGATTCTGGAGGCCCGCGGCCATGGCCGCCAAAAGGGCCACACCGAGTTCTATCGTGGCCGCGAATACACGGTCGATCTCCTGCCCAAGGTCAAAATCGAACTGGTCGTCGCCGACGACCTGAAAGACAAGGCCATCGAGGCCATTGAAGGCGCGGCGCGCACCGGCCGCATCGGCGATGGAAAAATCTTCGTCAGCCGTGTCGAAGAGGCCATCCGCATCCGCAACGACGAACGCGGAGAAACCGCCCTCTAGATCTTTAATCCCGCATTGCGGATGCTGGCTTCCTGTGTCGGCATCCGCGGATTGCCTCGACAATCAACGCCTGAATGTGAGGCTTTTGCAGCCCTGGGGCCGCTTATTTTAAGCACAGCAGCGCCGCGCTGGCGGCGCGCACCACTGTAATAATTCTCCATCCCCGCAAATATCGCTTATGCTGTTAAGAATCCCTTCTTGCTTCGGCAAGCCACTCATACACTCATGAATCCAGTCGCTTTGGCGGTTGACGATCTTCGGGAGCAGTATACGCGGGAGATGGCGCTCGTCCGCCAGACCTGTGAGCGCACCGGCGACGGCACGGCCGCCATTCGCCGCCGTTCCGCCGTAGTTGACCGCATCCTCATTGAAATGTGGCGTCGCGCCTTCGCCAGCCTGCCCGCGCAAAATGTTTCTCTGCTCGCCCTGGGCGGCTACGGGCGCAAAGATCTCTTCCCTTACTCTGACATCGACGTGCTCTTTGCCTTTGCCGACGAAAAGGCCGAGGAGCAATCTCGCGAAGCGGTACGCGCCATCATTCAGGGCATGTGGGACATCGGCCTGCGCGCCAGCCCCTGTTCGCGCACCGTCAAAGAGGCTGGCCGCTTCGACCCCGACAACCTCGAGTTCACCCTGGCCACCCTCGACCGCCGCTTCCTCGCCGGCCAGTTCCCGCTCTACCAGCAGCTCCACCAAACCATCCTTCCCGGCCTGGTGCTCAGCGAGTGGAACACCATCACGCAGAAACTGGGCGAGATTGCCCGCGCCCGCCACGCCAAGTTCGGCAACACCATCTTCCACTTGGAACCAAACCTCAAGGACTGTCCCGGCGGACTGCGCGACTACCACCTGGCCGTCTGGTTCGCTCTCCTCTTCCACCTCAAAGAGACCAAGCAATGGCCTCGCCAGCGCGGTGGCGTCTTCCAGAGCGCTCGCGGAGACGCCGAGGCAGCCTTCGACTTCCTCGCCGCCGCACGCTGTTTTCTCCACTTCCGCCACGGCCGCGACGACAATACCCTCGACTGGCAGTCCCAGGACGAAGCGGCGGCCAACTCCATCGGCCTTGAAACACGCGGCACCGCAGACCCGGCCTACTGGATGCGGACCTACTATCGCCACGCCCGCATCATCTACCGCCGCGCCGCCCTCCTGATGGAACACCTGCCCGCGCCGGTCAGCTTCTATCGCCAGTTCCGCCGCCGCCGCACGCCCATCGCCGGCACCGACTTTCTCCTCGACCAAGGGCGCATCGACATCGTTCCAGGCGCACAATTCAATGACACCGGCGCTATCCTGCGCATCTTCTCACTCATGGCCACACACGGCTATATGCTCTCCCAGGCCGCTGAAGACCGCATTACGGACGCACTGCCCGCACTAGCTATTCACATTCCCGAGGGGCCCTATCTCTGGAATGCCCTGCGCGAAGTCCTGCTCGGCCCCCACGCCGCCCATGCCCTCCGCACCATGCACGCGCTCGGCGTCCTTGAGATGCTCATCCCTGAGTTCCACGGCATTGACGCGCTGGTCATCCGCGACAGCTATCACCGCTACACCGTCGACGAGCACACCTTCCTTACCATCGACAATGTGCATGGCCTGCGTCAGCCCGCCCACGACTTTGAGAAGCGCCTCGCCCAGCTCCTGCCGGAGATCGACCGCCTCGACCTGTTTCTCCTCGCGCTGCTGCTCCATGACACCGGCAAAGCCCGCCGCACCGGCGAGCACGCCAGCCAGAGCGTCGAGCTGGCAGACAGCTTCCTGGCCCGCCTCGATTTCGACTCCGAGGAGCGCGAGTCCATTCTCAAGCTCATCCGCCTCCATCTGGAGATGTCCAACGCCCTTCGCCGCGACATCTTCGACATGGACAACGTGCGCAGCTTCGCCGAAAAGATCGGCAGCCCCATGCTGTTGAAGATGCTCACGCTGATGACCTTTGCCGACATCAAGGCCGTCAACCCTGAGGCGCTCACGCCATGGAAGGCTGAGAACATCTGGCAGTTCTACATGGCCACCGCCAACTTCATGGACCGCAGCGTGGACGAGGTTCGCTACCGCGCAGCCATTGACCCCACCCTGCTCAATCGCATCCGCTCCATGGTCCCCCCAGCGCAGTACGACGACCTGAAGCAATTTCTCGAGGGCTTGCCCCAGCGCTACCTGCAAACTCGCCTTCCCGAGCAGATCCGCAACCACTTCCAGATGGCCCTCAACCTGGACCAGAACCCGGTTCAGCTCGACCTGCGCCCCAGCCGCCAGCTATTCGACCTCACCGTCATCACCCGCGACCGCACCCGCCTCTTTGCCGACGTAGCCGGCGCGCTGGCCGCCTGGGGCATGAACATCGTTAAGGCCGGAGCCTTCTCCAACGAAGCCGGCGTCATCGTGGATAGCTTCCACTTCAGCGACGTCTTTCACACCCTGGAGCTAAACCCAAGTGAGAAAGACCGCTTCCTGGCCAATTTGTACGATGTGGTGGCGCAGAACGTCTCCGTCGAACAGTTGCTTGAGGCCCGCAGCCATATGAGCAACCCCGGCAACCTCAAGGTCGAGGTCGCCACCCGGCTGGAGTTTGACTCCGAGTCCTCCACCCACTCCACGCTCTTGCAGGTCGTAGCGCAGGACGTGCCCGGACTCTTGCGCCAGATCGCTTTAGTGCTGGGCGCTCACCAGTGCAACATACGCGTCGCCTTGATCGACACCGAAGGCGAAACCGCCATCGACGTCTTTTACGTCACCAGCCTGGGTGAAAAACTCACTCCGGAAGCGCAAGAGAGCCTCGCTAAAGACCTCACGCAAGCCCTTGAGGCCATGCGCCCCACGGCAAGCGCATAACCCTCGGCCTCTTTCCGCGTATTGTTGTACCGATTCTGGGTGCCCCATCCTTCCGCGCTTTTTGCGGAAGGGTGGGAGAGCTGCAACGCACAAAATCACGCGGTCATAAACCTGATTTTATTTCGCCGCGGCCTCCACCTTCACCTGCGTCTCCCGGTTGGAGTTCATCTCCACAAACAGCACCAGGGTGTCTCCTTCAAGGTGATGGATGTATCCCATGCGGACCGGCGTGCCTGGCTTCAGTCCTTCGCCGCTCACCGTAACCTTGGCTGGCCCGCTCCAGTTCTCAATCACAAATGCCGGATTCACCAGCGGGCTGGCCTCGCTTGCCGCCAGCTTCAGCGTTAGCACGCCGGTTTTTCCGTTCGCGCTCCTATGAACCACGAACGCCCGTTGCGCCGGGTCGTACTCCGCGCCGCTAGCCTCGCCTGAAACAACGCGAATCGCCGCCGGTGAAATCCACGACTTGGCAAGCGGCGCCAGCAGCGCCGGCGCCTGCGCGGTCAACCCATTCAGCAGCAGCTTGGTCTCCGTCTGATCGGTCCTTTGGTACGCATCCCAATAGATATGCGAGAGAGACGAGTGCGATGTGCGATCCGGAGCCACCGCCGGGCGGCCACTTGATCCCGGCTGTGCTACCGGCCAGTGATTCCACCACTCGAACATCGAGTAGCTCTTCCAGTCGTTGTAGGCATCCCAGTGAACGCCCTTGGGCCACACCACCTCAAACGGTTTCTCAGCCGACTTCAGATTCACCACCTGGATATTCGCGCCCTGCGGCTGGTCCAGAATCCTCTGCACCTTGGGAAAGTCGAAGGAGTCGTCGGCCTTCTCTTTCCACACATAGGTGTGCGACTCCCCGGCCATATTCAGCAGCGTGATGGCGGCGGGATTGATATTGTCTTCCGGCCTCTGCCCCGGACCGTTGATGACAATGCTCTCTTGCCACTCGCGCCCGGCGGGCTGCTTCGGATCCAGGTCGGAGCTCCAGATCACCTGTTTCCTCACCGCCACTCCGTCCGGGTAGACGGTCCAATACTCGTCCGCCCAGTCGAACCACCCCGTCTCGGGATCGGCGAATGCGCCCTTGTAGTTGCGCGCTTCGGCCAGCGCATATCTCCAGTGAATCACCGCCCTGGCCGGTGTGGACTCAAGAATGCGCACATGCGAGTAGCGGCTCTGCTTGTCTGACATCGGCTCGCAGTCGCCGCCATCCACGCACTTCGGTCCCCAGGTCTCCAGAAACTCGTCGGTGTACCACTTGCCGTTCGCTGTCACCCAGGCGGGGATAAAGTTGGTTCCCTGCCAAAACACCAGGCGCATCGGCGACTGCTCAAAGCGCACCACAACGTCGGAATCGGGCGCCAGCCTTCTCGGCCGGTCCCATATCGGAGTGAACTTCAGCGTTTCGTAATACGCCCCAAATGCTCCCGCTCCTGGCGCACCTGACGGCAGCACTGCATAAGCAATCACGTCTCCCGCAGGAGCCTTGGCCTCGGCCACTGCCGCCTTCTCCTCTTCCGCCGTCACCGCATGGCCCAAAATCTCCACTTCATCCAAGTAACCGTCAAACGAGTACTTGATTGGATCCTGTGGGTTGCTCAGCCAGGCCGGAAACGGAAGCTGCGGCGCACGCACCCTGCCCACATAAAGATCGGCGTCCTCGGCCTGCGCAAAAGGCCCTGCCGCTTTCAGGTTTGCTACCGGCGCGCCATCGATGTAGATCGTCATGCCGCTCTTGCCGTCGTAAGTGGCCGTCAGATGAATCCATTTCTTCAGCGGCAGTTTTTCTGTCGAGACAAGTTGCTGCCATACCCCGTTTGCGGCTACATTGAACCCTACGTGCCCAAAGGCGTCGATGCCGAAGAAGTACCCCACCTGGTTGTCTTCGCTCTGGTCCACAATCGGAACCCAGTTCCACGGATAGTTATTGAGCGCCACCCACGCCGACAGGCTGAATGCATCTCCAAGAGCCGGAACCTCCTTTGCGGGGCGCACCAGCCGGGTAGTATACCCATCGAACTCCAGCGCCTTCCCCTCCACTCCCGGCACACGGCTCCAGAATCCCTCCACTTGGTCGTCAACATTGCCCGCCGAGTCGTGAACCGTCGCCCCCGCCGCCTCATCGAAGTTCCAAGCGATCCCAGTCGGTGCCGTTTGCGCCTGCAAATTCGCGCAAAAACACGGCAAGGCAATCGCACATACGCCAGCACAAAGTAACCGGTTCAGATACATGTTGTGGGTATTCCTTTCTAGCCTCACAGGTCGAATGCTCACATCGCAGGCTGAAACCCGGCGCTTCATCCATCCGCACCGCTCCATCCGCCTTGAACGGCGAATCCTATCCAGTCGCTCTCTGCCTTGTCAACAACACATCCCCATCCGTTCGCGGCTTCAACTCCGAGGAACGCGAGTCCATCCTAAAATGATCCGGCTGCATCTGGAGATGCTAAACGCCCTGCCCGCGACATCTTCGACATGGAAAACATGCGCGGCTTTGCTGAGTGGTCATTTTCTGCTTGACAATACCCTATGGGGGTATAGTACAAAAACATTGCGGGGAGTTCCTCGCAGGAGATACAAAACACACCATGAGCATCGAATCCGCACAAGAACCTCCGAGTACCAGGAGTTCTTTTCTGTGCTGCGATGAGCTCTCTGGCAACCGCCCCTAGCCTGGCTACGGACGATTTCCTTGTGCGCTCTTCCCAGCATTCAACCTGTGAATTGAGCGCGTGAACTGGGAAACAGAACTCCCGTCTCACCCCTCCCGAACCGTTGATCCAAACCTTCGCCGGATTGTGCATTTACGTGCCCGATTCGAGGCTATGCGCTTGGACTGCAGGAGGAGGAACCATGAAAAACAAACTACATTTGATCCAGAAGATCGCCCGCCTGACCTGCACCTGGGTGCCGACGGGCGATGCAAAGAGACCATTGGCCTGCGTATGGGCGATATCGAATCCGGCGCAGACTATTTCCACCGCATCCTTCACATATGAAGCCGGGAGGGTGCATCAGTGTGCGTGATGGATAACCAACTCAAAGATGCCTCAATCCCCACCAAGGGCTTGGTGGTCCGCCGCTCCTGGCAGAAGCATCTGATCACTTTTTTCATGGTCTTTGGCCCCGGCCTGATCGTGATGGAGGCAGACAACGACGCCGGAGCGGTCTCGACTTATATGCAGGCTGGCGGACAGTACGGCTTGCATTTACTCTGGATACTGGTTGTACTCTTGCCCATCTGCTACTTTGTGCAGGAGATGGTGGCCCGGTTGGGGATTGCCACAGGCAAAGGCCACGCAGCCATGATCTATGAGCGCTTCGGCAAGTGGTGGGGCCATTTCTCGCTCTTTGATCTCCTGCTCGTCAATTTCCTCACTCTGATCACAGAGTTCGCCGCAATCTCTCTGGCGCTCAGTGCAATGGGAATCAACTCTTATATATCGGTGCCGGTAGCGGCCCTGGGACTGACTCTGATGGTCGTGACTGGAAGCTACCTTCGCTGGGAACGCATTGTCATTGCTCTCTGCCTGATAGACCTCACATGGTTCGCGCTGACTTATATCGTTCACCCAGACTGGGCTTCTGTCGCACACAACACGATGATCCCCGCAGTACCTGAAGGCGGCATCACCAGCAGCCTCGTCTTCCTGGTCATCGCCATCGTAGGCACAACGATCGCTCCTTGGCAGCTCTTTTTTCAGCAAAGCTGCGTAGCAGAGAAGCGGCTGCGCTTCTCCGATCTGGAATGGGCCCGGCTCGACACGCTTATTGGCGCAACTTTCACAGTCGCTGTTGCAGGCGCCATGATGTTGGTTGGAAACTTCGGCTATCAACACCGCATAACATTCCAAGATCCGGCTCAGTTTGCCGGAGCGATCATGCCGATGCTCGGTCATTTCGCCCGCAACGGCATCCTTTTAATGATGGTCAACGCCGCGGTCCTGGGCTCAACCGCAATCTCCTTGGCAAGCGCATGGGCCTATGGCGAGGTCAAGGGATGGGAACACTCGCTCCACAAGAAGTTGTGGGAGGCTCCAGGCTTCTACGCGACGTACATTGCGTGCGTTGGCGCGGCGGCAGCCATTGTCTTGATCCCGCATGTACCGCTTCAGTTGGCCATCATCAGCGTTCAGGTCTTCGCGGGACTGATCCTACCGTCGGCTATCATCTTTCTACAACTGCTGCTCAACGACCGCGAACTGCTCGGCGAACAGTGGGTAAACCGGCCCTGGAACAACTACATCAACTGGACCATCATTGTGATTCTCTTTGCCCTGTCGTTGCTGCTGGCCACGCAGGTGATGCTACCCAATCTCTTCAATTGAAAGCACGAGGTGAACTATGGCTACCATGCAGAATTCATTTGCTCCCGAGTACTTCCGCGTGATCCACCCGCTCGACGATGCACCGGAGCAGAAGTGTTCCAGCGCAGGCCTTGGCCACATCGCCATGACCCGGGCTGTCCGCATCTCGCTGACCGTACTGCGTGGCTACCTGATCGCGATGACATTGATGCTTGGTTATCACGTGCTGGATCTGGCCGGAGTCTTGCACCGGCTGCGGTAGCCCACGGGTTTATGGCAAGAAGGAATGCCGCGTCTGCTTGATCTTGAAACCGGAAATCCTGAATCCCGCTCCGGCTGATCTCTCGCAAATCAACTGAACATTCACAAACTGCGGCACCCTCACAGACTACGATAGGCAGGAGCCAAAGCATGGAACCACTGCTGTCATCACCGTTACTTCAGATAGGCGCGAACCAGGTCGATCAAATCCTCGGCCAGTTCTGGAGCAATCTGCTCCTTAGACCCATCGGTGAGATGAAACCGGATGTGATCCTCCAGCACCTCGCCCATCAACCCATTCACGCCCCCACGCACGGCGGCCAACAGCATCAACTGAGCGCCGCAATCCTCATCCACCCCCAGCGCTCGCTCCACCGCGTCCAATTGTCCGCGCAGCTTGCGTACCCTCTGCAGCAATTTCAGTTTTTCCCGCTCGTGCGAGGACATGACACTTCTCTCCTTGACGATACCAGCCCGCGGTACGGTACATATCCAGTGGGGGTATAGTTGCTTTCATTGTAGCCTGCTTTCAACCACTTCGCTTCTCGCCAGAAGGCTCCCCAGAGCAATCGCATGAATGCATCTTGTTGATAGAGCCAGTTGCTTTTCTCGCTCTCAGCGGGTCAACCGCCGCATTCACGCCCGGCGGGAGGAATCGATAATTGCTCAGGATAGAGCGTACGCAACACTGGGAATTTTTTGATCAAATCGTTCCGCCCCATTTGGCGGAACGAACCAAAACATGTATTGAACTAAGTTCATGCAAATGACCCGGAAGGCTTTCCTATGGTGCTCAATCGCTATCCACGCCCCCACCCGCTTTGCCTGCCTCGCGCCGTCTCCCGCGTGCTGGCTGCCATGACGCTGGCTCTGGCAGCGGGCTTGGCCTGCGCGCAGTCGCCTGTGGTTCCCGCCGCACCGGAAGCCATAAACAATCAAACCAGCATCTTGCCCTCCGCGCCAACTCCGCGGTTCGAGCCCACGCCGCCGCCCCAATCCGCGCCCGTCATTGCTCAGGCCGCCCCCGCAGGCCCTGAGCCACAAGCCTCTCCCATCGTCACCATGTTTCCGCATCCTGACAACGGTCGCTATTGGCTCTCCGGCCAAGCCAACATCATCTACCAGGGCCGTCTGCCGTTCCATTCCCTCTATCAGGGCGTGAATAGTTTCCACAACTCGGCAGAGTACAAGACATCGCTTCTGGGCACGTTCTATATGGCACTCCGGCCCACGCGCTCCATCCGGTACAACACTGACCTCATTCTCGACGTCGAAAGCTCCGGCGGACGCGGTCTCAGCCAGGCCCTCGGCCTCGCCGGCTTCACCAATCTGGACGTGGTCCGCAATCCAAATCTTGGTTCCACGCCCTATCTGGCCCGTTACCAGATTCACCAGGTCATCGGATTCACGCAACAGACCGTAAGCCAGACTCCAGGCCCATTCGAGGTTGCCTCCACTGTGCCTCTGCGCCGCGTCGAGTTCCGCGCCGGCAAAATGACCCTTCCGGACTTCTTCGATGTCAACGGCCCCGGCTCTGACAGCCACCTGCAATTCATGAACTGGACGGTGGACAACAATGGTGCATGGGACTACGCCGCCGACACACGCGGCTACACCGTCGGCGCAATGGCCGAGTACGACGACAAGTTCTGGAGCCTGCGTTACGGTCTCTTCGCCATGCCCACCGTGGCCAACGGCATCGATCTGGACTGGGCCTTCAGCCGCGCCCACGCCCAGAACGGCGAGTTCGAACTGCGCTGCGGCTTCATGCCCAAGCGCAAAGGCACGCAGCGCCTGCTCTTCTTTGCCAACCGAGCCCACATGGGCAGCTATCGCGAAGCGGTCAACGCCTTTCTGGACGGAACGGACTCGACGCCCAACATTCTGCTTCACGAGCACTTCGGCGCGCTCAAATACGGCTTCGGCTACAACACCGAACAGGAAGTCACAGAGAACTTGCGCGTCTTTGGCCGCTTCGGCTGGAATGAGGGCCAGCACGAGTCTTACGCCTACACTGAGGTGGACCAAACCGTAGAGGCCGGCGCGGACTACGCCGGGAGCCGCTGGCATCGCCCAGCAGACAAAATCGGCCTGGCGGTGGTTTCAAACGCCATCAAGCGCGACCATCAAAATTATCTAAAACATGGCGGATTGGGCTTCATCCTGGGCGACGGCAATCTTAACTACGGCCGTGAGAACATTGTAGAGAGCTACTATAACTGGCGCGCCTGGCGCGGCCTCTTCTATGCGGTCGATGTGCAGCACATTGCCAATCCCGGCTACAACCGCGACCGCGGCCCGGCCTGGGTGGGCTCTGTGCGAGCCCACCTGGATTTCTAAGCCGGTCTTTGCTGTCTACTTGGCGTCGATCGTCTCCTCAACTACGTTCCATCCGCGCAGGCCGATGGCGGGTTTATTCTGCCCCGCCGGGAACGCCACGGTAACCGTCTGCTCCTCGCCCGGCAGTAGCGAAACGTAATTTTGGCTGTAGTAGGCGGGCAAAATGCGCTCTCCTGTTGCAGCATCCTTGAGGACGAGCTTCACCAGCAGCGCCGGGGTTGTGCCGGGATTGCTGATCTTCACCGTGGCCTTGCGTTCGCTGCTGCTGGGTGCCACCGTCGCCAAGGCGGTCACCTTCACCTGCGCCATCGCGTTCATCTCGCGCAGGCTGGCTTCGTCCTTGGCCCACCAGTAGATGTTCTCGCTTACCGGCGCGCCGTCCGCGTCGCTCACGGCCAGTTGAAGCAGTACCGTGTGCCCGTTGGCCAGCTTTTCAAGATCGGGCTTGCCAACCGGAGTGCGGGCGTTGGCTGCGGCCATCACTTGATTGGTCTGCACGCTGATCGTCTTGCCGTCCAGGCCCAGTACGCTTACCTTCACCTTGAATGAGCGTGCCGCGCCCAGGTTGATCAGGTCTACATCGTTGTCGGCAAGATTCAGTTGCGCGTGAACCGGCTCGCAGGCCTTCTGCGTGCCGTAGAAGCTGGACTGTGTATCGTAATCCGAGCCCAGGAAGTTCCACTCCGTGCTTGGCCAGGCCGCCTGTGTCATCCAGATCAAGCGCCCGGAGTTCGGCTCCCAAAGGTGCGCCGCAAAGCCCTCGAAGATGGCGCGATAGCCTGCGTAGTCCAGCATCTGCGCCTTGCGTACAAAGTCTTCCAACCCCGTGGGCGCGCCAAATTCGGTCGCCATGTGTTCCATGTACGGTTCCACTGAGCCGTTCCCGCTCGCATGAAAGTCGTGATAAGCCCAGGTGTCGTTGATGGGCCACAGGTCTTCCTTGGGAATGAAGGCCTTGATCCCTTCCAGCGTAGGCACGCTTGGAATGCCCAGTTCCACGCTGAAGCCGCGGTTGATGCGATAGTACGTATCCAGCGGCATGAACTGGTAAGGTCCGGAGCCGCGCAAGTTTACTTGGTTTGAACTGCCAGTGTAGTAGCGCGTATGGTCCAGCGTGCGCACCAGGTTGGCCAGCCCAGCGTTGATGATGGGCTGCGGCACGCCTTCGTTGCGTCCGCACCACACCACAATCGAGGGATGGTGCCGGAAGCGCAGAATGGTATCTTGCGCATTCTTCAGGAACAGAGCCGGGTCTTGCGCCTCGATGTTGTAGCCCTGCGTGGACTCCCAGAAATCGTTCCACACCATCAGGCCGTACTTGTCCGCCAGGGCGTAGAAGTTCTCCTCGTCGTTCTGCCCCATCCAGTCGCGGATAATGTTCACATGGGCGTCGCGGTGCAGCCGGAAGAAGGGCTCAAGATGCTCAATGCTCACCCGCTTGCGGCTGTCGTCCATGCCCCAGTTGCCGCCGCGCGCGGCAATGCGCACGCCGTTCACCTTGATCACCAGATCGGTATTCGGCCAGCCGCCTTCAACCGGCTTTACCGAAGGTGAAGCCAGTGCGCCCGGCTCAAGCGTATGCACCCATGTGTATTTGAAGTAGTCGCGGAACTTCTCCGGTATCTGATCCTCGAAGCCAAAATGCGATGGCGTCTTGTCCAGTACGCGCCGGATACCCTCATGCGTTTCGTCGATCAGCGGCTGCGCAGTGTCGTGCGTCCTGGCAGGCATCACTTCCACCCGCTGCAGGTGGCCGGTCTGGTCAAAGAGTGAGAGCTCGTAGCTCACCTCTCTCATGCCAAACTCGATCTGCTGTTCTGAGCTCACTTTGCCACCTTCAGTAAAGCTCACCTTGAGCTTGTGCAGATTGGGCTCGCCATAGCCATTGGGCCACCAGAGCTTGGGGTTTTGCACCTTGAGCTGCGCGTACTCCGCCGGCTCCAGCCGCACTACCGTCTCGCCCGGCTCCAGCTTCACATGCTTGCTCACCTTCACGGTGTCAAAGGCCGCAGTCAGCTCTCCCTCCACCGTCTCATTCGATGTGTTGGTCAGCGGAGCCTCAATCTCGACATCCGCTTCGCTGCGGTCCGGCTTGGGCAGCGTGGTAATCACGTTCAGGTCGCCCACTTCCACTGCGCCTGTCGCGGTCAATGTCACATCCTGCCAAATGCCCGTCTCCCGGTCGCGAATGCTGGGAATCCAGTCCCAACCCTCGGCGGCTCCAAACGTAGGCCCATCCAGCATCTCCGCGCCGCCGTTATCGCCCGGTCCGGCCTTGATCGATTCTTCCTGGGCAATCCCCGGATGCGGCGGCGGGCACACCAGCACCGCCAGCACGTTCTCGCCCGTTTCCTTCACGAGCGAGCTCACGTCGAAGTTGCCGCGTATAAACGCGCCCTTGATGCCGCCCAGATTCTTGCCGTTCAGCCACACCTCAGCGGCATAGTTGATGCCGTTAAAGGTGAGCGTCAGCCGCTTACCTTGCCCCTGCGGCGGAGCCTTGAACTCCACCCGGTACCAGTAGTTCTGGTGCGCCAGGGTCTCCGGAATCGCCATATTGTTCAGCCCGTAATCGGAGTCTGGATAGATGCCCCGGTCGATCATCGTCGTCAGCACGGTGCCAGGAACGGTGGCCGCCATCCAGTCTTTGGTTTGAAAGCCGAGCCCTGAAATCTCCTCGCCTGTCACCTTCGCATCCGCGGCCTTCACGTCCGGTTCAGCAGCCAGCTTCCAGCCGCCCCTGATCACCCAGGGATCGCTGCCTACCAACTCCGTATGAAGCTCTGCGGCGGTCAGCGGTTTGGCCACCGGCTTCTGAAATCCTGCTTTGCCATGCGGCAGCGTCGAGGGATCCTGCGGCTCGGTCATGCCTGCCTGGCCAGAGGTCTGCACCGCCAAGTGGCGCGTACCTTCTTCATAAGTAATGTTCTTGAATACCGGCGGCGCGGCTGCCATAGCCTCAATCTGTGACGGCGTCAGAGCTTCGCGGTAGATGTTCAGCTCGGCAATCTCGCCGCCAAAGTGATGGATTCCGATCGCCTCCATCGGGTCCGGAGCCATTTCCAGCCGCGCCGCAATCTTGCCCTGCACCAGTGCGCTCGTCGCCACCGCTTTGCCATCCGCATAGAGCGTCACCTTCTCGCCGTCGCCCACCGCCACGGCCAGATGCCACTCCCCATTGCCCAGTTCGCTCTCGGCGGCAATCAGCTTCTTTGCATCCTGCGCCGTCCCCAGCCAAAGAGCAAGATGGTTGTCTTTCACGCCGATATAGCGCGCGTCCTCTCCCGCTGGCGCGCCAATTCCGGCCACCAACACACTGCCGGTCAGCGGGTCGCTGGCGTGGAACCAGAAAGCCAGCGTCCACTTCGCTCGCCCTTCAAGCAGCACTGTCCGCGGGTCTGCCGGCTTCTCATCCGCGTGCTGGGAGAATGGCATGCTCGGCGGAGCCGGCGGAGCCAGCAGCTTGGTTAACCCAGGCCCATCCGGCAAAAAAGTTGCGTTGTATGGACCGTAGTCCTGCGCCGGAAGCGTCTGCGCCTGTGCCTGGCCTGCCAGCGACAGTAGCAGTGCAAAACACGCAATCGCCACCCCAAGGCTAAACAAGCGGTCAAAGGAAAACCCGCGATTTGGTCTCAGTGGTACTGCATCTAGATTTCGCATGTGCAAATCATCCTTCTTTTTTGGGGGTGAACAGGGGTATTGAACTTCAGCCAACATGGCGTGAGGCGTGTACTTCTCAAAAACAGATAACCATAACACAATACTCTGAATGACTACCGCATCGATGAACTGCGCATAGCGGCCACTTGAACAGCGCCGTGCATGCGCCCGCGCATCGAGTTCTGCAACTTCGCCCTCACTCGAACACGACAGCTCAAGCCTCTCCTGCTGAATCGATGCCAGGTTTCCAAATTCACGATTGACGTTTGAGCTGACGCACGGGTGCGCAACTTAGTTTCAGCTCGGCGCCAACTTAAAAGTGAACTTCCAAAAATACAAAAGGCGCGCCCTTTGCAAGCGCACCCTTTATCCTGGTTTGTTTTGATTCCTGCTTACTTGCCCGTCTCCGCCGACTGTGGCTGCGGCTGCGCGGGTAGGGTATAAATCACCTCACCTGGCTTGGCATAGTGCAGCTTCTCCCGCGCTTCGTGCTCAATTGCGTCCGGGTCAGACTTTAGCCGCTCCACATGCTCGCGCAGGCGCGCGTTCTCCTGATCCAGGTTCTGGATATCTTTGCGCAACTGCTGATCCTCGGCGCGCTTCTGCTGCCAGACTGATAAACCGTTTTCGCCGTTGATCACATGCATGGCCAGCAGCAGCGCCAGGCCCACGGCCACCACGGTACCGGCCGGACGCCACACCCGCAGCGTCCAGTCCAGCGCCCGCTTCGGCATGGGCCTGCTTGCACTTTCCGTAACGGCTCGTTTCACTTGCAACTGCTCTTCCGCCATGCAACCTCAATCCACGCTCAGGCCAGCACAAACTTCTCAGCCGCCGCCTTCAGCGCTTCCATATCCCGTTCGCTACGTGCTTCCGTATAGGCCCTCACCACAGGCTCAGTCCCAGACAGCCGGTAGCAAACCCACGAGCCGTCCTCCAAAATCAGCTTCAGCCCGTCCGTGCGCACCACCTTGGCCACCTTGCGTCCGCCCAGCTCGGCCGGATCGGCCTTCATCTTCTCAGTGAACGCGGCCTTCACCTCCGGGGTCAAGTGGAAGTTCTCCCGAACCGGATAGAAGGAACCTACCTTGGCAAACAGCTCTTTCAGTTGCTCGCTCAGGCTTTTGCCGCGTGTTGCCACCATCTCCGCCACCAGCAGCCCGGCAATCACGCCATCCTTCTCCGGCACATGCCCCCGAATCGTCAGCCCTGCCGACTCTTCGCCGCCAATCGCAATCTTGTCTCCGTTAATCAGTTCGCCAATATACTTGAACCCCACCGGCGTCTCGTAGAGCGGAACCTTGTGGTACTCAGCCAGCGCGTTCACCAGATTGGTCGTCGCCACGCTCTTCGCTACTCCATTCTTCCAGCCCCGGCTCTCCACAAGGTAGTCGAACAGCAGTGCAATCACGTAGTTAGGCTGGATAAACGTCCCATCTCGGTCCACAATCCCAAACCGGTCCGCATCGCCATCGGTCGCCGTGCCCAGCTCCGCGCCTATCTCCCGCATCTTGGCCTTGGCGTCGCCCAGCAGCTCGTCGGAGGGCTCCGGCGCATGGCCGCCAAACAGCACATCCCGGTAGTCGTGAACCGTCTCCACCCGCACGCCCGCCTCGCGCAGCATATCGGTGAGGTACCCGCGCCCCGCGCCCCAGAAAGGATCGTAGACCACCTTGATCCCCGACTTGGCGATCGCCTTCAGGTCCACCAGCTCCGCCAGCCGCTTCAAAAAGGCTGGCTTCACGTCGGCTGTCTCAAACCCGCCCGCCGGGGCATTCGCCTCGACAATCGTCTTGCCGCTCGTCTGCAGCGCCACCACCGCCGCCTCAATCTGCTTGGTCACCTCCGGCAGCGCTGGAGCGCCGTCATGGGTTGAAAACTTGATGCCGTTATACTCCGGCGGATTGTGCGAGGCGGTAAAATTGATCGCGCCAGAGGTCTTCAGCTCCCGCACCGCATAGGCAATAGCCGGCGTCGGCGCGGCGTCGGGAATCACAATCGGCGTCACTCCTGCCCCGGCCAGCACCCTGGCCGCAACATCCACAAAGCTCTCGCCCAGAAAGCGCGGATCGCGCCCCACCAGCACCCTGTGAGGTTCCGGCTGCGTCTTCACAAAGGCGGCAACTCCCGCCACCGCCAGCCGGATGTTGGCCACTGTAAACTCGTCGGCCACAATCGCCCGCCATCCTGACGTGCCAAACTTGATCGCTGTCGCCATCACCACTCTCCCGTGCGCCACTCTGCCTAAGCGCCTAAAGTCCATACTGCAACACCCTGCCGCTCCACGCAAGCGCACGCCGGTCTCACGCCTCTCAGGATGCAAAGCTCATACAAATCTTGGCCCCCAAGCCCTGAGCAGAGCCGGCCGGCATCTAGCGGTCACATCGGCCACCTTGCATCAAATTCAGTCTGGGATTCCTTCACCCGCTCCCAATTCTCCTTAACCAATCCACCAGCCCCTACATGGGCAGAAGCAGGCTTCGGCCCAGAGCAGTCTGTTCGTACTCCACCCGCGGAGGTACTTCAGGGAACAACTCTCTTGTCAGCAATCCGTCTCTCTCCAAACTCCGCACGGTCATGTTGTATGCGCCGGCAAGTCCTTTAACTATGCCGGCGCAGGTGTAGAGGGGTTTGCCAAAGGCAAAAAGGCGATCCTGGTGCTTGCATCCGGAGGAGTCTTCAGTAAGGGCCTTGGAAGCCATGGGATACTGTGGAGCCTTATCTCCGTCAGATACTTGGCTTCATTGGGATCCGCAATGTACAAACCGTAAGGGCAGAGGGCATGAACATACCTTCGCTTGCCGTCGATGCTGTACCTAATGGAGAAAAGGCCGTTGAAGCACTCGTAATCTAAAGGAGAAAACCATGCTTGGTTTCATGATTCTGACCGTCAGCAATGTCGAGCGTTCACTGGCGTTCTATGATGCGTCCTTGAAGCCTCTGAACATCAAATTCTTCCTGCCCTACAAGGGCAAAGACGGTCATCCTGACCAGTGGGGATTCGGCGATGGAAAGCAGGCGTTCTTTTGGCTCCAGCAAGGCAAGCCTGATCCGGCCGCAATTCACTGGGGTTTCAAGGCTGAAAGCAACAGCAAGGTCGATGAGTTCTACAAGGCTGCAATCGCCGCCGGCGCCAAAGACAATATCTCCCCGTGAGCGCGGCTCGAGTACTATCCGGGATACTACGCTGCCGATGTGTTTGATCCAGACAGATACTCCTTCGAGGTCGTCCATAAGAGCTAAGTTCGGAGCCTGACATTGCAGGCAGTTAGCCCATCCTTCCCGCTTTTTCAGAACTCACCCAAACCCCACGCTACGGGCGTCCCATCCTTCCGCGTCTTTGCGGCATCGAGATCCCCCAGCGACAGGTCTTCGTCGTTGGGATGAGGTTTCCACTTTGGAACAGGGGAAAGCACAAACCCAAATCGACAGCTCATATATCAGGGCACGGCTTCACAGTTTGCGGAAAACTCCATATGGAAGGCGAAAGGGCCAAAATGAGGAATAAATAATTACCATTCGACCCTCACGGATTGTTCCTCGGGCATTCTAACGTGATCCATTTTTCGCTCTTGTTGAAAAACTGAGCTTCAAGCAGCCTGTTGAGCCGAATCATCGCAAACTCTTTTGAAGTTGGCGGCCAAAAACGCCGATACCAATAGAGAAAGGCGTAGCGGGTGTGTGCCTCATGAGCCTAAAGAATAGAATTCGGGTCATCGTTGCGGTGGCTGCTATAGGACTATTGGCCCTGGCCGGTTTGTGGCTCAAGAGCGAGCGCTCAGGTCTCTTGTCCGAGCGGATGCAAAGTACGAAAAATCTGGTAAACATCCCCTACTCAGTGCTGGTCGAGCAGTACAAACTTGAAACCGAAGGAAAAATTACTCGTGCTGAGGCTCAAAAACGCGCTCTTGACGCCATCCGCACCATGCGTTACGAAGACGACAACTATTTCTGGGTCAACGACATGCATCCAACCATGTTGATGCACCCCATGGAGCCTGAACTGGATGGCAAAGACCTCTCCGACGTCAAAGACCCTACCGGTAAGGCCGTTTTTGTCGAGTTCGTCAACGCCGCGCGTACGCCTGACGGCAACTATGTGCTGTACCTATGGCCAAAGCCCGGTGCAAGCAAGCCCGTGCAAAAGCTTTCTTACGTCAGAGAGTTCGAGCCTTGGGGATGGGTTGTTGGCACGGGAGTTTACATTCAAGATATTGATTCCACATGGCTGGCAAACGGCAAAGTAGCTGCGGGCGTTGGAATCCTTTGTTTGATTATCCTGTTCATCGTATCGAAACAGGTCTCGAGTTCGATCTTTCTCCGCCTGAATGACGTGATTGCCCGGATGAAGGATGTAGCCGAGGGCGAAGGCGATCTGACCAAGCGCATTGAGATCAACTCCGACGACGAGTTAGCCGAGTTAGGGAGGTGGTTCAACACCTTCATGGATAAACTCCAGAGGCTCGTCATTCAAGTCGCCCAAAACACCCGTCAAATTGCGTCGGCGACCGAAGCAATTTCGGCAAGTTCCAAACAGCAGGCGAAAGGCGCGGAAGCCCAGAGCGGTCAAACCAATCAGGTCGCAACCGCGATGCAGGAAATGTCGATTACGGTCGCGCAGATCTCGGAGAACTCGAATGTCGCGGCAAACGCCTCCCGTAGAGCCGCCGAAGCGGCACGCCAGGGCGGCAAGGTGGTCGAGGAGACGCTAACCGGAATGCGGGCCATCGCTGGCTCTGTTGGAGATTCGGCAAAAAAGGTAGGGGATCTCGGGAAGCGGTCGGAGGAGATAGGACAGATCAGCGCGGTGATCGATGGAATTGCGGACCAGACCAACCTGCTAGCACTGAATGCAGCGATTGAAGCGGCCCGCGCAGGAGAAAACGGCCGCGGGTTCGCGGTTGTTGCCGGTGAAGTGAGAAGGCTGGCGGAAAGAAGCAGCGCAGCCGCTAAGCAAATCTCGGAGATGATTAAAGGCATCCAATATGAAACCACAGAGGCGGTTTCGGCGATGCATACCGGAACCCAGCAAGTCGAAATAGGCGTGGAATCGACAAGCCAGGCCGGGATGGCGTTGCAGGAGATTATTCGGACCTCAGAGGAGGCCGGCGACATGGTGACTCAGATTGCCACCACGGCAACCGAACAGGCGGCCACAACCGAAGATATCAATCGAAACATCGATGCCATTGCCAGAACCGTCGCCGAAAACGCGGATGCGGCGCAGCAGTCTTCGAATACGATCGATGAGATTTCGCGTTCGGCCTTCGATCTCCGGCAACTGGTCGGGCACTTCAAACTCGGGGAAGATGGCGCCGGCGAAACGACGCGGCAGAACCTACACCGTTCCTAGGTCTCAGACCGTGTGATGTTGTACCAGTCCGTGCCCATTCGCCTTTTTTCTGGCGAATGGGTGGGGAAGTACAAACCTCAAGGTACGAAATCATGTGGTCAAAGAACTAGTGAATCCGAAGTTCACAATGCCCGTCATCCTGAACGCAGATTGGCATGTACGTCTACGCCTACTGCCAGTTCGCCGCGGAACCCATATCGCCTGAGCGAGGTTTGGAGCGCTCTTTGCGACAAGCAGAGTCGAAGGAACCGCGGTTGCTTTTCGTGCTTTGAAAGGGCGCGACTTTAAAGCCCGCCTTGAGCAGAGCCGAAGGGTGCCGAAACCATCTCTTTCTTTTAAGAGAACCCGCGCGGGAAAGCCGCGCCACGAGGTACATAAAGCTGCGGCTACCTGCTGATGAATGCGCCATCTTGTCTGTGCCACCGCCGCCACTCCCACTGACTCACGAGGCTCGACTCGGACGGCGGCCGGACAAACAGCAGACCGGATCCACGCACAGCGATACGCTTTGAGCAATGGAACAGTAATTGTTTCGGTGCCACGAGCCTCAACTGTCAGTCTCCATCGAGCCTCAGATTACTCCCCGAACCGCCCATCTGCTCAGGCCCGACGCACTCCTGACAAGTCACTGCCAGTAGACTGCCCGATTTTGTTCGCTTAAGACAAAAGCTCTTCCGCCTCCGCCGGCGGAAGAGTACCAAGCCAAGTACTAAAGACTGATAACGATTTTGCCTATCTGCTGGTTGCTTTCGAGGTACTTGTAGGCTTCGACGGCTTGATCGAACGGGAAGATCCTCGCGATCTCCGGCTTGAAGCTTGCATCTGCCAGGTGATCGTAGATGTACTTCTTCATGATTTCCCACTCCGGGGTGCCGCGCAGTTCGCCGAAGGTGTAGCCGAACATGCCGATGGATCGCCCAAAGGCAGCCAACGGGAAGGGCGTGGGCTTGCCCGAGAGCATTCCATACACGAAGATGGTGCCGCCATTTGCCGTGGCCTGCGCCAGCGTATTGATGTAGTCGCCGCCCACCGGATCGAAGACGATGCGCGCGCCCTTGCCGCCAGTGATCGACTGCACACGGGCCACTAGATCCTCCTCTTCTGTGACGATGACGTGGTCGGCGCCAAGGGTTATGATCTGATCCTTTTTGGCGGAGGTACGGGTGGTCGCGATGGAGATACCGCCTTGTGCCTTGACGATCTGGATGGCCGCGAGACCCACGGATGAGCTGGCAGCGGTGATGATGACGAAGTCGCCGGCGGACACTTTGCCGAAAGGCACGAGTGCGCCATAGGCGGTCGAGTACTGCATCCAGACAGCAGCGCCCTCGATCGGGGTGAAAGAGTCTGGGACGGCGGCGAGAACGCTGGTCGGAACAACAGCTTCTTCCGCAAGCACCGGGTACTGGTTCATCGAAAAACCAGGAATGGTGCCGAAGCGTTTACCTATGAGAGTGCGATCGACCTCGGGACCGGCGGCGATAACCTTTCCGAGCGCCTCGTATCCGAGGCCGGAGGGCAGGTTCACCGTTTCCATGTAGAAGCCGTGATAGTACATGCTTTCGGCCCGGTTAACGCCCACTGCTTCCACCTTGAGCAGAACTTCGCCAGGACCGGGCTGGCGCTTGGGCATATCTTCGAAATGAAGGACTTCGGGACCACCGAGCTGGTTGAAACGGATAGCTTTTGGCATGATGCGGACCTCCCCTGTAGACAACGAGATGCCGACCGCCTGAAGCGCGTCGCAAAATTTGCGCCGGCTCCAGCGACGCTTCTGTGACGCAAGACGGCAATCCATAGCCAGGCATGTGCCCATCCTTCCGGCTCTTTTGAGTACTCATTGCGGACTCATCTGCCCGCTGAACTTAAAATTTTATGTAGATCAGAAGCGGGTGCGCCATAGTCGCTGTACGCCGAGGCGGTATTGCCCGGCTGCCCAGGATGTTGGCGGAGGTGCTAACACAGGTTGGTTTGGAGTAGTAGAGCAGAACGTCGAAGGTGATTCGACTTCCCCGGCAAATGCGCAGTTTCGTGTCAATGGCCGTACTCACCGCCTTTTCAATTTGTCGATTTCGGCCTTCCTGCTTGTTATACTGGTTCCGCTTACGATCTTCGCCTGAGTATTCGCCGGTTCCCGCGCATGACTTCCCTGGTGCGGAGCAAGAGAACCCGGAATGCAGGTGTTCCACCTATTCCCCGTTGCCTCCGATCGAAACACAAGGCTCTCCCGGTTTTCGATCTAAATTCGATATACATGAGGGGTCGCATGTTGAATTGCAGATACAAGTTGTTGCTCTGGGCAGGTTGTCTAGCGATTGGAGCGCAGGTTACGTGTGCACAGGATGCCGCCACAAATGCCTTCCGCACCTCGGAACGATGCCTCATCTGCCACAACAACCTCAAAACCGCCAAGGGAGAAGACGCCTCCATTGGCGGGGCATGGCGCACCTCGATGATGGCCAACTCCGCGCGCGATCCTTACTGGCTGGCCAGCGTGCGCCGCGAAACCCTGGATCATGCCGGGCAATCCGCGGCCATCCAGGAAGAGTGCGCAACCTGCCACATGCCGCTGACACATCTCATCGACCATGCGAGTGGACGGCAAACCGTTGTCTTTGCTCATCTGCCCTTTAACGCTGAGAACAAAACCGATGCCTCCGCGGAGGGTGTCGCCTGCACGGTCTGTCATCAGATTCAGCCCACCGGTCTGGGCACCCCCAAAACCTACAACGGAAACTTTCATGTAGCCGCTGTAAACGATCCGGTGCGTCCACTCTATGGCCCCTACCCGGTGGACGCAGCAAAGGTGGCGCCTATGCATCTGAGCGGCGCCGGCTATCCGCTAGCCGAGTCGCAGCATATCCGTGAAGCCGCGCTCTGCGGCAGTTGTCATACTCTCTACACCACAACGCTCGCAGCGGATGGCAAAGCCGCCGGAACCCTGCCCGAGCAGATGGTCTATCTGGAGTGGCTGCACAGCGACTATCGCGACAAGCAAACTTGCCAGCAATGCCATATGCCAGCCGTCAGCGATCCGGTCAAAATTGCCGTACTCTTAAGCGATCCAAAGTCAGGCGTGCGCCACCACAGCTTTGTTGGATCGAACTATCTGATGCAGCGGATTCTGAACGCCCATCGCAACGATCTGGGCGTGGCCGCGCCCGAAGCTGATCTGGAGGCGGCAGCCACCCAAACCGTATCTTTCCTGCAATCGCAGGCCGCGCATCTATTGCTGAGCCCCATAGAGAGCGCAGACGGCGGGATTCGCTTTACGGTAAAGGTAGAGAACCTGACCGGCCACAAACTGCCTACTTCCTTTCCCTCGCGCCGCGCCTGGTTGCACGTCAAGGTAGCTGCGGCGGATGGTCACGTCGTCTTTGAATCAGGCAAACTCAATGCAGACGGATCGATCGAGGGCAACCTCAACGACACGGACCCAACCCGCTATCTGCCTCACTTCACAAAAATCAACTCGCCAGGCCAGGTGGAGATCTTTGAGCCCATCCTTGGCGATGCGGCAGGCCACGTCACCACTGGCCTGTTGACCGCAACGCATTACCTCAAGGACAACCGCATTTTGCCCGCCGGTTTTGACAAGGCCACGGCATCGGCTGATATTGCCGTGCGCGGCGAGGCAGCCTCCGATCCAGAGTTCAAAGGCGGCAGCAGTAGCACTCAGTATCAGATCCCCGCAAACGGCGCGTCGGGACCGTTCAAGATCGCGGTTGAATTGCTCTACCAGCCCATAGGCTTCCGCTGGGCACATAACCTGGCGTCTTTCCAGGCCGGCGAAACCCAGCACTTTGTGAAGTACTACGAGCAGGCAGCGCCCAACTCCGCTGTAGTGCTGGCGCACGCCGAGGCAACAAGCACGCAGCCGTGAGAAAATCACAATCAAGTTTTCGCACTACACACAGCAATATCCACCTCTCCTGGTGAACTGCCTTCGCTGGCCGTCCGACCGCGATAAGCTGCTGCGCGGCGCGGTTGAGAACGACTGGCAATCTCTCATGCGAAATGGTTTAAACTGCTCAACACCCAGCGTAAAGTTTGAAAGTATCTCGCAAAAGTGAGCAATACAGACCTGCGCTTTGCGCTCAATCGTGCGATCCTAAGAAGTTACTTCTGTAGCTGCGGTCACCCGCATGCTCAAATCCTCCATCTGAGCCAATCGTGTTCTGCTTAGCTCGGCCTTGATAACCGCCGATGAGCCTGCTCTGGTTGTGGCAACTCTGCCGGCGAGCGATACAGAAAATCTGCTTAGTTCATCCTGCGGAAAGAAGTGGTCGATTACGATGGAATATTCGAAATTCAAGTCGTTACTCCGCCGAGTGATTGTGGTTCCCATCTTGGTTACTGTAGCTCTTGCAGGATTGCTCTTGTGGGAAACATTCGACTTGAACAGATCGTTGGAGTGGGTTGACCATACCGATCAGATTCTTGACCAATCCGGTCATCTGCTCATGTTGCTGGTCGATATGGAATCCGGCACACGCGGCTACATTGCAACCGGAGACGAAAGCTTCCTTTATTCCTATCTTGAGGGCGCGAAGAAATCCACCTCCGAATTTGAGGCTTTGAATCAGCATCTGGATGACAATCCACCGCAGCAGCAACGGCTGAAGAGTATTCATGCCGGCTATAAGGAGTGGGAAGGATATGCGAACCGGATTATCGCCCTTCGCCGCGCGGGAAAAGACGACCCAACGCTCTATGAGAACCTGCAAGGAAAGCGCAATATGGACGCGCTTCGAGCGCAGATCACGGAGTTTCAAGGCGTTGAAGAAGCACTGCGTGTCGAGCGCGTTAAAGTTGCGCACAACCGATGGATTTTTATGGTCACAAGTTGCCTGCTTCTAGGCCTTGGATCTGGAATATTCCTCGCTCTATTCACCCGATACCACGTTGAAAAACTCGGCACCAAGCTGCTGCAGAGCGAGGAACGATGGACTGCAACCCTGGGCAGCATTGGCGAGGCCGTTATAGCAACCGACAGCGAAGCCCGAGTTACTTTTTTCAATCCTGTTGCCGCCGCTCTCACCGGATGGCAGCCGGAGGAGGCCTTAGGCCAGCCTATCGGGAATGTGCTCAGGCTCATCAATGAGAAGTCCGGCATGACCGCGGACAATGAAGTGTTGCGCGTACTCAAAGAGAAGCAGATCTTGTCGGTGGCCAACCATGTGGATCTGGTCACGAGAGATGGCCGTGAAATTGCGGTCGAGCACAGCGCCGCACCAATCCTCGCCGGTAAGGGAAACGTCATGGGTGTCGTACTGGTCTTCCGCGACGTTGCGGAGCGAAAGCAGGAGCAGGTTGAGACAGCCGAGCAGGCTGCCCTTCTCGAACTCACACAAGACTCCGTCTTTGTGATCGACATGGAGGGCACAGTCTTGTTTTGGAGCCGCGGTGCAGAAGCTATGCTGGGATACTCCAAAAAACAGGCCGCCGGCAAAATCGCGCACGAGCTCCTCTGCACCGAGTTTCCGCAGCCTTTTGCTGAGATAAAAGCTGAACTGATGCGCGTGGGACACTGGGAGGGAGACCTCATCAAGACCGCTCAGGACGGCCACCGCGTTGTAGTGTCCGGCCGCTGGGCATTGCAATGGGGTAAGCGTGACCAGGCGCCCCGTGTGCTGGTAATCAACAGTGACATCACTGAACGGAAGCGCGGAGAAGAGTCGCTCGTGTTGCAAAAAGAGCAATTGCGGGCGCTGGCTGAACGCCTGCAATGGGTGCGCGAAGAGGACCGCAAGCTGGTCGCTCGCGAGCTGCACGACCAGATCGGGCAGATCTTGACTGCCATCAAAATGGATATGACCTGGATGACTCGTCATTTGCCGGAGTCGGAATCCGGCGTACTCGCACGACTGACCGAATCGATTCAGCTGATTGAAAACGGCGTCAAAACGGTACGCACAATTTGCAGCGGCCTGCGCCCTGGTGTACTCGATGACCTTGGCTTGGCGGCAGCGATTGAATGGCAGGCTAGCGAGTTCGCTTCTCGCAATGGCGTCCTATGCCATGTCACTGTTCCACCTGTCGATCTGCATTTGGATGGTGACCGTGCCACCGCGACCTTCCGAATCTTTCAGGAGTGTTTAACCAACGTGATTCGCCACGCACAGGCAAAGTCGGTGCGTGTTGACTTATGCCAGGAAGATGGAAACATCCTGCTTGTTGTGGAGGACGACGGCATCGGCTTCTGTGAATCCGGGCTGTCGGACTCGTTTGGATCTTTGGGACTCCTGGGTATGAAAGAACGAGCGCAGTTTTGCGGAGGCAACGTGCAAATCTCCAGTTCCCCCGGCAGTGGAACAACGGTCACTGTCCGCGTTCCCGTAGACATCCCGCTCGTCGAGAGGGGCGAAACATGCACATCTTGATTGCAGATGATCATGGCGTCGTACGTCGCGGGTTGAAAGATATCCTGGCGGATGCTCTCCCCGGCACGGACTTCTCTGAAGCGGGCAACGGAGATGAAGTGCTAAACCGCTTAGGCAAAACCAAGATCGCCTTGCTGGTATTGGACATCAATATGCCGGGGCGCAGTGGGATGGATGTGCTGCGCGATGTAAAGCACGCATATCCACGGTTGCCGGTTATTATCCTGAGCTGTCATCCAGAGGACCAGTATGCCGTGCGCTGTCTGCGCGCCGGTGCGGCCGCCTATATTAATAAAGAGAGCGCTCCCGAAGAGCTGGCTATTGCAACCAGGAAGATACTGAGCGGCGGGCGCTATATCAGTTCGAGCCTTGCAGAGAAACTAATCGCCAACCTCGATGAGCCTGTCGATAAGCCCCCGCACGAGTTGCTCTCTGACCGGGAACACGAAGTGATGAGAATGATTGCTTCCGGCGTTCCGCTGACAGAAATTGGCGATGCGCTTCATGTCAGCGTAAAGACCGTCAGCAGCTATCGAGCGCGCATTATGGTAAAAATGCAAATGAAGAGCAACTCCGAATTGACCCGCTACGCCATCGAGCATGGGCTGATCGATTAGGCCGCCCCACCCGTGTAGGAATAATCCTACACGGCGATCGTACAAATCCTACAATAAACACGGACTACGCTGCTATCGGTCATTTACTTGGTCAGATATTGTAGTTTCAGGTCAGAGTTGCAGCACGAAGATCGGATATAACGATGAATTTCCTGATAGCAGACGATCATGCAAACGTGCGCCGTGGCCTGAGAGAGATACTGCTCGACGCATTCGCGGACTCTCACTTCTCCGAAGCCTCCAACGGAGAGGACGTGCTTACCCAGCTAATCGATTCTCAGCCTGACGTGCTGTTGCTCGACATCAATATGCCTGGCCGCAGTGGCTTTGAAGTGCTGAAAGAAGTAAAGCATGTTTACTCTCAGCTCCCCGTGATCATGGTGAGTGTGCAGCCTGAAAGCCAGTATGCTTTGCGCTGCCTCCGGGCAGGCGCGAGCGAATATATCAATAAGGACAGCGCCTCAGAGGAACTGGTGCCAGCCATTAAGAAGATAATCGAAAGCACCGCATGGCTTGTCCGAAACCCAATTTCAAACTAGTTACAGACTCCGATAATTCAACTGGCAGCTTGAAGCACGAGTAGCTCTTGGAGCCATCTCGTAAACCTGCTTTGAAAGAGCACGGCTTTAGCCGATCCGCAAAATGTCCCATAAGTCTCTGGCTTTAGCCCCCGAGGGACGCTTCGCGCATACCCGATAGTGTTTACGAGATGGCTTTTTTAGAATAAAACAGCTTACATTCACGGTACTGAAAGACTCAGATGCCGCGGGCGAAGCCTGCCTGCCCGTTTCGTCTTTATCCGCATAAGCGATAAGCATCTGCATAGGTTGCCCGGTATAAATGCGGAAACACTGCCGCGGCGAATCTACCCTTCGCCGCACCTGTTCTAACACAGCTCAATCGCTTCAACGCATTTCAGGCGTAAGGAATACCCTACACGGTTGAAGCGTCAATGCCTACATCAAGAACAGTTATCGCCGATATTCATTCTCAATCTTGCCGGGTATGTTGGTTATATCGGCATCGCAAAGGATGACAGTTATTCATACCCTTGCACCATGCTGCAGAACTGAAAGGTATCGATCATGGCTACTAACCTTGCAACTGTGAACAGTTCAGCACCCAGGCATTCACTGGGCAACGCCTATCCATTGCCTTCAGCTTCGCGCCACAAGCTGAAGATGGTTTCGAATGGGATTGCTTCCGCGCCGGTGCAGGCGCCCGCATTCGATCTTCAGCTTCCCCTCAACAGGTTAATCTGCGGAAAATCGCGTGGCGAATACCCGGCCGGGCAATCCATCTTTTCGCAAGGAGACCCCGCCAATGCGGTCTTCTATATCCTGACTGGCAGGGTTAAGCTCACTGTCGTATCCACAAGCGGCAAGGAAGCGGTAATCGCCCACCTTCCCGCCGCCAGTTTCTTCGGGGAAGCCTCTCTGGCAGGTCAGCCGGCGCGCATCTCCTCTGCGTATGCACTTGAATCAAGTTCAATCATTCGCATCGAGAAGAAAGTCATGCAGGATCTGATCCATCGTGAGCCTGAGTTCGCCGAGCAATTCCTCGCGCATCTGCTCTCGCGCAACATCCGCATGGAAGCCGATCTGGTCGATCATTTGTTCAATTCATGCGAGAAGCGCCTCGCGCGCCTGCTCATGCTCATGGCAAACCTCGGACAGGAAACCAAGCCTATTCCGGTCATCGCCAAAATCAGCCAGGAAACCCTTTCAGAAATGATCGGCACCACCAGATCCCGTGTCAGCTTCTTCCTCAATCGGTTTCGCGATCTCGGCTATATTGACTACGATTGTGATGGGATGCGGATAAACAACTCACTGGTCAATGTTGTTCTGCACGACTGAACACCACCCTGGCACCAGCGCGAAACGTAAAAAGATCTTCTCATCTAACACGTTTGTTCCCTGATGCATAGATCGCCACGAGGATCCCTGTTCCTGACATAGAGACCGAGTTCAATGTGCGGGCAAGCGATTTCTGGATTGAGTTTTCTAGGGGGGTGATCCAGCTTCGCTCTCGCGACATCTGAACCAGCAATAGTTACGTCGTCATTCATGCCGTCTCTGATCCCTGAAGTCTGCCCTGAGCAGAGCCGAAGTGTGCCAGATGCTCTCTCATTCTTCAAAGAGAAGATGCGCGTTTTTGCCCGCATTCACGCCTCCTCCATTCCTGTATCAAAATCAAATGAAGGTAGTTATAGAGCATTCAACGCACTGTAAAATGTCCAGAATCCTGCTTCACCCTCTACGTAGAATCAACAACGTACGGGACGTCGAAGTGAAAATTTCGCTTCAAAAGCCCTCAAGGACGGCTTCGCGTCCAAAATTGAGAGAAAAACTCTATGCGTATGCCAATATCGGCGTCCGCAACATACTGTATGAATCCAACCAGTTGCGCTTTCTCCTGCTCCCTGGCTCCGGCTCCGACATTCCTGGTTATGCCAGTCGAGTCCGTCAGCCAGCCTTACCTCGACTGGTTGCAGGCCAGCCCACGCCGCCCCTGATGGAAGCCTCAACTCCCGGCTAGTCTGGTATTCTTGCCCTAGTTTGCCGCTATGCGCTGGTTACTGATTGGCCTTCTCATCTCGCTCGGAGCGCTGCTCTTTGCAGCTGCGGGAGTGGCGCGCCACATCCTGGTCCAGCGAGCAAGGTTCCGGTCAGGGCCGATGGAGACCATCGATCCGGTCATCGATCCGGCCAAGCAAACCGGCTTGAAACCATAGGTTTACAGGAGGCCAGTTGAACAAGGAACTTTCCGCGCCGTTCACCCCGGCTGCCGTCCCCGCAGGCCGCGCCTACGTCGGTCTGCGCAGCGTCGGGGTCGTACTCGCGGGCAGCGCGCTGGTGGCTGTCTGCGCCCACGTTTCCCTGCCCCTTTATTTCACCCCCGTGCCACTCTCTCTGGCTCCTTTTGCCGTTCTGCTGCTGGGTTTTCTGCTTACCCCGCGGCTGGCCGCCGCCACCTTGGCCGCCTATCTGACCCAGGGGGCCCTGGGACTTCCCGTCTTTGCTCCCGGCCCGCTTGCCACCGGCGGCCTTGCCCATCTGCTCGGCCCCACTGGCGGCTATTTGCTTGCCTATCCCTTGGCTGCCACTCTGATTTCCTTCCTTTGGCGGCGCAGCAAACGCGGATTCTCGGCAGCGCTGCTAAGCGCCACGGCCGGAAACCTCGTCCTGCTCGCCTCCGGCACCCTTTGGTTGGCCGTTCTGACTCATGCCTCGGCCCGCCTAGCTTTCTCGCTTGCTGTGCTTCCCTTCCTGCCGGGCGACGCGCTCAAGATCGCCGCCGCAGCAGCACTTGCAGTCGGCCTCCAGCGCCTGCGCCGATCTGCCCTTTAATCTCATCAAAGTATCATTGCAGTCCGTTTCTCGAAAGGACCATCGTTCACAGTGAATACCCAGCAAAACGAAGTGCCTCCCCCCGACAGCACCATCGATATCTCAATCGCCCACAGTCCCGACTCCGACGATGCCTTCATGTTCTACGGCCTCGCTACAAACAAGGTCCGCGTCCCCGGCTATCGCTTTACCCACACCCTCTGCGACATTGAAACCCTCAACCGCCGCGCCCTGGATGAGGCATTTTACGACGTCACAGCCATCAGCTTTCATGCATACCCCTACCTGCAAAAGAATTACACTCTCATGGGCTGCGGCGGCAGTGTAGGCGAGGGCTATGGCCCCATGGTCGTCTCCACTCGGCCGCTTACACCCGATGATTTGGGACGCATTAAGATCGCTGTTCCGGGCGAGCTCACGACCGCCTATCTCGCGCTCAAGATCTTCAATCCAGCTATCGAAACCGTGACCGTTCCCTTCGACAAGATCATCCCGGAGATACTGGCCGGCAACTTCGACGCCGGGCTCATTATCCATGAAGGACAGCTTACCTATGCCTCCAGCGGGCTGCATAAGGTTCTGGATCTGGGCGTCTGGTGGCGCGAAACCACCGGTCTGATACTCCCCTTGGGCGGCAACGCCGTGCGCCGCTCGCTGGGCGCCGAATCGCTTCACATCGTCACCAAGGCCGTGCATAACAGCATTCAGCACGCACTGGACCACCGCGAACAAGCCCTGGAATACGCCATGCAGTTTGCCCGCGACCTGGACTCACGGCTGGCCAACCGGTTTGTAAGCATGTACGTGAACGAGCGGACACTCGACTACGGTGCGGATGGACGGCAGGCGATCAACAAACTGCTCGATCTCGGCTATGAGCGCGGCATTATCACCGTTGCGCCCGAAGTGGATTTTGTCGACTAAGCACGAACCTGCGGTTCTTCAATCTATTCAGCGCCAAAAAGCTCCCAATGGGAGCTTTTTGGCGCCAATCCAAATGCATATCTACAAAAATAGATCAGGAACGGTAACACCTAAGTCACGGCTGCATTCTTAATGTTTTCCAATAATCGCCGATAGATCCAGCAGTGAGGTATGCTAGATGCCGGCCAATTCCAATTCGACATTTCTGCTTGCATCACCTGAGCCCGCGCTGTTGGCAGCTATGGAACCGTTACTCACAGCGGAAGGTGCGCGAGTAGAAATCGCCCTTACCGCCGACGCTGCTTTGGCTGTGCTTGGCGCTCCGGTGCCACCCGCGATGGTGCTGCTGGATACATGCCTGCCCGGCATGGCGATGGGCCAATTGCTGGCGGCAGTGAGCATGGAAGAAGAGGGCAAACGATGTCCTATTGTCCTGATTTCGGACACTGTTACACAGGAGTGGCTGGACCGGCTGGCGGAGGGCGTGATTGACGATCTGGCACCGCGCTCCATCGAGCCTGCATTTCTGCGGCTCAGGCTACAAGCAGTGCTGCGCAGCCGTAAAATGGCTCACGAGCTTGAAATGATGCGCGAAGCCGCGGCCGTAGATGCTCTGATGGACCGGCTGACCGGCGTCTATAATCGCGAAACACTATTGTCCATGCTGTTTCGAGAAACCGATCGCGTGCAGAGAATGAAGAGTTCGTTGTGCGTGATTCTCTTCGACATCGACGACTTTGGCCACTGGAATTCGCGACTGGGCAACGAGGCCTGTGACGATTTGCTGCGCCAGGTGGCGACCCGCTCAACGCGGCTGCTGAGGAGCTATGACCTGCTTGGCCGCCCCGGCAAGGACGAATTCCTCATGGGCTTGCCCGGATGCAGCAGCATGAGTGCCGCAATGCTGGCAGAGCGGCTGCGCAGCGAGGTATTTTGCACCCCCTTCAATATTGTTGGCGAAGTAGTGCGGCTCTCGGCATGTTTCGGCATCGCTCAAAGCCATGGTCGCTCCCCGGTGGTGGTTCTGCGCGAGGCAGAACAGGCGCTGGAATGGGCCAAGGCTGCGGGCCCGGAGTCGATCCAGTGTTTTGGCGAAGATCCGCATCCGGAGACGACCCCGGTGACGTTCCTCTCCGGCACCTCTGGCGACGAACTGCTGGCCTGGTAATCAAAAGAGATGCTGTGCGGCCCGTTGCTGTCGTCTGGGTGGGAGGCAGCCGTCTCTATGCCGGCGTCTTCAGTCGGGCTCGATCTTTTTCCGGAGCCAGATCAAGAAACTCTTGGAAAACATTGTTTGAGAGCAATCGACCCTGTGGAGTGAGGCAAACTGTTTTGCCGTCGAAGATTACAAGGCCCGCTTCGACGAGACGCATGACAGCATGTAGCGCGGGTGCCACCAACTGTGGACCGAACTCGTGCTCCATCGCAGCCACATCCACGCCCGCATTCATCCGCAGGCCTAGGAACCAGGCCTCCTCATGCTGACGTGCAGGCGAAAGCCAGGTAGTCTCCACCGATTCCGCTCCCTCAAGATACGCCGTCAAGTCATCGGTAGTTTTTGAGCGGACAACCCCGCCTTCACCGTTGTGGTTTGTCTCCCGCAACATTGACGAGGCGTCGAGGCCCAAGCCCAGATAAGGGCGCCTCTGCCAGTAGCGCAGATTGTGGCGGGAAGCAAAGCCGGGGCGGCAGAAGTTCGAAATCTCATACTGGACGAGACCGGCGCGGCTAAGAGTCTCAATGGCCACCGAGTACATTTGTGCAATGGCATCGTCGCTGGGAACCAGCCCGGCGCGGTAGCGCGATCCCTTGGCGAGCATCTCGCGGCCCAGACGCGAGTCCTCGTCCACTTCAAGCATGTAAACGCTGGCGTGGGAAACGCCTGAATCGACCAATACCGCCAGCGACTCTTCCCACGAGGCAAATGTTTGTCCAGCCAGTCCGGCAATCAAGTCGACGCTGAGGGTGGAGATGCCGGCGGAGCGAAGACGGCGAAGATCCTCGAGAACGACTGCCCGGCAATGCAACCGCCCGCTAACTGCCGCTTCGCGGTCAATAAAGGACTGCACGCCGAGGCTGACGCGATTAACTTCAGTAGCAACCAATGCGGCGAGGGTCTCATCCGCAAGCTGGCCGGGCGCGCACTCGACAGTGATTTCGGCGTCCGGGGTGACACTGAACGCGGCACGAATGGCCGCAAAGAGGCTCGCCAGCAAATCCGGGGCCAGAAGAGACGGTGTTCCGCCACCGAGGTAAATCGTATCGACCATGCGGGGCAGCTCGACCCCCATGCGCGCAGCCCAAGCCCAGGCGGTGGCCATGTCTTGAATGAGACGGCCAACATAGCGCGCATGTTCACTGGCCGGATAAACCCCTGAAGCGAAGTTGCAATAGGTACACTTGGACCGGCAAAACGGAATGGAGATGTAAATTCCTAGAGCGTCGCCGCCAATGCCGGTCATGAAAGGATTGTTTCATGAGATGGCGCTGCGGACACGGAGGGCGATTACTCTGCCGGTTCATGCAAGAATTGATGCAAGGAGTTACCGATTGAAAGCCTGGCCTGTTGTAGGCATCGTGCTGATGCAAACCATTCTGCTGCTTGCCCACTGGTTTATCTATCGCACCTGGATCGACTTCTGGCTGCCCATGAGCCCGGCGGCCATGCTGGTGTTGCGTAGCACATTGCTGGTGCTGGCGCTGAGTTTCATAGTCGCCGCGTTGCTTGGATTCCGCTTTTCAAACGCACCGGTCATGATTCTTTATAAAGTCGCGGCGGTATGGCTCGGAGTGCTGAATTTTTTCTTTCTGGCCGCCTGCCTCTGCTGGCTGACCAGTTTCGCGCTCTGGACTTCAGGGCTGCGGGCAGACAAGCCTTTGATTGCCGGAGTGCTGTTTGCGCTGGCGCTCACGATTTGCGTTTATGGCATGGCAAATGCCCGCTGGGTGCGGGTGCGGCGGGTGACGGTCAAGCTGCCCAACCTGGCCGCATCCTGGCGCGGCCGGACCGCCCTGCTGCTGAGCGACCTGCACCTGGGCAATGTAAACGGCCCAAGGTTCAGCCGGCGCATGGCGGCAATGGCAGCTCGGCTAGGGCCGGATATCGTCTTTATCCCCGGCGACCTTTTTGACGGCGCCAGCGCTGATCCTGACCGGCTGATGGCTCCATTTCGCGAGCTTTCGCCACCCTTCGGCATCTACTTCTCCACCGGCAATCACGATGAGTTCGGCAAAGAAGCACATTACACTGAGGCGCTGACCCGAGCCGGCATCCGGGTGCTGGCCAATGAGAAAGTCACCATAGATGGGCTGCAGGTTGCCGGCGTGCCATATCGCGACTCGACCTACCCGATCCGTCTGCGCGCCACGCTGGATGCCATGCGCCTGGACCCCGGCCAGGCCAGCATCTTGCTGAACCACATGCCCAGCCGGCTGCCAATTGTGGAAGAAGCCGGCGTGAGCCTGCAACTCTCCGGCCACACGCATGGAGGACAGCTTTTTCCCTTTACCTGGTTTACGCGGCGCGTCTTTGGCAAATATACCTATGGAGCGCAGCAGTTCGGCGGATTGCAAGTGTATACATCGAGCGGCGCAGGAACCTGGGGACCGCCGATGCGGGTAGGAACCCATCCGGAGATTGTCTTGCTTACCTTCGAGTAGGCGTGCTGCTTCATGCCCCCCCCTGGAAGATTGAGAGATCCCCGACGCCGCAGTGGTTTAGACTTCCCTCTTGACTGCAATCAGGGGTAACTATGCGATCTCTTAGCAAACGCTTTCCTAGGATCCTGGCAATGGCAGCGCTGTTGGCGTGCGCTGTTGCAGGTGCGCAACATACTGGCCAAACCACGCCTGCCGGCCCGGCGCTGGAGTTCCCCACCGTTCTTTATGGCGCGGCCTACTACAACGAGTACATGCCTGGAGATCAGGCTGCCCGGCTAGACAAGGACGTAGCGCTAATGAAAGCCGCCGGGCTGAATGTGGTGCGGATGGGCGAGTCGACCTGGAGTCTTTGGGAGCCTGAAGACGGGCAGTTCGAGTATGCGTGGATGGACCGCGTGGTGGACGCAATGGGCAAGGCGGGCATCAAGGTGATTCTGGGCACGCCGACCTACTCCATACCCGCGTGGATGGCGCACCAGCATCCGGAGATACTGGCGCAACGGCTCAACGGCGATAAATTTGGCGGTCCTCCGATTCAGAGTACCTATGGGATGCGGCAGAACATGGACACAGACTCGCCTGCCTACCGTTTTTATGCCGAGCGGCTGATTCGCCACATTGTGGACCACTACAAAGACAACCCCACGGTCATCGGCTGGCAACTGGACAACGAGACCGCGAGCTACGACGCCGCCAACCCGGATGTCTTCATCGGCTTTCAGCATTACCTTGAAAAGAAGTTCGGCGCCCCGGAGGCGCTGAGCAAAGCCTGGTTTCTGAACTACTGGGGCGAGAATCTGCACACCTGGGAAGACCTGCCCACGCGCGATGGAGCGCAGAGCACCGGCTACAAGCTGGAGTGGACGCGCTGGAGCCAGATGCGGGTGACAGATTTTCTCCACTGGCAGGCCAAGCTGGCGCGCGAATGCGCCGGCGCGAACCAGTTTGTCACCACCGACTACGGCGGCATGATGCGCCACGATGTAAACGAAGGGGCTATTGCTTCGTTCCTCGACATTCCCGCCGACAACGTCTACCACGGAACGCAGGACCACTTTGACGGCGCAGCGCAATCCATCCAGGAGGACTTTACCCGCTCGCTGAAGCATGGAAATTTCCTGATCACCGAGACCAATGCACAGAGTACCGATTGGAGTTCGGCCTACCAGTATCCTCCCTACGACGGGCAACTGCGCGAGGATGTCTACACCCATCTCTCGAACGGCGCCAATATGGTGGAGTACTGGCACTGGGCCTCGATTGCAGCCAACCAGGAGACCTATTGGAAGGGCGTGCTTTCACACGATCTGGAACCGAATCGCGCCTATGCCGAGGTGGCGCGGACGGCGCACGAACTGGAAAAGATCGGCCCGCATCTTGTTGGCCTGAAGATTCACAACGATGTAGCGATTCTGTGGAGCCGCGACTCGGAGAACGCCATCGGCTTTATGCCGTTTACTTCGTCGGGAGGGCAATGGAGCTTTGGTCCGCCTGTTGCGGGCTACGACTCGCTAGTGCAGCAGATGCACCACTCGCTTTATGACTTGAATATTGGATCGGATTTTGTCTTTCCTGAGACCACGGATTTCTCCGCCTACAAGCTGCTGATTGTGCCGGCGCTCTACATTTCGGACGATGCGCTGCTGCAACGAATCGCAGAGTATGTGAAGAACGGCGGCCATGTGGTGATGACATTCAAGAGCGGATTTGCGAATGAGAACTCCGCCGTGCGCTGGGTGCGCGCACCCGGACCGCTGCGCCAGGCAGCCGGTTTCAGTTACCAGGAATTCTCAAACCTGGAGAAGCCGCTGGCGCTAAAAAGCGACCCCTACCATGTGGGCGCGGGAAACCATGTGCAGTATTGGGCTGAGTTTCTGATGCCGGAGCACGCCAAGGCGCTGGCTTATTACGACCATCCGTTCTTTGGGAGATGGCCCGCAATTACAGAGAACGATTACGGCTCTGGGACGCTTCTCTACGAAGGAACGTATCTTTCAAACGAGCTGCAAACGGCGGTGCTGAAAAGCGCGCTGCAAGAAGCAGGGCTGACCGGCCCCGATCAGCAATTGCCGGCAGCAGTCCACCTACAGCACGGCGTAAATCGTATGGGCAAGCGGCTGCACTACTACTTCAACTATTCAGGCGCGGAGACCAAGGCAAGTTACGCTTATGGCGCGGGAACCAACCTGCTGAATGGCAAGCCGGTGGCAAAAGCCGATGTGCTGACGCTTGCGCCGTGGGACTTGGCTATCATTGAAGAGAGGTAGCCGAGGAGTCTTCTCCTCTGTTTGAAATTCCTCGACACAAAGGAGAAGACTCACATGAGCAACGAGTCCCCGGCGGAGAAGCCGGCGAAGCATGCGGTGTTTCGTACCCGGCTTTCAGGGTACAACCTGCTGGTGGATGCGCGGCTAAACAAGGGCACGGCATTCACCGAGGAAGAACGGGACGCATTCGCGCTCCATGGCCTGCTGCCGCCCGCGGTGGGAACCCTGGAAGAACAGCGCGAACGACGCAAAAAGGCGCTGGACAACCGCGACACCGCATTTGGCAAATACCACCTGATGCGCGACCTGCAGGACTCCGACGAGACGCTGTTCTACTCGTTCATTGCGCACAATATCGAGGAGCTGCTGCCGATTGTTTACACGCCGACGGTGGGCGAAGGATGCCAGCGCTTCAGCGAAATTTGGCGCAAGCCGCGCGGGCTTTTCATCAGCTATCCCAACAAAAAGCGCATCGACCAGATGCTCTCTGACGCGCGCTATGACGATGTGCGCTGCATTGTTGTCAGCGACGGAGAACGCATTCTTGGTCTAGGCGACCAGGGCGCCGGTGGCATGGGCATTCCTATCGGCAAGATGGCGCTCTACACAGCGCTGGCCGGCATTCCGCCGGAGCATTGCCTGCCGGTGCTGCTCGATGTGGGCACAGACAACGAAGCACTGCTGAACGATCCGATCTATATTGGCTGGCAGCATAAGCGGGTGCGCGGCCAGGAGTACGACGACTTTGTGGAGGCTTTTGTGCGCGCAGTGATGCGCCGCTGGCCGCACATCCTGCTGCAATGGGAGGACTTTGCCGGCGACAACGCAGCGCGCCTGCTGGAACGCTATCGCGACCGGCTCTGCACCTTTAATGACGACATTCAGGGAACGGCGGCCATTACCACGGCGACGCTGCTGGCGGCAGTCAACGCTGCCGGCGCACCGCTGAAAGACCAGACCGTTGCGCTCTTCGGATCTGGCGCGGCCGGCGTGGGCATTGCCCATATGCTGATGGCCGCCATGCGGGAGGAAGGACTGAGCGAGAACGAGGCTCGCAAGCGGATTTACGCATTCAACCGGTATGGGCTGGTGATTGAAGGAGGCAAAGGCATCCGGCCCGGCCAGGCGGCCTTTGCGCGCAAGCGGGCGGATGTGGCGGAATGGCGGCTTTCAGGCGGTGAAAATATCTCACTGCTCGACGTGGTGCGCAACGCCAAGGTGACGATTCTGGCGGGAGTCTCCGCGCAGGCCGGCGCATTTACCGAGGAGATTGTGCGCGAGATGGCGAAACATGCCGAACGACCGATCATCTTTCCACTGTCGAATCCTACATCATGCGCGGAGGCTACGCCGCAAGACCTGCTGCGCTGGACCGATGGCCGCGCGCTGGTTGGCACGGGTAGCCCGTTTCCTCCGGTTGAATTTAACGGCAAACTGGTTCGCATTGCGCAAGTGAATAACTCCTATATTTTTCCTGGCTTGGCGCTGGGCATTCTGGTATCAAGAGCCCGGCGCGTGACAGACAGCATGATCATGGCCGCGGCCAAGGCGCTTGCAGGGCTCTCTCCGGCGCGGGAAGACAAGAGCTTGCCGCTGCTGCCTCCGGTGGCCGACTCGCGCAAGGTTGGCCTGGTGGGGGGAGAGGCCGTGGGCAGGCAAGCCATTGCGGACGGAGTGGCCGAAGTGGCGGATGCGGAGGCTCTGAGAGAGCAGCTCCGCGACTACGTTTGGGAGCCGGTTTATCTGCCCTACGAGCGGATTGATTGATGGTCGTATGCCGGCGGGTTGATAATGTTGTGGCTATTGAAGAGTTGTTTTTCGAAGGGGGATTCATGAAGCGTTCTCTACGCCGCGCTGTGTGTAAAGTTTCGGCGATTGTGTTTCTGTCATTATTCTGCATGGCCGTTCCCGGCCTTGCACAGCACCGCCAAAAGCCGCCCAAGCCCACCGGCCCGTGGATGAACACCAGCCTTTCACCGGACGCGCGCGCCGACCTGGTGATGAAGGCGATGACACTGGACGAGAAGATTGCATTGCTGCATGGCGTGGGCATGCCCACCGACGATCCACTGACTCCTGAGAATGCGCCCTCAAACCGCGGCGTGGGCTATGTGGTGGGCGTTCCCCGGTTGGGAATTCCCGGCATCGACATGAGCGACGCGGCCTATGGCGTGCGTTCAAGCCAGGCCAACGGACGCTATTCGACTGCCCTGCCTGCGAACGTGGCGGCGGCGGCAAGCTGGGACACCCATGCGGCCTATGAGTATGGCGCGCTGATTGGCCGCGAACTGCGGGCGCAGGGCTATAACATGTCGCTCGGCGGCGGCGTGGACATTACGCGTGAACCGCGCAACGGGCGCACCTTCGAGTACCTGGGCGAAGACCCAATACTGGCCGGAACGCTGGTGGCACGGCTGATTGAAGGAACCCAGTCCGCGCATGTGATTGGCGACATCAAGCACTACGCATTCAACGACCAGGAGAGCGGACGCAATGCGGTGAACATTCACATTGGCGAGCGCGCGGCGCGCGAGAGCGACCTGCTGGCCTTTGAGATTGGCGTCACCGAGGGCCATCCGGCAGCGGTGATGTGCTCGTATAACCGCGTGAATGGCGACTTTGCCTGCGAGAACAAATACCTGCTCACCGATGTGCTGAAGAATGATTGGAAGTTCCCCGGATTTGTTTTGTCGGACTGGGGCGGAACGCACAGCACGGAAAAAGCCTCGGCCGCGGGACTGGATAACGAGCAGCCTGGGCGATTCTTCTATGAAGCCAAGTACAAAGCCGCAGTAGAAGCGGGCAAGATTCCAGCCTCCGAACTGGACGATCATGTGCATCGCGTTCTGCGCTCCATGTTTGCCGCGGGCGTGATCGACTACCCACGGGAACGCAGCGTTGTGGACCCCTTTGCGGGGCTGGTGGTGGCGCGGAAGATTGAAGAAGGCGGCATTGTGCTGCTGAAGAACGAGCGGGGCGCGCTGCCTCTGGATGCGGCAAAGCTTCACAGCATCGCGGTGATCGGCGCACACTCTGACGTGGGCATGATCTCCGGCGGCGGCTCGGCGCAGGTTGATCCTCCGGGAGGCAATGCGATTATGCCTCCAGGACAGGGCGCCACGCACTGGCAGGAGCAGATTTGGTTCCCCACTTCGCCCTTGAAGGCGATTGAAGCTAGAGCGCCGGAAGCAACCGTAACCTATAACCCCGGCGTCGATCCGGCGGCTGCGGCCGCGGCAGCCAAGGGCGCGGATGTGGCCATCGTCTTTGCCTACCAGTGGGAGAGCGAAGGTATGGACCTGCCGAGCCTGTCACTGCCTGTCTACAAGGGAGTTGACCAGAACGCATTGATTACTCAGGTAGCGGCGGTCAACCCGCACACCATTGTTGTGCTGGAGACGGGCAGCCCGGTGACGATGCCGTGGGTAGACGCTCCGGCAGCGATCCTGGAGGCATGGTACGCGGGCAGCGACGGCGCCAACGCGGTGGGCAACGTGCTGTTTGGCGCGGTGAACCCGAGCGGAAAACTGCCCAACACCTTCCCGCTGAAAGAGGCCGACCTTCCGCATCCTACAATCACAATGCCGCCTCCAGCATCGGCCCACTTTGACGGAGCCGCAACCCCAGAGCAATGGGCGCACGGCCTGCCTCCCTTCCAGGTTGTTTACGACGAAGGCATCAAGGTCGGCTACAAGTGGTACGACGCGGAGAAGAAGCCGGTGCTGTTCCCCTTCGGCTACGGCCTGTCTTACACCACGTATAGCTACTCCAATCTGCAAGTGACTCCGGAGAAAACGGTGAAGGCGACCTTTACCGTGGCCAACACCGGCGCGCGCGACGGAGCGGAGATTGCGGAAGTCTACGCGACCCTTCCGGCCAGCGCGCAAGAGCCCCCCAAGCGGCTGGTGGGCTGGAGCAAGGTGTGGCTCAAGGCCGGCGAAAAAAAGAGCGTGACGGTGGAGATCGATCCCAAATATCTGTCGATCTTCGATGTCGCCAAGAATGATTGGTCGCTGCTCCCGGGCGAGTACACGCTGATGGTGGGCGGCTCGTCGCAGGATCTTCCGCTGAAGGCTACGGTCGATTTGAAATAAAACGCATCTCAGATCCCTAGAGCATTTTAGCAATTACCGTAGACCGGTGATGCAGTGATTGAACCATGCC
>VFSW01000531.1_pt1 | contig 56354 bp, 47 predicted proteins | sample 5358111 | NCBI WGS metagenome assembly VFSW01 (sample SAMN11554181, study PRJNA540505) | mine drainage metagenome | isolation source: sediment from site ElyBrook_90M | place: USA: Ely Copper Mine, Vershire, VT | collected 2017
TAACGGCCCTCCCCGCCCAGTCTTCATCACTCTTCTGCCCCAAGCCTGCGGCCGCATTCCTCACGTTCACAGAGATGAGCGAGTGATCCCGGCCCAGTCCAATAAGGGGAATTTCTCTCCTCCCTAGATGAAATCGGGACGTTGACGCCTTCAGAATTCGCTCAATGCAACTCGGCGTGCGACCAAGGCGAAGGGGTATAATTCGTTGGTCCCTGCCGGTTAATTAATTTTCTGCGAATTGAACATCGTGGAGCGCGCCCTGGGAGGAAGAAGTTTCGATTGAGAATTGCGGCTCGAATGGCTACCGGGAAGAGAGCAAGACTGTGCGAATACGCCAGCTACACTGCGCCCCTTCTGGCTGCACCGTCTATTCTGCTGGCCTTGCTTTTCTCCGCATCTCACGCTCTTGCCGGTCCGTACGCATCTGCTCAGCTCCCAAAGGAAACCGCGGCCGGCCTTCCCACGCTTACCATGACGCGCCAGGCGCACGACATGAGCAGCAAACAAGCCGCGCGCGCTTACCCAATTCATTTCCGCCGGGTGGTGGTTACTTACTACGATCCCAGCATCAGTTCCACGCGCGCCGCGTTGTTTGTTCACGATGCGACCGGCAGTATTTATGTCGAGCTCGCCAAAGGCGCCACCCCCGACCTGCCTCCCGGAACCGTGCTTGACGTGCGCGGCGTTACCGGCTCTGGAGAGTTTGCGCCCATTGTCGCAAACCCCACGATCAAAGTGATTGGCCACGCCGGTCTCCCGGCAAACCCTCGCCATGACAGCCTCACACGCTTGGTCACCGGTGCTGAGGACACTCAGTGGGTCGAGGTTGAGGGCCTGGTTCACTCCTTCGTCGAGTACGGCCATAGCGTCATTCTGCAACTGGCCATGCCTGGAGGAACCGCGACGGTGGTCATGGTCAAGGAGCAGGGCGCCAATTATTCTGCCCTGGTTGACGCTAAGGTACGCATCCGCGCCAACGCCGCCCCCAGGTTCAACACCAGCCTGCAGATGATTGGCGTGCGTCTTATGTGCCCAGGCCTTTCCGCTATCAAGATTCTTGAAGCCGCGCCGAACGATCCGTTCAAACTGCCCATCCTCCCCATCGACAAGTTATTGCGATGGGACCAGATCAACGATTCGTTTCACCGCGTGCATCTGCGCGGAAGAGTCACTCTTCAGTGGCCCGGCTTGTCGCTCTGCATTCGCGACGCTACGCGCGGAATCTGCGCCCAAACTGCTCAGACAACAATTGTTCCCGTTGGAAGCACTGTGGACCTTGTTGGATTCGCAGTTGCCGAAGCCAGTGCGCCCGCTCTCACCGAAGCGGTCTATAGGAGTGCGGGCCCCAGCGCGCAGGTTGCGGCTACGCCCGTCACCGCCGAACAGGCCCTGTTCGGCCGGCACGACTCCGATCTCATCCAGATCGACGGACATCTGATAGGCGAAGACGAGACCTCTTCCGACACTACACTTCTACTCCGTTCCGGGAAGAATCTCTTCACTGCAATTCTGCCCAAGAGCTTGGCGGGCTCCGCTCCCGATCAATGGAAGACTGGAAGCGTACTGCGCATTATAGGAATCTGTTCGGTCCGGCTCGACGCCGAGAAAAGCGCCATTGGCGTGGGGATGGCCGTACCCAAGTCCTTCCAGATTCTCTTGCGTTCGCCTCTGGACGTAACCAAACTGCAAGACCCTTCATGGTGGACGGCTGGCCATGCGCTGATTCTGCTGGCCCTGGCGCTGGCTTGCACGCTGGTTGTGCTTTGCTGGGTGGTGGTGCTCAGAAGGCGCGTCGACCGGCAGACAATCCTGCTCCGCCAAAGCGAAGAACAATTCCGCTACATGGCGCTGCACGACGCCCTTACCGGATTGGCTACCCGCGTCCTGATGCAGGACCGACTGAGCGCTGCGGTGGAAGGGGCCAAGCGGCGCCAAAGCGGACTAGCGCTGTTTATGCTGGACCTGGATCGATTCAAGGAGATCAATGACACGTTTGGCCACCTTGCAGGCGATGAAGTATTGCGCGTTTCTGCCAACCGCATTGTTCAAAGCGTACGCAAGAGCGATACCGTGGCCAGGATGGGAGGCGATGAGTTTCTCGTTCTGCTCTCCGATCTGAACGATCCTCAAGCTGCGGAAAAAATAGCTTCAAATATTGTGGAAGCTTTGTCAGCACCGATTTTATTTGCGGGCCATTTCTTGCAACTCTCTGCCAGTATAGGGGTCTGCACAGCTACAAAGGCAGAACTCGACCCAGATACGCTGCTCAGAAACGCCGATTTGGCCCTCTACCGCGCCAAGGAAGCCGGCCGAAATGGCTTTCAAGTCTATCGGCCCGATTTGCAGCGGGTCTGACGCAGGCAGCCCTCCATCCTCGTTTCCGCACCGCCTCAGAAAAAATCTGCCCGCCCGAGTTTGGAATCGCTCCATTTCCAGCGCCTGGGGCAATATAATCCCCAAACATGACCTTCCAAAGTGGAAGAAAGACTGAGGCCTGATGAAGCGCTGGTCGATTCGAGTGATCGTGGGGCTGGCGGTGGCCTTTGTTGCCGTTTACGCGGGTGACTGGGCCGTCTTCAAGCTGCGAGGTTCACCCCTCTCCAAAGTGACCGTCAATCGCTACGTCACCATTCCGCTCAAAGGCAACAAGCAGGAGTTCGACTATCTCGGCTCGATAGACGTGCCCTGTTCCCGCTCGCTGTTTTCTCAGGCGGGAGAGCCTCCCTGCTGGCAACTGCGCCGCAACACCAACCAGGGAGCGGCCCTTTAGGCTCGTTTCGCTTCAGGAAAGTACATGCCGGGAGTTCGCCTCACAAAGCCCGGTGATGTAGATCACGTCAAGAGATTTCAGGGGCGCATAGCATCATGAAATCTTTCGTGAATTTCCGAGGAGCGATGTATAGCCGCACCCAGAACGAGAACGGCACCTATAATACCCGCTGCCTGGACTGCTTCATGACCATCGCCTCTTGCATCGAGTCGGAGCAGGAGCTGGACCGGCTTGAAGCCCGGCACATCTGCCCGGAAAAGGCTCTGGCCGACCTGTTAGCTCAGGAAAAGGCCATTGAAGCCAAGGCTGCACGAAACTGAGATACGCTTGCTGCACTCATCCATCGTCGCTGCGTAAACTCTGCCTATCTAGCGGCTTGCCGCGCCTCAAGGCACTGAGCCGGGCCTGATATGCCGGCCCGGCCCGCCGTATTCCGGCAACTTCGCGCCTCTACACCTTCACAAAGATCCGTTTGCGGTAAAGCACCCACACGGGAACAAAGCACACCGCCAGCGCCGATACTGAAAATGAGAAAGCCGCCCAGCCAGGATTGGGAATGTGCATGTAGTACTGCGTAATCACCCACACTAGCACATTGGTATGCTGGCCACCCGCCGTAAAGTCGATGTGGTAAAGCCCGCTCGCCATCAGTTCGCTGAAGACGTAAGCCACAATGGCGTTGGAGCCGAAGACTAGCCATGGATAGAAGAGCGCCTTGCCCTTGCCTTTGCCCCAGCCATGCTGCTCTACAGTCCAGTATGCCAGCGTCAGCACGGCCAGCGACCAGCCCGCTGCCACCAGCACAAAAGAGCTGGTCCACATCTTTTTGTTCAGCGGAAACCAGACCGACCACAAATAGCCGCTGCCCAGACAAAACGCCGCGCCCGCCAGCAACCCCAAGGTCTTGGCTCTTACCGTTTTGCGCGCGCGCAACCACAGTCCGGTCAGCAGCCCCAGCAGCGCTGTGCCTAGCGCCGGAATGTCGCTTAGCAGTCCCTCTGGGTCACGCAGGTTATGGGTCGTCCAGTCCTCATAGAGGCGCCCCGGTAAAAGATGACGGTCAAGCCACGCCACCAGGTTCTGCGTCCCGTCAAGGAAGGGAATATCGCGCCCAGGCATACCCGCTCCCGGCACAGGTACCCAACGCACCAGCACCCAATAGCCAACCAGCGCAGCCGCCAGCGCAGCCGCCTTGGTCCACACCCGCTGGTCCCACAGGTAAAACAACCCAACTACCAGATAGCAGATTGCGATCCGCTGCAGGACGCCATAAATACGCAGGTGCGCCAGTTCGAAGAACGGAAAGCCGTTCACGATGATCCCCAACAGAAACAGAATCGCCGCCCGCTTGAGCGTATGCCAGGCCAGTTCCGCGCGCGTTGCGCCCTTGGCTAGCCGCGCCTCAAAGGCAAAGACAATTGAGACGCCCACAATAAACAGAAAGGTGGGAAACACCAGGTCGGTTGGAGTCAGCCCGTTCCATGCCGCATGGTTCATAAAATGCCACGAGCCGGGGCCTCCGTTGTTGTTCACCATAATCATGAAGGCGAGCGTAATGCCGCGCAGCACATCCAGCGACAGCAACCGCTGAACAGGGTTGGGGTTCAGGGCAGGGTTCACCATTGCGATTGGACACTCCATTGGGAGAAATCTTTGTCTCGCCCAATACCCTACTCGCTCTAGGCATCATTCGCCAAGGAAAGGTTTTCCACCCACTGCTCCGCCACGCTGGCAGCCTTCCGCAACCTGTCACCTCCACACCTTGCGCTGCTACACTGCCCATTCAGGGAAATTTAAAACCCATCGCGCGTACCATTTCGGAGGCTAATCCGTGCCAACATTTCAACCCTTTGTCCCGGCCAGCGAAAACCGCCCCGAGTTCACTCTCCGCGCCATTCTTCTCGGCTCTTTCTTTGGCATCGTCTTCGGCGCCGTTACGGTTTATGTGGGCCTCCGCGCCGGCCTCACCGTCGCCGCCTCCATCCCCATTGCGGTTCTCTCAATTAGCATCCTGCGCGCCTTTGGCCGCTCCTCCATCCTTGAAAACAACATCGTCCAAACCACCGGCAACGCCGGGCAATCCATCGCCGCCGGCGTTATCTTCACACTGCCCGCTCTCATCTTTCTCGGCTTCGACCTCGAATACTCGCGCATCTTTTTGCTAGCTCTCATCGGCGGCTGGCTCGGCGTACTCTTCATGATTCCCCTTCGTCGCCAACTCATCGTCGAGGAACATGAAAATCTCAAGTACCCTGAAGGCACAGCCTGTGCCGATGTTCTGATGGCCGGTGAACGCGGCGGCGGACTTGCCAGCCGCGTCTTCTTCGGCCTTGGCCTCGGCTCCCTTTACACTCTCTTCCAAAATGAGAACCTCTTCAAGGCGTGGCCCGGTACCCCTGAGTTCCAGCCCGACTTTGGTCCCAGCCACATCATGAAAGGTGCCTCCATCAAGGCCGACGCGACTCCTGAATACTTGGGAGTCGGCTACATCATCGGCCCTAAAGTCGCTGGAGTTATCTTTGCCGGCGGCGTCTTTTCATGGCTCGTCTTGATGCCCCTGATCTATTTTTTCGGCAAAGACCTTCCCCACCCCATCTATCCCGGAACCATTCCCATTGCGCAGATGGGCCCCAGCGACCTTTGGGCTACTTATATCCGCCCCATGGGCGCGGGTGCGGTCGCCGCTGCCGGACTCATTACCCTGCTCAAAACGCTCCCCACCATATTCAGCGCACTTACCTCGGGCTTCCGCAAGTTGCGCCCCGGAAGCGTCGCAAAAGACAAGCCTCTCCGCACAGACGACGATCTCTCCATGGGCGTCGTCGTAGGCGGCTCCATTCTGCTCGTCATTCTGATGTTCTGCTTCCTCCAGTTCAAGCCCGTCCCCGGAGCGTACGTCGGCTGGGTGGCCAACTTGGCAGCTTCACTGCTCATCGTCGTCTTCGGCTTTCTTTTCGTCACCGTCAGTTCGCGCATCGTCGGGCTTATCGGCTCCTCCGCCAACCCCATCTCAGGGATGACCATCGCCACGCTCATGGCCACCTCCGCCATCTTCCTCGTCAAAGGATGGACAGCTCCGGCTTACGGCGCCCTCGCCATCACCATTGGCGGTGTCGTCTGCATCGCCGCGGCCAACGCCGGAGACACCTCTCAAGATCTCAAGACCGGCTATATCGTCGGCTCTACGCCGCGCCTGCAGCAGATCGCCCTGATGATCGGCGTTATCGTCTCCACTGTGGCCATCGGCTTTACGCTAAACCTTATGAATACAGGCCTGCAGTCGTTCCGCATGGCTTCGCAGCCCTGGAATCTCAACCTCTCCCACCCCGGCGTCGTCGTCCAGAACGATATCCGCCACCTGCCAGACCAGTTCCCCGTCCTTGGCCCCAACAAGTCAGAAACCGTCCACTACAAGTCCGAGTACATCGTCCTCAACGCCCTCGGATCTCCTGAACTGGCGGATGGTAAATATCTTTACTCCCCCATGACCCATCGCATTGAAGTGCAGTGGATACAGGGCATCGGCAGCGAGAAGGCCGCCGCACCCCAAGCCCGCCTGATGGCTACTGTCATCAACGGCATTCTCAGCCGCAAGCTCCCCTGGGGACTGGTTATGTTAGGCGTCTTTCTGGTTATTGCCGTCGAGTTATTGGGAATCCGCTCCCTCTCTTTCGCCGTGGGCGCGTATCTTTCCATCGGCACCACGCTGGCAATCTTTGTGGGCGGAGTTGTCCGCTGGATCATAGACAGGGCCGTGCAAAGAGCAGGCGGCGACGCAGCGGAGACCGAAAGCGAAATCTCACCCGGATCTTTATTCGCCTCTGGCCTCATCGCAGCCGGTGGCATCGTAGGCCTCTTGGGAGTAGCGTTAAAAGGATACGAATCAACCTACGACAAAGGCGACATCCTCAACTTCCCTCATACTTTTTTAGATAACAATTATGTCTCCGTCCTGGCCTTTGCCGCACTGGCCTTCTCGCTCTATTACTTCGCCCGCAAGCCGCTGAAGAAGTGAGTGGCTGAGTGACACTCCATACCCGAGAGCAAATATGGCCCCCAGGTCTCGCCCGTGAGGGCCGGGAATGCCTACGCGCTACGCCAAATCCCCCACCCAGCCAATCAGCCGTTATAGTAGAATTCCAGCTTGGCGCATCACCCTCTGGGTTCTCCTATACCTCTTCAAAGCTTCGGGGATAGTGGATCGAGTGCATTCGGAGCTTTGAGATAGACCACCATGACAGTTGGCCACATCACTTCTCTCGCTCTCGAGGCTTTCGCCGTCTTTGGCGTCATCACTTCAACCGTTTACAGCCTCATGGTTGCCGCCGGGGTGCTGCGTTTTCGCCGTTCCGCACCCGCCGATCAGGTTCCGGCTTTTTTGCCTCCGGTAAGTGTGCTCAAGCCTTTGCACGGTGATGAGCCGGACCTGGAACAGAACCTCGCCAGCTTCTTCGAGCAAGATTATCCCGAGTACGAAATCCTCTTTTGCGCCCGACACGAAGCAGACGCCGGACTGGCAGCCGCGCGCCGCGTCGCCGCGCGCTACCCGCACATCAAGGCCCGCATCCTCACCTGCGGCGAGCCGCCCTGGCCCAATGCGCGCACCTTCTCGCTTGAAATCATGCGCCGCCAGGCCCTCTACCCCATCCTCGTCACCTCTGACAGCGACGTCAGTGTCGGCCCGGATTATCTGGCCTCGGTGGTTGCGCCTTTGCGCGACCCAAACGTCGGCATGGTCACCTGCCTCTATCGCGGCGTCACCCGCCATGGCCTTTGGGCGCGGCTTGAAGCCATGGGCATGTCGATCGAAATGACCTCCGGCGTGCTGGTTGCAAACATGCTTGAGGGGATGCACTTTGCGCTCGGCCCCTCCATGGTCATGCGCCAAAGCACCGTGGAAAAAATCGGCGGATACGCGCAGGTGGCGCAGTACTACGCCGATGATTTTGTGCTCGGCAACTGGACCGCGTCGGCCGGAGAGGCCGTCATCCTGTCCTCTTATATTGTTGAGCACCATGTGATGAACGCATCATTCAAGAGCAGCATCGCCCATCAGCAAGGATGGGCCACCAGCACGCGCTTCTCGCGTCCCATGGGGCACGTTGGCGAGTTGCTCACTTATGCCATTCCCTTTGGCCTGCTGGCCCTGGCTGCGCTGGGCGCCGCCGGGCATCTTGCCCTGGGGATGGAGTTGCTGGCTTTCACTGTTGTTGACCGCCTGCTGCTCTGCCTGCTGGTCGCCGGCTGCGTCGTAAGAGACAAAGTTGCTCTGCGCAAGGCATGGCTATATCCCCTGCGCGACTTCATGGGTTTCTGTTTCTGGCTGCGGAGTTACTTTGGTTCGCGCCGCCTGCGCTATCGCGGCGACCCCTATGAGTTGCTGCCTCAAGGCCGGCTGCGCAAGCTGGCAGAATAGGTTCTTCTATCGCCGGTTGCGCGGTAGCCCGTCAGCCCTTGCGGCCAGAGCCCGTCTTTGCCACCACCGTTGGCTTGCGCAGGGGCACAATCGCCGCCCCGCCGTTTGGTGCGGCCTGCTGAAAGCGCGCCAGCATCTCCGTGCGTACGTACTCCACAAAGCTCTGCATCTGCCGGTTCATCTCTTCCATCCGTTCCCGCATCTGCAGGATGATGGCGATCCCGGCGATGTTCACGCCCAAGTCCCGCGCCAGGTTCAGAATGAACTCCAGCCGCTCCAGATCCTCGTCTGTGTAGTAGCGTGTATTGCCGTCGGTGCGCGACGGCTTCAACAGGCCCTCGCGCTCGTAGAGCCGCAGCGTCTGCGGATGAATCTCGTACATCTCGGCCACCGCCGAGATCATGTAGACGCCCTTCGATTTGCGTTTTGCGGCCATGGGTTTTCTCGAATCAGCTTACCTTAATTCGTATTAATGGTGCACCAGATTCTGTGCAACGAGTGGCAATCAAACCGTCCGTGCCACATGAGACAACATTCCTCAAACAAACGCCAGCCCCACCGCAAGTGGTTACATCTTCTCAAACAGCGCGGTACGCGGATCCTGGCTGTTCAGCCTGGCCAGTTCGCGCATAATCTCGCGGCTGCGCTCGTCTGCCAGAGCCGGAACCACCACCTCCACGGTCACAATCTGGTCGCCGCGCTGCCCCGGATGCTGCGCGCTCGCCACGCCACGCTCCCGCATGCGCAGCTTTTGCCCGCTCTGCGTGCCCGGTGGAATCTTCAACTGCGCTCGCCCGTCGATGGTGGGCACGTCCACCTTGGCGCCCAGCGAGGCCTCCGGCACCGTTACCGGGACCGTGAGCAGAATATCGTCACCTAGCCGCGTAAACACCGGATGAGTTCCGGTGCGCACAATCAGGAACAGATCTCCTGTTGCGCCGCCGTTCAGCCCCGCGTTTCCTTTACCCTGCAGGCGGATGCGCTGCCCGTCGCGGGTGCCCGCCTTGATGCGGAACTCTACCGACTCTGACCGGCTCACTACCCCCTCGCCGTGGCAGGTCGCGCAGGTGTTTGAGGTCCGCCCCGTCCCGTTGCAGCGCGGGCAAGGAATGTTGAACTTCATTCGTCCGCCCATCTGCGTTACTTGGCCGGTGCCGCTGCACTCTGGGCACTGCACTACGCCGCCCGTGTGCGCCTGCCCGTGGCAGGTGGGGCAGGTCTCGTGCCGGTTCACCTGGATGCGCGCCTGCCCGCCGTGAATCGCTGTCCAGAAGTCCACAGTGGCCTGGTACTCCAGGTCGTTGCCCGGCTGCGGCCCGCGCTTCTGCGGCTGCTGCGCCCCGCTAAAGATGCCTGAAAAAATGTCCTTGAAACTGCCCCAGCCCTGCGTGCCCCCCTGTTGCCCCGCCTGGTGGCCCGGACCGCCCTGAAAGCCGGAGAAATCAAAGCCGTCAAAGTCCACCGGAGGCCGCGCGCCAGCACCTTGCTGCCGCGCATAAGCTTCGGCCGCAGCCGGGTCAATCTGGTCGGAGTAGAAACCCACCTGGTCGTAGACCTTGCGCTTCTTCTCGTCGCTCAGCACGTCGTTGGCCTCGGATATCTCTTTGAACTTCTCTTCGGCCTTCTTGTCCCCTGGGTTCACGTCCGGGTGGTACCGCCGCGCCAGCTTGCGGAAGGCCTTGCGAATCTCCTCCGCCGTGGCCGTCTTCTTCACGCCAAGCGTGCCGTAAAAATCCTTGTTCTGTGTCGTGGGCATAGTGTGTGTGGACCCGTTTCCTCGTTCTGCTCTACGAAACTTCTACTGAAGCCGCCGTCTTTTCAAGGCCTGTTGCCGATGCTACACGGTTGCCTACTTCACTGCGAAACCTCTACTCATGCCGCTCTCTTGTGCTCATGCTGCTGTCTTGAAGGGTACGGGCTTCAGCCCGTACATACACCCGGCAAAATCAAATAGGCTTTAGCCCCTGAGGGAATGCCAACTCAACAGGCTAGGATTTGCTCAGCGATTCCATCATTCTCGGTACTTTCAAACCGCCTGTCTTGCCGTCCTTAGGATGTAACCGGACTTCCTTGCAAATCCTCGGCCAATCTTGCCGCGCTGTCTCTAACTCAAAGTCCTTCTGGAGATTCATCCAGAATTCCGGCGTCATCCGCAAGAACCGCGCCAGCCACAGGCATAAATTCGCATCCAGCCCGTGCCCTTCTTTAACGATAGCAACCACCCGCCGCTCCGGCGCCTTGATTTCGTGCGCCAGCATCCCAAGCGGGATAAGGAAAACCTCACGCAAAAACTCGCCCGGATGAATCGGCGGCATCGGCTTTCCGTTCTTGCGCGGAATAGACATTGGCACTCCTCAAGGCACATCAAAGAAGGCTCGGTTTGAAGCACTCTTTATGCGATCCGCAGCGCCTTCTGTACCGCTTGCGGCTCCCGGTCAATCACCATCAGGTAAGCCCGCGTCGGCCCTTCCGGAACGCGCCGTCCTTGCTCCCAATGGCGCACCGTGTTCACGCTGAATCCAAAACAGACAGCAAACTCCTGCTGCGTCATCCCCAGCCTCGCGCGAATCGCCCGAACATCGATCTCGGCTGGAATATGAACGACGTAGGTGCCTTCCTTGGCCGTTCCTTCGGCAAAGGCCAGCGCCTGCTCAAGTCCTCGGATAATGCTTTCGCCAACCTTGCTCATAATGCTGACCTCCGCTTGCGATTCATCTCTACCAGAGCCGGAACAATTTTCCGCATTGTGTTGATCTCGGACTGATCCAGGTTCGCACGTTCGTTTTTTGCGTACGCAGTCAACAAGTAAAGTGGCATATCCATATCGTGGAAGAAAAAGATCACCCGCGCCCCGCCCCGTTTGCCGCGCCCTTCAAGCCCCCAACGCATCTTGCGAACCCCGCCGCTTCCCGGAATCACATCGCCCGCCGTTGGGTTGTAAGCAAGATAATTGACCAGTTCCGCCCGCTCCGCGTCGTCCATCAATTTGCGCGTAGCAGCAAGGAACTCATCCATCTCCACTACCGTGATTGGTCGCGTATCAGGCAAGATTCATTGTAGTGCAATGCACTAGTTAGGGCAACGCCTATTTCTGCCCACCGCTCTCATCAGAAATCTCCTGAAGACGCTCGTAGAACTTCAAACCTTCCTCCAGCAGAACGTAAGGCTCCAGTCCGACCCCGGCTGTGCTAATCTCTCGAAATTTCTGAATCAGCCCGCTAGATTCCAATCGCGAGAACGAGCTTCGATAAACAAGATGGTTCCGGGCATCGAGTGCGCCGGATTTGACGAACTCATCCCAAACTGTCTGAACTTCCCCAAACCAGTACGTGGTGTCGCGTCCTCGTTGTTGTTGCAATAAGGAACGCTGAGAGACACAAATTTTCCCCAACAGGGCGATGTCCGCGTCCTTCAACTCGACCGCAATCCGCATCATGTCATCGCCGACCTCGGGGTCAAGGTCTCCCTCACCTAACCCGTTTGCGATGATCCAGGCCAATCTTCTAAGCCTATTCTCCTGCGTCGTACGCTGCGTCTGAAGCACCCCTGACGCCAGGACTTGCAAGAATTCTTCACTCTCCGCCCGCCGCTGAAATCTTTCTGCCTCCTGGGGGCTTACTTCCAGAGAAATCAGCCTTTCTTCATGCCGAAGGATTGCTTCTTCGGTGAGTTTTGCGAAGAGCTTCAGATTCTCTTCTACAGTAGGCACTCCTATGCTCAAACATCTTCCAGTAAGGTCAAGGCCTTTCGCGATGAATCCCAGGGGCATTAGAACAGGAACATAAGAAATCGCACCAACGACCTTCGCGGCCCCCTTAATTACCCCGGTGCCTACGGGTACGGTAAGTTCGTCGTTCTCCATCTGTTTATTGAATACGGTCAATGGGTGATCGTTGATAGCCATAAGCCTCCGCTGAAACGTAGCCGATCTCAATGCAGCTACGGGGTGAGCGACGAATCGTCACTCACCCCATAGTTTTTCCGCCCAACGGGCGAGTTTGCCTGAACGGCCAGTTCCGGCCAGTCCTACTTCTTCTCTTCCACGTCCACGTACTCCGCGTCGATGACGCCTTCGTCCTTCTTCTGTTCCGCAGCGGGCTCGCCGGCGGCGGGTGCTGCTCCGGCTGCGGCAGCTTCGTCCGCCTTGGCCTTGTACATCACCTCGGCCAGCTTGTGGCTGGCGTGGGTCAGTTTCTCGTGCGCGGCCTTCAACTCGGCCGAAGTCGGAGTGCCTTCCAGCACCTTCTTTGACTCGGCCAGAACCGCCTCGACCTCAGTCTTCTCCGCGCCTTGAATCTTCTCACCGCTCTCCTTCAACATCTTCTCAATGTTGTAGACCAGCCCGTCCAGAGCGTTGCGCGCCTCAATCTCGTCGCGCTTTTCCTTGTCCTCGCTGGAGTGCGCCTCGGCGTCCTTGGCCATCCGCTCCACCTCTTCCTTGCTCAAACCGGAGCTCGAAGTAATGGTGATGCGCGTGTCCTTACCGGTCGCATTGTCCTTCGCCGTCACGTTCAAAATACCGTTGGCGTCGATGTCGAAGGTCACCTCGATCTGCGGAATGCCGCGCGGGGCCGGCATAATGCCGCCCAGCTTGAACTTGCCCAAAGTCCGGTTCTGCGCCGCGAGAGGCCGTTCGCCCTGCAACACATGCACCTCAACCTCAGTTTGCGAGTCCGCCGCCGTTGAAAACGTCTCCGTCTTCTTGGTCGGAATCGTCGTGTTGCGCGGAATCATCGGAGTGGCCACGCCGCCCAGCGTCTCAATGGCCAGGGTCAGCGGTGTCACGTCCAGCAGCAGCAGATCTTTCACCTCGCCGGCCAGCACGCCCGCCTGCACCGCCGCGCCAATCGCCACCACTTCGTCCGGGTTCACGCCCCTGTGCGGTTCACGCCCGAACATCTTCTTCACCATCTCCTGAATCTTGGGCATGCGCGTCTGCCCGCCCACCAGCACGACCTCATCGATGTCGCTGATCTTCACGCCGGCATCTGAGATCGCCTGCTCACAGGGCTTCAGAGAGCGGTCCAGCAGATCCTCAACCAACTGCTCCAGCTTGGCGCGCGTCAGTTTGCGTACCAGATGCTTGGGCCCGGTGGCGTCTGCAGTCACAAAAGGCAGGTTGATCTCTGTCTCAATGGTTGTCGAAAGCTCAATCTTGGCCTTCTCTGCGGCATCCTTCAGCCGCTGCAGGGCCATTTCGTTGCCCTTCGAGGCCAGGTCAAGTCCCTGTTCCTGCTTGAACTCGGCAATCAACCACTCCACAATGCGCTGGTCGAGGTTGTCACCGCCCAGGTGTGTGTCGCCGTTGGTGGACTTTACCTCGATGACGCCTTCGCCCACTTCAAGAATGGAGATATCGAAGGTGCCGCCGCCAAAGTCATAGACCGCAATGGTCTCGTCCTTCTTTTTGTCCAGCCCATAGGCCAGCGCGGCCGCCGTCGGCTCGTTCACAATGCGCTTTACGTCCAGGCCGGCAATCTTGCCTGCGTCTTTGGTGGCCTGGCGCTGCGCGTCGTTAAAGTACGCCGGAACCGTAATCACCGCCTCGGTCACCGTCTCGCCCAGGTAAGCCTCGGCCGATGCCTTCAGCTTTTGCAGAATCATGGCTGAGATTTCGGGCGGGGTGTACTCCTTGCCCTGCGCCAGCACGCCCACATGGTCGCCCTGCTGAATCACCTTGAAGGGCACCATCTTCATCTCGTCGCTTACTTCGTTGTAGCGGCGGCCCATAAAGCGCTTGATGGAGAAAATCGTGTTCTCCGGGTTGGTAATCGCCTGGCGCTTGGCCACCTGGCCCACCAGCCGCTCGCCACTCTTCGAGAAGGCGACAATCGAGGGCGTAGTCCGCGCACCCTCTTCATTTGGAATCACTTTGGGCTCTCCGCCCTCAAGTACGGCCACGCACGAATTGGTGGTGCCGAGGTCAATGCCGATAATCTTTGCCATGTTTGCTTTCCTGCCTGTTCTGGAAAATTGCTGACTCTATTAAGATGCATCATTGAGTGACTTAATGTCAACTTTATTTGATAGCGACACCATAAACCACCGGCCGGGCGACAACCAGAGATTCCGAGTGCAAAGAACCAGCTCTGAACTGGCCGAATCCTCTCGATTCCGAGAACCTACATACCGTAAATCAACCAAATCAGGCACTTTCTCCCTCGCCTGTCTTCAACTCCAACCATCTCCCGCTGCCCTTCACTGGCGCTACTACCCCCAATCGTTTACCCTCAAAAAAGCCCGCCCCAATGACCACTGCCGCCGCCCAAGCCCGCTATCCGCTCACCCAGGGCGTGAACCCGTGGCTGGTCACGCTTTCCGTTATGCTGCCCACCTTTATGGAGGTGCTGGACACCGCCATTGCCTCGGTGGCGCTGCCCTACATTGCTGGCTCGCTCTCTGCCTCCAACTCTGAGGCCACCTGGGTGCTTACCAGCTATCTGGTCGCCAACGCGGTCATTCTGCCGGCATCCAATTGGTTCGCTCGCCGCTTTGGGCGTAAGCGGTTTCTGCTCATCTGCGTCTCCATCTTCACCGTCGCCTCCTTCTTTTGCGGAGCGGCCCCATCCCTCGGGGTCATCCTGCTGGCTCGCGTCCTGCAGGGAGCTGGCGGCGGCGCCTTGCAGCCCATCTCGCAGTCCATCCTGCTGGAGAGCTTCCCCGTTGCCAAGCGCTCCATGGCCATGGCCGCTTATGGCCTGGGGATTGTGGTCGCGCCGGTCATTGGACCGACCCTGGGCGGCTGGCTTACTGATACTTTCAGTTGGCGCTATGCCTTTTACATCAATATCCCCGTCGGCCTACTGGCGGTTTTCATGATTACTCGCTTCATCCACGACCCGCCCTACATCAAAAACGCCAAGGTCGGCCCCTTTGACAATCTTGGCTTCGGCCTGCTGATTGTCTGGACCGGCTGCCTGCAAATCGTCCTCGACAAGGGGCAGGAAGACGACTGGTTCGGAGCCCTCTGGGTTCGCTTTGCGGTGGCGGCTTTGGTCGTCGCCCTTGTTGGCTGGATCTGGCGCTCCTGGTCCAATCCCAACGGCCTTGTCAATTTGCACGTTCTGAAGGACCGCAACTTCCGTACAGGCTGTTTCCTCATCGCCCTGCTGGGCATGTGCATCTATATCACCATCGCCATCCTGCCCCTCTATTACCAGGAGGTGCTGGGCTATACTGCCTTCACGGCTGGCTTGGTCGTCGGCCCGCGCGGCATAGGCTCCTTTGTCGGTTCGCCCATCATTGGCGTTCTCGGCTCGCGCATTGACAACCGCAAGCTGCTCTCCGCCGGCTTCATCGGGTTCGGCATCTGCTCGTTCATCTTCGGTTCCGTCAACCTCGATATCGGACCTTATACGCTGCTCATTCCCATCACCCTCACCGGATTCGCGCTGAGCTTCGTCTTTGTTCCCTTGGCCACCATGTCCACCTCTACCATCACTAACAACGAGATGGGCAACGCCACTGGCCTCTTCAACATGCTGCGCAACATCGGTGGCTCGGTCGGCATCGCCATGGCCACCACCGCCCTCATCCGCCGCGCCGATCTCCATCAAAACGAGCTTGGCGCCAATCTGGGCCCATCCAGTTACGTTTTGCAGCAGAAATCGGCCGCCTCGGCAGCCTATCTTACCCATCACATCGGCCCCGCCCAGGCGCGCCCAGGCAGTTTAGGCCTGATCTACGGACTCATGCAGCAGCAATCCGCCATGCTGGCCTATATCGATGTCTTTCGCTGGACCGCGGTGCTGGCCTTCTTCTGCGCCGGCGCCGTATGGCTCTTCAAAAAGCCCGAGAAGCACGCTGCCCCGCCGCCCGGCATGCATTGAGGAGTGGCTCCGCCGGCGCGAGAACTTCGCGCAGCCAAGTGCTGGTCTGTATATCTTCAAAGCCTTAATATCCAGAGAATTTTGCAACTCACTCCGCCAGTGGCAAAAACCTGCGCAGCTTGTCGTCGTACTCTTCAATTCGCCCGGTCAGGATGTCGTAGTACCAGCCATGAGTGGTTAGCCGCCCTTCCGCCACAGCATGAGCCACTGCTGGCTGCGCCCGCAGGTTCAGCAACTGCGCCACCACGTTGCCCCGGATCAGCGAGGCCAGTTCGCCGCTCTCTCCATCGGCCGGATTCACCGGCTGCCGGTACATAAAAGCCGCCTCCACATGGTGCAGCCAGCGGCTAGCCTTGGGCATGGTCTCAAGACCCTTGCGGTCCAGCGCTGCCTTCATCGCTCCACAGTCGGAGTGCCCACACAGTATCGCCTGCTTCACCTTCAGCACCTCCACCGCGTATTCAATGGTGGCTGTGCATCCGTCCACATCCTGGCTGGTAATGGGCACCACGTTGCCCGCATTGCGCGTGATAAACAAATCTCCCGGCCCGGTGCCCAGAAATAGGTCCGGCAGAACCCGTGAGTCGGAGCAGGTAATGAACAGCCACTCCGGCGCCTGCGTCTCCGCCAGCAGGTGAAACTGGTTCCTCCGGCCCGGAAACACCTCCGCCAAAAAACGCTTGTGCCCTTCGATCAGCCGTTCCATTGAATTCCCTTTCTCTTCTGTGGTTTGTAGATCAGTTTGAAAGGTACGGCCCACAGACCGTACATCAACTCCAGCAGATTCAACGCGGGCTTCAGCACTGAGAGGATTCTCCTTCAAACTGGCCTAACCCCCTTGACCAGCCTACCGTACCCCGGCCTGTGCTGATAATTTGGAGCCATACCGTTTTATATCTGCGGACCATTGAGGAGACCGTTGCCGATGAAGAAGATTACTACACTCTTGAGTTACGTTGTGGTGTTCATGTTGTCCCTGGCGGCGCTAACCGCGCACGCCCAAAATATTGACACCATTGACACTGCCCTCAAGGGCCGCATCGACCGCATCGCAGCCCAGGTGCTGGAGCAGACCGGCGTCCCCTCGGCTTCGGTAGCTGTCGTCCAGCATGGCAAGCTGGTCTATACCCACGCCTACGGCAAGGCCCGTCTCAAGCCCGCAACTGCCGCCACGCCGCAGATGCGCTACTCCATCGGGTCCATTTCCAAGCAGTTCACCGCCGCCGCCATTCTGCTGCTGCAGGAAGATGGCAAGCTCTCGCTCGACGACGTCGTCGGCAAATACGTCCCTGGCCTCACTGAAGGCGACAAGGTCACCATCCGCCAGATCCTCTCCCACACCTCCGGCTACCAGGACTACTGGCCAGAGGACTACGTTATGACCCCCATGCTTCGCCCTGAAAGTTCGCAGCAGATTCTCGACACTTGGGGCAAAAAGCCCCTCGACTTCCAGCCCGGCACTCAGTGGCAGTACTCCAACACCAACTACGTCATTGCTGGCCGCGTCATTGAGAACATTACCGGCCATCCGCTCATGGACCTACTCACCCAGCGCATCTTCCGCCCCCTGGACATGAAGTCCGTCTGGAACTCTGACCAGGAAAAGCTCACCCACGCCGACGCCACCGCCTACTACCGCCACGCCCTCGGCCCCCTGCGCGTCGCCCCCAAGGAGGGCCGCGGCTGGATGTTTGCCGCCGGTGAGCTGGCGATGACCGCCCACGACCTCGCCCTCTGGGATCAGAGCCTCATCGCGCAGACTGTTCTCAAGCCTGAGAGCTACAAGCAGATGTTCACTGAGGTCAAGCTCAAAAACGGCAAGGGAACTCACTACGGTCTCGGCGTCGAGGTTCTCGACCGCAACAACCATCGCTCTATCGAGCACAGCGGCGAGGTCTCCGGCTTCGTCGCAGACAATGAAGTCCTCGTCGATGACGGCGTAGCCGTGGCCGTTCTCACCAATCAGGATGCCGTCGGTGCAGCCTCCGCCATCACCCGCCTGGCCGCACCCGTTGTCGCCGGCTATCCGCCCACCCCGGCAGAAAAGCAAGCCATCGATATCTACCACGGCCTGCAAGCCGGACGCATTGACCGCAGCCTGCTCGCTCCCAACCTCAGCGACTACTTCACCCCGCAGGCGATCGCCGACTTTAAGTCCAGCCTTGCCCCCCTGGCTGAGCCGCTCAGCTTTCGTCAGACCGGCGAACAGCTCCGCGGCGGCATGACCTTCCGCGCTTTCCAGATTGTCTACCCCGGCAAGCGCCTCAGCCTCACCACCTACACCTACCCCGATGGCAAGCTGGAGCAGTACCTTATCGCACCAGCGGAGTAGTCAAAGCACAAAAAAGAGCAGCCTCCTCTACCGGAGAACTGCTCTTTTCACGAATTGCCGCTCTTTACTTTTGGATGCGCGTAACGTCCCGCACCGCGCCGCGAGATGCACTGGTAGCCATGGCTGCATAAGCCTGTAGCGCCTTTGAGACTTTGCGCTCGCGCGGCCTCGGCTTCCATGCTGCCGCCCCCTTGGCTTCCATCTTGCCGCGTCTTGCCGCGAGCTCCTCGTCAGAGAGGCCTACGCGCAGCACGCGCTTAGGAATGTCGATCTCGATCCGGTCGCCTTCTTCCACCAGCGCCAAAGCGCCGCCCTCTGCCGACTCGGGAGAGATGTGCCCAATGCAAAGCCCAGAGGATCCGCCCGAAAAGCGTCCATCCGTAATCAGCGCGCAAACCTTGCCCAGACTCTTCGACTTCAGATAGCTGGTCGGGTAAAGCATCTCCTGCATTCCCGGCCCGCCCTTGGGCCCTTCGTAGCGGATCAGAACCACATCGCCAGGAACAATCCTGTCTCCCAGAATGCCCTCCACGGCAGCTTCCTGGCTCTCGAAGATGCGCGCCGGCCCTTCAAACGTCAGATGGGCCGCATCCACGCCCGCCGTTTTCACAATGCAGCCATCCTCGGCAATATTGCCAAAGAGAACCGCCAAGCCGCCATCCACGCTAAAGGCGTGCGCGCCATCGCGAATCGCCCCGCTCTCGCGGTTCAAATCCAATTCCGGATAGCGGGCGCTCTGACTGAAAGGCACCGTTGTGCGAACTCCACCTGGAGCCGCGCTATAAAACTCCATCACCGCTGGAGCCGCCGCGCGCTTCACGTCCAGCTTGTCTATTGCTTCGCCCAAGGTTGCCGTGTGTACGGTGTTCGTATCGCGATGCAGCAGCCCGGCGCGATCCAACTCCCCCAAAATGCCAAAGATTCCGCCGGCGCGATGCACATCCTCAATATGTACATTCGGCGTGGAAGGAGCCACTTTGCACAGGTGCGGCACCTTGCGTGACAGCCTGTCGATGTCGGCCATGGTAAACGGCACTTCGCCCTCCTGCGCTGCGGCCAGCAAATGCAGCACCGTGTTGGTCGATCCGCCCATGGCGATGTCTAGCGTCATCGCATTTTCAAAAGCTGCGAAGGTCGCAATGCCGCGTGGAAGAACCGAGGCATCGTCCTGCTCGTAGTAGCGCCGGGCCAGATCCACAATCGTCCGCCCCGCCTGCAAAAAAAGCTCTCTTCGGTACGAGTGAGTCGCCACCACTGTTCCATTGCCGGGCAGCGCCAATCCCAGTGCTTCCATCAGGCAATTCATCGAGTTGGCGGTAAACATGCCGGAACAGGAACCGCACGTCGGGCATGCGGAGCGCTCGTACTCCTCCACATCCTCGTCGCTCACCTTGGGATCGGCCGCGATAATCATCGCGTCGATCAGGTCCACGGCCTTCACCACGTTGCCCAACTGTACCTTGCCTGCTTCCATCGGCCCGCCGGAGACAAATACTGCTGGAATATTCAGGCGCAGTGCGGCCATCAGCATGCCCGGCGTAATCTTGTCGCAATTTGATATGCACACCAGCGCATCCGCGCAGTGCGCGTTCACCATGTACTCCACAGAGTCGGCAATCATCTCCCGAGAGGGCAGGCTGTACAACATGCCGTCATGCCCCATGGCGATGCCGTCGTCAATGGCAATGGTGTTGAACTCCTTTGCCACGCCACCAGCCCTGGCAATCTCTTCCGCAACAAGCTGGCCAAGGTCTTTGAGATGAACGTGTCCGGGGACAAACTGCGTAAATGAGTTTGCGATAGCAATAATTGGCTTGCCAAAATCGCCATCTTGCATTCCGGTAGCGCGCCACAAGCTGCGTGCACCGGCCATATTCCGTCCATGTGTCGAGGTTCTAGACCGATAAGCTGGCATAGAACCTATATTACTGTTTGCGCCAGCGCTCCGGATAGAACAGACTTTCCGCTCGCTTTTCCTGAAATTGGCGCTCATCCATGTCCGGCGGCGGCCAAGGTACACTTAAGGTGTTGATGGATTCACGGAAAACCTATGTTTGAAAACCTTACAGATAAGCTCCAGCGCGCCTTTAAAACCCTCCGCGGCCAGGGCACGCTCACTGAAGAAAACATCGGCGATGCTCTGCGCGAAATCCGCGTGGCCCTGCTCGAGGCCGACGTCAACCTCAACGTAGCCCGCGACCTGATTGAGCAAATCCGCGTCAAGGCCATCGGAACCGAGGTTTTGACTGCCCTCTCGCCCTCCGAGCAGGTCATCAAGATCGTCCGCGACGAGCTGATCGCGCTGCTGGGCAAAGACACGGCGCGCTTCAAATTCTCCTCCAAGCCGCCCACCGTCATTCTCATGGCCGGCCTTCAGGGCTCCGGTAAAACCACCACCTCCGGCAAGCTGGCGGCCTGGCTCAAGAAAGGCGGCCACCGCCCCATGCTGGTCTCGGTGGACGTCTACCGCCCTGCCGCCCTCGAACAGCTTAATGTCGTGGCCAACTCGGTGGAGGTCAAGCTTTACGAGGGCGACGAGAAGGGGGAGGCGGCCGGCTCGGCCCTAGTGGAGCGCCTGGCCAAGGAGGCCCTGCGCGAGGCCCGCAACATGGGCTGCGACACGCTCATCGTGGATACCGCTGGCCGTCTCCACATTGACGAAGACCTGATGGGCGAAATGGAGCGGCTGAAAAAGCTCCTCAACCCCTCTGAAATCCTCTTTATCGCCGACGCCATGACCGGCCAGGACGCCGTCAACTCAGCCCTGGACTTCCACACCCGGCTCGGCCTCACCGGCGTCGTCCTCACCAAGATGGACGGCGACGCACGCGGCGGCGCGGCTATCTCTATCCGCCAAGTTACCGGCCAGCCCATCAAGTTCATCGGCGTGGGAGAAAAGCCGGACGCCTTCGAGCCCTTCCATCCCGACCGCATCGTCGGCCGCATCCTGGGCATGGGCGACATGCTTTCTCTCATCGAGAAGGCCGAGTCCACCCTCGACCGCAAGCAATCCGAGGAGTTCGCCAAGAAGGCGCTGCTCGGCGACGGCTTCACCCTTGAGGATTTCCGCGATCAGTTGCGCCAGATCAAGAAGATGGGTTCCATGGAAAGTATTCTCAAGATGATGCCCTCGGTCGGCCCCTTCGCGGGAATGCAACAGGCCGCCAAAAACGTGGACGAGAAGCAGTTCACGCGCCTTGAGGCCATCATCAACTCCATGACCCCCAAAGAGCGCCGCAATCACGAAATCATCTCCGGCACGCGCCGCAAGCGCATCGCCAAAGGCTCCGGCACGGAGGTTTCGGACGTAAACAATCTCCTCCGCCAGTACGCCCAGATGGCCAAAATGTTCAAGCAGATGGGCAAAGGCGGCCTCGCCCGCAATATGATGCGCGGCGGCCTCGCCGGCATGGGACTGGGCGGGAAACAGAAGTTTGGGCGGTAAAACTCTACACCACATCACTTTGTTTAGTTATTGTCGCGAGCTATGACCCCGCTTCAGGACCAACTCGACGAGATCACCGCCAACACCCGCCAGCTTGTGCAGGCTGAGCGCCTAGACGTGGGTGAGCGTGCCGTCGCCGATCTCTTCGCCACAGGCATTGAAGACCGCATTCTGCCCGTTGGCGCGCTGGCCCCGGAGTTCACCCTCAACGACGCCACCGGCAAGCCGGTCCGCAGCGAAGATATGCTCGCCCTCGGGCCACTCATTCTCAAGTTCTTTCGCGGACGCTGGTGCTCTTACTGCATGACCGAACTGGAGGCTTGGCGCGACCTCTACGGCCAGCTCCGCGAGCGCGACTGCCTCATGGTTGCCATCAGCCCGCAAACAGAGCGCCAGAGCGACTTTATGGCCAGCCAGCATGGCCTCCCTTTCCCGGTGCTCTCCGACCCCGGCTGCGCCCTTGCAGAGCAATTTGGCTTGGTCTACACCGTCCCCGAGTCCATGCGCTCCTACTACCTCTCCATCCTCGTCAACATCCCTTTCATCAACGGCGAACCGAGCTGGCGCCTGCCCTTGCCGGCAACCTATGTCATCAGTCCAGCCGGGCGCGTCGTCCTAGCCGAGGCTCACGCCGACTTCCGCGTCCGCCCCGAGCCGGAAGAGGCCCTTGCCGCCGCCTTTGCGCACCACGGCCGCTAACTGAAATGCTGTCGTCCTGAGTATCCATGGGCCTGATTAGCTCCCGGGAGGGAGCGCCGAAAATAGCCCAGGACCGGGCCCCCGCTGACAGGTCTCCATCGCTGGGGTGATAAGGCAAGCGAAGCGCAGCCCTGGGAACGCAGCCGATTAGGCCCGAAAGCCCCGCGGAGGCGTCCGAATCTACTTTTTCCACTCTTTAATCTTTCCCTCTGCCTGCCCCAAGCTAACTCCACGCAGCAGAAACACCTTGCTCCGCGATAACTCGCCACTAACAATTTCCACCTTGTTCTTCGGCACCCCAAACGTCTCTGCCAGAAATGCGGCCAGCGCCAAGTTGGCCTTTCCCTCCACCGGTGGAGCCTGCACGGCAATCTTCAGTTGCGCCGCCGCGCCTTCGCCGTAAACGCCGGTAATGGCTGTCTTCTTTGCTCCGGGCTGCGCGCGCACCGTCAGCGTCACGCCATTTGCAACCGCGCGCAGCATCAGGCAGGCCCTGCGTACGGCTGCCGCGCGCCAAACAGCGCAGTCCCCACGCGAATCCGCGTTGCGCCCTCCGCAATGGCCAACGCAAAGTCGCTGCTCATGCCCATCGAGAGCACGTCCAGATTCAGTTTTGGATGCGCCGCCGCCCACCGCTCCCGCCACTCGCACAGACTGCGAAAGCAGGCCCGCGTCGCATCTTCCGCCACGCCAAAGGGGGCAATGGTCATGAGACCGCGCATTTCAAGATGCGGCCAATCCGGCAGACGCTCCAGCAGTTGATTGGCCTCGGCAGATTCCGGATCCAACCCTGCTTTGGTCTCCTCAGGGCTGAGCTTTACCTCGACCAAGATGGGGAGGTGCTTGCCCAACTTGCCTGCGGCCTCGTTTAGCCGCTCGGCCAGCCGTGCCGAGTCCACCGAGTCAATGGCGTCAAACAACTCCACCGCGCGCTGCGCTTTGTTCGATTGCAAATGGCCGATCAGATGCACCAGAATCGGCTCATCGGCCGCGGCATTGCTGCCATCGGCGCGCAGCGGTTCAATCTCCTCCGCCTTGGCCGCAAACTCCTGCACGCGGTTCTCGCCGAAGAGCTTCAGCCCCAACTCCGCAGCCTCGACAATCGTCGCCGCTGGATAGGTCTTGGAGACGGCCATCAGTTCGACCTCGTCGCGCCGCCGCCCCGCCTGCCGGCAGGCCCACGCAATCGCTTCTTCCAGCCGTTCCAGATTTTCCGCCAACGCCGTCATTCTACCCTCACCGGCTTCTATACTTGCTCAACGCAGCCGCACAGTTGCAACCTCGCTCTGCCGGTCCGCGTCCAATAAAGCAATGTGGACTATCATCCTGCTCATCTGCTCCAACATCTTCATGACCATCGCCTGGTATGGTCATCTCAAATTCCGCCAGGAAGCGCTCTGGAAGGTCATCCTCGTCAGTTGGAGCATTGCCCTGCTTGAATATTGCTTTCAGGTGCCGGCCAACCGCATCGGCATTCGATATTTCAGTCCCGTCCAGCTCAAAGTAATTCAGGAGATCATTACCCTGGTCGTCTTCGGAGTCTTCACAACCTTTTACTTTGGCTCACATCTGCGCTGGAACCACGCCGCCGCTGGCGCTTGCCTAGTGGCGGCGGCCTTCTTCATCTTTCACTCCTGGTAGCGGCTCAGTGTCCGTGCTCTTCCAGAAACTTCTCCGTCTCCAGCGCCGCCATGCAGCCCGATCCGGCTGCCGTAATGGCCTGCCGGTAGCGGCGGTCCTGGATGTCTCCGCAGGCAAAAACGCCGGGAACCACTTTGCCGTTCAGCGTAGGCAGCACGTTGCCCGTGGTGCGGATGTAACCCTCATCGTCCAGGTCAATCTGCCCGGCAAGCATCTTGGCGTTGGGCTCGTGGCCAATACCCAGAAACAGCCCGCTGATGGGCAAATCGCATTCCTCTCCGTTGGTCACGTCTTTTAGGCGCAGCCCCTTCACTTCCTTCTCTTCCACACCCAGCACCTCTTCAATCACCGTGTTGGCGCGCAGTGCAATGTTCGGATGCGCCATCACCCGGTCCAGCATGATCTTTGACGCGCGGAAGGCCGAGCGCCGGTGCAGCAGCGTCACCTTGCTGGCAAAGCGCGTAAGAAACAGCGCCTCTTCCATCGCCGAGTCGCCACCGCCCACCACCGCGATCTCCTTGCCTCGGAAGAAAAATCCATCGCAAGTGGCGCAACTGGAGACGCCATGGCCAATCAACGCCTGTTCGCTGGGCAGCCCCAGCCAGCGCGCGCTGGCACCGGAGGCCACAATCAGCGTGCGCGTGCTAATCTCCCCGGCCGAGGTATCCAGCTTGAACGGATGCGTACTTAGGTCCACGCTGTTCAAGTGGGCAAGTTGGAAGGTCGCGCCAAAGCGCGCCGCCTGCTTCTTCATGTTGTCAATCAGCTCCGGCCCCTGGATACCCTCTGGCCAGCCGGGGAAGTTCTCCACCAGCGTGGTCATGGAGAGCTGGCCGCCGGGCTCGTGGCCCTCCAGCACCAGCGGGTTCAGCCCGGCACGGCCTGTATAGATGGCGGCGGTCAGCCCGGCGCAGCCGGAACCGAGAATAACGGTATCGCGAATCTCTGTCATTGATCTTCCCTCGATGATTTTAGTAGGTTGCGGCGCTCTGCGGCTGCCCCCTGCAGCCAGGACGTTTCACCAGAGTCTGCCGGAAGTGCGCAACGGTTGCTGTCTTCATTAAGATGAGTTTCATGGCAAATTTGACTCTAATCTACGGACTGCGGCTGCTGCCCGAAGGCGAGGTTGCTGAGATTCAGGATGCAACGCTCAAGCTGGCCAACGGACATCAGGCCCACGTCACCATGCACTCCATCGAGGGCTCACGCCAGGAGATTGAGGCGCAGCTCAAGCGCAGCCTGGACGCCTTCTTCGACTTCTACCCGGAGATCTGAGCCCTTCGCGCGCCTCTTCCGCCTCCGCGGCCGCCAACCCTGGCCAAACCAGCGGACGCCCCGCTATGCTGTGATCTTTGCGCCAGGATGAGCTGTCTTCAATCCTCTGAGACTTCACTCTTTCGAGGGGAAATAGGATTTCTCTGTGAGGACAGGGCATTCATTTTATAGCTACGGTCTGAGCATTTCGTTCGCGGAAGAGGTGCGCTTGACGTGAGGCAATCTAAAACCAACGCCGCCTCCGCCGCCAGCATGTCAGCGCAAACTCATTTCTCGTTATGACCTGTATCTCTTTTCTCTGCAAACCGGCTTCATTGCACATTTCATACACCTGGATAGCGGCTTCCAGCCTATCGTCAATCTACTGGCAACGAACCTAACTTGCCACAGGCGGTTCTATCTGAAAAGTCCAAGGAAGTAGCAGATCAGCAAAATCAGCAGCACTGATCCAAGGCTAATGCCTGCTCCTCCACCTCTGCCCCACCGGCCGTAACCGTAGTACCCTCCGCCTCCGGCGAATAGCAGCACCAGAACAACAATGAGTATGATAAGCATCTTCAATCTCCTTCCATCCGGGTTGTAACTCCTTGGCTACGTCACCAATTGAAAAAGGCCGCGCTTCTGAGCCTTGACGCGATCATTGAAACACGCGAGGCTTGCCGCTGCCATCATGGATCTAGCAATCACCATTTCATATACAGGTTCTGGCACCGAGGGTCTTCCATCGTGACATACATGTGCCTGGAGCGAGCGTCGTTCGTTTCAAGCACTCGGCCTCCGGCCAGGCTCATGCAGCGAGAGTCTTCCATTTCAGTCGCCACCCCTGTGAGCAGATCCGAGCAGCGAGGGTCATCACCGTTGATAGCTACTATCTTGCACCGAGAAGATTCCATCTCAATCACCATCCCATGAGGCGTACTCACGCGCCCGAACGCCTCTTCAGCGAACTGACATCAGCTTGACGCTGTCCGTAAGAATGGGCTGCCCAATAGTGCTCACTTCGTTTCCGCGCTTCGTTCACATTGCAAACTTGGTCAGTATTGACCAGCACTCCCGTCGTCATTGGCTTCAGACTCCTTGTGAGTCCGCTACAGCCGGCGCAACACTCCTGGCTGTTGCGAACATCTTGCGCAATGGAGAAGACGATGTTCCACCTCACCCATGCCATGCTCCTCGCAGGCGCCTTTGTCTTCATCCTCGGAGTCGGGCTTGTTGTTAGGGCGTTCCTCGCATATCGCAAGGGAAAACTCCCGCCTTTCCGCGATTATTTTGGCCCGGAGTACGACCGGGATCTCTTGCGGCAAAGCGCACTCAGCGAATCTGAAGACTGGCGGGCCGATCATCAAGACCGCTCGATACCTTTCCGTCTTCGTGATCCAGGAAGCAGTAATCAAAGAACAAGAGTCAGCAGCGCAATCCAGGGAGATCGCGACTCGAATTGATGCTACAGTCGGCCTGCGCTCCGGTTCAGCCTCACCGTCCCCGCCCAGAGCCGGTCGCCCCACCTTGCTGAGAATCTACGCCAAGATGAGATGTTTTTAATTCTCTAAGGCTTCTCTCATTAAAAAATCTCCAAGCACAATCAGGCATGCATCGGGCTTTTCTGCCTCTCGACGCCAAAAATGCCCACAATCTGCCATTTCCCGCCTCCCATAAATCTGTCTCGCGCCAACTCTGAAAGGCATAGCAATTGCCTTCCTCAGAGTGCGCGGGCCACTCAACTCTCTCTAGTTGCAACCGGGCCAGCGCAAATTCGTTGTTTGGGACAAGCCAGACGCGCCAACACCCACAACATGGAGAGCCTCCTGTGCCGCTCCCGGTTTTCTTCATCTTGCGCCGCACTGCCGCCTGTTTCCTGGGTCTGCTGCTGGCGTCCGCGGCTGCCGTGGCCGGCGGGCCCAAATACGTCGCCGGCGTCAACTACTTCAATCCCGGCGTCCTCGGCCATCCCGTTCACTGGGCTGGCGGGCGGGTCAACTACTACGTCGATCAGGGGCCGCTGAGCGATACCGTTTCCAATCAGCAGGCCACCGCCATGGTGGATGCGGCGGCGGCTTTGTGGAGCGCGGTTTCCACCGCCGGAGTCACGCTAACTGATCAGGGTCCGTTGAATGAGGATGTGAGTGGCGCGAATATCGCAGCCACCAGCCGGACCATTACCCAGCCCTCCGACGTAACGCCCTCGGCCACTAGCTATCCGCTGGCGGTCATCTATGACACCGACGGCTCGGTGATCGACAGCATCTTCGGCGAAGGAACCAGCCAGCCAACCAGTTGCCAGAACAACGCGGTTATGGAATGGCTCGACAACATCTACCCCGACGCGACCATCGCCCACGGCGTGATTGTGCTCAACGGCCTCTGCGCCACCAACGCGAATATGCTGGCCATGATGAGCTTTGAGCTGGAGCGGGCCTTTGGCCGTATTCTGGGCCTGGACTACGCGCAGGTGAACCCAGGCGCACAGCAGAACGGCGAGGCCGGCGGCACCGACGGCTGGCCCATTATGCAGCCCCTAAGCGGCCAGTGCGGCCCCAGCGGCGGTAACTGCCTGCCCAACCCCGGCCTCCTCCGCTACGACGATATCGCCGCCCTCAACCGCATCTACCCCATCACCGCAGGCAACCTTGCCAGCTTCCCCGGCAAAGAGATCACCGCCGCCAATACGATTTCCATCCAGGGAACCCTCAACTTTAAAACCGGTACAGGCATGCAGGGAGTCAACGTGGTAGCCCGGCCCCTGGACGCCAACGGAAACCCGCTTTACCAGTACACAGTTTCCTTTGTCTCCGGCTCGTCGTTCAACGGAAACCACGGCAACCCGGTCTCCGGCTACACTGACGCCAACGACAACCCGCTCAACATGTGGGGTTCCAACGATCCCGGAATGCAGGGCTACTTCGACCTGAGCGGAATTCCGCTGCCTCACGGCATGACTACGGCCGACTATCAGGTCACCTTCGAGACCGTCGATCCTCTCTACATTCACACCAGCTCGGTCGGACCTTATCTTGACGGCTCGCCCCAGCCCTCGGGAACGCTGGCGCCCATCTCGCTGCCGGCCTTGTCCGCAGGCATGGCCAAAACCCTCACCGTCAACATCGCCGACTCCGCGGTGGGCGGCTATCAAGACGCTATTGGAACCCAGGCTTCGCCGCGCACCATGCCCGCCAGTGGACAGTGGCTGGGGCGCTTGAGCCAGGTGAGCCAGAGCGACTGGTTCATCTTCCCGGTGCGCGGCAAACGCACCTTCACCGTGGTTACGCAGGCATTGGACGAGACCGGCGCTCCCACCGAGTTCAAGGCCATGCCCACCATCGGCGTATGGGATGCCTTCGATCCGGTTGGCGCATCCGCAGTGGGCGCGGCCCCTGGCATGAACGGGCTGGCCACCGGCGAAACCTGGCTCCGTGTATCGACCTCCGCCGACGATATCGTCCGTATCGGCATCGCCGACGAGCGCGGCGACGGCCGCCCGGACTACGCCTATCAAGGCTGGGTTCTTTACGCTGACACGGTCTCGCCCCAGCGGCTGCCCTCCTCCGGCGGAGCGATCGTCATTCACGGCATGGGCTTCCGGCTTACCGATACCGTACTGGTGGGCGGCCAGCAGGCGCTGGTCACCAACATCTCCCCCAACGAAATCACAGCCATTGCGCCTCCCGCCGCCAGCGGTGTCACCGGCTCGGTCGATGTCGAGGTGGACGACCAGCCTCTCTACTACGCGGCGGCCATTCTCTTGAGCGGCATCAGTTACGACTCCGGCACGAGTGACGCCCTCACCCTGGTCACCGCGCCCACCAATACCGTGCCCATCGGAGTGCCCGAGCCGTTTTCCGTTACCGCCCTGGGGCCGACCCTCACCCCGGCCGGAGGCGTCACGGTTCTCTACACCGTGGTTAGCGGAACCGCCACCCTGGCCTGCGGCCATCCCACATGTTCGGTCACTGCGAGCGGCGACGGACGCGCCACCATGAACGTAACGGCTGCCGGCGCAAGCTGGTCCACCGTCACCGCCTCGCTCACCAACGGCTCTACGGTGCGGACTGAATTCATCGGCGGCACGCCCCCTGTCATCACTGGGCTTGCACCCACTCTCTCAGTGGCCGCCGGGGCTACGGTAACCTGGACGGCCCAGGCTCTGGTGCTCAACAATGGCGCGCCCATGAGTGGGCAATCGGTGGCCTGGCAAACGCCTTCCGGCGGCGGCATCACCGCCCAGGGCGGCACCGCCGCTATCTCCAACGGCAATGGCATCGCAACCAAATCGCTCACCGCGGGGCCGCTTGCTGAGGGCCAGCAGGCAGTCTCCAGCGCCTGCCTCAACGGCACCGGCCAGTGCGTCCCCTTCACCGTCTTTGGCGCGCGCCCGGAGTTCGCAATCCTTGAACCCGTCTCGGGGACCGTCCAGAGCCTTGCCACAGCCGATACACCGAGCCTGATTACCCTGCGCCTTTATGACATGGACGGCAATCCCATGGCCGGCGGCACGGTCTCACTCTATCAGGCCCTCTATGCCTGGGCCCCGGCCTGCCCTCCGCATGGCCGCTGCGCTCAGCCTGAGTTACTGGCCACCCAGGTTGCCACAGCTACCTCTGCGCTTGATGGAACCGTGACTTTCACTCCAGCCTCGCTGCCCGGCGTAGCCACCAACCTGGCCGCCCTGGCCGCCAGCGGTAACACCTCCAGCGTCGGCATCGCCATTGAGCGCCATCCCTGAGCAGTTGTGGGCTCATAGCGGCAGAGATCGCTTCCCCGGCGGACGTGCAAATTCACTATGGCTCCTTTTCTGACGTGGCGTTACAATGCTGCAATGTCACGCTTCAGTGCTGTTTTCTCCGCGATTCTAGCCGTGATGGTTGCGGCGCCCCTGGCTGCGACCGCTCAGTCGATCGCGACGAACTCTCCTGTGCCGCTCTCGACCCGAGTCACCTCTTACGTCATCGACGCTCGCCTCGACACCGACAAGAAGTCTCTCGACGCCACTGAAGTTCTGACTTACAAGAACCTCACCGGGCAGCCAATCGTCTCCATCCCCTTCCATCTCTATCTCAATGCCTTCCGGCCCCAGTCAACCTTTACCAGTGAGACCCACTTCACCGGCGGCATTCGCGACTCAGAGAAAGAGGACGACTACCCGAAAGAAAAGATCGGCGGCATCAACATTTCGCAGATCTCAGCCGACGGCTTCGGCGACCTCACTGCCAAGATGCGCTTTACCGCTCCGGACGATGGAAATATGCAGGATCACACCGTCGTCCAGGTCGATCTGCCGCATCCGCTCGCGCCAGGCGCCACCATCACCTTCCGGCTTGCCTTCCATGACCAGTTTCCGCTCTCCATCGCCCGCAATGGCTACAAGCGCGATTTCATCATGGGCGGCCAATGGTATCCCAAGCCCGGCGTCTTCTGGCACGGCGCGTGGAACTGTCACCAGTACCACTCCACCACCGAGTTCTTCTCGGACTTCGGTACCTTCAACGTCCATCTAACCGTGCCACAGCGGTATGTGGTCGGCGCCAGCGGCGTTCCCACCGGCACGCGCGAAAACTCAGACGGCACCAAGACCCTGGGCTTTTACGGCGAAGATATTGGCGACTTCGCCTTTGCCGCCAGCCCACACTTTACTGTCACCAACGGCACTTACGCCTCCTCCATGGGGCCGGTTCAGGTTCATGTCCTCGCTCTCGCATGCCATCCCGCTGCCGGTCCCCGCTATCGCAACATCATCCTCAAGACCCTTGCCGAGTTCGACCGCCGTTACGGCCCGTATCCTTACAAAATCATTACCGTCATTGATCCCGAGCCGGGTTCGGAGATCGGCGGCATGGAATACCCTACCCTCTTTACCGGTGAAACCTCCTGGTATGAGCCCACCTATGTGACGGAGCTGACCGCCGAGCATGAATTCGGCCACCAGTACTGGTACGGCATGGTCGCCACCAACGAGTTTGAGGATGCTTGGCTCGACGAGGGCATCAACTCTTATACAGAGGTCAACGTCCTCTCTTCCATCCTTGGGCGAAACACCTCGGTACTTGACCGTCCCTACGCCAATGCAGGCGATTACGAGCTACAGCGGCTGGAGTACACAATGGCATCGGATTACGATCCGGTAACCCGCTGGGCTTTCAAGTTCCGTAACTCCCGCTCTTACGGGGGCGTCACGTACGGCAAGACTGCCACGCTCCTCGCTACTCTCGAAAGCATCATTGGCCGCGACACCATGGATGAAGCGATGCGCACTTACTTCATGAAATTCCGCTTCACCCATCCCACCACGGAAGATTTTCTGCGCACCATCGAGCAGGTGGCCGTGGCCCGTGGCAAGGCCACATTGCTCCCTCCCGGCGACCCCGCCGCCGCGGTTCCTGTCGGGTATGCGGATATTCCCGCAGTCAACTCCAGCCTGCGCCCCTACTTCAATCAGGCCGTCTACGGCACGCAGGTTCTCGACTACGCCGTTGACAGCGTCTCCTCCAGCCCCGTCGAGTGGTGGCTTCCCAAACCCAAAGACAAAGAGGCACAGAAGCACATTCCTTATCTGGACACCGTCTACCTGCGCCGCAAGGGCGACTTCGTCCTTCCCGTCACGGTTGAAGTCGTATTCGACGATGGGATCCGGATTCGCGAACATTGGGATGGCGCCGACCGCTGGAAGAAGCTCACTTACATTCGCAACGCCAAGGTCGTCTCCGCGGAGATTGACCCAGAGCACACCGTGCTGCTCGACGTAAACTTCTTCAACAACAGTTTCACTACCAAGCTGAATCTTCTTCCCGCCCTCAAGCTCTCGAGCTTATGGGCCTCAGCGCAGCAACTCTTTGCCCAGCTTGTCACCTGGATCGTATAACTCGATTCACTCTCGGCCGGCGCTTGCACCTCGCATTTTCTTGTTGTTTGGGTTTCTCTCGGCTGCTCACAAACGGACTGTTCTTTAAGAGGTCTTTTTCATGTCACAGCAACGCAACTTGTTCACCGGCGGCCTGGCGCTCACACTGCGCAGTTGGCCCGCGCTCGTCTGGACCTATGTCTTCAATCTCGGGCTTGCGGTACTCTTCTCCCTTCCGCTCCACCTGCAGATCAACGCCATTACCGCCCATTCGCTGGCTTCGCAGCGTCTCAGCGGAGCCTTCGATTTAGGCGTCATGGCCGGGGTGATCTCTAAGCTCGAGCAGGGGCCCGGTCCCGCCACCATGGGCAGCCATTTCTCCATCCCTATTTATTTTGTTCTCTACTTTCTGCTCGTTCCCGGCACCTTGTTCTGCTATCAGACCGGCTCTTCCGCGCATCTGTTCACGCTGGTGCAATCCGGCTTCGCCTACTTCTGGCGCTTTGTCCGCATTACGCTCGTAAGCCTGGTCGTCTCCGCTCCAATTCTCGCTGGATTCATGGCGCTCCAGAAGCTCTGGGCCGCTCATGTTGACAAGCACACCGTAGGCCTGTCTGCTGTGTTGCACGATCTGGCCGGTCTATTCATCGTCGCTCTGGTCGCCGCTTTTCTTCGCGTCTACTTCGACCTGGTTCAGGTCTACACCGTCCAGCTTGGCCGGCAGCAGTTCACTGAAGTTGCCGGGCAAAAATCCAGGCCCGAACGCCAGATTCGCCGCACCTTCAAACCTGCCTGGAAGGCCCTTACACACAACTTCTTCCGTACCTATCTGACCTTCATCCTGCTCGCCGCCCTCGGCTTCATTGCCTTCGTTCTCTTCGCACGCATCGCCATCCACTCCCTGGCACAGCCGCATGTCTGGGCCATCTTCCTGTCTGTGCAGATCGGACTGTTTCTGATGCTGCTTACGCGCTTCTGGCAGCGTGGAGCTGAGACTATCCTGGCAACGGACAATCCCCTGCCGGAGCCGGCAGCGATTGTTCCCGACCCCATTGTCCCTGAAGAGCCCGCCGCGGAACCCACGCTCGCGCCAGCCGAAGATGCACAAGTCATCGCTCTCCCCGAAGAAGAGCGCATCTGACCTTCCCTTAAATCTGGACGTCCCAGGTCTGGATTTGTCGAGTTCCACGAGATGGCTTATCGCGATGAATGGGTCTTCGGGGCAGAGCTGGTTGCGCATCCACTCATCGCGCTGAGAGTTCATTTGCGCGCGAATAGCGAAAAAGTCAACCATCATGGAATGTGTAACTTGCGGGAGGCGTACAGCCATACAGCCGCTGTAAACGCCCCTGGCGAGTGTCTGCAAGCTTATGAAACTAGATAGTTTAAGAGGCTTTTACTGGCGTACAGGAGAAAAACATTTTTTGCGAGTTTGGCACGCCGGAATGGAGCCGGGAAGCAGGATTCGTGGCCGATGCGGCCAGGTTTACGAGATTTTGCGCGCATTTCATCTGTCTACAATTGTGCGCCACAGTGGGGTAATTTTGAGCAAAGGGCCGGACGGAGGCGGGGTCTGCCGAAGACCCGCACATCGCAAAAAACCGCGATGTACGGGGCACAGTTTCTCATGGCTAAGGGAGATTTTCGACGCTGATGGATGAGCCACCGGTGGATAATGACGTGTTCCCGGCTCTTTACGCTACTGTCAGCACCAGCTTGCCAAAATGGCTGGCTTCTTCCATGCGCCGCAGCGCCTCGCGCGCCTGGCTCCAGTTGAAGTTTTCACCGACCGGACGCAGCAGAGTCAGTTCGATGGCCGCGTTCATCTCCTCAAAGTCCCTGCGCGAGCCCACGTAGATGCCCTGAATCCGTGCCTGCTTGTGCAGGATAGAGGGAATGGCTATTGGCTCGTCGGAGCCGCTCAGCACGCCCACCTGGGCAATTACTCCGCCCACGCGGATGGCGCGCAGAGAACGCGCCAGCGTACCCTGGCCGCCAACTTCCACCACCAGGTCCACGCCTTCTCCGCCAGTCTCGTCCATCACCCAGCGGTCCCATTCCGGCTTGTCTCGGTAGTTGAGCCCGCCATCCAGGCCCAGCGCGGTGGCCCGCTCCAGCTTCTCGTGGCTGCTGCTGATGCCCAGCACCCGCGCACCCCTGAGCCGCGCCAGTTGCAGGGCGAAGATGGAAACACCGCCCGTACCCTGGATCAGTACGGTCGAACCCGGCTTCAGGCCGCCTGCATTCAGCGCGTTCCAGGCGGTCACCGCGGAGCAGGGCAAGGTGGCTGCTTCTTCAAAGCTCAGGTGCTCGGGCAAAGCCACCAGCCCGGTCTCCTTCAACACCACGTACTCGGCCAGCATTCCGTCGATATCGCCACCCAGCGCGCCTTTGGCCTTGACCGCGGTCAACGGGCCGTCCAGCCAGTTCTGCATAAAGATGCCGGCCACGCGGTCTTTGCGCTTCCAAGCGGTGACGCCCTCGCCCACCGCCACTACCTCGCCCGCCCCGTCTGAGCAGGGAATGCGCGGCAGCTTCATTTTTGGGTTGTAGAGGCCCTTCACCATCATCAGATCGCGGTAATTGAAAGAAACCGCACGCACCTTGACGAGTACTTCACCGGGCCCTGGCTCATGGGTTGTCCGCTCCACAAACTCCAGTGAATCAACGCCAAACGACGAAATCTGCCAGGCTCGCATTTGCAATCCTCCGCCTCTTTGAGGCAACTATCTCCACTCAGCGGGACGCAGAGCGGCAAAACACTCGTAGAATGAAGATAGGACTCGTGGCTCAAAAAAGTAAATCTGTGGAGGCAACAATGGCAAATACCCTGGAACAGCCGGAGGTGGACCCCGGCACTGATTTCGTGAGCGAAGAGGCGAAAAGAGTGGCGGAACAGCACCGCACCGAACATGAGCGCCAGAAACAGGCACTCAATTTGCAACGGGAAAACATCCTCTCGCAAAGAACCTCGCACCCCGCGCGGCGCGCCGCCCTGGAAAATGCACTGGCGCAGATCGAAGCGGAAATCAAGGCGCTCGGCTAGATTTAGTTTTTTACTTTCAGGCTTTCCCCAGCCTGCGGCTAGATGCATTTTCAGTTGCCGTAGAACGATACCCGTGTTGCCCAGTGGCCTTTTTGCCTGGAACAGGCCGCTTTGCGCGCCGCCAGAAGCTGCGCCAGTTGGAGAATCGTCTATGGCTCCCTGTGAAAGAGCAGGCTATTTGCCTGTTGCACCGGGGTCAGCAGAATCCGCGCTATATTTACGTGCGCCGGACGGCTTGCGGCCCAGACAATCGCATCGGCCACGTCCTCAGGCTTGAGGGCGTTTACCCCCTTGTAGACCTTGGAGGCCCGCTCGGTATCGCCGTGGAAGCGCACCAGACTGAAATCGGTCTCCACCATCCCCGGATCCACCGTGGTCACGCGCACCGGCGTTCCCAGCACGTCCTGGCGCAACCCGTCGTTGATGGCCCGCTCGGCGGCCTTGCTGGCGCAGTAAACCGCTCCGTTGGGATAAGTCAGTTCGCCTGCCGTGGAACCCAGGTTCACCACATGTCCGCAGCCCCGCTCCACCATGCCCGGCACAACCGCGCGCGTCACGTAGAGCAGCCCCTTCACGTTGGTGTCGATCATCTCTTCCCAGTCGTCGATTTTGCCCTGGTAGAGCTTGTCCAGGCCGCGGCTCAGGCCGGCGTTGTTCACCAGCACTTCAATCGCCGCCCACTCCTGGGGCAGTCCGGCGATGGCTTTCTCCACGGCGTTGCGGTCGCGCACGTCCAGGCTGAAGGTGTGAACGGCCGCCGCGCCCCGCTTCAGCGCTTCGGCAGCCACACTGGCCAGCTTATCCACGCGGCGGGCCGCCAGCAGCAGCCGCGCCCCTTCCGCCGCAAAGGCCAGCGCGGTGGCCGCGCCAATTCCAGCCGAGGCCCCGGTAACAAAGACGATTTTTTCCTTGATGCTCATGACTCCATCCTAAACATTGTCACGCACTGCGCTGAAAATCCTGTAGTGGGCTACTTTGAATCAGGGATACTGGGCGAACTCAAATTCACATCTTTGTTCTGATCGTCTACAGGCTTCTCCGGTTCGCGCTGCTTCTGCCGACTCGCCCAAGCAAGCTGGGGCCGGGATGAACCAAAACCGCGCCGTTCCACCTCCGCAGAGATGCCGCGGTAATTGAAGTACTCTCGGATCGAGGCTGTAATTTTAATGCACATCTTAGCAAGTCTAGCTCCGATCGCGCCCCAGCCAAAAGTTTTGGTTCTAAACTACACCACTGCCGAAAATTCTCTTTGCTTTGCGCTGGCGGGGAAATCTGTAAAGATAGAAGTGCTATGACAGTCTCTGCTCCTGCAAAAGTCTTTGCCGACCGCATTGGCCGGATTGAGGTTTCAGCCACCATGGCGGTGGCCGCCGAAGCCGCCAAACTGCGCGCCCAGGGCATTAACCTGGTGGATTTTGGCGCCGGTGAGCCCCACTTTCCCACTCCGCGCCACATCAAGGACGCGGCCATTGCCGCCCTCGACGCCAACTTCACCCGCTATACGGTAGTTCCCGGCATTCCCGATGTGCGCAAGGCCATTGTGGAACGCCACGCGACCGACTTCGGCTCCGATTACGACATTACCGAGGCGATTTTCACCACCGGCGGCAAGCTGGCGCTCTTTAACACCATCCAGGTGCTGGTGGACCACGGCGACGAGGTGATTCTGCCGGTTCCCTACTGGGTGAGCTTCAAAGACATCATTCAGTACGCCGGCGGCAAGGTCGTTTTCCTTGAGACCAGCGAGGCGGAGAGCTTCCGCATCACCGCCGACGCAATCGAGAAGGCCATTACGCCCCGGACCAAGGCTATTATTCTGAACTCACCGTCGAACCCGGCCGGCTCGGTGGTTTCCGCCGAGGATCTGGAGCGCATTGTCCACCTGGCCCACGAGCGTGGCATCTTCCTGCTTTTGGACGAGTGCTATGTGTATCTAAACTATGCCGGCAAGCCGGTCTCCGGGGGCTCGTTTACCTGGGCCAAGGAGCACATTGTCGTGCTCGGCTCACTGTCAAAGACCTATGCCATGACGGGCTGGCGGGCTGGCTTTGCCCTAGCATCCAAGCCTGTGGTGGCGAACCTGAGCAAGCTCCAATCGCAGTCCACGTCGAACGCCACCAGCTTTGTACAGAAGGCGGCCATTGCCGCGCTGACCAGTTCGCAGGAGTGCGTCAGCGAGTTTCGCGCGGAGTTTATCGACCTGCGCGACTACATGCTGGCCAAGCTGGCCACCATCCCGGGAGTGACCTGCACCAAGCCCGAGGGCGCGTTCTACGTCTACCCGAATATCTCAGCCTTCCTGGGCAAGGGCGGCATCAAGACGGCCACCGAGATGGCCACGCGCCTGCTGCACGAGGCCCATGTGGTGACGGTTCCCGGCGAGGCCTTCGGAACGGCGGAGCACATCCGCATCTCCTACCCGGTAACCAAGCAGAATATTGACGAGGGCGTGCGGCGGATGGGCGAGTTCCTGACCCAACTGAAGTAGGCCGCCGAGCGGATCCCTTTCACTACCGCAATCTGAGACTTTTGCTCCTGCCGGGGGGGCAAACTGCCCAGTTCGCCCCCCGCCTTCGCAAAAAGTATTGGACAGCACTGTGCAAAGGTAGTGTTTGTCGAGTAGGATGTCTCTTCAATGTCGAAGACAATCGATTTTCGTCCTGTGATTCTTGCCGGTGGAAGCGGCACGCGCTTCTGGCCCCGCTCTCGCCGCGCCCACGCCAAGCAGGTTCTGGCGCTGGATGGCGAACGCTCCATGATTCAGCAGACCGTGGAGCGTCTGAAGCCGCTGGCCGGACTGGACAAGACCTGGGTCATTACCAACTCGTACCTGGCTGGCGAGATTGCAGACCAACTGACCGGCATGCCAGCCAGCCAGATTGTGCAGGAACCGGTAGCGCGCAACACCGCGCCCGCCTGCGGACTAGCCGCCTTCCTCATCGAGAGAGAGAATCCCGGCGCAGTACTGGGCGTTTTTCCCTCCGACCATGTGATTTCCGACGAGCCCCGTTTTCTCAAAGCGCTGCAAAAGGGCATTGGCGCGGCAGCCGAAGGCGACAATATGGTGGTGCTTGGCATTGAGCCCACCCGCGCTGAGACGGGCTACGGCTACATCGAGACCGGCGACTATACCAAGGACGACTCCGCCCTCCATGTGCGCCGCTTTATCGAAAAGCCCAACCAGAACCGGGCCGAGGAGTTTGTGGCCGCGGGTAACTACTACTGGAATTCCGGGATGTTTCTATGGTCTGCTCGCACGCTGGCCAACGCAGTGCGCGAGCATATGCCGGAGACCGCTCCGCTACTGGAGGGCATTGCCGCCGCTTACGGCACTCCGCAGTTCGATGAGGTCTTTCACGCACTTTATCCCAAGTGCGAGAACATCTCAGTGGACTATGCGGTGCTGGAGCCGCGCTCGGCCAAGGGCGAGCATCTCTCTCACCTCTTCTGCCTGCCGGCGGAGTTCAGTTGGAACGATCTGGGCTCGTGGGCCTCGCTCTACGAGTATCAGCTCGACACCCGGCTGCGCGGAGATGGCGAAGGCAATGTGTCTGAGACCGAGGGCCACATGACGATCGACGCCGCCAATAACTACATCTACAGCCCCAAGAAGTTTGTGGCGCTGGTGGGCGTAGAGAACCTGGTGGTTGTGGACACCGAGGACGCGCTGTTGATTGTCCACCGGGACCGCTCCCAGGATGTGGGCAAGATTGTGAAGGAGCTGGGCATGATTGGGCGGACTGAGCTGATTTAGTATCTGCTCACTTCATCCAACGAGCCGGCTGCCAGTGAATTCTACGAGTATCTTCTTACGGCTCTGGATCGCGTACAGCAACAGCCATGCCTTTATGCGCAGCACCTTGATGGAACCCAACGCCTTGTGCTAGGCCCGTACCCGTTCTCCATTGTCTATCGCAAGCTTTTACACGAGATTCGGATTGCTGCCGTAGCCACGCAAGCGCCGTCCCGTTTGCTGGACCAAGCGGCTTTAACCCTTGCCGAACACTCTCACCGGCACTCTACTTTATCCTTATTTCTCAAGGAGTACAGAAACCCCAACATGCCCGATCCTCGAATCAAATTCGGCACCGACGGCTGGCGGGCGGTGATCGCCGACGACTTTACCTTTGCCAATGTGCGCATTGCCGCAGAAGCCGTAGCCGCCTACGTCCACTCGCGCAAAGGCACGGCGGAGGAAGACCCAGCCAAGGGAATCTGCATCGGCTACGACACCCGCTTCGGCTCCAAGGCATTTGCGCGCACCTGCGCGGAGGTGGTGGCCGCAACCGGCATCCCGGTGCTGCTGGCCAAAGGCATTACGCCTACCCCGGCGCTCAGTTATGCCGTTCACAGGCGCGGCATGGCTGGCGGCATCATGATTACCTCCTCGCACAACCCCGCGCAGTGGAACGGCGTGAAGTACAAGGGGTGGTATGGCGGCTCCGGCAAGCCCTCGATCATCGCCGATATCGAGTCGCGGCTGGGCCAGTCCGTGCCGCGCCCCGCGCAGCCGGCCGCAATTGAGGAAGTGGATTTTCTGCCTCCTTATCTCCAGGCCATTGAGAGCTTTGCCGACCTGGACCTGATCGCCAAGTGCGGCATGAAATTCGCCATCGACTCCATGTATGGCGCGGGCGGGACGGTCATTTCCGATATCTTTACCCGCATCGGCGTGGCGCATGTGCAGATTCGCGGCAACGCCGACCCGCTCTTTCCGGGTATCAATCCCGAACCCATTGAGCCGCATATCCGCGCCCTGGGCGAGGTGGTGGTGGCCAACGGCTGCCAGGCCGGCCTGTGTACGGACGGCGATGCGGACCGCATTGGCGCGACCGACGAGCATGGCGAGTTTGTGGATCCGCACAAGATTTTCAGCGTACTGCTGAGCTGGGTGCTGAAGCGCAAAGGGTGGCCGGGAGCCGTGACGCGGGCCTTCAATACCACCAAGATGCTGGACCGCATCTGCGCCAAGCATGGACGCGAGCTGATCGAGCACGGTATAGGCTTCAAGTTTGTTTGCGACTACATGCTGGAGCGAGAGATTCTGATGGGCGGTGAGGAGTCCGGCGGCATCGGCTTCCAGCGCCACCTGCCGGAGCGTGACGGCCTGCTCAACGCACTGCTGCTGGCCAACGTGATGGCCGAGGAAGGCAAGACCCTGGGCCAGCTTGTGTCCGACTTGCAGGCCGAGTACGGCGAACACCAGTATGGCCGGATCGATCTACATATTACGGACGAGGTGAAGAACGGAGCCATTGAGCGCGCACGCGCCCTTAAAACAGGTGACCCGGTCTTTGCGGGAATGCCGATTCTGCGCCAGGAGACGCTGGACGGCGTGAAGTTTTACCTGGATAACCCGGAAGCAAAGACAAAACAGAACGCCGCGGAAACCTGGCTGCTGCTGCGCGCCAGCGGCACTGAGCCACTGATGCGGATTTATACCGAGTCCTGCTCAAGGGAGTCTGTCGCCAGGCTCCTTGAGTCGGCGCGGGAGTTTGCGCTGAGCGCATAAGCGGTTGGGAGAGCAAATGCCAGCCAACTAAAGGCAGGGGGGCTAAAATTGCGATCTCAGGTCCAAAACTCCGGACCTGCCCCCCCACTATACTGCTCCATGTACAACTCTGAGACGATTTTTTCTGGTTTCTCTATATTCTGATTCTGCCGATGACTCACTTATGAATACCCTCCAGGTCCAGAATCGACGGCGGAGTTCTGCTTTAAGTTCCGAGCGGGAAGATATTCGTGCCGATTTAATTGTTTTGGCGCTTAGGGGAATTATTCCTCTGGCCATTGTTTGCAGTTTGTGCCTGACGAGTGCAACCATCTTGGCGGCAGTGTATTACCACGATTCATGGTTGTGGGGTATGGCTGGAGCAGCAGTGATCATCGGCGTGCTTCGGGTGGTCGTGATTCTAGCCTTTGCCATGCAGACCAACCGGCTAGCCGGAACATCGGGCGCTTGGTGGGCCCAGGCCTTCAGCATCGTAACAGTTCTGTTCTGTACGTTGATGGGGCTGCTTACCCTCTACAACTTCCGCTTTCATGACGAGCCGATACAGATTCTCTGTGTGATGGGAACCTATACACTTTGCAGCGGCATCAGTTCCCGTCTAGGCCTGCAGCCGCGCGTCTCACAGGCCTGCATACTCATCATGCAGGGCTCACTGGCCATTGCCCTTGCCACATTTCCGCACCCGATAGTGCGCTACGCAGCCATCCTTTCAGTGGTCACGGCCTACGCCTATTGCAACTCCATTCGCATCCAGTATGCCATCATCGAAGAACAGGTCAGAACTCGTCGCAGACTGCGGAATCTGGCCAACCACGACTCGCTTACCGGACTACCCAACCGGCATTACTTTGAGACGGAATTGCAAAAGGCCTGCATGCGTCAGTCCGCCTTCTCGCTTTGGATGCTGGATCTCGACGGCTTCAAGAAGGTCAATGATACATTTGGCCATGCCGCGGGAGACGAACTGTTGAAGCAGGTCGCGAGCCGGCTGGACCGTGTAGTGCGCACTGGAGATCTGCTGGCTCGGCTCGGAGGCGACGAGTTTGTGATTTTGCAGACCGAAAGCCACTCCGTAGCCAGTATGAAGAAGCTCGCCGTGCGCATCAATGAGGAACTTTCTATCCCTTACATGGTCGGCAACCACCGCATTGCGATCAGTGTAAGCGTAGGTATCAAACTAACGACCGTGGGAAAGACCAATCCCGACCAGGCCATGCAGGAAGCCGACTGCGCCCTCTACCGAGCGAAGAATACAGGCCAAGGCGGCTTTGAATTCGCCTGATGGTGTTGCAGTCTTCGACGGGGCCCGGCTGACTGCTAAACTCGCCGAAAGATCCGCGCATCGAAGTGGAATGGCTGAGGTTGCTCAATCTTGAGCTGCGCGATGGCTGGATGCAGCGGATTGACCAGTACATTCCACTCCATGCGGAGGGCCGCGGAGGGAACCGTAATCGCCAGCGATCCGGCTTCGCGTATCCACCGGTCGCCCAGCTCCCGCAGCGGGTCAAAATCGTCGGTCCACCAGTTAGGGGGAAGAGTGTCTGGTTCGAGGCGCTGCGCGGGCTCCCCCGTGGGCAGCAGGGCCGCAATGGAGACCAGGTCGTCCGGCTGCTGATTCGGTTCCAGGTGGACAAATAACTCGATAGCCGCCAGCGCCAGGGAAGAGGACGCATAGACCATGGGCACGCCGGGGGTGTTCCAACGGCCGCCGAAGCGGCGCGCGCCCAGGCCGGAAAATGCTTCGCCGGCATAGAGCGCCTTGCAGATGCGCCATATTTGCATCAGCTATAGATGCCATAGGCGATGCGGCCCAGCACATCCTCGACCTCGCGTACGCCTGGGTCAGTGTCCAACTGGTCTAGCGGACGGCCACCGCGCAAGGCGCGATTCGGAGTCTTGAGCCATGCGGCGGCTTTGTCGCCGTCGCCCAGCGTTTCCACCGCCGTGGAGTAAACCTGGGCCAGACGCACGGTGCGGTCCGACTCCGCCGCTGTAAGCCGGGAGTGCTGCGCTAGCCGGCGAGTGAGCGTGCGCTGGGGAATGCCGATTTTCTCTGAGATTTCAGCCTGGCGCAGGTCCATGCGCTCGGCAAGCAGAAAGAGCGCTTTCACGGGCAGCCCTTCACGCACCAGCTCCGCCAGTGCGCCGCCCTTGCTCATGGGCCGGCCAAGAACGAGCTCGCCGCCCAGGACGTCGTGTACGGAATGGGTGGCCATGAGTTGCCTCTATTGCCAGCATACGCCATTTGGCTAATTTTGAAGCGCCATTTTTACGCTATCACGGCGATTTTGGCGCGCTTGCCAAGACGGACGACGAGGCGCGCGGGAAGAGCGGCAAGCTGAATTAGCGTTTCGGCAGCCACGTCCCCATCCAGCTTGACGGCTTTTTCAGCGATCTTGCGGTTGGCTTCAGCGCCGCTGGCTGCCAGGCCTAGATGCACGAGCAATTTGGGCAAGCGAACCTGCTTCGGTTCCGCGCCAGCCACATCGGCAAAGGCGATGGCGACCTCTACCAGATCCTCGCTTTCGCCCTTCTGCTGGAACATGCGGGCCCAGTTTTCATCTGCGCTGGCGGCGGCTTCCTCGCCGTGAAAGTCAGAGGTGATGGAGCGGGCGAGGCGTTTTTTGGCTGCCATGGGATGTAGCGTACCGGCGGCGACCTCGTCCTTGAGAGCATCAACCTCGGAGCCGCGAAGGTCGGTTAGAAAGAGAAAATACTTCCACATCAAATCGTCGTTGATGCTCATCAGTTTGCCGTACATCTCGGCCGGGGGCTCGTTGATGCCGATGGCGTTGCCGAGCGATTTGGACATCTTCTGCACGCCGTCCAACCCCTCCAGAATCGGCGTCATGAGCACGATCTGCGGCTTCTGGCCGTAGTGGCGTTGCAGCTCGCGGCCGCAGTGCAGGTTGAACTTCTGATCGGTGCCGCCCAGCTCCACATCGCACTCAAGACAGACCGAATCGTAGCCCTGCATCACCGGGTAGAGAAACTCGTGCAGACTGATGGGCTGCTCGGCCTGGTAGCGCTTGTGAAACTCGTCGCGCTCCAGCATCTGCGAGACGGTAAAGTGCGCGGTGAGGCGAATAGTCTCTTCATAGCCCAGCTTGCCCAGCCACTCGGAGTTATAGCGGACCTCAGTCGCGCTCTCGTCGAGAATTTTGAAGACCTGCTGCTTATAGGTCTCGGCGTTCCGGTCAATCTGCTCGCGGGTGAGAGGCTTGCGAGTGACGTTGCGGCCGGTGGGATCGCCAATGAGGGAGGTGAAGTCGCCGACGAGGAAGATGACGGTATGGCCGAGCCGCTGAAAGTGGCGCAGTTTGCGCATGAGCACGGTGTGGCCCAGGTGCAGGTCGGGCGCAGTGGGGTCAAAACCGGCCTTGATGCGCAGCGGGCGTCCGGTTTTGCGGCTCTCTTCAAGGCGCTCGCGCAAGTCGCTGACGCGGATGATCTCCGCCGCGCCCTTCTGGAGCAGGTCCATCTGTTCGTCTACGGGCAGGAATTCTTGCATGTCAAGACAAGTATAAAGTTTGCGGAGGGCGCATCGGCTCAACCCAGAGAATTCGCTTTGTTTCAGTTCTTTGCCTGCATCCTGCGCCGCCCGGTCCTCATCCAAACCCGCAGGAGAAATGATCCCCATGCCTAAAGTATCTGGCCGCGCCATACAAGTTTCCGCCGGCGGCGGAACCTTCGAGTTGGTTCAAAAAGAGTTTTCCGATCCTGGACCGGGGCAGGTGCGCATCCGCGTGCAGGCCTGTGGAGTTTGTCACAGCGATGCAATCACCAAGTTTGGAGCCTTTCCCGGCATTGCCTATCCGCGCGTGCCCGGCCATGAGGTGGCTGGCGTTGTGGATGCGGTAGGCCCGGACGTGCCACTCTACAAGCCCGGACAGCGCGTGGGCCTGGGCTGGCACGGCGGCCACTGCAACTACTGCGCCCCCTGCCGCCGCGGCGACTTTATTCTCTGCGAAAACGGCCAGATTTCCGGCATCAGCTTCGACGGCGGCTATGCCGACTACGTGATTGCCCCGGCCAATGCGCTGGCGCTCATCCCCGATGACTTGTCTGACGTGGACGCCGCCCCGCTGATGTGCGCCGGCATTACTACCTTCAATAGCTTGCGTAACAGCGGAGCGCGGCCCGGCGATACGGTGGCCATTCTGGGCATTGGCGGCCTGGGACACCTGGGCGTGCAGTTCGCGGCCAAGAGCGGCTACCGCACCGTAGCCATCGCGCGCGGCCAGGATAAAGCTCCGCTGGCACGCCAGCTCGGCGCACACATCTACATTGACAGCACCACGCAAGACCCAGCCGCCGAACTGCAGAAGCTGGGCGGAGCCGCCGTGATTCTCTCTACCCTGACCAACGCCGAGGCTCTTGCGGCAGCCGTCAACGGCCTCGGACTCAACGGCAAACTCATCATCGTCGGCGTGCCGGACAAACCCTTTGAAGTGGGCGCGGTTCCGCTGATCATGGGGAACCGCTCCATTGCCGGATGGGCCTCCGGAACCGGCATGGACTCTGAAGATACGCTCAACTTCAGCGCGCTAACAGGCGTGAAGCCGATGATCGAGACCTATCCGCTGGAGAAGGCCGCCGAAGCCTTTGACCGCATGATGAGCGGCAAGGCGCGCTTCCGCGTAGTGCTTACCACCGGCGCATAACCGGCGCGAAGTGGGCTGTTGCGATGGAGTGCGGTGGCGCGCGTAGCAGAGCTAGCGCCGGTCTGGAGACCGGCACTCCATGCATTATGTCTTTGACCGCATGATTTCGTACCTTGAGGTTTGTGCTTTCCCACCCATTCGCCAGAAAATAGGCGAATGGATGGGGCACGGACTGGTACAAATTCACACGGTCAGAGCGCTAGCAGTTTCTTGAGCGACTTTATCGGCGGCAGCCGAGCCCACGGTCTTGGCCAGCTTATCGGTAATCACCTGCAGGTGATAGCCCATAACCGCGAGGGTCATGGCAGCGCCCACGCAATGCCGGTACCGTGTAGCCACCGCCAGCAGAAACTTCCAGTAACTCCAGCGCTGGCGACTAAAGACTCCCTGGCGAATAATCGAAGTTACAAAAGCCCTTGCATTGGCGCGCGTCAACCACCGCTGCCGGCTGGCCCGCTCGCCCGCCGCTGGCTTCCGCTGCGTCCGGCTCAGATACAGCTTTACCCGTTCGTAGTAGGCCCCGCTGGAGTAGATCCTCTTCAACACCGAGCGATAACCCTCCACCAGCTTGGCCGCGTCCATGTGGGGAAGAAAGTTCAGCTTGTCGTCTGTGTTATCGCCGTCGCCCGCGTTCAGAATCCGGCCTTCCTTGCCCAGCCTCCGGAAGAGTTGCGTACCCGGCATGGCCTGCAGAAGGCCCACCATCGCAATGGGAATCCCGCTCTTCTCAATAAACTCCACCATCCGGTCGAAGATATCTTCGCGGTCCGTATCGAACCCAAGGATGAATCCTCCCATTACCTGCATCCCATAGCTCTGGATGGTAGCCACGCTCTCTAACATGCTGCGCCGCGTGTTTTGCATCTTGTTAGCGGCGACCAGCCCTGACTCATCGGGAGTCTCAATTCCAAGAAACACTGAAATAAATCCGGCATCTTTCATCAGTTGCATCAGCTCTGGATCGTCGGCCAGATTCAGCGAAGCTTCTGTAAGAAAGTCGAAGCAGGTCTTGTATTGCCCGCGCCACTCCGCCAGAGCCGCGCATAACTCTTTGGCGCGCGCCTTGTTGCCGATGAAGTTATCGTCCACGATAAAGACAGCCTCGCGCCATCCAGCGGCGTATAACTGGTCCAGCTCCGCCAGCACCTGCGCCACCGCCTTGGTGCGCGGACGGCGGCCATAGATCTCGATAATGTCGCAAAACTCGCAGTTGAAGGGGCAGCCGCGCGAGTACTGCACGGCCATGGTGGAATAGCGATTCATCCTGATGAGGCTCAGGTCAGGTAATGGGCTGGTGCACATCTCCGGCCTCTCGGCGGCCTGATAAACGGGTTTGGCCGTCCCCTCTTCCAGATCGCGCGCCAATTCGCCAATCAGCGCCTCGGCTTCGCCGATGACCACATGATCCGCATTTAGTTCTGCCGCAGAAAGGCTGCTAGCAATGGGCCCACCTACCACGGTACGCAGGCCGAGCGCGCGGCAGCGCTCCACAATGGCCAGCAATGGCTCGCGCTGAATGTGCATTCCGCTCAGCAAGACCACGTCGGCCCACGCCAGGTCGCGGTCGCGGAGCTGCTCCACGTTGGTGTCTACTAGCCGCTTGTTCCAGGCCTTCGGCAGCAGCGCGGCAATCGTCATCAGCCCCAGCGGAGGCTGCGCGGCGCGCTTGCCTAAAAACTTGAGCGCATGTTTGAAACTCCAATAGGTCTCGGGAAATTCAGGGTAGATTAAGAGGGCATTCATGGGAACCTCCGCAGATGGGAGCGGCTGCGCGAGCAGGATTCGGAGGTTCAGGCCGTATTTCCCCAGCGCGGAAACAAGTGCGGCCATGCTCGGTGCGGCAGTCCGCTCCCAAACTTATTTTGCCACCGTGCGCCAGAAAAACTGCTCAAAAAAGAACACCCCGCTGTGAAATGAACCGCACGCGGCCGGCGGATTTGCTCTGACCCGGTAACCACGGCGATGCGCGCACTGCCGTGCCCATACCTTTTGCCTTAAACTGGTTCGATGGAAGAGTTCAGCAGGATTCAGCGCCTCCCTCCTTATGTCTTCAACATCACGGATGCAATGAAGCGCTCCGCCCGCCGCAGCGGAGAAGACATTATCGACTTCGGCATGGGCAATCCCGACGGCGCGACGCCGAAACATATTGTAGACAAGCTGGTGGAGGCGGCGCTAAAGCCAGCGACTCACCGCTACTCGGTTTCGCGCGGCCTGCCGCGCCTGCGCAAGGCGATTACCTCCTGGTACAAGACTCGCTATGACGTCGACCTCGACCCGGAGACCGAGACCATTGTCACCATCGGCTCCAAGGAGGGCATTGCCCACCTTTGCCTGGCCATTCTGGATTCGCGCGACACCGTGCTGGTGCCCAATCCAAGCTATCCGATTCATATTTACGGCCCGGTCATCGCGGGCGCACATGTGGTCAGCGTGCCGGTACATGACCGCGAGCAGTTTCTGGCCCAGCTTGAAGACCTGATTCCGCGCATGGTTCCGCGCCCCAAGGCGCTGATCGTCAACTTCCCCTCCAACCCGACAACGGAGTGCGTGGAGCTGCCGTTTCTGGCGCGGCTGGTGGAGCTGGCTAAAGAGTACGGCTTCCACCTGATCCAGGATCTGGCCTATGCCGACATCGCGTTTGACGGCTACAAGCCGCCCAGTGTTCTGCAGGTTCCGGGCGCAAAAGAAGTGGCGGTGGAGTTCTTTACGCTGAGCAAGAGCTACAACATGCCCGGCTGGCGGGTGGGCTTCATGGTGGGCAATCCGGTGCTGGTCAGCGCCCTGGCTCGGCTCAAAAGTTACTTTGATTACGGGACTTTTACGCCCATTCAGGTGGCGTCGATTCAGGCTCTTGAGGGCCCGCAAGAGTGCGTGCGCGAAATCTGCGAGAACTATCGCAAACGGCGCGACGTGCTAGTGGAAGGCCTGAACAAGCTGGGCTGGCCGGTGGCGTTGCCCAAGGCAACCATGTTCGTGTGGGCGCAGATTCCAGAGCAATACCGCAAACTGGGCTCGCTGGAGTTTTCCAAGCTCCTGCTCACAGAGGCCAGGACCGCGGTCTCGCCGGGAATCGGCTTTGGTGACCACGGCGACGGGCATGTGCGCTTCTCTCTCATCGAGAATGAAGAGCGCACGCGCCAGGCCCTGCGCGGCATCAAGCAGATGTTTGCGAAGGGGTAAGGGCAGAGCGTACTCGCCCAACTCTCAATAACGAGATATGCGACATCCAGAACCCGACGCCGGTCATTTGTAAGCTAAAGCCTTGAGGGGCGCGCCATGGTTGAAACCCGCATCAAGCCACACTACCAACAGGTGGCGGAGCAGGCGCGGCGCGTAGAGCAGCGGCGGGTTTACCGGCGCAACCAGATTTTCGGACTGCTGCTGGTGGCCGCGGCCATTCTGGCGTGGTGGCTGCTGCACACTAATCCCCAGTGGATCTTTCCGCCGGGATGGTGGCGGCCGTGAGCGCACAGACAGCCGTGAGCAAGCAGGCTGCCCCGCTGGCAATTTTGCTGTTAGGCCCCACCGGCAGCGGCAAGACGGCTCTCTCGCTGGCATTGGGTGAGCGGTTTGGCGGCGAAATTGTCAGTTGCGACTCGGTGGCCGTTTACCGCGGCATGGAGCTGGGCACAGCCAAGCCAACCCTGGAAGAGCGCGCCCGCCTGCCGCATCACCTGATCGATGTGGCCAACCCGGACCAGCCCTTTACGGCGGGCGAGTACAGTCGGCAGGCGCGGGCAGCGCTCAGTCAGATTGCCGGACGGGGCCGCCTGCCCATTGTGACTGGGGGAACAGGGCTCTACCTGCGCGCGCTGACCGAGGGGCTCTTTGCCGGGCCAGAGCGGCAAGAGGAGTTGCGCGAACGCCTGCGGTTGAGCGGAGAAAAACATTCCGGCACATGGCTGCACCGGCTGCTGCGGCGGCTTGACCCGGCTTCCGCCACCCGCATCCACGCCAATGACACACCCAAGCTGATTCGCGCCATTGAAGTCTGCCTCGCGGCGCAAAGGCCGCTTTCGCAAGTATTGGACGACTATGAGTTGTCCAGAAATCCTCTCATCGGCTTCCGTCTGTTACGGATTGGGCTTAACCCGCCCCGACCGGAGCTTTATGACCGCCTGAACCGGCGGGCTGCCGCCATGTTTGCTACCGGGCTCGTTGAGGAGACACGCGAATTGGTGGCGCGCTATGGGCCGGTGAAAGCCTTGGACTCGCTGGGCTACCGCCAGGCGATGTCCGCGATTACGGGAACCATGAGCATCGAGTCCGCTATCGCAGCTGCCCAGCAGGGGCACCGCAACTACGCCAAACGGCAGTTAACCTGGTTCCGGCGGGAACTGGAGGTGCATTGGATCGAGAGCTTTGGCGACAGTGCGGAGACGGTTCAGGCGGCTGCGGAACTGGTTCAGGGCAATTCCTAGCTGGAAGCAGAGACTCAGCCCGGTCTGCAAGCATCCATTAAACTGAACCATGGTGAGGGTTGCTCCCTGTCTCCCTAGGAGCGCCCCGGAATGGAGTATTCCCTTGGCAGAGACGATTTTCGATGTGGCGATTATTGGAGGCGGGCCGGCCGGTTACACGGCGGCCATTCGCGGCGCGGAGTACGGACTGAAGGTGGCGCTGATCGAGAGCTCCCCCAAGCTGGGCGGAACCTGCCTGCATGTGGGCTGCATTCCCACCAAGGCGCTGCTCTTCAACGCCGAGATATGGGACCATTTGCAGCACGCCGCCGACTTCGGAATTGGCGGCATCGGTTCGCCCACGCTCGACTGGGCTGCTGTGCTCAAGCGCAAAGACGGCATTATCTCCAAGCACGTCAAGGGCCTGGACTTCCTGATGAAGAAGCACAAAATCGCCCGCATGGAGGGCTATGGACGCCTCACCGGCCCTGCCGTGTCCGATGTGCATACCGTCGAAGTAACCGCGGCGGACGGCGCAGTGAGCCAGGTGAAGGCAAAGAATGTAATTCTGGCCACCGGCTCTGAGGCCAAGATGCTGCCCGGGATTCAAGCGGACAGCAGCATCTTGACCAACATCGAGATTCTTTCGCTCAGCCAGGTTCCCAAGTCGCTGGTAGTGATTGGAGCTGGCGCGGTGGGCATGGAGTTTGCCTCGATGTTCCGCACCTTCGGGTCCGAGGTAACCATTGTGGAGTTTCTTCCCCGCGTGGTTCCGGTGGAGGACGAGGAAATTTCAAAGGAGATTACGCGGCTCTACAAAAAACGCGGCATCGACGTAAACACCGGCGCAAAGGTAGAGAAAGTCGAGAAGACCGAAGCTGGCGTCAAAGTGACCTTTACCGACTCGAACGGCAAAACGCAGGTGAAGGAAGCCGAAAAGGTGCTGGTGGCCGTGGGCCGCGCCGGACGGACCAGCGATGTGGGCGTGGAGAAGACAAAGATCGAGTTGGAGCGCGGGCTGATCAAGGTGAACGAGGCGCAGGAAACCATCGAGCCGGGTATTTTTGCCATTGGCGATATCGTGGCCGGGCTGCCGCAACTAGCCCATGTGGGCGCGATGAGCGGCATGGTGGCCGTGGCCAAAATTGCCGGCCGCAACTTCCGCCCCGTGCGCCGCGACCGCATCCCCGGCTGCACCTATACTGAACCGCAGATCGGATCGGTTGGCCTGACCGAGGCCCAGGCGAAGGAGAAAGGTTACGAGGTCAAAGTGGGCAAGTTCCCCTTCGCGGGCAACTCCAAGGCCACCATCGTGGCCAGCCATGACGGCTTTGTAAAGATCGTGTCGGACGCGAAGTACGGCGAGATTCTGGGCGTACACATCCTGGGACCGCAGGCCACGGAGCTGGTTGCCGAGGCGGTTGCGGTCATGGAGTTGGAAGGCACGGTCGAGGAGATGATGTTCACTAGCCACGCACACCCCACCCTGGCCGAGTCGCTGCTGGATGCCTATGGAGCGGTGGAAGGAATGGCGATCAACGCGTAAGGAGCGGCATTTTTGGCATTTCCGGCAGCAAAATGAGGAGAGTGGGTCCGTTTGAACGAACTCTTCCCCTCCGGGGCTAAAGCCCTGGATGATTTTAAGGAGGGTGATGTACGGACTGAAGCCCGTAGCCCTTCGGACCGAACCACTGCCGAAAATGAGGGCCATTTGGCGGGAACAATGGGAGTTGCTATACTCTTAAAAGTCGTTGCAGCACACTGTACGTGGACTCACCCACCCCTTCCGGCTTCGCCCGGATTCCACGCGTAGAGATGCAACTGGAATTTGCACTGAGGCCAGATAGCTCAGTGGTAGAGCGCGGCCCTGAAAAGGCCGGCGTCGGCGGTTCAATCCCGTCTCTGGCCACCACTCCTCCGTTTCACCCCGTCCCGCCCTATCCAGAATGCAGTTAACTCCCGATCGTATCTTGCATACCTCATAGACCACGACAAAGACACAACGGGTTTTAAATCCCCATCCGGAAGTCCGAAATGCTCTGCTGGGTCAAAGTAATATCCTCAAACACAACTTTCGTTCCTTCACCAATGGGAGACTGGGCGCTGATCCCCAGCCAAATCGATGCTGGGTAATCATTTTTGAAGAGGCGAATCATCTGCCAGTTCTTTTTGTCGAGCGAGTAATAGAACCCGACGTTCCTGGTGTCTGAAGATATCTTCATATAAACGCTCTTCTCAGGAATAACATCATGGTCGTTATCGTCAGAGGTTCCGATGGTGCGAACACTGACCATCCTTGGCTGGTTGCGTTCATCCATCTCCATCGCCAACTTCAACCAGAGATCGTCCTCCACGTAGATAAACAGCGCTCCGGCATCATATGTCTTCAGAAATGTCGGAGTAATCTTTGCCGTCAGAGTGAACGGCTTCCGGTTGTCCACCTCGGTGAGCAAAAGCGGCGCATTGTTATTGGAGAACTTGCCATTCGGGTCGCGGAAAGTATCTCGCCTAGCTTCGCTCGCAAGGGTCAACTTGCCATTCTCAACTGTGGCATGAGCGGCTGCCTCGTTGAGTGAGCGGGTAAAGGTGATGCCAGGCAATGCAATATGACATGGTTCACTCTTGACTGCCTGGGAAGATGCCTGCTGGGCGGTAAAGCATAGGAGCGCGAGTAACACTGTGAAGAGCTGTTTCTTCATGGTTCTTCCTTTTCCGATGAAGCTGAATCTTGTCATCCAGAAAACCAACCATAAAAGCCTACACCGCTGCGCCGGCGGATTGCTGTGATCTCTCACGCGGCGCGAGCGAGTACGATGGAGAAGTTCTGAAGGCCGCTAACGCCATGGCCGGTTTATGATTTGCTGAGCAAAGGAACCAGCTCTCCCCGCTACGCCATTGCACTGGACAGCCTGGCGGAGATGCTGGACAGAACGTATGGAGGTTGGGCTATTGCGCGTCGGATTGTTCACAAAGGAATATCCTCCGCAGGTCTACGGGGGCGCTGGAGTTCACGTCGATTACCTCAGCCGCGAACTGGCCAAACAGATCGAGGTTGAAGTGCATTGCTGGGGGCCGCAGCACGCTGACCAGAGCAATCTGCACATCCGCGGCGCGGAGCCGTGGGCTGAAATCTCCTCCGGCGCCGAAGGCAAGTTCAAGGGCGCACTTGAGGCTCTTAGCCTGAATCTCACCCAGATCAAGGCCTTGCAGGGAATCGATGTTGTCCACACCCATACCTGGTATGCCTCCATGGCCGGCTACCTCGCCAAAAAACTCTATGGCGTGCCCTTTGTGCTGACTACACACTCGCTGGAGCCGCTCCGCGCCTGGAAGGCCGAGCAACTGGGCAGCGGTTACGCCATGAGTTCATGGATGGAGCGCACCGCGATACTGGATGCGGATGCAATCATCGCGGTATCGCAAGGCACCAGGGAAGATATTCTGCGCGCCTATCCTGACGTCAATCCCGGCCGCATTCAAGTCATCTACAACGGCATCGACCTTGCCGAGTATCAAAAGACCTCTGAAACAAAGGCGCTGACCGATTACGGAGTCGATCCGGCCATACCTTACGTTCTGTTTGTGGGCCGTATTACGCGGCAAAAGGGAGTGACCCACCTGGTAGACGCCATCGCTTACTTGCCGTCTGAAACCCAGGTTGTGCTCTGCGCTGGAGCGCCAGACACTCCGGAGATTGCCGCCGAACTGCGCCTCAAGGTTGAGCAGGCGCGCCAGCATCATCCGCGCATTGTGTGGATTGAAAAGATGGTCACCAAGCAGGAGGCGATTCAGCTCTACAGCAATGCGCGCGTCTTCTGTTGCCCATCGGTCTACGAGCCATTCGGCATCATCAATCTTGAAGCCATGGCCTGCCGCGCGCCGGTTGTTGCCAGCGCTACCGGGGGCATCAAAGAGGTTGTGGTCGAAGGCGAAACAGGCTATCTGGCGCCCTTTGACCCGGACTCCACAACAGGCTTCCCGCGCAATCCGGAGAAATTCGCCAGAGATCTCGCCGCCGGCATCAACCGGCTTCTCCAGAATCGTGAAATGTGCCGCCGCTTTGGCGATGCCGGACGCCGCCGCGTGGAAGATATTTTCAGTTGGACCGCGATTGCCGGTCAGACCATCGGCCTCTACGAGCGTCTGATCCAGCAGTGTAAGACAGGCAAGAACAGCTAACTCACCAGGACAATGGCGATAAGATGACGACAACTCAATCGGATGGACGCAGGCGCGTAATTATTGAAGGAATTACCCCCGAAGTGGATGGCGGGCGGTTTCCCGCAAAACGCACTCTGGGCGATGAGGTCCGCGTTGAGGCCGACATCTTCAGCGACGGCCATGACGCCATCTCCGCCGCGCTGCTCGCACACCGCGAGGGCTCCGATCAGTGGACCGAGATTCCCATGCATCCGCTGGTCAACGACCGCTGGACGGCCGCGTTCCGCGTTGGTGAGCTGGGCCGGTACGGATTCAAGGTGCAGGGCTGGGTGGATCATTTTGAGACCTGGCGCCGCGATCTGCTCAAGCGCATCAAGGCTGAGAGCGACACCGCTGTCGATTACCTCATCGGCGCCGATCTGGTTGCGGAGGCCGCGGGCCGGGCTACAGGCGGCGATCAAATCTGGCTCAAGGAGCGGGCTGCTGTTCTGCGCTCCGGGCAGGAACCGAAGAATCTTCGCACCCATGCAACTGACCCCACGCTGCGCGAACTGGTGCTGCGCTATCCTGACAGGCGCTTCGCCACAGAGTCCGACCGCGAACTCGCCGTCGTCGTTGATCCGGTGCGCGCGCGCTTCAGTTCCTGGTATGAGCTGTTTCCGCGCTCCACGGCGGAGGAACCCGGCAAACACGGTTCCTTTGCCGACTGCGAGAAGCGCCTGCCATACATTGCGGAGATGGGCTTCAACGTAGTCTATCTTCCGCCCATTCATCCCATCGGCAGCACCTTTCGCAAAGGAGCCAATAACTCGCCTGAGGCTCAGCCGGGCGAGTGCGGCAGTCCCTGGGCGATTGGTTCGGCCGAGGGTGGGCATAAGTCGATTCATGGCGAGTTAGGCACGGACCAGGAGTTCCGCCGCTTCGTTGCCAAGGCCGGAGATCTGGGTCTTTCCGTTGCGCTCGACATCGCCTTCCAGGCCGCGCCCGATCATCCTTATGTGCGCCAGCATGAGCCGTGGTTCCACAAGCGGCCCGATGGCAGCATTCAATACGCCGAGAATCCGCCCAAGAAATACCAGGATATCTATCCCTTCGAGTTTGAGAATGAAGACTGGCCCGCCATGTGGCAGGAGTTCAAGAGCGTATTCCTCTACTGGCATGAGCGGGGAGTAACTATCTTCCGCGTCGATAACCCGCACACCAAGGCCTTTCCTTTCTGGGAGTGGGTGATTGCGGAAGTGAAACGCGAGCATCCTGAGGTGCTTTTCCTTGCGGAAGCCTTTACCCGGCCCAAGATCATGTACCGGCTCGCCAAGATCGGCTTCAGCCAGTCGTATACTTATTTTCCCTGGCGCAATGGCAAGGACGAAATCACAGCCTACCTGACCGAGTTGACGCAGACTCCGGTGCGCGAGTTCTTCCGCCCCAACCAGTGGACCAACACCCCCGACATACTTACTGAGTTTCTGCAGATGGGCGGTCGTCCGGCCTTCGCCATTCGCCTGCTGCTGGCGGCTACTCTTGGATCTAACTATGGAGTTTATGGCCCGGCCTTCGAGTTACTTGAAAATCGCCCGCTCCGGCATGGCAGCGAGGAGTATCTCGACTCTGAAAAATACCAGATCCGCAATTGGAACCTTGAACGGGCAGACAGCCTGCGGCCCTTGATTGCGCGCGTCAATGAGATTCGTAACACCAACCCGGCGCTGCAGGGCGACTGGTCGCTCGAATTCCATTTCACTGACAATGACCAACTCCTCTGCTACAGCAAGGAATCGGAAGACCACTCGAACCTGATTGTAATTGTCGTCAATCTCGATTCGCATCATACCCAGAGCGGACATCTGACGCTGCCGCTCGACGATCTGAATATCTCTCATGACCGCGCTTACGAAGCTGAGGATTTACTTTCCTGCGAGCTGTATTTATGGCATGGGCCGAGCAACTACGTGGAGTTGAATCCGGCGCGCACTCCAGGCCACATTCTCAAAATCCATCGCAGACTGAAGCTGGAGACCGATTTCGAGTACTTCCTCTGACGCTTGCGCTGTTTTGATCCTTCCGGGATAGAGGGTTACTCTCGTGCTATAGGCTCGAACGGATAACGTGACAGTTAGCATCAATCTAGCTCGGGGAGCTGAAGAGTGAAAAAACTGGCTAGCGCAACCGACCCGCTCTGGTACAAAGACGCAATTATCTACGAGCTCCACGTCCGCGCTTTCTCTGACTCCAACGGCGACGGCATCGGCGACTTTCCGGGCTTGCTCGCGCGGCTTGACTATCTGCAGGAGCTAGGAGTTACCTGCATCTGGCTGCTGCCGTTTTTTCC